>Ga0268276_1000221_pt1 | contig 69329 bp, 73 predicted proteins | sample saktaG_4_FD_190145 | JGI IMG/M metagenome (GOLD analysis project Ga0268276, IMG submission 190145) | Saline water microbial communities from Sakinaw Lake, British Columbia, Canada - sak_2010_1_5_45m | ecosystem: Environmental > Aquatic > Non-marine Saline and Alkaline > Saline ... | reverse complement strand
AACGTTATACAGAGCAAAAAATAAAACCAGAACACCGGCAACCTTTAAAAATTTATAGGATAAATGGGGTTTTTCAAAAAATTTAACCGCTGAAAAACCAACAGCCAAAAGACCAGGCAATGTTCCTAAGGCAAAGAAAAGCATAATAAGAGCGCCTTGGATTGGATTTCCGGAAATTAATGCCAATCCCTGGGCAGTTATAGTGAAACCGCAAGGTAGAAAAAAAGTCAATGCTCCCATTAAAAAAGGCATATGTTCTCCTTGGAATTTAGTTTCATCAGCAATCCGCCTGGTTATAAACCTGGGCATAGTAAACTGAAATTTACGGAAAGCTTTCACGCCCAACATTTGCAAAGCTAAAAAGAGCATCATTATAGAGACGGCAATAATTAAAAAAGAAGTAAAAGTTAAAGATATTTGGAGTTTACTGCCAATTGCTCCTATGATACCGCCTAAAACAGCATAAGAAACAATCCTACCGAAGTTAAACATTAAATGGGGCTGAAATTTCTCCAAGGTTGAATTTTTTTCTGAATAAATTTCCAGCCACTGTTTAGACATGGAAAGAATCAAGCCGCCTACCAGAGCTGCACAACTGGAAATACCAGCCAAAAGCCCCAAAAGAAAAAACATTGGCAAAGACGAAGTTGAATTAACATTTATTAAACCAGCAAGGCCACTGTTTTTGATAAGGAAAAAGCCGACGATAAACACTAAAGCCGTACCGGCGATTATGAAAAAGTCATCTCTTTTTTTTTGCTCGGCAATTTTTATTGGCTGATCAAAGAAAAGATAATTTTCTCTTTTGAAAATTTCGTTTAATTTGCTGGTGTTTGGCCTTTGTCTCTCAAAAACGACAAAAACCGCTTCCTTATCAGTAGAGGCTTCAACAGATTTGATTCCTTTTAAAGCGGACAATTTTTTCTCAATTAAAATTTCACAAGAGGCGCAATGCATGCCCTCAACATAATAAGTATGTTCTTTTATGTTTTTGGCCATACGATTTAAATTATTTGTTAAATAGTTTTGTAACTTTTAAAATTTCTTGAGTCATTTCTTGTTTCTTTTTTTCATTTTTTGTGGCCATTGCCTTTTTAAAGCAGGTGTTAAGGTGATTCTCCATAAGCATTTGATGGGCGGATCGCAAAAGCCCCACGGTTGCTAAATTTTGCTGCATAATGTCAATGCAGTATTCATGGGCTTCGATCATTTTGACGATTTTGGATATTAAGCTTTGGGCCTTTTTGAAATTGATTAGAGTTTTTTGTTTAGAATTTATCATATGTTTTTAAATTCTTTATACCCCGACCATAGGTAGAGGTATGTTGTCATGTTATCAGATAAAGAATTTTTGTCAAGGGCAATTTAAAAAAGCATGCCAAAGAGGAAATAGTTTTATATCATAATAGTAGGTTGGACTTGTTTTCTATGGAAATTAAAGTTAAAAAGACAATCAAAGAATTGCCGAAAATAGAAAGGCCAAGAGAGAGGCTGATGCGGTACGGACCGGAGAAACTTTCTAATTCAGAATTACTGGCTATTCTTTTGCGGTCGGGGAAAAAGGGAGAAAACGTCATCGAGCTGGCCAATAAAATTTTGAAAAAATTTGGCGCTCGGGGATTGCCCTTCTTAACCTTTAATGATCTGAAAGATTGCCCAGGGTTGGGTCCGGCGAAAGCCTGCCAAATCGTCGCCTGTTTTGAATTGGGGAAAAGATTGCTTAAAGATAAAAAGGCAGAAATTTATTTAACACCTAAAGAAATCTGGGAAGAATTAAAAGATTTAAGAAGCCATAAAAAAGAACATTTTATTGTTTTTTATCTTGACAGCCGGAATCAGGAAATCAGACGGGAAATTGTCTCAATTGGATCGTTAAACGCCAACTTAGTCCATCCAAGAGAAGTGTTTGAACCGGCGGTCAAACATACGGCCGCTCAAATAATTTTGGCCCACAATCATCCTTCGGGCGAGGCGGAGCCGTCAGAGGCAGATTTGGAAATTACTAAGCGATTGGTTGCGGCGGGTAAAATTTTAGGGATTGAAATCCTTGATCATGTTTTAGTGACGAAAGAGGGATTTTTTAGTTTTAAAGAGAAAAAGTTAATATAAATTCCTTTAACATTTTTTATCTTTTTCTCTCTGTGGTAAACAATCCGATTTAACTGGACAAAATCCTATGACAAGATCGTTTTTTACGCTTCTCATTAGCTTTGGTTCCTACTAGTTGACATGGAACAAACTATCAGTTAGAATAGAAACATGTTTAACAAGAGAATATTAACAGGGTTTTTGTTAATAGCTATCCACTTCTTTTTTATCGCTAGCCCGACATATGCCGCTGAGGAGGGTAGCATCCAATTGGGTACTCTCACGCTAAGCTCGACTCTTACCTTAGAGTCACCAGAAATTATTGACAATCCCGAAATCCTTTTTGAACCCTTAACAGTTGATGTGAGTTCAAGCGAAACGTCAAACAATTACATTCTTCCACCCAATATTATTTTAGACACCACTGAACTTGGTCAAAACAGTGAAGAATTAGTATTAGATGGAGGCCTCATTAACTCTCCACCTCTTGGCTTACCCAACGGCAACTATATTTCCATCGGACTATCTCCGGAGTATAACGGAAAAAAAGGGGAAATGGATAGTTATTTGGTAAGATTGGCCAAGCAAGATCTGTCTTCGCGTTTTGGAATAGAACTAAAACGAATAAAAGTAGAAAGAACCGTGGAAAGAACCTGGAACGACGCTAGTTTGGGTTGTCCCGAAGAAGGTATGTATTACGCCCAAGTACTCACCCCAGGGTATGAAATTATTTTTAAGGTTAATGGAAAGAAAAACAAGGGAAAAAGGTATGTTTACCATACTGATACTATCCACCACGTCAAATTCTGCTTCGTAGCTGACAAGCCCAAAAAATAACATAGGGTTTTGGGCTAATTTGCCACATACTACGTAGAGTGCACGGCCACGAAGCGAACTTGTTCTACTTTAGGGCTTCCCCAACGGGATTAGAATCTGAAACTATTAACTACAAGCAACCATTCTCCATCCGTCGGCTGACGGACCAATTTCCAATCTCCAAACTCGCTAAACTCTCTAACTCGCTAAACTCTTTCAATTTTCATAACTCCATCCCTCCAACTCTTCATTTTTGATGACTATAGACCGTAGACATAGATGATTCTTCCAGATAAACTTACATCACCAATCTCTTGCATTTATGATAAATTTGTCATAAAATATGAAAATCAGCGTAGATTCAAAAGCGAACAAAGAGCTTTCTAAATTAACCAGATATCAACGAGCTCATATTAATAGAACGATAGATCTCTTTAGGGAAAAAGGTTTCGTTTTGACTGAAAAATATTTATGAAAAATAAAAAAAAATTAATTCCCTTTGAAAAAATTACTTCAGAATGGATGAAAGATCCGGAGTTCCGTCGTGAATACGAGAAACTGGAGACAGAATATCAGATTGCCAGACAGATTATTGACGCCAGATTAAAGAATAAAATATCCCAAGAGGAACTTGCGCGTAGGGTTAATACCGGGCAGGCGGTCATTTCACGCCTCGAAGGAGCCCATGCTAAACCCTCGATCTCACTTCTTCAACGCGTCGCCCGGGCGCTAGATACCAAATTTCAAATTACAATTCGATAAACAACCATTTTCTATTGAAAAAGAAAAAAGAATTGTAAAGTCTATCTTAAAAAGATTGATTGAGAAAATAGAGTTTAAGAAAAATCCTTTTGAAGTGAAGATTTTTTATAAAGTGGATTCTAAATAATTCCAGCGTTAGACTATGTTAGAACTTTTTTATCTTAAAACAGTAAGTAATATTTTGGTCGTTAGATTATTTTCTAACTTGAGGATTACTACCTTCAATAGGTCTGGGAACGAAAGGTTCTGCTTTAACTTCGGCCATTTCTCCTATTCCTAACTCCATTTCAATTTCCCCTAGCATACACTTATCGCAATACCTGCCAACTCTATGCCAATCTGGATTTGGTACTAACTCCGATGGGGCAGCTCTTGAAAATAATATCGCCAGTCTACTAGCGGGCATATCTCTACCACATTGTCCACAATATAGTCCTGTATTTGAAGCTTCTTCTGAAGGCATAAACCTATTATATCATAAGTAAAAAATGAACACGGAGAAGGCGGGATTAGAACTTATACTATTAACTACAACCAACCATTTTCCACCCGTCGGCTGACGGACCAATTTCCAGCGGTTGCATATAGTTTTTTAGGCAGAGTAGATTGTTAGAAGGCTATTTTATTTAACTCTCTATTATGATGAATTTAATAATCAGTCTTGTTCCAATGATTTTAAATCTCTAATTCCTAACCTTAATAACAAATGCATTTGATTATAATGGTATAGTCCTCCTTTAGGAACAATGACTCCTTTTGTCGTAGCATCTTCAATGTCTGGAAAACCAACAAGAGCTTCATTTATTGATGGATCTACCATGAGGATTGAAATTTTATAAGCAAGGTCACTAAAAGATTCTAAATCTATTATTTTATCCAACTTAAATAATGGAAAAGTGCCTTTAGGCATTAGAATATCTTCATAATCGTAGTGTATTATTTTAAGGAATAATTGAATTAATTGATTCGAGGCTATGAATCCTTGAATTTTATCGCCTTCTAAATGCCCTTTTTTTAAATTAAATTCTTTACCGTTGTAATCCAATTCAACATCGAAAGTTTTTTCGACTTCATTCTTGATTATATTCATAAAATGTGCATGTACAGCAAATGTATGACCAAATTCTTGAGCTAATGCAGAAGTTAAACTATCTTGGGCTTTAGCTAGCTGGGCAAATCTTAACCGACCAGAATTTGCACGAACAGGGAATGGTATATTAGTACTTGCAGCTCTACTTTCAATCGTTGGCAAATGAGGATCGTAACAATTATTCATTTCTATTAATTTTAATGGTTCAAGAAAATCTCTTTCTAAATCTAACCCCCGTTGTCGACATAATTCAACAGCACATAGATCAACGAAGCGGCTTCTTTGTGCAGTAATTATGCGTCCTAATGCTTGGTCAAAAGCTTCATCTTTTCCTGCATTTGCTCTTTCTTGTAATTCTCCTAGTAATTCTGATTCTTTTTTAAAAAAATCTCTCATATCTGCAGGTATTCTTTCACATCGACTCAATACAAATGCTCCAAATGTTTCTGTAGCGTCTAACTGAGCTGCGGATAAAAGTAAGGGGATTGATAAGTGAGTAGAAGCTTCAACGACGGGGTCATCACCAATTTTTTTTATTTCAAGATGTCTTAAAGCTGATAATGATTGCATTACACTCAAAGCTTTTTTTGCCACAGGAACCTCGCTTCTTTTTATAATAGCTGTTGCCTCTTTTACCCTATTAATATCAGGGAGAACGAAAAAAGAAAACAAACCTGGTTTTTTATTAAATAAGAATCTTTCTTCAAGTTGTAAACTTATTTCATTTTGAAGTGGTTCATTCATATATATTTTGAAATAAAATATCAACATGAAGCAATGTGAAATTTTATTTCTTTATTACTTAAAGGATTATATCAAAAGAGAAGGTAGAAATAAATGTTTTATAGATTGTTATAAAGCTATGAAAATTGTTTGCTTACTCAACCAGATTATAAATAAAAACCATTAACTACGACCAACCATCCTCCATCCGTCGGCTGACGGACCAATTTCCAATCTCCAAACTCGCTAAACTCTCTAACTCGCTAAACTCTTTCAACTCGTAAAAAGAACAACCCCGTTTTTAACCTTTAAGATTGGCTGAAAGTTTTAAAATTAAATATTTTAAATAATATTGACTTATATTAATCCTATAGTATAATAAGTGAACATTATGTTAAGAGAATTTGTTCAAGAGCAGCAATGTTCCCGCCCTGTAGATTTTAACGAAAATGCTGATTCAACGATCTCGGCCTTTTATAGTTATATTGATTTTTTACGAAACCCAGAAAGATTTCCTAATAAAGATATTAATTCTGTTACTACGCTTATGTGGCGTTTAATAGAAAATAATGAAATACCTTTAGTATTAGATCAATGGGGAATAATGCCCTCATTAAGGTTTGCTGTTTTTGGAAAAGCAATAGAACAAAGACCTATACTTATTATTCCTACAAGCTTTCTTCAACAAACAGAAAATAATCCTGTTTCTCAGCTGGGCGATGTTGCTTATATGGCAAGCCAGTGCAGGGATTTTTATTGTGGGGAAATAAAAGGCGACAACAGTAGAGAAATCAATGCAAGAGCTCAAGCATTTGAAGCAGAGGCCTTATTAGAACTTCAGGAAATGGCATCTCAAGAAGGAGTAAATTTAGTTTTTAATATCCAACAACTTGAATGTTTAGCAAGATTTCCAAAAGGGCTAAGAAGCCTGCCTCAAGGAATGAATTATGCTACTCCAATATATTTTCGCCCAACCTACAATATAAAAAATTAAATTATAATTTCCGATTCATCTCTTCGCTCCTTCGTCTTTGTTTAGGATAAACCAACTCCGTAAGCAAAGTCCTAAGAGTCGTCAAAGAGCTATAGTCCCGAGCTTTGCCGAGGGGCCAGAACCTAAAAGCCATTAATTACAATTAACCAATTTCCATCCGTCGGCTGACGGACCAATTTCCAATCTCCAAACTCGCTCAACTCGCTAACTCGCCAACCCGCTAAACTCGCAAAATTTTCAAAAACAACAACCCCGTTTTTAACCTTTCAGGTTAATTTAAACAACGGACCGGATTTATAATTTTCAAGTGGCTTTATTGCTCGATCGACAAACAAGGAGTTTCTAGAGGCAACGACGGTATAGAAGAATTAGTTTTTGTTACCCGCATCACAAGGTTTATTTCGTCATGATAATATGAATCAGTTTCGGCTACTAAAACCTCACAACCCAAATCTTGTAAAAAATTATCAAAACTACTATAAACTTCCGTTGATATTCTTAAGCTAGGTAAAACTGTAAATACCATTCCAGAATCTGAAGAAAGTAAATTATAAAATTCTCTGAAAAGATGATAATAAACGGCAAGGTAATTAGCGGCCTCATATTGAAGATAATCTTTCCTATCGTTTTCAAAAGGACCAAAAGGTCGACAGGTAATAAAGTCAAACTTAGAAACATTCTGTCCTTGAAGATAGTCGTCGATTTCTCTCCTTAGAAGAGCACCTTGGGGTTGACCGGGATAAAGATTAAAAATATTTCCTTCGACTACTTTCCACCAATCTGGGCGTAATTGTATTTCGGCAGGAGCCATAATATCTTTACTTCTAATACCCAAAACTCCTAATGCAGTATTTGTACTAGCAATAAATTTTCCAGAACCAAATAAGTCTAGAAAAAATGCCGGCTTACCTTTGAGTACACGAGATCTAACTAGTTCAGCGAAATTACGATAAGGTTGTAGTAGTGGTTGAAATGTCTTTTCGTAAGGAAACGTTTCGTTCCATGCTTGGCTATCTCTATCTGTTCTGTCAGTGTCAATCCCCCACAAATCACCTCTCTCAACTTTCGACTTAGTTTTAGCTTCGACAAAATGAAGCAAATTAGCAATTTCTATTTCTTTGGCAACGAGCATAAAACTATTTTACACTAAAAGTACAAGAAATCAATATTATAAGATAGTTTGTAAAATTACAAATCCGTACAATACCTTATCCGAACTAATAAAAAAACACTATCGAATCAGTTTAAAATAACTAGTTTGGATCGGAAGTGTACCCCCAACGGAACCAGAACCTAAAATCTATCAACTACAACCGACCATCCTCCAACAACCAATTTCCAATCTCCAAACTCTCTCAACTCTCAAAACCCGCTAAACCCGTCAACTCGCCAACTCTTAATTTTTGATGACTATAGTCCGCATTTTGACTTCAAATCTGATAAAATCTTAATATTAAATTCTGACATGGTTCTATGAATAAACCTTTTCAAAGCATTCTTAAAAAAATAAAAAAATTCAGAGATGAAAGAGATTGGAAACAATTTCATAATCCCAAAGATATGGCGGAGGCAATGGTCATTGAAGCTTCGGAGCTTCTTGAGCTTTTTTTATGGAAAAGTCAAAAAGAATCACGGGAATTTTTGAAATCCAAAAAAAATCTTGAAGAAGTTTCTGATGAACTGGCAGACGTCGCCTGGTTTTTATTTGAATTTGCCGATAATTTTGGCATTGATTTAGAAAAAGCCATTGAAAAAAAACTTCAAAAAAACGTCAAAAAATATCCCATTGAAAAATCAAAAGGTCTGGCAACCAAATATACAAAACTATAAGCAGCTTCAGTTAAAACATAACTAATAAAACATAACCAAGAAATCAGCAATAATTCTTTTAGAAGCCGCGGACAACATTTTTAATCCTTCAGGTTGGTTTAGGCGTATTTTATTATTTTTATGATCGAGCGCTATGTATATATTGTTTTGGATAAAATTATTATAGTAATTATATAAGGATAAAAACATGAAAAAGAAATCAAACACTTTTAATTTTAAAAAAACACCAGCTAACATATTTTAAATTTCATAAAAAATTTACATTTGAATTGGAGAATAAAAATAAGCTACAATTAGCTTAAACATGAACATAAGCCAATCCGTACAATTATTGCAAGATACATTTGATATAAATGCAATTTACGCACAAAAAATTGTTGGAATGGTTAACCCCTTAAATTTATTGGAAGAAGCAAAGTTATTAATCGAAGAAAAACCTAAACCATTTGTTAAATGGGTAGGAGGAAAAAGACAACTTCTTAAACAGTTTCGGATGATAGATCTTTACCCACCAGAAAAGTTTAATATAAAGACGGGAAGTTACTTTGAGCCGTTTGTAGGAGGCGGGGCAGTTTTTTTTGATTTGTTACCAGAAAAATCTTTTCTTTCAGACTTAAATTCAGAACTTGTCACAACTTATAACGTTATAAAGAACGATGTAGATAGACTAATAAATTCTCTTAAAAAATTCAAATATGAAAAAGATTTTTTTTTAAAAGTTCGTTCTGCCCAACCAAAACAATTTCCTAATGTTGACATTGCATCACGTTTTATATACCTGAATCGTACGTGTTTTAATGGAATGTATAGAGTAAATAGTAAAGGAGAATTTAATGTTCCGTTTGGAAAATATTCCAATCCACTTATTTGCGATGAGCAAAATTTACGACGAGTATCGAAGGTGTTAGAAGAAGTAGAAATTAAATGTCAGGACTATAAAATTACTGTAGAGTTTGCAAAAAAAGGAGATTTTGTTTATTTTGACCCACCATATTACCCAATAAACAAAACTTCGTCATTCACAACATATACTAAAGAAGCCTTTCTCGATAAGGAACAGATAGAGCTAAGAGACACATATCTTAAATTGCACAAAAGAGGTTGTTTTGTGATGCTTTCCAATTCAAACACTCCTTTCATTAACAAGATTTATTCTGAAACAGCAAAACATGGAATAAAAATAAATGAAGTTTTAGCAGGAAGATCGATAAATTCAAAAGTAAATCTTAGAGGAAAAATTACAGAAGTTTTGGTAACCAACTATTAAACATGGCAAATAGTAATTCTTGGAAAAAAATTTTTGACGATAATAAAATATTAGCGCATGATTTTTCAAAAAAACCATACTACTTATCTGCTGAGATAATAAAAAAATCAGTTCAAGATTTTAGAAACACCGCAGAGAAGGAGGTACGCATCCTTTGCAAAATTGACCGACGTGAACAATTACCAGACATAATGAAGGAGAATAAATTATTATTGCTACCTGTCAAGAACGGAGAATATGTTTTGGTTAAGGGAGAGGGTTTTGTTGATATTCCGGACATTAAAGAAAGTCTTACAATATACAACACAAAATTAAATTTTGATCTTGAAACTTCAAGAGTTGGAAATTCGGAAGCACAACACCTTGATTTTGCTTATGCCTCTAGTTTAATAAGAACATTTATGGAAGATTCTTCTCTTGTTCTTACAATAAGAGGAAGAAAATATACGCCTAAATTTGAATTTGTAATTAGTAATCAAAAAATAATAGTAGAGGGTGTACAGACCGAAGTAGACGCGGGATATGAAGGCAAAGATAAGGTGGTACTAATTGAAGCAAAAAACTCATCTACAAAAAACACAATTATCAGACAGCTATATTATCCATTCAGACAATGGTCAGAATATACAACAAAAAAAATATACTTGCTATTTTTTGAGAAAAGAAAAAATGAATATTTAATCTGGCAATATGATTTTAGAGATACAAATAATTATGACTCAATAGAGCTCATTAAATCTAAAAAGTATAAAGTTGTTTGAGGCTAGTTAAATGTCAAAATTACCATTCAAACTTCATCCTAAAGAATTCGAACTTGAATGTACGTCAGTTTGGGCTTTTCCTCATCGTGGCAACTGGGCGACACATACTTCTGATTGGCGGGGCAACTGGGCTCCGGAAGTTGTTCGTAATCTTATACTGCGCTATTCAAAAGAAGGCGATTGCCTGCTAGATTGCATGATAGGAGGGGGAACCACCGCTATTGAGGCAAAAATTTTAAATCGTCATATTACTTGCATTGACATAAATGAACAAGCAATAAAAAGAACAAAAGAATCTCTAGGGTTTAAAGTTGACAATAAATCAAGGCAGCGGATTGTAAAATGCGATGCTAGGGACATGAACTTTATCAAAAACGAAGAAATAGATTTTGTGCTTACTCATCCGCCATATGCCGACATTGTTAAATATAGTAATGGAAAAATACCAGACGATCTTTCAAACATTCATGATCTAAATATTTTTGTTGATGAATTAGAGAAAATTGCAAAAGAACTATACAGAGTTTTGAAACCAGGAAAATTTTGTGCTATTTTAATTGGTGACACAAGACGTAGAACAATGTACCAACCATTAGCTTATAAAGTTATGGACAGGTTTATAAAATCAGGTTTTGTTTTAAAGGAAGATATTATAAAAAGACAATTTAATTGTAAAGCAACAAGTTTTTGGATAAATAAATCAAAGGAGTTGAATTTCTTACTTATAATGCATGAACATTTATTTGTTTTTCAGAAATTGAAATAATAAAACAATTTATTAAGGCAGAAAAAAATAATGGTTAAATTTAGCGCTACAAAGAAATTTATAAAAAGAATATTGAAAAAGTTCCAGAAAACAAAGCAATTATTTACAAGCTAAAAAATTTGATCCGCAGTCTCGCAACGACATTCCAAAGCTCTTGGAACTTTGGTCAACGCAAAAAGCCGAAAAGCCTTTTTCCTGGGTCACACCCGTCAAAGATATCATCGAAAACGACTATATTCTTTCCGCAAATACTTACAACTCGTACAGCGGCGAGGAGAAAATAGATCATCGAGACCCGAAAGAGATTTTGAGGGAGATTGAGGAGAAGGAGAGATAAATTATGAATCTCCTGAGTGAAATTTCGAAGTCTGGAAAATAGAATTAGATTATAAAGTTTTAAAGAATAAAAGTTCTAATGAACTAATTTGAGGCCAAAAATAGTTATGTTTATTAAACTTCTTAACCAAAGAACAAGATAATAACACAATAACTGGCAATAAAGAGTGCTGATGTTGGTGTCTGTTTCCTCTATTTTTTATGCCCCTTGACAAGATTATGAATAGGTGTTAGAATTATCGCAGAATATTTATCTAGTTCAAATAAAAAAAAGTTTATGAATAATAATGATCCTTTAGCAAAATTAGTAGCCCCTGACACAAAAGATGTGGACAGACAAAAATTAGCGGATGTACTTGAGCCATATGTGGTATTTGATCAAACTAGTCACAAAATGAACTTTGAAGATAAGTTCTATGAACTCAGAACAAATGCAGAAAAGATAGAAGTTATTCTATTAGCAGATAAGGCGAGAGCATTAATTTTTAACGACGGGAAAAAGGAAGGTATGTCTCAGAGCGAGATTTTGGTAGTAGAAGCCATGCCAGAGGGAAGTGTTAAGTCTACACTCAAAACACTCTCAGATAACAGGAAAATTCTAAAAAATGCCGAGGGCAAATATTATATTCCAGAATACAGATTGAGTAAGTTTTTCTCAAAGTTAAAATAAACCAAAATTCCATATGGATAATAACAACCAACCAGTAGAAGAAAGAATTACAAATTTGGAAAAAAGAATAGCTGCACTTGAAAGTTCTGCGTTGACATCTAGCCCCGTTGTATCTTCTGCACCAATAGTTAAGCGAATTTCTGCCAAAGAGTTTCTGATTTCAAAAAAAATATCAAGCGCGATGGAAAAAACATTAGCACTTGCGTACTACCTTGAACATTTTGAACGAGTAACCCCGATCAACGTAAAGGATCTTGCAAATGCTTTTCAAGCAGCAAAAGAAAAATCTCCAGCAAATTTGAACGATATGATAAACAAAAACATTGCGAAGGGAATGCTTATGGAGGCACGAGAACGGAAAGATGCAAAGAAAGCGTGGGTTTTGACTACTTCAGGTGAAAAGTTTGTTAAAAATAATCTAAATAATTAACCCATATGATCAACGTTCAACTTAAAAAAATACTCGAAAAACTTGAAGATCATGATGGACGAATTCGCGCACTCGAAGGTAGGATCGGTAGTACGGGAACTACTAGAAAAGTAGCTGTGTCGAAACAAGCGACCCTCAACGAGATTATCAAGGGTAAAAATTTTAAATCAGGGCAACAGAAAACCGCTGTTATTGTTGGGTATTACGAGAAAATACTAGGACAATCTCCAATTAAAGAAGAAGATATTAGGTCAGCATGGGTAAAAAACAAATTTGACGGTAAATATCGTACCAACCTGCTCGAACGCGCGGTCGATGACGGATTGGTTAGAGATTTAGAAAATGGATCATTTGATCTCTCCCAAACAGGTGAAAAGTTTTTTGAAAATTTCCTAAAAGATGAATCCACTGAAACAACACCTTAATAATATTCCAAACGATTTAGTTGATGTTCTGCAATTTGAATTTCAAAAACTGCATCAACAATATTTCTTGGGGAAGTGGGAACCTAGTCAGCTAGATGGTGGCCGCTTCGCAGAAGCCGTTTTACGCATTCTCCAACACAAAGATACCGGGACATTTACCGCTATTGGAACACAATTGAACCGATCTCAGATAGCTATTTCAGTTAAGAGAAACACTGGGTTGCCAGAATCTTTAAGATTTCATATCCTTGGATTAACCGAGCTGATTTTTGATTTCCGAAACAGAAGAAACGTGGGGCATTTAGGCCGCATAGACGTGAATGAAATGGATGCGACTATTGTGCTGCAGGCCGCAAATTGGATTGTCGCTGAGTTGGTACGACTCGAAACCCAGATGCGCCCAGAGGAAGCACAAGAAGAAATTAAGAAAATTATTGAACGCAAAGTTCCAATAATTGAAGAAATTGGTGGTCGGTTGAAATGTCTTAACCCAAACCTAGATGTAAAAGAAAAAGTTCTCGTGTTTTGCTACCAAAAATATCCAGAAACAATCACCTTGGTTAATTTGTTTGGTTGGACAGAATATAGCAATAAGGGAGTTCTCCGCCGTAAACTAACGGAGTTAAATAAGGATGGCCGAATTGATTTTAGAAACGACGCTGCTCGTTTAACAAAACGAGGACTTCTATGGGTTGAAAAGAATATGTCTTTTGAAATTGAGATATGACCTGGCCAACAAAAATATTGAAAATCATATTAATGAATTTTGGTTAAATTTATGGATACTTCCAAAGACGTAACATTTGTTTATACAGCGATGATTGGGTATCGTCCGAACAGTCTTACGGACGTAGTAGTAGGCCACTTTTTGGTAGAATATCTTTTGGATAAGATAATTTCTACTAAATGCAAAAGTGCTAAGAAGATTATGAACTACTCATTCTCGATAAAGCTCGAGTTTCTTAATTCGATGAATTTGTTGTCCGACGATCTTTATAAAAACATCAAAAAATTAAACCAGATTCGTAATAAGATAGTTCACACCTTAGAAATTAATTTGAAGGATAAGGACATGGATTTTTATAAGTCATCTGGGCAAAAAATTATTATAAATAAACCGAAGTCAAGGGATCCTGAAAAACATTATCTTAAGATGTTGTCGCTCGGAATCTTGACGGGCTTAAGAAATCACATGTTTTTAGAATTAAAAATATCCCCTGACTGTGCATCTCAATTATGGCTTGGCCAATAAAAAAATTAGGAGAAATGACAGGAGGTGAAAGATACAACATATAAACAACCTCGGGAGTTGATTGGGTTGATTCGTTAGAAATTGGTTGTTGGATGTTGGTTGCGTAGTTGTGGAAAATAGAAATTGGAAATTTGGTTGACTTGTTACGGATTGTTATGTAACTTCGGGAAATGATTAGATTGTTGTAATATTCTAAGCAAGATTTAAATCCATTTCTCTGCCTGTTTAATCTTTATATTGCCCCCGGAGCAAAAGAAATTATTGTGACAAAAAATCGGCCTGTTTTTGCCTGTGTGGCATGGATTAAGTATGCCCCAGAGACGATTAAGATTAAATCTTCTTTATCTATCTTTCTAAATATAGGTTTTTGCAGCATATAGTAATTTACAACCGCGGGGGTTACGGATAGCTCTATAACAGTTAAAACATATTGTGATAAAAAATCGGCCTGTTTTTGCCTATGTGGTTAAGGCGTGTTACTTATCACCCGCAGGGTAGTAAGATAGTGGTATTTATTATTTCTTCCTATTCTTCTAGAATATTAAGCAATGCAAGACCGATGTTTCTTAATTGTCTTACTTTTTCATTAGAAGTAGAAGGATGTAAAAAATATCTAATTTCTTCCAAGGTATGGACTTGCCCCTCAAGGCCATAATAATGATTTAAAATAATAGAAATTCGTTCATCGGAAAGACTTTCTAATAACTCAGGTGATTGATGTTGAATTCTTGTTAAGTTTAAAAAGGTTTGCCAGTGAGCAGGGCGCAAGCCTTGGGGTAGCGGACGGAATTCTTCGTATTGAACTCTTATTTCCGCCTGCTTTTCTGCTTTAGTAGCCCTCTCAACTCTTTTTTCAAAACCTGTCACCGCTTGCTGGGCGGGTTTGTCTTTTGGTAAATAAGGACAACCCAAAAATCCAATTAAGCCCGTTACTCGCTTTCTTACTTTTTTCCTTCCAAGCCCATGCTCAGCGCCCAAGTCAACAAAACTGATTCTTGGCGGTTTTGGATCTGCTAAACAAAAGTATCGTCCAGTTAAGTCTATTTCATCATTAAATCCCAGATGAGCTAATCTTTGCCATCGTTGTTGTTGCTTGTCGGTTAAATTAAGAAGAAATTGTCTTCTGTCATAATAACCACAGCTTTCTATTCTATCCAGATATGATTTTCCTTTTTGATTCCATCTGCCTATCCTTACCTCAATGCCTCCTGCCGCCAATAACTGCATTGCCCCTGTTCGATCTAAATATTGATTGTAACGGCCTTGAGACACTTCGATGACTTTAAGATTTGGGTATGTATCAATAATTTCCCCTAACAAGTTTTGCATTGGATTAACACTGATATGAATCGCTGTAACTTTTTCTGGTGGGCCACTTGGTCTTGCATTTGCTCCCCAAAGGTGAAGGCCTTCAACCGGACTACTTTTGTCACCTTCGGGCCGTTTTTTTAATTGATAAGCAATCTTTCTTGGTGGAGGGCTGTAGGAAAGATCTAAGTCCGGATGACAAGCACTACAATTGGCAGCAGAAATTCCATGTATGCACTCTTCAGTATTAACAACATAATTAGTGTTTCTTAATAGTTCAGCACCCATAGAGTTTAAATTAGAGCGATTTTATCATATTTAAAGGCATAAACCAAAAATTAACATATTAAGAGTTAGCCTGAAAAGATTGTTGTGATAAAAAATCGGCCTGTTTTTGCCCACGTGGTTAAGGCGAGGAACGTGTCTCTGTGACACAAGCCGCAAGACCTTAATTCTTTTGCCAATCTTTTGTCAACCGCTTCGGTTGCCGACGGGGCGTGGTAATAATCTGGTATCACCCTCGAGAGTTGATTTAGTTATGGGGTTTTTATTTAAACTCAACCACTAGTTTTTTTCCAAAAGCAGAAGCGAGTTTGTTTAGGAAGTTAACTGTCGGATTAATCATGCCTTTTTCCAGTCTTGAGACGGCTGATTGTTTGGTATTTAATTTTTTGGCTAATTGTTTTTGGGTCATTTTGTGCCTCAGCCGAAGAGAAATGATTTTATCCAAAAGCTCATACTCCGGTCTTAACCCGCCATATTCTTTTTTTATAGCTTTGTTTTTTAACAAACGTTTTTTTAGATCCCTGTAATTACTCATATGTAATAATATAACCTATACGTTATATTTAAGCAACCTCGGGAGTTGGTTGGGTTGACATGTGAAAGAGATTATTGTGACAAAAAATCAGCCTGTTTTTGGACATGTGGTATGGGTTAAGCACACTCCAGTGATGATTTTTGTTTTCTTAATCTTGCTATGCCACTTCGCCAGGTTATCGTATGGCGCCTGAATTCGAAGGCACATACCGACGCTTTGATAGTTAAACTATTTTGGTATACAATTAGCTTGTTGTGAGAAATAATATCAGACGATGATACTGATGAAATCACAATAGAATGGTTATCAAATAAAAAATGGATATTTTTGACAAACTAGCTAATAAAATAAGGCTGCGATGGAAAAATCTAATCGCCGGATTTAAAGCTTATTTGAAGCGTTTGCTTTTTCCCCTCTATTTTTTCCCAATTAAACTTTTAACCTACTCCGCTTATTACTTAATTAAATTCATAATTAAGCTGACATTGGCTTTTATCGGGTTAATTATTGACGGCGTTATCTATCCATTTAAAAGCCTAAAAAACTTTCTAAAAACCATTGTCATTGCTGTTGTGGTTTTATATCTTCTTGCCTCTTTTTTTGTTATTGCCGACTACTTGAATAAACAATACGGTTGGTACGGTAAATTTCTTTGCTCATTTGGTGCAAAAGAAAATCTGCAGAATTCCGTAGTCCGGGTAGTAGGCGGATACTCCGAAGGATCAGGGTTTTTTATTGCTGAAAACCAGGTAATTACCAACTTCCACGTCATTGCTGATGAGCCTAGCCCTAAAATCATATTTCCTGACGGCAGCTTTGTTACTCCAAACAAAATCTTAGGGAACAAAGACGCTGATTTGGCTATTCTTTTCACCGAAAAGAAGTATCCGGATAAAGTATTACCACTTCCAAACAGAATAGCACTCCACGAAGATGAACCATTAATATCGACAGGCTATGCTTTGGGAACAGATTTGGTCGGTAAAGCAACTGTTGTCAGGGGTAATTTTATTGATTTTCGAAAATCCAGCAAAAGCCCGGTTGTTTATTTGCAGACCAATATTAGTTTGGTACAAGGAATGAGTGGCGGGCCTATTGCTGATCAATGTGGAAGCGTGATTGGTATTAACACCCTTAGTTTGGCCGGACTATCCCTGTATATTTCTGCAGATGAGGCAAAAGCGCTTGTTCCTGATTTTACCGACCAAGGGATAAAAAAGATTGAGGTTGATCCGTCCAAATCTCCGGAAGAGGCAGTTAGAGCATACTATACTTATCTTAAAGCCAGAAGGATGAGAGACGGATTTAATCTGTTAAGTAAGGCGTATTTGCTAAGAACCAACTTTGAAGAATGGACCAATAGATTTAAGGACGTTTTGGACGTTGACGTGATTAAGTCCGAAAAGCACGAGAATACAAACGACACTGTCTTTGTAAAATTCTCAACCAAAAATTGGGTTAATAACGAAGCGGAAACACATTATTACGAAGGAATCTGGACAATGGTTGAAGAAGACGGTATTTATAAGATTCAGAAAGGAAAAATTTTAGAGGTCGATAATCCCGGATGGGATTGGTTTTATGAATAAGAGTGATTTATAGTAAGTAACCTCGAGGTTGATTGGGTTGATTTACTAATATTCTCTCTCAGGATGTTTGCCTCTTCCTTCTATTTCTTTTTTTCTTTTTTGAACTTCTCTATCAATTGTGTCAGACAAAGCCACACTTGTAGTCTTGAGTCTTTGAGCTAATGAAGCCACAATTTCTTGCCATTCCATTGGCTTAGCATCACCTTTAACTTGAGTGAAGCCCTCACCGGGAAAATCTTCAAAGTCACAATGATCTGCCCTAAACCAAAAGAAAAAATCTGCTTTAGGGCTTCCATATTCGTCCTCATCTAATGATTTTTGACAGATAGAAGAAACTATTGATTCTCTACTTAATAAAACCCCGTATTCTCTAACTATTCTTACTAACAAACCAACAGCGGCGGTTTCCCAGGTTTTGTGGAAAGAAACAATTCCATATTTTTCCCACATCTGTTTTTCATGTCCCTGTAGGACAGTCATTGAGGAAGGAGCAAAGCATATTACTATTGGGCGGTTTTCTTCTGGTATTTCATCCAAAGCCGGACCAACATCTCCTAATAAAAAATCAGCTCCTCTGTAATATCCATCACCTGGAAAATCAGGCCTAGGAGTTTCAAAATTATTATCGGAGACAACAACAGAATATCCTTCTAATACATGTTTTAATCCTTGCGTGTCTCCATGTTTAATGTTGTGGTGCCTATAGAACGCTTCTATTGATGGAAAATACTCTACTGGCAATCCACCAAAACGCCTAATACCACGGGCAATGTTTGTAGCCCAAGTAGGATCATCATCAAGAATAACGGCAGGTTTTAATTTTTGTTGCTGCATCAAGCAAATTATATACTTTTGTTAAGTAAAAAACAATTTAACCAACCAACCTTGGAGTTGATTAGGTTGCTTCACTTAATATTAGAAATAAGATTTTTTAATTCTTTTGCTCCCAGTGTCATGCGTTGAAAAAAGTCTGTCCACATAAAACCAGCAAATTCAGGTAAATCTTTAGGATTAAATCCTTTTCTTGAAGCAAAATAATCCCGGTAATATTCATCAGTAAAGGAAACGGCCAAGTAACACAATGAAATTAGCCCCATTCCTGCTAAAGCAAAATGGCCTAATTTCTGACTTACATCAGGCGAGCGTTTCTTGGTTAAAACAGCTAAGGCAGCCATGGTCATTGTGCCCAATTCTAAAGGAAGAGCAATTAAAGCAATTTGATTGTGAATCTCCGTGTGATTGCCCAATTGGGCCAAAAAAGAGGTGGTCAAGGCAATGGCGCTTAAACCAAGAAGAGCCTCTGGACAACTGGATAAATGTTTAAGTCTTTCGCACATTTACTTTATTAATCAAATTAAAACCCAGACATTATATCACGAAAAGCTAAACCTAACAACGGAGTGAAGAGGATTGTTGTGATAAAAAATCGGCCTGTTTTTGCCTGTGTGGTTAAGGCGAGGAACGTGTCTCTGTGACACAAGCCGTAAGACCTTAATTCTTTTGCCAATCTTTTGTCAACCGCTTCGGTTGCCGACGGGGCGTGGTAATAACCTGGTATCACCCTCGGGAGTTGATTGGATTGATTTAATAGTTTAAGATCAACCTGCCATAGTTTGCCACCCGCAGGGTGATAAAAGGACTTATTTCATTAACTATTGAGTAAAAAAGGTTCTTCTTAAACTCTTTTCTTAGTGTTTTGCGGTCTATAGTCTCTTGACAGAAAATTGAAAGTTATTAGAATGTTCTATGTGGAAGTTAAATCAATTGCCTTTTTAAAAATTGCCTCCGGTGTTTTTATCAATATTTTAGCAGCGCTAATTTTAGGCTTTTTTACCATTAGGAATGTTTTTATCTTGATAGAAAATTTATTCTTTACTATAATCCTATTAGTAATTTCCTTAAAAATTGAGGAAATAATTATCAATTATGATTGATTTAACAGATTTTTTTAGTCGCTTTCACATAGGTCTGGCTTTAATGATTATTTCTTTTGTTTTGGCGATGTTTTTTTTCTTCAAATTCCCCCTGACCAAAAATAAAAAATAATTTAAATTTCTTCCAACCTCCGAGCTTATAATTAAGCAACCTCGGGAGTTGATTGGGTTGATATAACCCTCTAAGTAAGATTTAAATCCATTTCTCTGCAAATTGGCAACCTGGCAGGTTGATTTTTTTAAGGTGTAGGGGTTGGAGTTGGGCTTGGACTTGAAGTTGGACTAGGAGTTAAAGTTGTGGTGGTTGTTGGATTTTGAGTTGGACTAAGAGTTGGACTAACGCTAGGATTTGCTGGGCTTGTAATTGGCGTTGTCGGAGTTGCTTCTTCAAATTTTTTACCACCCGTGGTGACAATAATATCAAACTCACTATCCTCATCAAGATTAGAGGAGTCGATTTCAATCTCATCAAAAGTCGCTTTTAAAGCGTCTTTGATATCGCTTGCAATATCGTCAAAACCCTCTTTTGCAGTTATGGTTGTTGCGGTGTTGTTGAAATCATCTGCGTTGGCTGCCTCGATGTTGTCGGAATTATACCCCGCTTTTTTAAGAGCCTCAACGACAGTGCCTGCCTGACCGGGAGTCCCGGTTCCATTTAATACCTGAATCTTCACTGATTCCTTATCAATCTTGGGTTTTTCTGTGGGAGAAGGTTCTTTCTCTTCAATGACGGCGACCTTTGTCTGGTCCGTTTTTTTAGGTTGCCGAAGCATACGTATACCTCCGACAAGCGCAGCAACAAGGAAAACTATGCCAATAATAATTACTGTTTTTTTCTTTTTACTCCTTCTTTGTTGATTTAAACCGAGCGAAATCGGATCGACCATAAGTTAGATGATTGTCTATTACATGTATACCATGAATTTTCAAATTTGCAAGTGGAACCAAAACCATTTCACAACCGGCAATTGACAAAAAAAACAAATAACCTCAAGAATTGGTTGGATTGATGTAAAAATTATCTTTGATTTGATATGATAATTTAAGCCGTCGGGTATTAAAAAAATATGAAAAAGCAAAAAAACATTATCTATTTCATTGTTGCTTTTATTTTGTGCCAGGGAACCGGGATTATTGGCAGTGTTTTTACAATATCAGCCATTCCCGACTGGTATGCCGGCTTAACTAAGCCTTCTTTTAGTCCGCCTAACTGGTTGTTTGGTCCGGTCTGGCTGACGCTTTATACCTTAATGGGCATTGCCCTGTACTTGATTTGGCAAAAAAAAGGCCAGGATAAAAAAAGGCAATTGGTAAGCCGGCTTTTTTTAGTTCATTTATTTTTTAACGCTCTTTGGTCGATTTTGTTTTTTGGTTTAAAAAATCCTCTGTTGGGATTATTGGATATTACCGTCCTTTGGCTAATGATAGTAATTCTGACGGTTAAATTTTGGCAGACTGAGAGAGCTGCAGGACTTCTTCTTGTTCCTTATCTTTTATGGGTTTCTTTTGCCAGCCTCTTAAACTTTTTTATTTGGAGGTTAAACTAATCGGCATAAAGGATATGAAATATAGAGATAGAGTATACGGAGAATTTGAAATCGTAGAGCCGGTTATTTTGGAACTGATAAACTCCCCGTCAGTGATATAATTATCCAAGAATCAAAACCAAAGCAGTATTTTTTGAAGTTTGAAAAATATAAGGTTATGACCAACATTCCAATTCATATTGCCATAATTCCCGACGGCAATCGCCGTTGGGCGAGAAAACGGGGCCTTCCGGTTTTTGAGGGCCATAAATTTGCGGCGGAAAAAACACTGCCAAAACTGATTAAAAAACTGCAAGAGCGAGGAGTAAACTACTTCACTTTTTGGGCCTTGTCTACGGAAAATTTAATCGAGAGAACAAAAAAGGAAGTAGACGTTCTTATGCAATTGATGCGTTATTTTTTAAAAAGCAAAGCGGCAGAATTACATAAAAAGGGGATAAAAATGAAAATAATCGGAAACAGGGAAAAACTGCCCGCTGATATTCAAAACCAAATAAGAAAGGTAGAAGAATTGACAAAAAACAATCAAGAAATGACGATTGTTTTTGCCATAAATTATGGAGGAAGAGACGAAATAATTAGAGCGATAAAGAAAGTCGAAAGTAGAAAGTCGAAAGTAGAAAGATTAAACAAAGACAATTTTAATAATGTTTTAGACACGGCGGGGATTCCTGACCCGGATTTGATTATAAGAACAGGAGGAGAAAAGAGACTCTCCGGCTTTATGCTTTGGCAAAGTGAATATAGCGAACTTTATTTTTCCGACGTTTTGTTTCCTGATTTTTCAGAAAAAGAACTGGAAAAAGCCATTAATGATTTCGCTTCACGAAAAAGGAGATTTGGAAAATGAAACTCCTTTCAAATTTTCAAAAAAAGTTTAATCAGGAAATCAAATTTTATTTAGAAAAAAAAGAAAAAGAATTTGAGAAATTAGATAAAAAAGCCTCCTTGTTAATAAAAATAATTAAAGAATTTGTTGAAAGAGGTGGAAAAAGATTCCGTCCGGCCATTTTTTATTTTGCTTATTCCAGTTATTCCAAAGAAAAATTAGAGGAGATTTTTAAACTCTCTTTTGTTTTTGAGTTATTTCATACCTTTGCCCTAATCCACGACGATATCATTGATAGTTCTGATTTGAGGCGAAACAAAGAGACAATTCATAAAAAATACGACCTCTCAACCGCCATACTAACGGGTGACTTATCTTTAATGTTGGCTGACGAGTTATTTTTTAATGGTTTAGAAAATTTAAATTTGACAAGCAAAAGACAAAAAAAAGCTATCGATCTTTACAATCAATTTAAACAAGAAGTCTTAGCGGGCGAATATTTAGATTGTCAAAAAATCAGCGATGTTTATAAAATCATGGAATTGAAAACCGCCCAATACTCTTTTGTCAAGCCGGCAACGATCGGTTTTAATCTTGCCGGGATTGGTGAAAAAGAAATAATAAAATGGGAAAAAATTCTAAAAGAAGCGGGTATTCTGTTTCAGATAAAAGATGATTTTGTTGGTGTTTTTGGAGATGCAAAAATTATCGGAAAGCCTGTAGACTCGGACTTCAAAGAAGGAAAAAATACCATAGTAGTAAAAAAGTTTTTAGAAAGATGTTCTACGGATGAGAAAACAAAATTCCTTTCATTTTTTGGAAAAAAACCAATTAATAAAAAAAACATCCTTTGGTATAAAAACAGTTTACAAAGACACAATATCTTTAATGAATTAAATCAGCAAATAGTTGAAAATGCAAAAGGAATTGATGAAAGTCTTAACTTGCGCCCTCAAAAAAAACCAATAACCAAATTATTGAAAGTAATCTTATTAAAAATTACTCACATTTAGTTATAATATTTTTTAATGTTTAATCCGGTTTTTACTATTACCAACAAAATCCTCAAAAACATCGGTATGATTGAGGCGGCGCGCCAGGTGATAATAGACGCGCCCATTTTGCCTCTTTGGGAAAAGCAATTTAGAGAGGACGCCATTATCAGAACCGCCCATCATGGAACCCACATTGAGGGAAACAAATTGGGATTTACCGAGGCAAAAGATGTCCTTTTGGGGAAAGAAGTTGTTGGTCGGTCGAGAGACATTCAGGAAATTATTAATTACCGTAGAGTTTTGCAATTAATTGACGAGGAAGTGAAGAAAAAGATTGAGAAGATAACAGAAGAACTGATAAAGAAGACTCATCGGGTGGTTGTTAATAAAATATCACTTCCGGGCGAATCCGGAACATATAGAACAAAACAGGTAGTTATTAGAAACAGCGAAACAGGAGAAGTTACTTTCAGACCGCCTTCGGCCATTGAAGTACCTTTTTTAATACGTGAATTCCTCTATTGGCTAAACAAGATTCCAAATGAAGATATTCATCCGGTTTTAAAAGCAGGCATTGTCCACCACGAATTAGTCAGAATTCATCCTTTTATTGATGGAAACGGGAGAGTAGCTCGAGTAATGGCGACTTTGATTTTGTTTTTGGGTAATTATGATATCCGACGATTTTTCTCTCTTGAGGAATATTACGACAAAGACGCCATAAGCTATTATGAAAATTTAAAAAAAGCCTCCGAAGGAAACCTAAGCGCTTGGCTTGAGTATTTTACTTTAGGGGTGGCGATTGAATTTGACCGAATCAAACTTAAAATTTTAAAGCTTTCCAAAGACAAACATCTTAAAGAAAAGCTTGGAGGCAAGCAGGTATTTTTGAGTGAACGTCAAGTGAAGATTGTTGAGTACGTTCAAAGCGTTGGTTACTTACAAAATCAAAGCTTTAAAGAACTTTTTTCTGATATTTCGGAAGACACAGTGCTTCGCGATTTGGCTGATCTTCTTAATAAAGGGATTGTCAAAAAAATCGGTAAAACCAAAGCCGCCAGATATATAATGGTGTAGTTTTTATTCCCAATTTTGGTATAGAATAGTCATAGATGGATACTAAATCGACTGAGCTTTTCTATATGATGTTTATTCTCCCTGGTTTATTTTCTTTGACGTTGGTTGGAGAAGGTTTGTATAAAATTTCAAAGCACGAAGAAGGTTTTTTTACTTTTCTTTTAGGAGTATTTTTTTTGGTGGCAATAATCTTTGGTTATTTTTATTTTTTATAAATGAAAGCATGACATTCAAAAAATTGGCTAAATATTTTGAGCAAATGGAAAATACCTCGTCACGTTTAGAGATAACTCGTATTTTGGCGGAGCTTTTTAAAAAAATAAACAATGAAGAAATCGAAAAAATATTATATCTTCTTCAGGGCAGAGTGGCGCCTTTGTATGAAAAAACAGATTTTGGCATCGGGGAAAAAACGTTGCTTAAGGCAATCGCTGTCTCCCTCAACGTAGAAAAAAAACTTTTTGTCAGTCATTACAAAAGAATCGGCGACTTGGGAAAAACAGTTGAGGAATTCCGTCACAAGATAATAACCATAGAGGAAAAAGACCTTTCTATTGGTGAAGTTTTTGCTATTTTGAAAAAAATAACCACAACCGGCGGTGAAGGATCGCAGGAGGTAAAACTCTCTCTTCTCTCTCAATTGATTAAATCATTAGACTCCCTTTCTTGCCGCTATTTAGTCCGGATTCCCACTAACACGTTGCGCTTGGGATTTTCTGACATGACGATTTTGGATGCCTTTTCTTGGATGTTGAAAGACGATAAAAGCCTGCGATCAGTAATTGAAAAAAACTATCATGTCAGACCCGATCTTGGATTAATAGGTAGAATTTTAAAAGAAAGAGGCATTTCCGGCTTAAAAGAAATAAAACCCGCCATATTTATTCCGATACTTATGATGCGAGCCGAGCGATTATCAAGCGCCAAAGAAATTATTGAAAAAATTGGTACTTGTTCGGTTGAACCCAAATACGACGGATTTAGATTGCAGATTCATTTCAAAAAAGGCGAAGTTAAACTTTATTCTCGAAATTTAGAAGACGTAACCTACATGTATCCTGACTTGGTTAAGGCGGCCAAAAACCAAATGATAGGCCAGGAAATGATTTTTGAGGGTGAGGCGATTGGTTTTAATCCGGTTACCGGTGACTTTTTACCCTTCCAAGAAACCGCTCAACGAAAGAGAAAATACGGGATTGAAGAAAAGGCAAAAGAAATCCCTTTAAAACTTTTCGTTTTTGAACTGCTTTATTTAAACGGGACAAGTCTAATAGAGACACCTTTTCTTAAGAGGAGAAAGGAACTGTTAAAAGTAATTAAAAAAACCGGCGATATTTTTTCCGAAACAATTTTTTTGGCCGACGACAAAATCATTAACAAACCAAAAGAGCTTGATCTTTTATTTGAAGAAGCAGTTTCCAAAGGGCTTGAAGGCATCGTTGTCAAGAAATTAGACGGAATATATCAGGCCGGAGCCCGCGGCTGGAACTGGATTAAGTATAAGCGGAGCTATAGTTCCAAACTTCAAGATACAATTGACTGTTTGGTCATGGGTTATGATATGGGACGCGGGAAAAGAACAGATTTTGGCATGGGGGCTTTTTTAGCCGGGGTTTATGATGACAAACAGGATAAATTTGTCACCGTGGCTAAAATTGGCACGGGCTTGTCGGATGAAGAATGGCGCCAATTAAAAGTTCAAAGTTCAAAGTTCAAAGTTCAAAAAAAACCAAATCGGTATGAAGTTGATAAAGCAATGGAATGTGATGCTTGGATAACACCGGAGATAGTGGTGGAAATTAGGGCCGATGAACTATCAAGGTCTTCGGTTCACACCGCCGGAAGGAAAATGAAATTGACAAAAACAGGTCAGGCAATAGAAATTGATGTCCCCGGCTACGCTTTGCGTTTTCCTCGTCTTGAACGGTTCCGCTACGACAAGAGACCCGAAGAGGTAACAACCCTGAAAGAAGTAGAGGGAATGTTTAAGCAACAAGGAAAATGAAATTTATATCATTAATAACAGAAGAAGTAAAACAATCAGCCAAGGCTTTGTTTGTTTTTAGAAAAACAATGCCTCTTGTCGGATTTTTAAAAAACAAGCTTGATCAATATCAATACGAAATCTTTTCTTCAGCCATACTTCCTAAACGGCTTGACCAATTTAAATATATTTTTATTTTTGACGAAAAAAAAGCCATTAATAAAATAGAAACACAGAGCAATGAGTTTCTAAAGGTAGGCAAACATCAAATTTTCATAATCTTAATCAATCAAAGAAAAAAGATGGAAAAATTAGCGGATTTTCTGGTTACAAAAAACTTAGACAATGTAAAAATTATTAACACCGACGAAGAGTCGATTAACAGTGAGGAATTAGCGGAAAAAATTCTTTGGTTTATGTTTTCCAGATCAAAAGAAAGAGTTTTAAATTTGGAAAGATTAATTAGTAAAAGGATGGTTAGGATTAAAAAAAAACCGACAGGGCCAAGCTTAAAAATCAGTAAAAAAAGGATTTTTTTATTATTTTGTCTCATTTTCTTTTTTGTCGAAACCTTTTTCATTTTTCCCCTTCTGGGTACGGGATTTTTTCTTTATCAAGCTACCCGCGCAATTGAAAATGAAAAATTGCAGGAATCTAAGAACTATTTGGGTTATGCTTTGCCTCTGCTTTCTTTGACAAAAAAGACCTATTCTTTTTCCAGGCCGATTTTTTCTTTTTTTTACTTGACTCTTTTGCCGGATGAGATTATTTCTCTTGAAGAAAACAGTTATTCGCTTCTTCAAACTGTTTTTGAAACCATGGAAAACGGGAAAAAAATTATTCCATTAGTGCTCGGCGATAAAGAAAGCCAGGGAAAAATGGAATTATTGACCCGTTTAGCTAAGTTTAAGTCGCAAACAGAGGAATTGTCAAAAAAAATATCTTTAATATCGCAAAAGATGAATTATAACGTAAAAAAAATTCAACAAATAAAAGTGAAATTAATTGAAGTAGAAGAAACAATTAATCAGCTGAAAAAATTACTGATCCATCTTGATGAATTGGCGGGAAAAAACGAAGAAAAAAACTATCTTATTTTATTCCAAAACAACATGGAGCTTAGACCCGGCGGTGGTTTTATTGGCTCGTTTGGTATTTTGACTTTTGCCGATCATAAATTAAAAAATTTAAAAATAGAGGATGTTTATGAAGCCGATGGTCAATTAAAAGCCCATATTGAGCCGCCGGCGGCCATTAAAAAATATTTTAACCAACCTCATTGGTTTCTGCGAGATTCAAATTTTTCTCCCGACTTTCAGGAAAATTTAGAAAAAGCGGAATTTTTTTTGGAAAAAGAAATAGGCCTGACTGATTTCGACGGCGGAATAGGGATCACTACCACGGCAATTAATTATCTTTTGGAGGGGTTTGGCGATGTTTATCTGCCTGACTATGACGAAACGATCAACAAAGACAATTTTTATATAAAAACCCAATTTTATGCGGAAAAAAATTTTTTTCCTGGATCGATCCAAAAAAAAACATTTTTGTCCTCATTGATAAAAACATTGTTGTTAAGGCTAGAAGATGCCTCTTATAAAAAATTGGCCGACGCTCTAAAGCGATCCTTAGCAGAGAAACAAATCGTTTTGCATTTCAAAAATGAAAATCTAAACGAAGATGTTAATTTGTTTGGTTGGGGAGGAAAAATGGTTGTGCCCAAATGCGCCGAGCAACTACAAAACTGTGTTGCCGACAATTTTTTCCCAGTTGACGCTAATTTAGGCGTAAATAAAGCTAATTTTTTTCTCAGCCGGTTAATAAATTTTAAGGTAAAAATTAAGGAAGACGGAGAAATCGAAGACCTTCTGTCTTTAACTTTTAAAAACGATTCGCCATCGGAAATTTTTCCCGGCGGTACATACAAAAATTACTTTCAGACTTTTTTACCCAAAGATTCTTTAGTTAAACAGGTGACCAAAAATGGTGTTTTGATTGAAGATTATGAAGAAAGAGACGAAAATCAATTTAAAATCGTCGCCTTTTATTTTGAAGTTCCTCCTAAACAAACCACGGAAATTAAAATTAATTACCTTTTGAAAGAAAAAATTGTTAAGGGGAGAGGGGTATACCAATTGGTTGCCCAAAAACAAATAGGTTCGACCAACAATGATCTTGTTTTAGAATTTTATTTTCCCAAGAATGTTTACGTAATAAACAAAAACTTTTCCTCCCTTGCAAAAGAGGACAATTTAATTTACAATACAAATCTATCAACTGATAGAATTTTTTTTATTGAATTAACTAAAGAATGAAGCACTCCTCGAGCTTAGGCTCGAGGAATCTTCCCAAGCAGAGTTCTGGAGTGCGGAACCCTGAACCGAGCTTTGCTCTGGTTCATGGGTAAAAACAAGATGAAAAAAAAGTCGCCCAAAAAACAGGAAAAAAATAAACCCAAAAAAACAGGAAGCACTGACAAAATTCAGCTCGTTGTTGAAAAGCGCAATGTTTTCGGCAAAAAATTGAAAGGTTTAAGAAAACAGGGAAAGCTGCCGGCCAACATCTTCGGTGAAGATATCAAGTCTCAAGCGGTTATGTTATCGGTGAAAGAATTTTTTAGAGCATACCGAAAAGCTGGTCAAACGCAGATAGTTTATCTTCAGTTAGAAAACAAGGAAGAATTGCCGGTTTTGATTCAAGAAGTTCAACATCACCCGGTGACTAATTTTTTACTGCACACCGACTTTCGCAAAGTTAATTTGAAGAAAAAAATCGAAACTGACGTACCCGTTAAATTTGTTGGCGAATCAGAGGCGGTTATCCAAAGCAAAGGAATCCTTTTAACTATGACGGAGTCGTTAAGAGTTGAGGCGTTACCGGAAGCTATTCCTAGCATGTTTGAGGTTAACATCTCGCCTCTTAAGGAATTAAATGATGAAATAAAAGTCAAAGACATCAAAATAATTGGAGAGTATATAATCAAGGAAACGCCTGAAAAAACAATTGTTCGCATCACCGCTCACAAAGAGGAAACAGTAGAGACTCAGGTTGTTGCTCCGGAGACGGTTGAAGTAACAACAGAGAAAAAAGCAGAGGAAGAAGCTCCCGCCGAGGGAGAAAAAGCCGCAACCGCTCCTAAAAAAGAAACAAAGACGGAGGCAGCTCCAACTAAAAAAGAAAAGAAATAATATATAATAAATTCATTTTATGAAAACCCTAAACATTGGTTTAAATGGGTTTGGAAGAATTGGAAGAAGTTTTACCCGGATTGCTCTTAAGAAAAATCTCTTCAATGTTGTGGTTGTCAACACTCGAAAAACCCCAAACAGCATGTTGGCTTATCTTCTTCAGCATGATTCTGTTTACCGCAAGTTTAAGATGGAAGTTAAGGAAGAAGCCGATGGTATCTCGGTTAATGGTAAAAAAATTTTTACTACTCTCCATTCAGCTCCCGAAGAAATTCCTTGGGAAAAATATCAAGTTGATGTCGTTGTTGACGCCACCGGTGCTTTTACCAAGAAAGAAGAGCTAGAAAAACATATAAAAGGGACGGTAAAAAGAGTTATTTTAACAGCGCCGGCTAAAGATGAAGTTACTCCACAAGTGGTTTTGGGAGTAAACGACGATAAAATTAATTGGGAGAAAGAAACGGTTATTTCCAATGCTTCTTGTACTACTAATTGCGCCGCGCCGATGTTTAAAGTTTTAAACGATAATTTTAAAATTATCTCAGGTTTTTTAACAACTGTTCACGCAGTCACCATAACTCAAAGCATGTTGGATGATGCCGGCAAAAACCCTGAACGTTCAAGAGCGGCTTTTTTAAATATTATTCCCTCAACGTCAGGGGCGGCTAAAGCGGTTGTTAAAACAATCCCCGAACTAAAAGGTAAAATTGAAGTGGGAGCTATTAGAGTGCCCGTTCCTACAGGCTCTTTGTCGGACGTGTCAGCGCTGGTTGAGAAAAAAACTTCAATTGAGGAAGTAAACGAGGCGTTTAGAAAAGCGGCTGAAGGCAAAATGAAAGGAATTTTACAATACCAAACCGAAGTTCTCGTTTCATCAGACTACATCGGCTCGCCTTATTCTTGTATTTTTGATGCCAATTATACTAAGGTAATAAATGGAAATAATATTAAGGTTTTTGGTTGGTATGATAATGAATGGGGCTATTCTTCAAGACTGGTTGACTTAGTTTGCCAGCTCTCTAATTTTGTTTAATCTTTTAAGAAGCGATCTCTACTATTGATACAAATTGTGTTTTCTAATATATTCTTCCACTTTTTCCGGCACTAATCCGGTAATAGATAAGCCCATTTTAATCCGTTTTCTAATTATCGTTGAAGAAAAATTAGTCGTGATCAGGCCCTTATTTTTAACAATTGAAAAACCTTCTGGCAACTTCTTAATTTGGTAATAACCTCGAGGAAAGACCAAAAAAGGAACGAGCTTAGACAATTGTTTATAGTTTTTCCAACGACTAAACTCTTTCAAGGTGTCTGAACCGCAAACCCAGAAATATTTATTGGCCTGGTCTTTTTTTAAAATCCTGACGGTGTCTATAGTGTAGGTTTCTCCGTTTCTTTTGATATCTAAATCAGAGACTTTAATTTTCTCGGTTTCTAAAAACTTTGTCATATTCAGTCGATGGAGTGGAGAAGCCGCCATTTTTTTCCAGGGATGAGTATTGGCAGGAAGAAGCCATACTTGATCAATTTTTGTCATTTTTTCCAAAACCTGTTCCGCCACCAACAGATGGCCAAAGTGAGGTGGATCAAACCGTCCGCCAAAAACAGCAATATTCATGTTTTTTTATGAGACAAAATTTTTTGACAGGCTAATTTTAACTTATATTTTTTTATTAAATCAAAGATAATTTTTTCCAGTTGTTTTTGATATTCAATCTTTTCTGCCTCTTGAAAACTTTTTAATTGACGGGGATAGTCTTTTTTGAGATATAAGAATAATCTTTCCTTAATATAACGAGAAAGATTAATATGTTCAACCCAAATTTCGTCAACTTTAGTTTCGGCTAATTTTTGAAAAAGCTTTTCTAAATTTCCTTTTTCCCAGACAAAATTGGGAAGAAGCGGGCCAACAAAAGCATAGGTTTCAATTCCAGCATCTTTTAATTTCTTAAGAGACTTTATTCGTTCTTCAGCCGGCGGGGCATAAGTTTCCAAATATTTTGAGACTAAGTCGTCGGTTGAGGTGATTGTCAATCCGACCGACATTTTTTTGATCCTTTTTAGAATATCAATGTCGCGCAAAACCAACGGAGACTTTGTTAGCAAAGAAACAGAGCCCTTGTATTTAAAATCGGCAATTACTTCAAGACACTTCCTGGTAATTTTATATTTTGCCTCAAGTCCTTGGTAAGGGTCGGTGACCGAGCCAAAAAAAATTGAACCAAAATTTTTACTCTTTTTCTTTGCCAATTCTTTTTTTAAAACTTCCGCGGCATTTATTTTAACGTCAACAAATTCGCCCCATTGCTCTCCCGGATGCTTCCATCTGCCGATAAAACTGGCATAACAATATTTGCAACCAAATCGACAGCCAACATAAGGATTAACAACATAATCAGAAACCGGCAGGCCGGATTTGGTGAGAATTGATTTTGCCCGAATAAGATTTATTTTGTACATAAATACAAACGAGATCCAATAAACGATGTTTCGACTATTTGAATAATCAAAGTGAATTAAACTTTCAATAAAAACGAACATTTCTAGTATAATTTATCCTATGGATAAAAAAAACATCCTTTACGTCGCCGCAGGAATAATAATTGCCTTTGTCATTCTTTATGGGGTTTATTGGTTATTAAATCAAAAAGAGTTTTTTAATAGCGTTCCTAAAAAAACAGACGAAGTTATCTTATATTGGGGAGAAGAATGTCCCCATTGTAAAAACGTTGAGGAATATCTAAAATCTCATCAACAAATAGAAAAGAAGATTAAAATTGAAAGAAAAGAAATCCATGATAACAAAACAAATGCGGCAGATTTACAAGATAAAGCAATGGTCTGCAGATATAATTCATCAAAAGGCATCCCAATTCCATTTTTATATTTTAAAGGCGAATGTATTGTTGGCGATCAGCCAATTATTGACTATTTAAATAAAAAAACTATATGATATTTATTCCATCCGTCTACGCAAATTGCCCGGCGTGTATTGTGGTGGTTGGAGGTGGTCTTTTAATTGCCAAAAAATTAGGCATAGACGATCTTTTGATTTCTATCTGGCTTTCCGGATTGAATACAACCATTGCTTTTTGGATTGCCTCAACAATCAAGAATAAAAAATTTAACAATCAAATTATGTGGACGACGGGCTTTTATGTTATTACCTTAGTTTACCTTTGGTATAGTAAACAAATAGGACACCTAACCAATAAATTTTGGGGAATAGATAAGGTATTTTTTGGTATAACGCTTGGTTTCTTTGTTTTTTTATTAGCTGTTTCAACGGACCGTTTTATTCGCAAGAAAAATAAGGGGAAAAGACTGTTTGATTATCAAAGGGTAATTATTCCTTTGTTATTTTTAATCATTACAACAGTTATCTTTAAAATATTATTAAAAATTTAATCTTTGTAACTTATGGAAATTGATACGAAACTTAAAAACTTTATGGAAAAAGTTAAAAAAATGGAAAAAGGAGAGAAGCTGGATTTATCTTCGGACGAAGATCTTTCTATTGCCGTCATGAATTTAATATCAATTGAAGAGCACTTGTTTTTCTCCGGAGGGAAAACAGGCAAAACCCGATATTTTGAATTATTAAACGAAGTTCGCGAGATGAGAAAACAGCTTTTGAGGTTATTAATTAAAGATTATGAAGGTGAGGTTTGGTGTATTAGCAAACATTTATTGGCCGCCTCAATGAGATTAATGGAAGTGGGGACTAAGGCATTGACCAAAGGAGAAAAAGACAAAGCCCACAATTTATTTAAAAAGTCTTATCATTTATATAATTTATTTTGGGGACTGAATTTAAAGATGGTTGGGTCGGACGAATTAAAGACAATAAATTTTGAAGACAAAGAGGAACCAATAAAATATAAGGAAAACAGCTTTCTTGGGAAAATAAGTGAGACCATCGGAAAAATTTTAGACTGTTGTAAGGAATAAAATTGTTAAATTACCAGCATGTGTTATTTAAAACCATTAAGAGTAAAAAAAGTTCACGGGAGGGCTGTAATATTAGAGAACAATATTAAAGCATATTACAACAAAAGCATTGGAAGAATTCAGGTCAATGATGAGGTATTAGTTTATGGTAATTTAATTATTCAAAAAAACAATGAAGGATCAAAATCTTAAAAAAGGATTATTATTTGCTTTTCTAACTTCAATAATTTCCGGCATTGCCATTTTTTATGCCAAGATTGCTGTGGTAAAAATAGATCCGTTAATTTTGACGACGTCAAGAAATTTATATGTAGGAGCAATTTTCTTGTTGTGGTTTTTGATTTCAAAAAAATTAAATGAAATAAAAAAGCTACCAAAAAAGCAATTAATATGGCTGATATTAATCGGGGTTGTTGGCGGAGCCTTGCCTTTTTTTCTTTTTTTTACCGGTCTTCAACTGGTGGGGGCGCAAACAGCCAATTTAATCCATAAAACTTTGTTTATTTGGGTTTCTGCTTTGACGGCAGTATTACTCAGTGAGAAATTTAATTTGATCTACGCCATAAGTTTTGTTTTGATTTTTGTTGGTAATTTTTATTTTGCCAAACTGCCGTTAGTTTTTGGCAGGGGCGAGCTTTTAATATTGGCGGCGACAATCCTTTGGTCAATTGAAACAATTCTGGCAAAAAAAGTTTTAAAGAAAATATCTTCAGAATTAATTGGTTTGTTTCGGATGGGAATTGGCTCGTTTTTTCTTTTGTTATTGGCTTTGACTTCGGGCAAAGGCGGCTTATTTTTAAGCTACAACTCGCAACAATTATCTATCGTTTTTATTGGTGGAACGATTTTATTTTTCTATGTTTATTTTTGGTATAAAGCCCTGAGATACGCGCCGGCGAGTTTAGTAACCTTGGTCTTAACTTTTTCCGTAGTGGTTGGTAATGTTTTAAGCGGAGCTTTTGCGGGAGTGAAAATTCTGCCGAAGGATATTTATTCTTCTCTATTCATTTTTATTGGTATAAGTTTGCTTTTCTTTAAACAAAGACTGTCTTTATTAAAGACAGTCTTTAAATAGGATGAATCGTCAAGGCTTGCTTCTTTGTGCCAAATATGCTGTTTCACCCAATTTTTTTGGTTATTGTGGACCGTCAAAAAGCTCCGGCCTAATTGACCATTTAAAAGAAAGTCTTGCCGACAAAGAAGTTTGCAACATTCTTTCTGATTTTGAGACTTTATATCCTTATCTACAATTAATCGCCCGTCAGAATAAAATCAATGATCCTTTTGATCAACGAGTGGTTGAAGCTTATTGGATTGGTAATTCATTATTGAAGCCGGTAGACGCCTTTGAATTCCGGGCTCTTTCCAAGGAAAAATTAATCCTTGATAAAAAATTACCCAAAAAAAACTTTCAAGAATTGTTAACCAATATTTCCAAAAAACCTTTTTTGCCTCACCACGCTTTCCATGTTTTCAATGTTTTCAAAAGAAGCGTGGCGAACTTAGGTTCTTATGTGTTGCTGGCTATGGATGAATGTCGAATTGGACATGGCATAGTCAAACGTCAAAAGTCCCACCCTCGCCGCGCCGTCGCCAGAGCGGCTTTGGCGCGTCGGCGACAAGGCTTCGGCGGGCAGGCAGTCAAAAGTTTTTTAGTTGAGACAAGACCATTAATAAAAAAAAATAATGGGTTAGATTTCGGTTTATCAATGCTAAGAGAAATTAAAGTTGATTATAAGGGTAAGAGTTTTGTTAAAGATTTAAAAGTTGGTGATTTGGTGAGTTTTCATTGGGGGTTTGTCTGCGATGTTTTAACAGAAAAGCAAATTAAAAATTTGAGACATTACACCCAAAAGGCAATCGATTTTTATAATCAATAATTACCATACACTGTAGTATGGTAATTACTCAAGTATGAAAATCTATATTTTTGGCAACCCTTTAGTTAAGGAAGACAGCTTACCATTAAGAATTCTGCCTACTTTAAAAAAATTATTTCCTCGTATCGAGTTTATAATAGCTGATCCCAATGAAAATTTTCCACCAAAAAGTGAAAAAGATTTAATTATTTTAGATACAGTTAAAGGAATAAAAGAACCGATGATTTTAAATTTGGACGATTTGGCTGATATCAAATCAACCCCAATATCTCCGCATGATTATGACCTTTTATTTCATCTGCTTCTTTTGAAAAAAACGAAAAAACTTAACCACGTCAAAATAATCGGTGTTCCGGAAAAGAAAAGAGGAGAAGTATTTGGATCGATTAATGGTTTGATCAAAAGCTTAAAAGATAGATAGCTATCATTGCTAATACAATTCCAGTAATTTTTGCTAAGGTTAAAGACTCTCTTAAAAAAATAAAAGCTAGAATTGCAGTCAAAGCAGGATAAAGAGCCGTTAAAGGGACAACTAAGGAAGCCTCTTTTTTTGTTAATAAGAAATAAAAACCAATTAAACCGAAAGAGCCAACTACTCCTGACAATATCGCCAAAATTATTCCTATTTTGTCGGCGGAAAAAAGACTTTTTGCCTTAAAAATAATTAGACTGTAAATTACCACAGCAGGAAAATATCCAATTAGGTCCCAAAATACTGATTTCTCACCAATTCGGTTTGTAGCTAATTTAGCGATAAACGATCCCAATCCCCAGGATACGAATGTTATCAAAGCTACTGTTAAAGTTTCAATATTCATATTTATTTCCATTTAACTTTTAAAAAATGCGCTGCGCAGGACATGCAAGGATCAAAGGCGCGGATTAGTTTTTCAATTTCTTCAATAATTTTATCCTTCGGCACCTCTGACTCTATTAATTTTTTTACTAATTCATAAATCGCCTTTTCCATAAGAATCTGATTTTGTCCAGTTGGAACAATAATATCGCCCTTTTTTACCGTCCCGTCATTGTTAATCTCAAGCTTGTAATATAAGGTCCCTCGCGGAGCTTCAATGACTCCGATGCCGATGGTTTCAAAAGGACGAATCACTATTGACTTTTCTTGCTCGATCGTATCAATTGAGTTGATGATTTCGCAGGAGGCATCAATGGCGTGGAGAATTTCAATTGCCTGGGCCAAGTTGTTATAAAAGAGATTTTCCGAAGGAAAAAAATTTAAATATTGAATGGCTGATTCTTTTGTTTTTGAATGTAAGTTTTGCCTGCCGATATTAAGTCGAGCAAGGGCGCCAACCATAAGAAAATTCCCATCAAATTTAAAACCGCGCGCTTGAGAGTAAGGAATAATTGCGGCATTAAGGTGCTGGCCCAGGTCTTTTTCTTCGATGGTTTTACCGTCGGAAGTTTTAATTTTTCCCTCAAGAAAAGAAAAGTCATTTGACAAAAGACCGCTAAAAGTGACGGATGAATTTAATTTAAAACAGAAGGAAGCCTCGGCAAAAATTTTTATCAGTTTTAAAATCTTTGGTCTTATTTCTAAAAGTTTTGGTTTTAAATTTTTTATATCTTCGGTTTTTGGCAATTTTGAGAACCCTCCAATGGTGGGATAGGGGGCATGAACGGAGCGGCCGCCAACAATAATTGAAAGTCTATTGCCAACTTCTTTAACGGCGAAAACATCTTCAAGCAATTGATGCTGGATTGGATCGTTTTCATCAAAATCTAAGATAGAATTTTTCCCAAAAAGATCAGGTAAAGAAAAAACATAAAGATGAAGGGCATGATCCCTAATAATTAATCCGTAGTATAAAAGTTTACGGAGAAGGATTGTCTGCGGTGATGCGGTAATCTTAAGCCCTTTTTCTACTGCTTCTATACTTGCCAAAAGGTGAGCGTTAGAACAGGTACCACAGATTCTGGCGACCAGCTGGGGGATAGCCATTATTGATTTACCTCGGATTGCCTGAGTATAAAATCTTTTCCATTCGGAAATACTGAACTTTAAATCCTCAATTTTTTTATTTCTAATTTTTATTTCTAAAGAAGCCGCTCCTTCGATTTTTGAGATTTCTTCCAGATTGATGTCAAAATTTAAATCAAGGTTGGGATCGTGCATATTAACTTATTAAATAATTCCAAAAATTTTTTTTCATCCATTGGACAACCAGGGATTTCTTCGTCAACCGGAACAACATCAGATACTTTAAGAACTTTTTCTTTATATTCAAATTTTTCTAGGATTGGTTTTATTTCTTCAATGTTGGTTGGATTAAAAAAATTTCTTTGATTTGAAGGAGAGCCTAAAACAGCACACGACCCAAGAGCAACTAAGATTTTAGCCTTTTGGCGGATTTTTTTTAGTTTTTCCTCTTGAGTATTGGAGGAAATTGCGCCCTCGACAAAAGCAATGTCCATTTCCTTTAATTTTTCAGCGTTGCCTTTTCTTAATATTCGCGCATAAACCAACTCAATTTTTGGTAGCCATAGGCGATAATGGGTATTTAGAAGCTCAACAAAAACTATAGTTGAGCCTTCACAGCAAGTAAAACTAAACCAGCCGACTTTTATCTTATTGACCATAGGCTTATTTTAACATTTTAGAAGCAAGATCAATTGATGATTAATCCTGTTTGTGTTAAAATTAGATTATATGGTCGTAATAAAGAGCGAATTTTTTTTAGCTTTAAACCAGGTGGCTACCGAGCGGGGGATTTCTTCCGACGACGTCCTTGAGTCAATTAAACTGGCGGTTTTAGCGGCTTACAACAAGGATTATGGGCAAGTAATAGAAGATAGCCAAAAAGAAGACGATCAAAAACTAGAAGCAACAATAGACAAAAACACCGGCGAAACAAAAATATACGAAAATAAAAAAGACGTTACTCCTCCGGGTTTTGGTCGAATCGCCGCTCAGACAGCTCGGCAGGTTATTCTTCAAAAAATACGCGAGATGGAAAAGAAAACAATGATTAAACACTATGCTTCCCAAACAGGAACGATTATCAAAAGTAGAGTAATAAGTTTTGATGGTAAAAATGTCTATCTTGATATTGGTAAAGCCGAAGGGGTGCTTCCCTACGAGGAACAAATCAGAAATGAGAAATATAACTTAAACGATGTCTACATCGTTTATCTTAAAGAAATAAAAACAGACAGTTTTGACAATTCAAAAATTATTGTTTCCCGAAGCGAGCCAAGATTGGTAGAAGAATTATTTAAAAAAGAAGTACCAGAGATTGCCAACAATACAGTTAAGATAAAGAAAGTAGTTCGACAACCAGGCGAGCGTACAAAGATAGCCGTATTTTCTGATCAAAACGGAGTTGATCCGGTTGGTGCCTGTGTTGGCCAAAAGGGAATTCGAGTGAAAACAGTGACCGACGAGTTGGGCGGAGAAGAAAAAATCGACATTATTCAATGGAACAGCGACGACAGTCTTTTTATTAGAGAAGCATTGTCTCCCGCTACAATTGTTTCGGTTGAAGTTGATAAAGAAAAAAGACGAGCAAAAGTATTTGTTAATGAAAAACAAGCTCCTCTAGCCATAGGAAAGGGCGGCGTTAACGTTAATCTCTCTTCTCGATTGGTTGATTTTGAACTCGACATTGTTCAAGCTCCAGAAGAAACATTGCCTAAGGAGGTAAAAGAAGACCAGAAACAAACCTCAGAGAAAAAAACAGAAACTAAAAAAGAAAAAAAATTATCCAATTAATAATTTGTCTTTTCTATGAAGAAATTTATTCCTCGCTCACCGGTGGTGGTTGTTTTGGGCCATGTGGATCACGGCAAAACCACCCTATTAGATTACATTAGGAAGAGTAATATAACTGAGAAAGAAATTGGCGGAATAACACAAGTAATTGGTGCCTATGAGGTTGTTATAGATACAAAGGAATATGATGCCAATAAAATCGCTTTTATTGATACTCCGGGGCATGAAGCGTTTACTAAATTACGATTGCGGGGTGCCGACGTGGCTGATATTGCTATTTTAGTCGTGGATGGAGTTGATTCGGTGATGCCACAGACAATTGAGTCGATTTATCATATAAAAAATGCCAAGATTCCTTTTGTAGTGGCTGTGAATAAAATTGATCTGCCATCAGTCAATATTGATCGGGTGAAAAAAGACTTAGCCAAACACGAAGTATTAGTTGAAGGTTTTGGGGGTGATGTTCCTTTTGTTCCAATTTCTGCTAAAAAAGGAAAAGGAATAAAAAATCTTTTAGAAACGATTCTTTTTTTAGCCTCTTTTCAAGAATTAAAATATTCGACCCAAAACTCTCTTAAAGCCTACATTATTGAGTCAAAAAAAGATAAATCCGGAATAGTTGTTTCCGCCATTATCAAAGACGGGATGCTGCGGGTAGGTGAGGTTGTCTACGCCTTAACTCACAAGGCCAAGGTGAAGGCGTTGATCAACGACAAAGGAAAACACTTAAAAGAGGTTTGTCCTTCTACTCCTTTTCTTCTTTTAGGTTTTAAAGAGTTGCCCGAGGTGGGGGTGGAATTGACTAAGGACGAGAAACAAAAGCCGACAGTTTCTTTTTCAGCGACTACCGATGAACCTTTAAAGAGCGACGAGACCTTATTTCAAAAAAAGGATGAAAAAAAGAAACTGAGAATTATTATTAAAACTAATAATCAAGGCTCACTTGAAGCAATTTTATCAACATTAATTAAAAATGAGAACATCGAGACAATTTTAGCTTCGGTTGGAGAAATTGCCAAGTCGGATGTTTTTTTAGCAAAAATATCTCAGGCGGTCATTATTGGATTTTCTCTCGCGATTGACAAAAACATTGTGGAATTTGCGGAGAAAGAAAAAGTAATTATAAAATCCTATAATTTAATTTATAAGTTGTTAGAGGAGTTGACGGAAGTTTCCGGATTGTTAGAAGAAAAACAAAAAGAAGAGCAATCTTTCAAAGGAGAAGCGAAAATTTTAGCCACTTTTATCATTGAAAAAGAAAAAGTCGCCGGAATTAAGGTAATCAAAGGAAAAATTAATTTAGACGATCAAATTAATCTTTATAGAAATAACAAGTTATTTGGAAAAGCCAAGATTGTTTCTTTAAAAACAAGGGCCAAAACAGTAAACGAGGTTAAGAAAAATGAAGAGGCAGGTATGATTTTTTATCCCCAATTTGACTTTAATATAGGCGATATGATAAAATCTTATAGTATATGAATAACGATCTTGGTTTTTCTCGGGTTGTTCAAGTTGTAAGCCAGCAAAATGTATTAGGGATTTGTTTACCAATTAATCCCTCTTTAGACACGGTGGCTTCGGGTACGGTTTTATATTTGGGCCTATCCAAACTTGGAAAGAACATCAATTTCTCTTGCGCTGGCGAAGTGTCTCCTCAATTTAATCTAAGTGGCGTTGACAAAATCCAAAAAAATCTAGTAGCCGGAGGCAACAATCTTATTGTTTCATTTCCCTACGAGGATGGTGCGATTGATAAGGTTACTTATAATATTGAGGGTAATTATTTTAATTTACTGATTCAGCCAAGAGAAGGTTTAACAAAACTTGATCCTTCTCAGGTAAAATATTCTTATACGGGAGGTCAATTGGGCGCGGTTATTACCGTTGATGTTCCCAGCCTAAACTCATTAGGAGACTTATACCTAAACCACCAGGATCAATTTAAAGGAAGAGACATAATAAACATAGATAGACACTTAACCAACGCTAATTTTGGCACGATTAATTTAGTTGAGAAACAAAGTTCGTCAACTTCAGAGATCATCTTCAAGCTTTTGCAAAACCTGAACATTGAGATAGATAAGGATATGGCTACCAATTTATATACTGGCATCATGGCAGCCACAAACAATTTTACCGCCTATTCTGTTAACGCCGATACTTTTGAAGTCAGTGCTCAACTTTTAAAGTTGGGGGCGATAAAAAGGCCAGTTTTAAAATCAAAACAACCAACCCAGGCTAATAATTTTCTATTTAAACAATCACTTCAACCAAGGGTTGCCAGAAAACCACCCTCACCTTCATCAGTTGAGAGATCTGTTTCACCAGAAGAAACAATTGAAGTAAAAGAGCATAAAGCGGAAGAAGGGACACCTAAAGATTGGTTAAAGCCAAAAATTTTTAAAGGATCAACTCTTGTTTAAAACAATATATAATTCTTCTATATGAATTCTTCATTAATGGTGGTCGTAACTTTAGTGGTGGGTATTGTTCTTATCCTTTATTTTGTTAAAAAATGGCTAGTAGAGCTTTCGGAAAAATCAAAACCTTCAGAAGAATTAATTGAGTGGTTAAAAGACATGGGGAAAAGAGTTGAAACATCAACCAAAGCGGTTGATCAAAGATTAAGCGAAAACATGAAGAACTTTAATATGCGGCTTGATAAAGCTGTTTATGTCATTGCTCAAGTACAGAAAAATATTGGTGAATTTTCCGAAATAGGTCGATCAATGAAAGAGCTTCAGGAATTTCTTCAATCGCCGAAACTGCGAGGAAACATTGGTGAACAAGTTTTAAAAGACTTGCTGCAACAATTTTTACCCAAAGAGGTTTTTGTTCTTCAGTATTGTTTTAAAAACGGAGAAAAAGTTGACGCCGTTGTGAAAACGTCGCAGGGATTAATTCCTATTGACGCTAAGTTTCCAATGGAAAATTTTCGCAAGATGAATAGAGGAGAAACTAAAGAATTAAGAAACAAATCAAAAAAAGAATTTATTCGTGATATTAGGAAACACATTTCCGATATTTCTAAGAAATATATTTTGACTGAAGAGGGAACCGTGGACTACGCCATTATGTATATTCCTTCGGAATCGGTATATTATGAAATTATCAACGACGAAGAAGTTTTTGATTTTGCCGGAAAGAAAAGAATTTTACCGGTTTCACCAATGAGTTTTTATGCCTATCTCAAAGCGATTTTAATGTCGTTTGAAGGGCAAAAAATCGAAAAAAGAGCTAAAGAAATTTTGTCATTACTTCATTCGCTGCAAAAAGATTACGAGAAAGTGGATGAGGCATTGTCAATTTTAAATCGTCATATCACAAACGCCTATAACCAGATTACCAATGTTTCAAAATTCTTTCTCTCTTTTGGACAAAAACTTTCTTCAACGAGGATGATCGAGGAAAGGGAAGAGGCAAAACAACTATCGATGGGTGTTGATAGTTCTGATTAATCTTATTGGGTATTCAATAAAAAAAGATAGTGGATTATTTTTAATTCTTCGGGCAGAAGCGTAAGTAATAAGATTGGGATCAAATTTAATTTGGCCATATTTGGCAATATGAATTGATAAATCAATGTCTTCATGCACTTTTTTATCATCAAGACACACCTCGTTTTTTACTTTTTCCCAAACTTTTTTGGTTAAAGCCATACCAGGACCAGCCAGAGTTTCATGTTTAAATAATAATTTCATTAATTTGAAATATAGTTTTGTGAAAAAATCGCTTTTTTTTAATAACCAATGATCATAGAACATAACCATACAGGCTAAAGCGTCAGTTTTGTTGTCTTTAAAATTTTCTTTTATTTTTTTTATCCAATTTTTAGGCAAAATCGTATCGGCATCACAGCGAGCAAGGATATCTCCATGGGCAAAATTAAAGCCAGCATTTCTTGCGTAGATCATCCCCTGTTTTTTTTCTTTGATTATGGTCGTTTTGTGTTTTTTCGCTATTTGGATTGTTTTATCGGTGCAGTTGTTATCAACAATAATAATTTCATCAGGTTTGACTTTTTGATTTTGTAAGCTGTCAAGACAGGAAGAGATGTATTTTTCTTCGTTAAAAACGGGAACGACAATGGAAAGCTTCATTTAGTGTTTAAATTGATATAATAATTAACATGAAACGTCCGTATTTTTCTGTTATTATACCAACTTTAAACGAAGAAAAATTTCTGCCTAAGCTCCTCAATGATCTAAGAAAACAAAAAGAGGGCGACTTTGAAATTGTCGTTGTCGATGGGAATTCTAAAGACAGAACAAAAGAAGTCGCCGGTGCATATAATAGGCTCTTTACTAATTTTAAACTTTTAGACGCCAAAAAAAACAACGTTTCGTATCAACGTAATTTAGGAGCAAAATTATCGCGTGGGACATATATTATATTTTTAGATGCCGACTCACGCATAGGCAGTTCATTTATAACTAAAATAAAAAGCGAAATTAACAAAAACAGATTTTTAATCTTTCTCCCGGCAATTTTACCTCAAGACAAGACATATCAAGATGTAGTTATATTTAACTTGGCTAATTTTGTTATTGAGATCTCCCAAACTATCGGTAAGCCTTTTTCATCAGGTGGTTCAATGATCTTTCAAAAAGATTTTTTTAACTTTATAGAAGGATTTGATGATAAATTATTTTTAGCAGAAGATCACGAAATTATCCAAAGAGCCAGAAAATACGGTGTGACAGCAAAATTATTAAGGAACGTTAAGGTTAAGTTCTCCTTAAGAAGAATGAAAAGAGAAGGAAGACTGGACTTATTTAGAAAATATCTAATTGCCTCAATTCACTCTTTTACCAAAGGAGAAATTGATAAAAAGATTTTTGATTACGAAATGGGTGGCGCTAATTACCAATTTCTTAAAAACAAACAGCCTTCAATAGAGAAAACCATTAAAAATTATTTTAGACGCCTAAAAAATCAACTTGGGCAACTAATAGAGGAGGAAACGTAGTGAAGAAGCCTTTGTTTATTGCTCATCGCGGAGGGGGAGTCGGTATTTATGAAAACAAAATTGAGACGATAAAAAGAGCGTTGAGAAATGATTTAATTGACGTGTTAGAAGTGGATATTAGAAAAACAAAGGATAACGTTTTGGTTCTTTGCCATAGTCGAGGTATAAACATTAATGGAAAAAAGTTTTGGATTGATAAAATTCCTTATAGCGAGATAAAACATTTAGGGATTCCTACCCTTGAAGAAATTTTGGTTTTGTTTAAAAGCAGCAAAAAGATTTTAAATCTTGACATTAAAGAGAAAAATATTGTTAAGGAAATCACCAAGCTTCTAAAAAAAAGCGACTATTTTAAAAAAATCTATTTTGACTCGACTGACCTTGAAACATTGTTTGAGCTTCAAGAAGAAATACCGAATGGTGAATATTTTTTGAGTTCAAACGTAGAAGACTCGCGAGATTTTAGCGAAAAACGGTTTGTTAGGATAATCTTAATTTTCTTGTCAATTCTTCTTAGCCGGCTAGCCATTTTTATTTTGAAGAGAAAAATTAGAAAAGTAAAATTAGATGGTATCTCTTTGTTTTACCGTTTTGCCAGTAAAGACTTTATTGACGATTTGAAAGATTTTGGCTTTAAGGTGTTTGTATGGGGGACTGATAAAGAAACAGACATTCATCGCCAATTGACATTTAAAATCGATGGGATTAAGACTCAGAACTTAAGAATATTTCAAAAACCTAAATAATAAACATAGCTCTTTTAGTAACTCCTCTAACCGTAAATTTGCTAACCCACAAATTATCCACAAAATAGATTATATTCTTAAAAGCCCATTACAAAGCGCCAACAGCCATAATTAATATTATAAGACATCTTATAGATGTGGCGCTATTTACTATAAGTCTTGACAAGCTGAAAAACTATATTTATAATAAAAACATTGTGAAAAAAAGAACAGAGTCGCAGCTAAAATTAATACAAAAAAAAGAATTAAGGTCATTTTCTAAAACAGAATTTATTGAATTTGCTAAAAACCAATTTGGAAGACTGATGAAGAAAAATTTGCGAGTGCCAATCCAACTATATCATTTGTAGTTAATCCGCCTTCGTTCAGGTTCGTCCCGCTCAGCGGGACGAAACTTCACTTCGGCGGATTTAAGAAACTGTAATCCGATGGAATCGGAAACAGTTTCTAAAAAAATAAAGAGCATCACTACCGATCGCATGAGGTAAACGACGAATAGTAATGCTCTTTTGCGAAATCTCCTCGACAATGTGACTTGCGAGGATTGAAAAACAGAATAGCAAAAAAAAAATTACCTGTCAATAGGCATACACTTTTCCTTGGCCAGTTGATGAAGAAAAAACAAGACGACATATTTCTTCAAACTTTTTCTCTTGTAAATTCTTATATTTCTGTTTTTCATTTGAGCCCAAAATAATATATTTGATCTTGTATTTGTTAATTATTTTTCTGGTTAAATCAATATCTTCACTTTCATACACCTTTTGAATATCGGGAATAATTTTTCCAACCACATCAGCACTTCCTCTCCAAAGCCATTCATGAACCCACCATCCGGCCACAGTTGGTAAGCCGGTATAAGCAGACACTACGTTAAAGTCAGTATATGAATCGCCCTGGGCTTCTAAGATCGTCGGTTGATCCGTGACGTTTTTATTTAAATAATTGATTATCTCAGTATATTCAGGATATTGAGTCTTGATCCAATCAGCGCCATTGAGAGCAGGCTTTTTGTCTATTTTTCCATAATAAGAAGGAATAGCAAAGGTAGGATAAATTGCTACAAGAAAAAAAGAAAAAATAAAAAAGAAAAAATATAAAACAGACAACAACTTTCTTTGGGAGTAATAATGTTTAAACAAAACGAACACATAGGCTGAGGCGAGGCCCATCATAATAAAGACCTGATAGCCCAATTTAAACATAGTATTGGCGCGAAAGTGAGCAGGATAAATATCTTTAATGTAAAAAAATTCAGGAATAATTATTAACAAAGTTGAGAAGATAAACAAAACAAGAACAAATTTATTAATTGTTGTTTGCTGATGGTTGGTGGTTGCGCGCTGTTTTTTAAGAAGAAAAATGGCGAAAAAAATAAAATTTAACCAAAAAAATCCCCATAACACAAAAATCATCCAAAGGGGAGAGACTTGGCAGTTCCCTTTTTCAAACAAAAAAGGCCCAAGCCTATCGATCTCCACTAAAAACCGAGGCGAACAATTTACTCCAATACCCGTAGCAAACGGTTTAAAGTTTATAGAAAAAGGCAAACCAAAGAGGAAAAACGAGATAATTAAGGTAAAAAAGTTCACAAAGAAGGCGCGAGTAAGCTTAAATAATAAAAGAAAGATGATGGTTGAAAGAAAAAGATAAATAAGCCCATCAAAAGCATTGGTCATGTAGTGAATGGCGGTAAGAAAGCCAAGGAAGACTACCCACCCTGTCATTCCGAGTCCCGACGAAGTTGGGACGAGGAATCTCATCAGAGTGGATGTTTTTCGTATTTGTGAGAGATTCTTCGGCTTCGTCTCTGAATGACTTTTGTCCATACATCTTAGATAAAATAAAAACAGAACAGACAAGGTTAGTAGAACAAATGGTATATCAAACACATGTCCATGAAGATCGGCAACAATATAGGAGTAAATGGGAAATTCATGGATGGTGAAGGGGATAAATCGGGTAGCGTTAGGGTACCAATATTTGCCTGGATTAAAGGCTGAAAGAATTTGCCAAAAAGGAACGGGATTGTCATTCGGGTATCCTTTAGTAAAAGCATAAATAGCATGAAGATTGCCGCCAAAGTTAACTAAAAAAGAAGCCAAAATCCCACCGATTAAAGAGAGTTTAAGACTTTTGAAAGCGTTCAAAATCACATTAAAACATAAAGAAAAAGTTTGAGTTATCCCTAGAGCAAAGATTGTTGCCAGAATTAAGTTATACGTTTCAAATGGGGAAATACCCGAAAGCTTTGTTAATACGGCTCCGGTAAGATGGCCAAAATAATAATAATTGATGGATTTACCGGCAAACCACATATCTGGAGGAGGAAAATACTTACTTCTTAGAATAGAATTCATAAACCCAAAGTCCATAAACTTTTCCAGACCGCGGATTGAAGGTTCTTGCCCTCTAACATATACCCAAAAGAGAAGAGAAGCTACAAAGACGAGTTCTTCGACAATAATAAAAGCGGTTTTTTTAACAATTTGAGCTTTGTTGAGGGAACCATTATTGAAGCGTTTAAAGAGGAGTACGTTTATAATTAAAAACAATAAGAGAAGGAAGATTAACGATTCTTGATAAAAAGGTAATATTTTAATTGTTCCTAAGGTAAAAGCAGAGTAACTTAAAAATAAAAGACCGATGGCCTTAGAAAAAGGATAACCAGCGTCATAGAAGAATTTATTGAAAATTTTTTTAGTCAGAGGGAAGAATATTAACCCCAGAACAAATAGGGCAAGATACCACCGAAGTGTAGTTAATAACCATTCCATCTTTTTATTATACAATCTTAAATCAAAATTTTATTTGAAATTTCAATCCCTATTTGATATAGTTTGCTCATCATGGAAAGCAAATATATTCCTCAAGAATACGAAGAGAAAATATATCGCTTTTGGGAAAAGTCAGGTTTGTTAAGTCCAAAAGCGGGTAAACCCTACACCATATTAATGCCTCCACCAAACGCCAATGCTTCTCTTCATGCGGGCCACGGAATGTATGCGGTGGACGACATAACAATTCGTTATAAGCGGATACGAGGCTATGCTTCTTTGTGGATTCCCGGCGTAGATCATGCCGGTTTTGAAACACAGTATGTTTATGAAAAATATTTAGCCAAACAAGGCAAGTCAAGAATGGATTATGATAGGCAAACGTTTTATAACAATGTCCTTCAATTCGTTAAAGATAATTCTGGACTTATATATGAGCAGTTTAAAAGACTTGGGTTTTTAGCTGATTGGGATAGGAGCGTGTTTACCTTAGATAAGCAAGTTTTACAAGGGGTTTTTAACACTTTTAAAAAAATGGAGAACGAGGAATTGGTATATCGTGATGACTATATTGTAAATTATTGTACCCATTGTGGTACTTCATTATCCGAACTTGAAGTGGGGCATCTGGAGAGAAATGATCCTCTTTATTATTTAAGGTATGGACCTTTTGTTTTGGCAACTGTTCGTCCGGAGACAAAATTTGGCGATACAGCAATTGCGGTTAACCCGAAAGATAAACGTTATCAACGTTGGATAGGTAAAGAGATTGAAGCTCAAGGTTTGTTGGGAGTTTTTAAAATAAAAGTGATTGCCGATGACGTTGTTGATCAAAAATTTGGAACAGGGGCGGTGAAGGTAACTCCCGCTCATGATCCAGTCGATTTTGAGATGGGGAAACGGCATAATTTGCCGTTTAAACAAGTAATTGGTTTGGATGGTCGACTTAATAAACTCGCTGGTCCCTATACAGGATTAAAAGTAAAGATGGCCCGAGAAAAAGTTGTGATAGATTTAAAAAAGAAAGGCTTGATTGAAAAAATCGATAACAAATATCTTCACGTCGTGGCAATCTGTTATCGGTGTGACCGCGATCTTGAACCGATGATAATTCCCAACTGGTTTATTAAAGTTAAAGAATTAAAAAAACCGGTTATTCAGGTAGTTCAGAAGGATAAAATTAAATTTTACCCAAAAAGATACAAAAAACAAATACTTCAATGGTTAAAAATAATGCACGATTGGCCAATCAGTCGTCAAATTGCTTGGGGAATCAGAATCCCTGTTTGGTATAAAGTAAACAACGACACCTCCCGTCAGAATATTCTGGTTTGGTGGCTGGATAAAAACGGAAAAATTAATCAAGGAGATATTCAATTATTTATAAAAAAAGGAATTAAGCTCGCTGAAATAAAAAAAGGCCTGCAGAAAGTTTATGTCCCTACAGGAGTATTACAACCTGACTATGTTGTTTCAAGAGATGATCCGGGAGAAGATTATTTGCCGGAAACAGACACTTTTGATACTTGGTTTTCTTCCGGTCAATGGCCTTTGGTGACTTTAAAGAAGGAAGAGTATAAAACTCGTTTTCCAACAGACATGATAGGAACATATGCTGACATTCTAACGCTTTGGATATCGCGAATGATAATGTTTTCGTTATATGTTAGGAACGAGATCCCTTTTAAAGATGTTTATTTATGGTCAATGGTGGCGGATGCTAAAGGAGCTAAAATGAGTAAGAGCAAGGGCAATGTTATTAACCCAATTGATTTAGTAAATAAATACGGCGCTGATGCTTTCCGTGCCTCTTTAATTTTTGGAGTTGCCCAGGGCGGTAAAGTAATCCTTTCGGAAGATAAGGTAAGAGGGATGCGAAATTTCATTAATAAAATTTGGAACATAGGTAGATTTTTGGATTTAAATTCTAAAAACAAAAATTCTACACCCTCTCCGTGTCATTCCGAGAAGGAGCGAAGCGACGACGAGGAATCTCCGATATTAAAAAAACTACAAAAAGAGTTCTCCGTCGAAAAGAAGCAGTATCTCAAATACATGGACAATTATCAATTTTCAAAGGCGTTAGAATTGATCTATGAATTTATATGGCATCGTTTTGCCGATTTTTATATTGAAGAGTTGAAAGATGAGATAAGAAATGGTAATATAATGATTCTTAAGAAGATAAAAGAAGTTTATCTTGGAAATTTAATCTTTCTTCATCCTTTTGCGCCATTTGTTACTGAGGCGATGTGGGAGGTGTTTAACGGAGAGGAAAATTCAATATTAGAAGTTAAAATATAAAACATGCCCAAGAGCACTTATCAACCGAAAAAATTGAAAAGATTACGCAAGCACGGTTTCTTGAAAAGAATGCAAACAAAAAAAGGACGCTTAGTTTTGAAAAAAAGGCGATCTAAGGGCAGGATAAAGTTAACCGTCAAAAAGAGATAACCTATGGGAGAGCTTTTCACGATTGTATTTAAAAACCCAACTGTTAATTTATTACTTTTATTTTATCAACTCTTTTTATTCATTGGGCTTCCCGGTGCTTTTGGACTTGCAATTATTTCTCTCACTATATCAATACGATTGTTACTTCATCCATTTTTTAAACAACAAATGGAGTTGACGGACAAAATGAATCATGTTAAGCCTCATCTTGACAAATTGGCGGAAAAACATAAAAACGATAAAAAGAAACTTCAGGAGGAACAGTTAAAGCTTTATAAAGAAATGGGTATTAATCCAGCCTCTGGTTGTATTTTTGCCATAATTCAAATGCCGGTTTTTATTGCTTTATATCAGGTGTTGTTTGGTTTTTTTGACAAACAGAAAAACATTACCCAAGTTATTGACGGAATCAATAAGTTGGTTTATTTTCCCTTTTTAAAAATTCGCTCAATTGACCCGAGTTTTTTTGGTTTCAATTTGGCCATTCCTCCGTCTCAATATCAGAAATATGGATGGTATTATCTTGCTATTCCAATAATTACGGCAATATTACAATATCTTCAGGTTTCGGTCACTACCCCAAAAACAGTGGAAAAAAAACAGACCCAGGACAAAAAAGATAAAAAGAACGATTCGGAAGACATGCAGAAGGTAATGTCAACGCAAATGAAATTTATGTTCCCCTTGATGATAGGGATATTTTCATATCAGTTGCCGATGGGTTTGTCTCTTTACTGGAATATATTTTCCATTTTTAGCATAACGCAGTATAAAAAATTAAAAATTAAAAAGTAAAAAATATATGGACAAAGTCAAAATAATTAAATCAGAGACAGAGGAATTATTGAAAAAAATTGGTTTATCGGTGGACGAGGTGAGTGTAAAAACAGAAGACGAAGCATGCTTTGTTCAAATAAAATCAACAGCTGATGCTCCATTTTTGATTGGGCGTTATGGTGAAACGTTGCAGGCAATTCAAAGAATTATGGAAGTGATTTTATTTAAAATTTTTGGCAAGAACATAGAGCTGGTTGTTAACGTTAATGATTATCGAGAGCGGCAAAAAGCCCGTCTTGAAAAAATTGCTGAAGAGATAGCCCAAAAAGTGATGACGGAAAAAAAGGAAGAAGCTCTTTCACCCTTTTCAAGTTATGAAAGAAAAATAATCCACGAATATGTTAGTGAACATTATCAAGAATTAACTTCTTATTCTGTAGGAGAAGAATATAATCGTACTTTGATTATTGCAATAAAGAAGGACTAAAGTAAGCTGGCCCTTCAGATTTTTTAGGTCATTGCAATAATCTAAAGTTTATTTTATGATGACTATAGTCCGTAGACAGATAAAGAGAAGTATTATATGGTTAACGGAAAATGAGGGGTAATTTTATTTATCAGCGATTAGGAGAGAAAATTGTTGTGCGAAGAAAGAAAAAAGGACTTTCGCAGGAAGATCTTTCTATTTTGACAGACGTCGACAGAACTTATATTGGCAGAGTTGAGCAAGGGAAAGCCAATCCTTCTTTCAAAACACTAATAAAAATCTCCAGAGCATTAAAAATGAGATTGTCTGAATTGTTAAAGGGTGTTTAACTTCAACAAACCTTCTTTTGTTATAATCAATTAAATGAAAAAATTGTTTATCACCTTAGGAATTTTATTAATTATCCCGATTATTATTATTTTTGACTCCTTTGTTTTTTTTCTGACAAGGCCCGCTTGCTTAAACTGTGGCAATTTGATAGAGTTTTTAAAGAACGCTTCGTTGACGGTGTTTTTATTGGGAGGCATAGGTTATAAGTTGAAAAATAAGAAATAAACGCCAACCTTTATTAAAACCCCGGACTAACCGGGGAAAAGTGGCACAGCTTGACTTTTAATAATAATCCTACTAAAATTAAGATATTATGAATTTTAATAGCCTTATTCCTAAAAATTATATTGAGAGGGAAATTGAGAGGGAAATTTTTAAGTTTTTAAAAGATCGGGAAATAATTGTTATTCGCGGTCCAAGACAAAGTGGCAAAAGCACTCTTCTTAAAAAGATTGGTAAGGTTTTGCAAGAAAAACATGAAGAAGGAGATGTTTTCTTAATTGATTTAGAAGACGAAATAGAACAATTGAAATTTGAAAAAAACCCAAAAGAATATTTGGAGTTTTATCTTAGGGGAAAAGAAAAGATTTTTCTTATTCTTGATGAGATTCAATATGTCAAAAATAGCGGAAAAATCCTAAAACTTCTTTTTGAGAAATATCCACAAGTAAAATTTATTGTCTCCGGCTCTTCCAGCTTAGATGTTAACAAATTAGGTGAATATTTGGTTGGTCGGGCAGTTTTTTTTGAACTTTATCCTTTCTCGTTTACCGAGTTTCTAAAAGCAAAAGATAACAACCTATATTTAGAATATCAAACCAATAAGTTTAATGTCGAAAAACCCAAAAAAGTTGACTCTCTTTTTAAAGATAGATTAAACGACTATCTTAAACAATATCTCACTTTTGGTGGATATCCACGAATAGTTTTGGAGAAAAATAGAGAGAAAAAAATAATTTTTCTTAAAAATCTCTTTTCCACTTACATTGAAAAAGACATTATTAAGCTTTATGGGATAAAATATAAAGATAAAGTAATAACTCTTCTTAAATATCTAAGCGCTACCATAGGTAATCTTTTAAATTTCAATGATATTTGTCAAGTAACAAACTCGCATTTTCAAGAGATAAAACAGTTAATTTCAATATTGGAGGAGACTTATGTTTTAAAAAGACTTCCGCCTTTCTATAAAAATTTGGTGACTGAACTTAAAAAAAACCCAAAGGTTTATTTTTTTGATTTGGGTTTACGCAATGTTCTTTTGGAAAGGTTTGAATTTTCCGATGATGAGTGGGGAAGAATTTTGGAAAATTACGGCTTTCTGGCTTTTAAAAATTGTTCTCTTTCTTTTTGGCGGACAACCGCCAAGGCAGAAGTTGATTTTGTTATAAAAGATCGAGAAATCCCTATTGAGATTAAAACAGTTCCCAAAATTACTCGCTCATTTCTTAGTTTTATAGAACATTATCACCCAAAAATTGGTCTAGTTGTCAATTGGGAAAGAAACGAAGAAGTGAAAAGAAATAAAACAAGAATTTTTTTTATCTCCTTATCTCTCCTTTAAAATATCCTTTAACTTCTATCCTCTTCTGTCTATCGTCCACAAGTTTGTTTACCGACAAGTTTTTTTGTATACTTGATAATATGAGATCAATAAAGTTTAAACTTTCACCGAAAGCCACCCTTTTCGGATTAAAAGAGATATAAAAAAAACCTCCGCCCGAAGGCGGAGTAGTGTAAAACTATGACAAATGTATCAAATTTATCAATTCTTGTCAACAGCAAAAACTCTCTTATTAACAATCTAACTATTTTCAGCTTTTTGTTGGGAAGTGTGGGTTATAAGTTGAAGAACAAGAGATAAAAGAAGCCCAAATATTAAAATTAAAAGGAAAAGCGGCGGTTTTTATCGATTGGGCCAATGTTTATGGGTGGAAAGATTCGTTAAAATATGAAATTGACCCATAAAAACTTTAAGCCTATTTAAAAAGTTACCCGGAAATAAAAGAATGGATTTATAAAAGAGCGGTTGACAGATTAGGAGTAAATATTTTTAGGTAATAAAAAATGCCCCTCGGTCTTTCGACCGAGGGCGTAATTGATTATTTTATATCATATTATAAACAAGATGTTAAATTACAAAAAACTTCAAAATAAACTGGGGAAATTTGGTAGAGTTTATTAGAATTTTAAGTTATAAAATATGCAATATATGAATCCAGACAATATTGAAATTAAACAAAGATGGGGAGAAGAAACTGCCAAAAGATTAACCGGAGATGAAAAAATAACGTTAAGCGGGATAATAATCAAACTAAGAGCAATTCGCCAGTCAGCTACTCAATTACGTCAAGCTCCAATCGTAGATAACATAGGACCGGGGGGACAAATAATTGTTGAGAAACCTTATAAAAAAAATTTTGGTCCTCAACAAGCCCAATCGGCTAGTCTTAAAAATTCAGTCATTGAGACTTTAAGATCTGTTAAAGAGATGGGTTATAAATTAACCGCAGCTCAAAGACGAACAACGTCTGTTACCACGGCAATAATGTCTGAGGAGGCAAAATTAATCATTAACAACATTGGCGAAAGTGATGTAACAGAAGAAACAGCGCCTTATGTTACCCATTTGATTGATGAATGTTTAAAACAAGAGTTTTCTAGTCCTCAAAGGAAGATCAAATTAGCTGAAGAGGTAAAAGATCTTTTAAAAATAAACACATATTTTGGGGAAAGAATAATTAAGAATTTATTGGCAAAAATAGAGAGGACCAGTCTAAGTGTTGTTTATCGGAATAGACTGATTGTTTTAGAAACGGAAATTACCAACGTGAAGGGTCAATATGAGACAAACAACTTAAGCCAACCTGTGAGAAATGAACTAAATAATTTTAGACAAACAGCCACTGATTTAAGAAATACAGTCTTAGTTAATGGTGAAAAAAATTATACTCCCCAGCAGTTACAACAAGCTCAAAATTTAGCTAACTTTGTCCAAGAACTAATAGAAAGAACCAATCGCCTACCAGACAGTTTTCTATCGCCAGAATCTAAGTCGCTAATTGCTGAAATCAACATTGATTATGTGACTGCCCAAACCGCTCCTTACGTTTTTCATCTTTTTGATGAGTTGGCGAGAGTACCGCCAGCAGGTCAATTTTTGTTGATAAATAACCGAGAAGGCTTAATCAACTTAGCTGAAGAGACGACAGTATTAAATAGAAGCATTTTAGAGCTAAAAAATCCCCTTCTTGGCCATCAAATAATTAAAGACCTAACTGAACGGGTTGATGGTTTACCTAATCCAGCGTTGACACACCAACAAATTTTAAGATTACAGGCACTAAAAGATAACGTTAGAGAATCAAGAGATAAATTATTTGATGTAAAAAACAAACAACTTGAAAAACATTCGCAAAAAGGAGCGAGGCTTTCTCAAGAGCGAAATAGATTGCTTGGACGCTATCAACCAAGCATTTTGCCTCCAACAGACCAGGCAACGTCTAAAAAACTTATGAGCGATTTCTTTGGAGGAGAGACCTTTACTAATATTGATAAGGCTGAATTGGAAAGGTTGTGGAGATTGGGAGGATTACACCCAACAGAGATCACCGCTCTTTGGCAAAATCGCGATGCATATATGGGCTATCTTCAAGAACGAGCAGCGATGGGTGAAGGAAAAATGTATGAGGAAATGTTTTTTTCCGGAGAACAATCAGACAATATCAAGAAATATGTAGAAGTAGATCCTCAAGTAATAAAAAATTTACTTGAGGCAGGAAGAGAAGATGAATATCGTCTGAAAATAACTGAGATATTCAGCTCTGTTTATTCAAAGCTTGATGATCGGCCTTCAGAACGCTCTGATCATATTTTTAACTCCTTTTATCTTACGCCAATTGAGGATAGGCTACATCAGCTAATGACCACCACCGCTTTGGCATTGCGAGAGTCTGGATATAAAGAATATGCCGAAGTTGTTAAAGGTGTTTCAGCAGAGCAGAAAAGAATAAAGGGACTTTGGGTGGCTTTTCATGATGCGATGATTTATGCCCATATGGGAGCTGGGTTTGATGAATGGATTAAGTTGATCTATGATCGTAAAGCTTCAGAATTTGCTACTTTGTATACTCAACCGCGAGAAGGAAAAATGTTTATGGTTGCTTGTTCTATGGTTGAGAGATACTTGCAAGGCGATTTCGCTTTGAATAAAAACCAGCCGCGGCCTGAACTTTTTGGCGGTGAGTATGACGAAAAAGGTTTTTATCATTCGCCCGACGATGACAAAATGAAAGAAATGATTAAGTCAGCACTTCGAGGAGATAAAGAATGTACTGACCCCAAAAGTTGGGAGATTAATAGGGCGCTTTCTTTAGCCAAAGGCTATCATCTAACTGCCACCTTACGCATGCTTGAATTATTTGCCACCGCTGACCCGAGGAAAGGAATGGATTTTAGAGGCAATTTTCTGGCTGGTGTTTTAGGCCAAATCTATTTAAAATGGAGTTGGGCCTTTGGTCGAGCGACCGAGTATCCCAATCTGCCTCGTTATTTTAGTATTCTTCGCCGATTACCAATCAGTCGTAAAGGAAAAGGTTTGCGGCAGATGCTTAAAGACCGCGGTGGTTGGTCGCCTGCTAAGCTTATGAAGTTAGTTGCTTCAGAAAAAGTTGATGAGTTAGGCAAAGAGTTGATGTTACAACTTGTAGGCGGGGAGGCTTTTTTTGAAGATATTCTTCACCACGTGTGTTTTATTGGAAGAGAATCGAGAAACGGCTGGCGAACTAAACCAGCTTTAAAAGTCTTTTTTACTTCAAAGCAGTGGAAGGATAAAATTGACGCGATGGGCATACCTCAAAACGCTAAAGATGTAATTTTAAGTTTTTTTGATAAAGATAAATTTGGGGCATGGAAAGATCAAAAAGAATGGGACAAATTTTATGAAAATATTTTACGGCCAGTCGTCGGTGCTTCGGCCGAATTTTGGTACAGCGAGGACAGAGCAGCAGGCGTCGACTTTAAAAATTTGACAAGAACCCGTTTTATTAGAGATCAAAGATTTAGAAAAAACATCACACAGTTTTTAGAGGATAACAGTCTAGATAGTTCGGAAGCTCTAAATAAGTTAAGAGATATTGAAATAAGACGCAATTTAGACTTTCCTAATTTAAATGATCAAGATTGGGAAAAGAAAAAAATAGAACTTTTTAATTTTTCCGATAGTCAATGGAAAGCGATGGAAGATGAGGATATTGAATTTGTGATAACTGATCCCCACAATAGGAAAAGAATTAAAATCTCTCGTTTTGATTTCATTGGAATGCAGCGGGCCAAATACGATGGTCAAGCTTGGAGCCATCTTTTTATGAGGTCGCCGATTGACTTTCTTTTACCTCTTTGTCAGTTGGTTCCAGAGCTTTTGTTAAGCGATAAAAAATGGGCAGAAATGGCTAAAGGAAGAAGAAATGATTTGTTGGTAAAATTTGGTACGGATAGCTGGAACAGCTTAGACAAAATCCGCCGATTTTATCACGAGGTTGGTCCAATATATAGCGTTGATTTTGGCGCTAATGGAATGAACAAAGAAAGCTTAATGCGATTAACCAGTGACCTTTCCCGCGCTTTTTTTCAACTTCAACAGGGCGGAGATATAAGGCAAAAAGCAAAATTAGATCTAAATTTGATTACCAACCCTGATTTAAAAAGAGCTGTTTCCAATTTAAGATTTGAATTTTTAAATCAAGTTGATCAAGTTGACGCTTTTACTCAAAATGAAGACATTGGGGAAGATCGTCTAGTTGATCTATCTGGCAACTTTTTTGTCCGTGCCGCCAAAGAATTTGTTAAAAAGGGCTATTTTTTCCCCACCAGTGCGGATATGGACCAGAGCGTTATTGACAAAAACTTGGCCAGCGTTGGAGAAGAGATGATCACCAGACTTTATACCGATTTAGGGGGATTGCGTCAGATTACTGCTGCGGTTTCTGGTCTTGAGGAGACGATATATCAAGCTTCTGTTTCCGGTGACCTTGACCCGCTTCATAGTATTCTACGGAGAGTAATGGACTATCAAAACTTTGTAGGACCAACTGAAGCAAGAAGCATAAACTTTGATCTTATATCTGTTGCCGGCCGTTTTTTTCATGAAGATTGGGCAACTAGAATTCCCTTTATAGGTCCTTTAATTAAATTAGCTTTAGGTAGTAATGCTTCAATATCAAAACTCGTTAGAAAAGACAAACGAATGTATTCAATGAACAACGATGCTTTTAGAGGATTCGTTGAGAAAGCAGATTTAAATGGTGAAATAGCCAAAAAAGGGAGATACGGAAAAGAAGAAATTTATAGATCAGTTGGAGCAGGATTGAAAAAGTTTTTAGCCACAGAAGCGATTCCTGGCATTTTTGGAATGTTGGTGATATTTTTATTATGGATGTATATTAAAAAAGCATCCGGGGAAGCAGGAGAAAAAAAACAATAATTTTTTGTATTATAAAAATATGAAAAAAATTTTGGTAATTTCTTTCTTTTTATTGATTTTAACTTTAATCAATAATCAAATAGTTTTCTCTCAATTTGGGTCTATTCAGATACCGGGAGTAGATTGCGGAGATGCTGAAGCAAGTGGTAGCGCTAAAAACTGCTGTAAAGAAATAGATGTTTCTCTACCTTCTGTTCCTGGTGCAATAAGGCTTATCCCCGGCATAGGCTCGTGGTTGGACAATTTAGTAAAATCTACGTCAAAGCTTAAACGAGCCACTAACATCGTTCCCTGTCCCATAGGCTATCCTCGTCCTTCTGTCAACGACCCGAACTGTGTTTGTTTAAAAGAGAGTCAGATAACTCCTTTCCCGGTTGAATCCATCAAAAATATGTGTTTGAGGTATATAAAAAAACCAGAAGAACAGGCAAGTTGTATTAACTGCGCTAATCAGCAGGGGGTTTGGACAGCAATGGGCTGTGTATATGGGAATTTATCAAAATTTATAGTTAGCAATATTTTTAGCTGGGGGATTGGATTGGGTGGAATAATAGCTTTACTTTGCGTTATTTATTCCGCTTTTACTCTCCAAATGTCCCAAGGCAATCCGGAAAAAATCAAAAAAGCCCAAGAAAACCTTACTTCTTGTATCCTTGGCTTGATACTTATCATTTTCTCCGTGTTTGTTTTAAGATTGATCGGGGTGGATATTTTGAGAATACCGGGGTTTGGAAAGTAGGTACTAAAGATGGATAGCAGAAGATAAAAGCTTTACTGATTTCTTTTTTTCCACCAGACTTAAAAAACAAAGATTTTCCATTCATTGGGAACGACAGCATGCTGATAAAACTATTTTTAGAATTGACAATACACCCGACATGAAATGGAGGCGTGTAAATTAGAAGATATATGCAGAACGTTTTTAAAATTTACTAGAAAAAAATTTCAATAATTTTCTCCGTGTTTGTTTTAAGATTGATCGGGGTGGATATTTTATTGAATGAAAATCCTTTGGTTTTAATGATCAGACCTGGCTGCAGTATTGCGTTGTGCCATTTTCTCCGCTTCATTTTTTCTTCTTTGAGAGTCTCTTTGGTCTATGATTTGCTCATATTTCTTTGAGCTAAAAAGTTGAGGCAAAAACTTATCACCCAAATTCCTAACAAAAGGCGATGCTAAGGCCAAGCTCCCATAAGTAGATAAGCCTGTCATAGCTCCGCTAGCTGCTGCTCCGGCTCCGCCAAAGAAGGTGCCGATGCCAAAGACGCCCGGCATATCCTTGAAACCTAAAAGCTCGCGGACTATTTTAACTAATTCCGGCGTCATAAAAAAAATCCCCGCCCCCAACATAACGGTAAAGGCTTGAGGATTTAATTCGGCTAAAAGCGGCGGCACCCAGATTGCGCCTGAAGCAGGAAGAACATTAATAATAAGGTAACTGGTGACTGCTAAAACTATTACGATGGGAAAAGTCAAAAGATAAACAAAAAGCGATTTAAACCAGAAACCAAAAGCATTTTTCCCAGGGAGGGCGTTAAATAATAAAAAGATAGGTGAGAAAACAATTAAAAGAAAAATTTTGATATAAGTGGAAAACAAAAGAAAAAAAATTCTAAAAAGCAAAAAAACAAAGGTAAGGCAAACCAAAATGAAAATGACAAAAGGTAATGCGACGTATCCTAGGCCAAATCCTAAAAATGGTAGAAGCATGATAATCGAACCTTTCATTATAACCTCTAAAGAAGTTAGTAATTGTCCAACGACAGGAAGAGCTCCGTCCCCACCGAATTCACTTATAGATTCAACCAAACCACGAACAACAGGGGGTTCAATAAACTTAACGAACAGATAAGTACCTACTCCTCCGGTAATTATTCTTAAGATCTGATTAAGGACGGCGGGAATAAGGGCAAGCAGTGAATCGCCAAGTTGTTTTAGTCCGGAGAAAGATAAAATAAAAAGATTTCCATAATTAGAATTCATATATTTATTTTGAAATTCAGCAATATTGAAAAAATTGCCCCGATTGCCTAAGATGGCGATAACCAAAAGAATAAATATATACATTAAATCAATTAAGAAACCAGCAATGGGAAAGGAAAAAGTTATCAAGATTAAGGAAATAACAATTCTAGGAAGAGCGTTTTCTAAAGATATGACAGTTTGTGGATTAATTTTCATGCGAAACATGATCATAAAACCAATAGCGATTAAAACCAAAACTAAAAGCATATAGGCAACATCGCGAAACACTTTCCAAAGGTTCATGAGGGGGCGAAGAGCGGCAAAACCGAGACCTTCAGCCGCGTAGGTTTTGGGGACAAAGCCGGCTTTTTGCAAACCGGAGTAAGCCCAATACAACCCCGACGCCGGTGGATTGGCGTAGGGAAGGATGATTAATTTAGCCATAAACCCAAAGACGCTTTTTTGATAATTTTTATCAGCATCGTCAGGGTTATCTGTACATGCTTCTCCTATAGTTCCGCAGAGAACAGAACGATAAAGAAGAAGGGTTAATTTCCCTTCTTTTGTTTTATTTAATTTCTGGTCATTGATCACTTTATATATTTCTTCCCGATTTTGTTTAACGGGGTCAATAGCGACCTTAGGTTTATCTTGAGAAATAAAATAGAAGAAAAGACTAATAATAACGACAAAAACAGCAATAACTAAGAAGACTTTTGAGATAGTATTTAAGATTGCTTTTGCCGCTTTTAAAACCTTCATTATAAATTCATTGTAGTTAATCATTAATCACTTTGTCAATGTTTAAAACAGTAATACGAATGATGCGAATTTTTATACGAATAATGCCAATACGCGGATATTTAGTGCGCGAATGAAGCTGATAGACGAATAGATAATTATTTATACATTTGCTAAGGAATTAAGCACTCTTTTTGGGTGGATATAATTAGCTCGAAAGTTTACGAGAATTCCCAATTTTTTATTCTTCCTTTCTTTTCGCCTTCAAAACTAGGAGGCAACGGTTTTTCGCTACAGAATTTTCCTAACTGATTATGAACTTTAAAAAGCGTTCCATTAATTTTATAAGAAAGATCACTATAAATAATATCTGCCATATAAACTAATATTAGTATATTAGCATATTCGCATCATTCGTATAACTTTTCTATTCGTATTGCTTTTGCTTTTTTCGCCCAATAGACATTGGCGGCGAGAAGAGTTTCAAAAGTTCCGGCGTCAAGCCAATAGCCGTTAAGTTCTGCCCAGCGGAGTTCTCCCTTTTGAATATAAAAATTATTTACTTCTGTTATCTCAAGTTCATTTCGGCCGGCAGAATACGGGTCGCATTTTTTAGTAAAATCAAATACTTGATTATCATAAATATAAAGTCCGGTAACGGCAAAATCTGAAGACGGATTTTTTGGTTTTTCAATAATTTCAATAATTTTTTTTGGGTCTTTAGGATCGAATCGGGGAACGCCAAAACGTTTAGGGTCGGATACTTTTTTAAGAAAAATTAAGGCTCCTTTTTTAAAGTTTTTAACCGGTTTTGAAATATCCGCGTCGGTCGTGTTATCGCCCAAGACGACGGCGACTGGACCATTGTCGGCAAAATCTTCGGCCAAAGACAAAGCGTCGGCAATGCCTCCTTTAGGATTTTCTTGATAAGCGTATTCCAAATGCTTAATTCCCAATTCTTTGCCGTTTTTAAGAACGCTGACGAAGTGGCCGGCATGAGGGCCGGAAACAATGATTAAGATTTCTTTAACCCCGGCATTAACCAAGGTTTGAATTGGATAAAAAACCATTGGTTTATCATAAACAGGCAGAAGATGTTTATTGGTGGCAAAAGTTAAAGGATAGAGTCTTGTAGCTAAACCACCGGCCAAGATAATACCTTTCATATATAAATTAACAGATCTATTGCGTAATAAAAAAATAATAGATTGTTTTCGTCATTCTGGTAAGCTAAAACGAAGTTTTAGCGCATCCAGAATCGTTATTAAACAATTTGTAGATTCTGGACAAGCCAGAATGACAAATTGTTTACTAAATACGCGAATCAATCTAATGTATTAACAACGTTTGTAATAAAAATAATGCTATCGCTCCGATGAGTATATATTCTATCACAATTTTAAGATGAAGAGTCTTCTCAAGAAAATGGTGAATTAATCCCCAACAGATATAGAAAATAACAAACAAAGTCAAGATTGAAAATTGAGCATGATGGTTTTCTTTAAAAAGACTAAACAAGAGGATAAAAAAAATCGCCCCGGTCAATAATAAAAGATATTGAAAAATATGTTTTTGAACTTCTTTAAGTAAGTGCTTAAGAAATTTATTGAAAATTATCATAATATGACCCCTTTTGTTAAAACTATCAAGGCTATAAAAACAAAACCTATAAAAATAAAATGAGCAAAGTGTTTCCCTGTGATTCTGACAATTTTTAATTTATAAGCAAAATATAAATCAGATATTAGAGCCAAAACGAGCATCCCGAAAATCAGGAGACTGTAATCGTAAGAAATATTTTTAACGTTAATTAAGGGTGTTTTTGTATTTTCGCGAGCGAGAACTTGGGGTATTAGATTAGTTTGTTTGGTGATTGGAGCGGTTGTTGGTTTTGTATTAACCGCGGTGGTTTCTTGGTCGGTCGCGACGGTTTTTAATAGAGGCTTACCAAACATTTGAACAACCAGAGTTGTTTCTTCACCGTTTAGTACTCCGTTAACCACGCCAAAGCCCACCTCATCGTAATTTGGCCGCAAAATATTTTCTCGGTGGGTTTTTGAATCCATCCAAGCGGAAACAACGCCATCAGAGAACATAAAGTCTTTGGCCAAATTTTCTCCGGCATATTCATATTTATAACCGGAAGATAAAATAAAGTCCCAAGGCGTGGTTTGGTCGGGAGCATAGTGAGCCCAGTAGTTTTTAGCAAACATATCTTTAGCTTTTTCGGAAGCGGCCCGAGCCAACTTTTCATTATAAGTTAGAGAATTAAGTCTGTTTTTTATTCGTTCTTCGTTGGTTAACTGAAAAAGCTTTTCCACACTAATGTTTGTAGCTATTCCAAGAACCTTGCTTCCTAAATTTGATAAAGCTGCAGCTTTATAAACAAAAGAAAGAAACAAAGCCAAAACAAGATAATAGGTTAAAAAATCAACATGAAGAGTTTTGGCACGGTAATTATTCTGTTCAGATGGGACAAAAAGATGATAAGCCATCCTTAAAAATTTTTTCATTGTGGTGTTTATTGATAAACGATCACAGCGTTTCTTTTAAAACTTGTATTTTGGTTTTAATGTAATAACAAACCAATCCTATACCTATGGTATCAATTATTATATCTCTTATTTTACCTTCTCTTGTAGGAACAAACAATTGGTGAAACTCATCAGTTATAGCATAAAATAGAGCGAAAAGAAATGAATAAAGGAATTTTTTTGATGGGGGTAAGTTGGTCGTTTTATAAAAAGCTCGGAACAAGAGGAAATATAATATTCCGTATTCAATCAGATGAAGAGTTTTGAAAATGATAAAGTCAAAAACGAATTGGTGGGAAATGCCGAAGCGGGGACGGGAGGAGAAGTAGAAAATCACAATCATCCAGATAACTGGTGGGAACCAAGAGAGGATAAGGTTGCTAATTTTTAAACTATTAGATCGTTTCATTATTGTTTAGTCTTCTTATTATTTTGTGCGCAATATAAAAAATATTTAAAAGCGAAATGAAAAAAGAACTGGTAGTAAAGCCCTTAACGTAGGCAATCGGTTTCTTGTTAATAATGTTCTGATCATAATTAGTTAACTGCTGGTTTTGATTTTCTGTACCTAAAATCTCACCGGGTTGTTCAAGGATATTGTTGGTAAAGACGACCCGACGGGTTGTCTCTACATTGTTAAATGGTTCTTTAGTGTTGGTGAGAATTTTTGTCGGTGTCGGTGTTTTTAATGGAGTGGGTGTGTTTTGTGACGTGGGCGCTGGGGTATTGGTTAGATCAAAACAAGGGCTATTAACAGAATTCTTGGTTGGTTCTTGAAGACAAAATTCGTCATTGGTAAAAGAACTTCGTCCTAGTGTTTTTCCTTTCTCGGCTGTTTGATATTCAAAGCTGTCTTTTAAAGTTTTATTAAAATCCAAAAGGCGGACCTGATCGCTGTCATTGTTAAAGACGGATGATGTTAAATCAACCGACCCAAAGCTTTTAGCGGGAATCTCTAAAGAAAAAAGTTTTGGAGCTGAACCGGCATTTTCAACATCGTCAAAATACCAATTTTGGAGCGAAACAGCATAATCATTGTCGTTGTAAATTTCTACCCATTCGTGTTCTCCGGTTTCGGGATAAACCATCGCCTCGGAAAGGTAAATATTATCATAGGAGTTCGGTTGGGGTGTGGGAGTAATTGAGGGCGTGGGAGTTTGAGTTGGTGTTGAACTGGGAACGATAGTTGGAGTTAGCGAGGGTTGAGAATCGTTGGTTGCGATCGGGGTGGGAGTTGGGGTTAAAGTTGGAATAGGTGTTGCCGTGGCGGTTGGAGTTAGGGATAGGCAGGCTGTTTCATTAGAATAATTTTTTGTAATTATAGTTAGAATAAACCAATTTCCGTTTCCATCGGGGCAGCGGGCAAAGGTTTTATTCTCATTAAAAGTTCCCGAATAAGTGGCGATATCAATTGATTGGTTGTTTGAATCATATAAAGAAATAATGTCCGCATAGTCTTTACCACTTTGGTTGCTGTTGTTTAGTATGGCAGTTGAGGTAGCAATGGTAAAAGAATAAGGCGAGATAATTTCTGAAGTTAATAGATCTATTTTTTTCCCCGAGGAATCTTTTAAATAAAAATTTTTAATATTGATTTGAGCATTTTCGTCGTTATAAAGTTCTACCCATTCATATTCTCCGGTTGGCGGAGCCGGATAAATTTCATTGATTTTTACGGCCGCCGCCGTTTCTTTACAACGAACCAACAGTAATATAACAATGCAACAATTTAACAATATAGCAATTAGTTTCTTTTTTTTCATTACAAATCATCTTAAAAGATTTTGCTAAAGAAGTAAAGTTTATCACGAGTTTCATACTTGTTGTCGTCCTGAGGATCCGCCGAATGGCGGAGACGAAGGATCTAGCGAGCGAAGCGAGCGTAATTACGCTTACGCTAGATTCTTCCTCCGACGTAACGTCGGGGTCAGAATGACAACAGCGAAACTTGTGGTTTATTTAAAAGTTGCCGCCGAGCAGATATTAGAATAGTGAGAGTGAAATTTTAAATCCGGTCCGTAAATTGGATCATGCATAATATAATCATCTCCTTCTTTTTTTACTAAGACAACAAAGTGGCTTCCTCCAGATCCGCATCCCCCGACTCCCACAATTACATAATTACCATCATTAAGTTCCTGATCAATATTGGATGTGGCAATTGATTGATAAGATCGTCCAGCTACCCCCTTCCATGGAAGTTTCATATACGCTGTTAAACCGTAGAATCGATCGGTCTCGCCTGCCAAATCTAAAGGTGTTACATTTTGTCCGTATTTTCTCGCCGTCATGGCAACTGATGACAGCAGGCAACCAACTTCTAAAACATTTTCTGAAGAATAGCCTATTGTTTTATTAGCCCATCTTTCGTCTCTCTGCGAATAATAAAAACCATCAGAACCGCCTCCTAAACTATTAGCTCCAATAATTGAACCTGCTCCGGATGACTTAACAAACGATTTGAAAGCAGCTAACTGTTTTTGTATTTGTTGGAGAAATCTATCGGTAGTTATTTTATCGTTTTTGGTTTCCTCTAATAATTTTTGCTTTACTTTTTTTTGGTCATTTAATTTGGTATTTTGGTTATTTAATGTAACTTTTAAGTCGTCAAGGGTTTTTTTCTTTTCATCTCTTAAGCTTTTTTGTTCCTCAAAATTAACTTTTGTTTGTTGGACTTGAAAGGCCAGACGACGGTCATTGTCCTGGGCAATTTTAATATATTTTAGCCGATTAGTAAGAACAGAGGCGTTTTCCGAATCTAAAAAAATTTCAAAGATATTAACCTGTCTTCTTTTATATGCTTCTACAATTTTTTTAAGGAAAGTTGTGCCTAGGTAATTCAACGAAGTATTAAGACCTTCAATTTTTTCCGATAGGTTTTCGATTTCTTCAGTAATTTTTTTGATATTGTATTCTGTCTGTTGAATCTGTAAAGTGGTTAAATAAATCTGGGTATCCATGTACTCAATTTGAGAGCTAGTGGTATATATTTGTCCTTGTAATTCGTTACTTCTTTTTTCACAAAGGTCTTTTTGTTCTTTTAATTCTTGCTCACTTTTATCATCAAGGTTGATGGTTGTGTTACACTCCGCAGAAAAAATCGTCTTTGTAAAGGCAAAAAAGAGCAAGAAAAATAAAACAATGAAGGTTTTTCTTAGCGATTTAGAATTAAAATATTGCATTTCATTTTATATATTTTGATGTTGATAAGTAGTTGCCCAAAAATCCAATCAGCATACCAAAAAATATCGTCAAAAAGTAAACAAGGGCTAAATAATAAAGACTTGGCGGCCAGACATATAAATTATAGTGGGAAAATTGATAGAAGGGGAGACGAGGAATGCCATAAAGATAAGAATTAAGAAATGGCTGAAGATAGAAAAAAATAATGAAGAAAATGCTCCAGGCAAAAGTTCCCCCGCAAAAACCAAAAAAAACCCCCTCGGAAAGAAAAGGTTTTCTTATGTCTAATATCGAAGCGCCAAGAAGCCGTAATAATTCAATTTCGTCTTTTTTTAAAGCAATTTTAAATGCAGTCGTAGTCATAAGAACCATAAAGGAAATGAGTACGAGGAAAACAAAAATAAACATTGAAGTTTTTCTTAAAACATTAGTTACTAAAAGAAGTCGGTCAACAATAGTTTTTTGAAACTCTACCTCATCAACTCCGGCGGTTTTTTTTAGATATTCGGCAATTTCTGAAAGATGTTCTGGTTTTTTGGTGCTGATTTCTAAAGAGGCGGGGAGAATATCGGCGGAAACCATTTCCAAAAGAAGGGGGTTGTTTTTGTTTAATTCTTGATAGATTTTTAAAGCTTCTTCCTTGGAAATATATTTTACGGAAGCTGTTTTTCCTGATTTGACAACGGTGTCTCGAATTTTAAAGATGTCCTTTTCTGATGTTTGTGTCTGAAAATAAACAGTCACTTGAGGCTTGGCTTCAATATAGGATAAAATTCCATAGAAAAAAGCGGTTAAGTTAAAAAAGAACAACGACAAAAAAAGAGTAAAAAAGAGAATTAAAAGCGAAGCCAATGACTGATACGGTGTTCTTCTTATTGACTTAAAAAGTTCGCTCATATTTCATAACCTCCTTTTCTTTGATCTTTGGCAATTCGACCATTTTTTAAGGAAATGACTCTTTTTTTAAAACTATTAACAACGTCAACATTGTGAGTAGCAATTAAAATAGTTTTTTTGCCCTCCAGTTTTTTAAAAATTTTCATTATCTCCCAAGTAGTTTTTGGATCAAGATTGCCGGTCGGCTCATCGGCTAATATAATATTTCTTTTCCCGCTTATGGCTCGGGCAATAACTACTCGTTGTAGTTCTCCGGCAGATAGCTGTAAGGGAAACATTAATTTTTTATCAGCAAGGCCAACGAGTGAAAGAACCTGTTCCACCTCTTGTTTGATTTGGCGATTTGAGATTTTGGTTACCGTAAGAGCCAAAGCGATATTTTCAAATACGTTTTTTTCTGGGAGAATTTTAAAATCTTGAAAGACGACCCCCATTGATCGTCGTAGTATTTCAATTTGGCGAAAATTTTTATCGGTAATATCTTCACTATCGACAAAAATAGAGCCGGCAGAAGGAAGCATTTCACGAATAATTAGTTTGATTACGGTAGTTTTTCCAGCGCCAGAAGGTCCGACTAAAAATAAAAACTCATTATCATCTATTTCAAAAGAAATATTATCTAAAGCAAGATTTCCTAGAGGAAATTTTTTGGTGACGTTGTCGAATTTTATCATAATACTGAATCATGGTACTTCTACTAATCCAACATCCATTAACCAACCAGCCTTTTCCGCCGTAAATGTTTCTCCCCAAACTATCACTTTTTTCCCCAAATATTGGGAGAGATCAACGGTAGTTGATGTTAAATAAACGTTTTGGGATTCTCCGCCGGGTCGTTCTAAGTGAAACTGGCCCTCACCTTCAATACCGCCTTCGCGTAGAGTTCCTTCAGCTTTGTCTTTGAAAGTTTTTTTATCTTGAATGCCGGCAGAGTCTTGGGGTTCTTCGGTTGATTGTTGAGTGGAAAAAAGCTTTTGTTTTCCTGCGGATAATTGTTTTCCAGCGTAGACGAGAAAACCGGTAACAATACCTAAAATAACAATAGAAAAGAAAATAAGAATTATTTTGTTAGTGGGGATATTTTCTTCTATTTCTTCAATTGGATGAATAAGTTGATTATTGGAATTTTCTTCAATCATATGTTCTAAGAATAACAAACAATAAAATAAAAATCAACGCAGGAATTTATTAATCAAGCCTCTATTTTAGAAAAAAGAAAAGTTCCGATGGCAAGAGCAACGATGCTTAAAAAACTTAAAACAGCAATGTCGGTTATTAAGCTGAAATGGCCGACATTAACTAAGGAAGTTCTTAGACCATCAACTCCATAAGTAAGAGGATTTATATTGGTAATTATTTGGAGGAACCAAGGGATTCCCTTTAAAGGAAATAGAGCCCCGGACAAAAAGAAAAGAGGCATAACCAGAAAATTCATGATCAATTGAAATCCATGAAAATCTTCAAGCACCGAGGCAATGGCGGTACCTAAGGCCGTGAAAAACAGCGAGATAAGAAACATTATTAAAAATGAAGCTGGTAAGGCAGCCAGACTGTACGGTTTAAAACCAACAATCAGTGTTAAAAGAAGGATAATAAGTCCTTGCAATACCGAAATGGTTGCTCCACCCAAAGTTCTTCCGATCATAATTTCCAGCCGAGAAACAGGAGCGACCAGTGTTTCTTTTAGAAAACCAAATTGTCTATCCCAAATCAGTTCTATCCCCGAGAATATGGCCATGAAAAGAATCCCTTGAGCAATAACTCCCGGAACAATAAAATCTATATAATTGCCAGCCCCTGCTTTTTTAAATATAGGCCCAAAGCCAAAGCCTAGGGCAACTAAAAAAAGAATAGGCGGACCTAAAGAACCAATTATTCGTGACCTTGACCGAACATAGCGTTTTAATTGTCTCAACCAAAGAATATAAATAGTGTTCATACTA
>Ga0268276_1000220_pt1 | contig 69659 bp, 42 predicted proteins | sample saktaG_4_FD_190145 | JGI IMG/M metagenome (GOLD analysis project Ga0268276, IMG submission 190145) | Saline water microbial communities from Sakinaw Lake, British Columbia, Canada - sak_2010_1_5_45m | ecosystem: Environmental > Aquatic > Non-marine Saline and Alkaline > Saline ... | reverse complement strand
CCCCGCGCCCCCCGCCCCCCCCCCCCCCCCCCGGCTTTAAGCCCGCGATCGCTTCCTGGGCCGTCCTGGGCCGTCCACGGCCCTTCCCTCGCGCCGTCCCCTACTCCGCTTCGCGTCTCCCTTTCCGCAGCGCCGCACGGCGTCGGCACGGACACCCCTCTTTGTCTTCTCAACTTACACTTAGTCGCCACTCTTAATCGGTTACGCTTAGTCGACCCGCTGAGTCGACTAAAACGCACGACTAAGGGTAAACGATTAAGAGTGGCGACTAAGTGTAAGAGAAAAGGAACACAACCATGAGAAAGCAGTCAGGAGTCAGAAGTCAGTGTTCAGTGTTCAGTATTCAGAGGGGAGTCACAAACAGGAGGTCGAAAATGAGTAGTCTCAAATCGTCAATCTTCAGTCTTAAATCTTCCATTCTCTCCGCGCTGCTGGCGGCGGGGATGCTGGGCGCATTCGCGCCGCAGGCGGAGGCGGTGCCCACGGGCGGCACGATCACGACCTACGACGGTTACACGGTGCATACGTTCACCAACGGCGACAACTTCGTGGTCGACCAAACCATCTACAATGTCGGGTACCTCATCGTCGGTGGTGGTGGCGCGGGGGGTGACGGCTGGTGGGGCAGTGCCGGCGGCGGCGGCGGCGGCGGCGGCGGCAACGGACTAGCTGGCGGGAGCGGCGGCGGCGGCGGCGCCCGGTATAACGGTAGTGGAAAACGGGGGATGCGGCGGCGGTGGCAGCGCCAGTCAGGGGACCGGGTGGGCTGGCGGCACAGGTTCGCAGGGCAAGAATGGCGGCAGCGGCACCCCCTCCTTCGGTTCAGAATCGGTGGCCGGGGGAGGCGGAGGTTATGGCACGGTGGGGTCTAACGGAGTAGCGGGCACATCCACCAGCAATTGGGGACGGCCGGGAGATGGTGGCGCCGGCCTCGATGCTTCGGCGTATTTCGGCGTCGGTGTCGGAGCTGCGGGCTGGTTCGCGGGCGGCGGCGGCGGCGGCCTTTGGCAGCAGGCGCGCACGGGTAGCAACGGAAGCCTTGGCGGAAAAGGCGGCGGCGGCGCGGGCGCCTGCAACTTGGATGCCGTAGCCGGCGCCCCGAGTACCGGTGGCGGCGGCGGCGGCGCGTCGTACTACCCTGACAATGAAAGGAAGAATCCAGGCGCCGGCGGCAGCGGGATCGTGATCATCCGGTACAAATTGGCCCCTGAGGTCACCGTGGGCCTGACCTGGCCGCCGCCTCCGCCTGCCAACACGTGGTACCCGTACCAATCCTCGGTCACGTTCACCGCGGTCACGTTCACCGCGACGTCGCCCACGGTGAAGTTCTACACCAACAGCGCCGCGGGCCCCTACGGGCAGGCCGGCGGCGACCAGTCAACGGTGACCTCAACGGTCACGGTGGCGTCCCTGGAGGCGGCCGAATACCACGTCTACGCGACGGCGGTGGACGGTGGCACCACGGTCACGTCGGTGACGCACACCTTCACCATCGCCGCGCCGCTGACCGTGTCGGTGACCGCGCCGACCAACAACCAGGCGTTCGCCTACAACGAGTCCATCACGGCCACAGGGGTGGTGTCCGGCGGCATGGCGCCGTACAACGTGACGTTCTACACCAACGTGGCGGCGGGTGACTACGGCCTGGCGGGCAGCGGTTCCTCCCCGATCTCGACGGTCTCGCTATACGTTCTGCCTGGCGGGACGTACCACATCTATGCGACGGTCGGCGACAGTTTGGGCACCACGAACACCTCGCCGACGAACACCTTTAGCGTTGAAGTCTATACCGGCACGAAATTCAAGACTGACGGGTACTGGGTGCACGTCTTCAGCAATGGCATCCCCGGAGGCGACATTCTGGGAACCTTCGTGGTGGACACAAGAATTATTAACGTCGAATACATGATTGTCGGCGGCGGTGGCGCCGGTGGGGGGGCAACTCGACCCCCCGTTGGTGGTGGCGGCGGCGCGGGCGGCATCACCAATAACCTCGGAAATCCATGGGCGACCCTGGCTCCCGGCACGTACCCGATCGTTATCGGCGGGGGCGGCACGGCGAACGCGGGGGCATCGGGAGGCAACGGACGTCCCAGCAGCGCGTTCGGTATTACGGCGAACGGCGGCGGCGGGGGAGGTTGCAACGCGGTAGTGGGAAACGGGGGATGCGGCGGCGGTGGCAGCGCCAGTCAGTGGACCGGGTGGGCTGGCGGAACAGGTTCGCAGGGCAAGAATGGCGGCAGTGGCACCGGCTCCGACGGCGCCGAATCGGTAGCCGGGGGAGGCGGCGGCTATGGCACGGTGGGGTCGAACGGAGTAGCACGCGTTTTTCCCGCATGGGGACGGCCGGGAGATGGTGGCGCCGGCTTCGATGCTTCGGCGTATTTCGGCGTCGGTGTCGGAGCTGCGGGCTGGTTAGCGGGCGGCGGCGGCGGCGGCCTTTGGCAGCAGGGGCGCACGGGTAGCAACGGAAGCCTTGGCGGAAAAGGCGGCGGCGGCGCGGGCGCCTGCGACTTGGATGCCGTAGCCGGCGCCCCGAGTACCGGTGGCGGCGGCGGCGGCGCGTCGTACTACCCTGACAATGAAAGGAAGAATCCAGGCGCCGGCGGCAGCGGGATCGTGATCATCCGGTACCAAATCCCGCCCTCGGGCACGCTGATCCTGCTGCGGTAGCCCGTTGGGAAGTGTTCAGTGTTCAGTCTTCAGTGTTCAGAAGCACGGATGAGAAACTGAGCGGGAAGGGCGGATGGCGGGGAGACCCGTTCATTCGCCCTTTGTCCCAAAAGGAACAGGGATCAGTAATCAGATTCCTTTCCAAAATCCTGCGGCGCGGCGGCCTGCCTGTGCGTGTACGCACGCAGACAGGGGACGCCGTCGCCCTACCGCGTGAGCGGCGCCTTTCCATTGGCTGACGGCGTGTCGGAAGTTATCGGTAATCGGTGCGGGCGCGCAGCAATCGGCGGCGTCCCCGCGGCGCCGCAAGCTGCAGAGAAAGCGCGCAAGCGGGTAGGGCTGCGGCGTCCCCGCCGCGCCGCTGATGATGGAGATGAACCTGAAGCTCCGAAGAGGCTTTGATCCATTCACCTGCGGCGCGGCGGGGACGCCGCTGCCGCTACCGGGTGTTTCGCGCTCGCACCAATCCCCGCTGACTTTCGCCGTGAATAACACAGTCAAGTGTTGCAGATTCACGTAAAGGCCGCCAAGGGACAGGTCTTCTATCGGCGACGATGAAGATTAAGATTAGGATTATGATCGGAAGCATCGCTTAAGTAAGCGCCATTCGCTCTAAGTGACCAGTGATCAGTCATCAGTGATCAGTGGGCTTCGCACCAAATGGTGATGCACATGTCATTGGCATCCAACTGACACCTGATCACCGATCACTGATAACTGCTCTTTTTAGGTTCAGTGATCAGTTACTCGGTTACACGTAAGCGCCCCGCTTACTCGATTCCGTCTTTCCGTGCGAACGTTCTCTACTCCAGTCCAACCCATTTCGCCTTCACCGACGCCGGTAGCGCCGGCCGGCCGGCGATCTCGCCGCCGGTGGCCCAGCGCGGCCCCGGGCGGGGAAAATGCCACTCCTCGCCCAGTTCGATGGCGCCCAGGTCCGGGGCCTTGCCTGCGGGCTTGTGGAAGTACTCCCGATCCTTGCCGGAAGCGCCGGCGTCCACGGCTGCGCTGTCCGGCCGAAGGCTAAAATCCATCGGGCTCATGGACACGAACGGCGAACGGCGGTCGTGCATCATCTCGGGTATGTCGTTGGTTTCGATTTTCGGACCGCAGTAGAGATTGTGGGGGCTGAAGGTCACGCCCTTCAGGCCGCTCCCGCGCGACTCGCCGCAGTAGAATATGTTGTTCTCCATCAGCACGTCTTCATAACGGTGATCCTCGCCGCACCAGTACATCCACCGCCACATGTTGACCATCGTGTTGTGCAGAACCCGCACGCCCCGGGTCGGAAGGCCGTTGCCCCAGGGACTGCCCATCTTGAAGAACACACACCACTCGGGACCGCGCTCGCGCGAAACGTAAAGGATGTTGTGGTCTATGGTCAGTCCTCCGCCCATGACCGGCGACAGAGCCAGCAGGCACATACCGTCCAGAATAACGTTGTGATGCACGCGGAGATTCAGCGGCGTGGCGCTGTCGAACTCGATGGAGTCATCGCCGCAGTTCTGGAGGAAGTTGTAGGCGATTTCGCCGGCGTCCTCCGGTGCGGTGGTGCCGTTGCCGCGCGGCTGGAGGTGGTCCTGCGCCGAGTCATAGACCCAATTGTGGCGTACGACCGACCGCGTCCCGCCATAGTTCATGAACACTCCCGCCACGTTGGCGCCGTAGAGTCCGGCCCAAAACCCGCGCCGGCACCACAGGTAACCGGGATGGGCGCTGTACTCGCAATACTCGACGGTCAGACCGCGGCCGGTGCGGTTGGCGCGGTTGATCGGCCGCTCGCCGGGCGTCGTGTGTGGCGGAAGTTCGACGCTGTCGGGCTGGCAGATGCCCAGATGCGAACCGGTGATATAGCAGTCGCGGACCGTCACATCGTTGCCGTGGACGATCACCGCGGCCCCAACCCCCATGTGCAGGCGGAAGCCTTCGATCACGACGTTGTCGGCCTTCACGGTGATGAGGCCGACGGTCCGGGAGAAAAGATGGCCGAGGCCGGGCACGTCAAAGCCCGTATCCGGCGCCCAATGTCCCCCTTTGTGGCCGATCTTTCCTCGCTCGGGATCTACTTCGCCGCCGGTGAGACGGCTGATCTCGATCGGCGCTTTGTTTGGATCGGCTCCCTTTTCCAAGCGGATATAGAGAACACCGTCCTGCCACACAAACCCCTCGGATGCACACGGGTGCAGATCGCCATTGGACTGGTCAGGAAAGCGGAACTTCTTGAGAAGGTCCAGTTGCCCGTAGTTTACCAGGTTCCGCGCGTCGACCATCACCCACCACACGCGTTGTGTTACAGCGGTCTTGTACAGATCTCCCTCGACCGGCTCGAACGTCAGCTTCGCCTGATCGGGCGGAACCGCCCCGCTGATGGTGGCGGCGCCGCCATGGGCGGCTCTCAGCGTGACCGGCTTTCCCGGCTTTCCTCCGCGGGCGATCAGCACGCTTTGGTAGTACACGCCATCCTTCAGCATGATCGTGTCGCCCGGTTCGGCCCGGTCCAGGGCCTTCTGGATATCGTCGCCTGGAGCGAGTTCGACGACAGCCGCCGGTTTCGCACCGGCCTCGCGGGTTCCCATTCGTTCGTCAGTTTGCATTTTATCCCTTCCCGTGACCGGCGCGGGCTCGATGCCGCCCCCCGCGCAACCCGTGAATACCAGCGCGGAGGACACAAGGGCAAGGAGGACCCGCTGGAGCGCAGCGCCCCGGGACATAAGCAGGTCATCAAGAACCACATTTGTTCTCATCATACACCTCCATTGAACACTGAACACTTCCTCACTCCGAAACTAATTCCACACCGTGACGCCCGGTGGGCGGCCGCCGGAGGGATCGGTCACGCGCAGGCTGAAGACGAACACCCCCACGTGACCCGCGCCGGGTGGCAGCTTGCTGCCGGCGACCTTGACCAGGACCAGGTGCATCCCCTTTTCGAGTCGGACCCTGGGACCGTTCGCGTCAGGCGCTCCCCGAATGGGGGAGTAATCACCGAGCGGTTCATGATCCAGGTAGATCTTCCAACTGTCGTCCACCGTGCTCATCCGCAATTCGCACTCGGTGTCCGTGTCCGCCTTCAGCCAACATGCGGCATAGACGACGAAATACGACTCTGCGGCGTCAAAACTGAGATTCAGGTGCTTCACATCGAAGACATCAACATCGCCGCTCGACGGGGAGTAGGGGCGCGATGCCTCGAAGACATTCACCACGTTGCCCGACGGAGCGTAAGGGCGCCATCGGGCTGTGCCGCCCGTGCCGGTGGCGATTGCCACGGCGTCGTGCGGAACGTGCCTCGGCTCGCCGTCGACGCCCTGAAGAAAGTCCGTGCCTAGGCCGGCCTTGTCGGGCGGGTAGGGGAAATACCCCAGCACCAGCCAGTTGGTGACGAACAGGGAATTGCTCAACTCGTACGGCCCCTGTCGCTTGGCCTCGATCTCCGCCTTTCGCTGAGACCATGCGCGCACCTCCGGCGGGAGGGCGTCCGCGCCCCCGAAGCGATTCATGAGTCTGTAGAATGAGTAGGGGAACTGGGTCTGCCCGATGGCGGAAATGTACTTTCTAATACTCTCCACGGCCTTGGCCGGATTCACCGGCGCGTTCGTGGCTGGATACGGCGGCATGTCGACGGACCACGCGTCGTAGATCTTTCGCATCTTGGCGTACAGGCCTCGCGACTCCGGAAGGTCGGGCATTTCACGGATAAGAGCGAAGGCGGCGTTTTCCTCATCGCGCGTGAGGGCGTGATAGCCGATTTGGATGTCATTGCACGCGATGATCCTGGCCGGGCCGCCGAGGCCCCGTTCATCGAAGGCTTTCAAGGAGAGCACGCCCTGAGCCCACGTCCGGGACCTTGTCAGCGGAAGGACGAGTTCGTAGATGTGCCGGAAGGTCTTGAGGTCATGCCCGATGCCAGCCGTCGCCTTGATGGTTAGCCCCTTTCCGCCCGGCTCGGACGTCACGATGGTACCGCCGCTTCCGTCGAGGCCGATCCGCGCGTTGCACACGAACGGGCCGTCTCCCTGCTCAACCGTCACCCAGTCCCCGTCGTTGTACACGCCTTCCCCGCGCAACGGGTCAATCCGCGCGTCCTCGTAGGAGAGGGCCGCGAAGAGATTCCGGCCGTCCTGCGCCAATAGAAGGCTGGCGGGCTTGCCGTCCGCGTCGCGGAGGAGCAGTTCCACATGCTCGCCCCGGGCCCATTCGTCAATCGATCCGTCGGCGATGATCGGCTCGCGGCGGCGATACAGTTTCGGGAACGGCGCCCCGGCCGACGGTTCATCCACGTGATCCGCCGGAACCAGGACGTGCAGCCCCGACTTGTCGGTCACCGCGAGCAGGCCCGGTCCCGGGGCGATCTCGTTCTCCCACGAGTCACGGCCCGCCACATCACCCCCGCTGTGCTTATCCGGCGACCAGCGCGTGCATTCAACCTTGTCCAGCACCTGACCGCCCTTGTGAACGAAAGTCGCGGCGTCGAACACATCGGCGCGTACGTCCCAGACGGCGGAGAGCACAACCAGCGAATCGCCGGCCAGGCGGAAGTCGGTGATCCTGGCGACGCTTCGTGGCTCCGGCGCCGGCCAGGAGGGGATCGCGCCGCTCGCGAGCATCCGCCCGCTCTTCAGATCGAAGACTCTCACGGTGCCGGATTTGCTCAGGGCATCGTAATACCGATCTCCGCGAATGAAGCCGGGCATTACGAGGGTTTCGTCATCCCTGTCCGAACAGCCGGCCATGAAGACGTACGTGGGATCGTCTTCCCTGACGATCAGCGCGGCCATCACGGGGTCGCGACTCCACGGCGCGGAACCGGCAAACTGCAGTCGCGTGTAGGACCCGTTCTCTTCCTCCACGCTCAACGACGAGATGGATCCGAACTTCTGCTGCCGGAATCCCTCCACGGGCTTCGCCGGTTTGCCGTCAAGGCCGTACCGGTAAAGAAAGTGCTCCTTCCGTTCCGGTCCGCGGGTCACAAGGCAGAAGCACGACTTGCGGGTGAACGCCACGTTGACGAGCTCGCCCTCGGATGCGCCGATGACGGGGTAAATCGCAAGCTTTCTGCCGTCGGCGAGATTGCACACGACGTCCACGGTATCGCGGGGATCCCCCCTCCTTCGCGGTCCGATCACGTGAATATTCGTTCCCATCTGCCGCGCCGCGCCCCACTCGATCTCGGGGATGCCCCTCTTCCACATTCGCTCGCCGGTCGCGTTGTTGACGATTTCAATCTGGTTGCCGCTCCCCGACGTACGATGCAGCGGGGGCAGATCGTTCAGGCCGCCGGCATCCGGCGAAAGCTGCGACTCCCGCACGGCGCCTGTTTCCCCGTCCAGCAGCACCGGACGCGCCGGGTAGTCGAGGACCACCATGCCGCGGGCAAAGCGCACTCCGGTCAGGTCCGGCTGCACCAGCCGCTGCCAGACGACGGACGGGGCAGGGCTGAGCCGAATGCGTTCGAGGACTCCGTCTGAAAACAGGAATACGCCGCCGTCCAGCCCGGCCTCCGGCGGCGGGACGTAAAGTTGCGGATTGGCGCGCGCCAGCCGCCAGGTCTGCCGCAGCGGGAACTGCATCTTTCCATCCTCGCCCGCCGCAGGCGGCTTGACGGACGCAACCTCTTCAAAACCATCCGCCGGGACGGCCTCATCCGAAACAACGTAGAGGGCTTTGTCGAGAATCGTGAAATCGAGGATCTTCCGATCCTTTTCGCCCCATGCCATCCGCTCGACGGCGACACCCGACCGCGCGTCGATGCGGCAAAGTCCGCGGGATGTTCCGACATAGATCGACGATCCGATCCGTTGCGCGTCTTTGAGAACGCCTTCCTCCAAAGGCCGAAACCACCGCGTTGCGCCGGTCGCCGGGTCCAGCGAGACGATGGTCTGATGATCGTACACCAGAAGTGCCCCCTCGAAGATCCCGACCGCTCCCGCCGGATGCACGAATGCGTTTTGCCAGACGAGTCTTCCCGTATCCGCGTCCAAGGCAAAGACCCCGTTGTGGTCGCGGGGCATGCAGATTACCCGGTTTCCCGCCACCAGCGGCCGCGTTCCCCACGAGATGGAATAGTCCCCTTCCCAGGGGTGCGCGCCAGGTCTCTCTTTCTGCGGGTACTTGGTACGCGGATAACGGTGCGCCCATTCCAGCCTGCCGTCGCGCGCGTCGACGCGGGAAACGACACCCGCGCCGGTGGCGCAGTACACGGCGCCCTGGTGACAGGTCACCGCATTGCCATAGAGGGCCAGATCGGTGTTGTATTCCGGTAACCAGCCCTCGGCTCCTTTCATCTTATCGCGGGAGACCGGGCATGCCCAGATCCTCGCCCCGGTATCGGGGTCCATGCAGACAAGATAGATCCCGTCCGTATTGGAGTCCACGACCTTGGCCGCCAGCAGGTAGAGTCGGCCGTCGGCGTAGACGGGATCGTTCAGAGGCCAATGCCGGACGCCCCGGAAGGATCCGGGTTGGCTGCGCCACGAGTTGTCCTGCGCCGTTGACCATAGTTGCCTGCCCGTCCGGATGTCGATCGCGGCAACGTCGGCGGGGCAACCATCGCTGTAGCCCCATCGGGTGTAGATGCGGCCGTCGTTCACGGGGGGACAGTAGATCCCGGGGTGCCGTCTGTGCTGCGAGAATGTGAACCGTGCCGTTCGCTGCCACACGGGCGCTTCGGTATGATCCGCGCGATACCAGGCCATCATGTTGGGGGCACTGACCAGCAGGCCGCCATCCTGGAGCTGCATCCCGACCCGGATGAAGGGAAGGGTCTTCATCAGCGCGGTGTCGTAATACCAGTGCAAACCGCCGGCCTGCGTCCAGGAACACGGCCAGGGCGCGAGGGCGGGAATCTTGACTAGGCGCCGGTCCAGATCGCCCAGGCGCGGCGTTGGCCGTTCCGGTGCGGCGGCGGTGGGAATGCTCTTCTCCAACCGGTCGCGGATGACCCGGGAAGGTTCCGTTCCGCCCATCCACGGATAGCGCTCTTCCGGATTCACGTCCCGGAAGGCATCGTCAAATTCGTCGCGGTTGTCCTGCTGGGCAAGCGCCAGCCAGAGACACACCCGCGCCTGGGAGCGGAGGGCCGGGTCCGAGGCGTGCGACAAGACGTCCAGGAAGGATCTCAGCGCCGGTCCGGCGTGGCCGTTCGACAATTCCTGCCTGCCGTATTCCAGCAACTGCCGCTGCCCGGCGTCGGTCCACGGATACCGGCGAAAGAGCGCGATCGGGCCGCCTGCGTCGCGGGACCCAGCCGAGCCGCCGGTGCCCGCGTTCGGAAGCTCAGCTTGCTGCAACCGGCGCAGCGGAAGCAGCGCTTCGGGCTTTCGCGACAGCAGGTTCCGGTCAATCAATGTCCCCAGCCAGACGGCCGTGGCCGTGTTGTCGTCGGCTATGAATCGCCCCGGCTCCAGAGATTCGCCAATCAGGGCATGTATCTGTGACGGCGCTATCTCGGGCGGGAGGTCGCGAAGCGCCTCCCAGTTCGGGGAGAAATCCTTGAGGCACAGATTCCTCGGCGCGGTGGAAGGCGACAGGCGGCCCGGCCGGTAAGCCAAGGCGCTTTCCATATACGGGTTGCGGCCATCGTGCCCGTTCATGGCGGACCAGACGGCTTGCACGTACGGATCACTGTCGTCGGCGCTGATCTTGGAAAGAATCTCCGCGAAGCGGGGCTCTGTCTCATACGAGTCCGACTGGTAGCACAGCGCGGCTTCCAGGAACTGCGCCCACACGTCCCTTCCGGTGGCCTTTTCCATCGCCTCGATCTCCACTTTGGCTTCGAGAAACCGGTCTTGGTATCCCCTAATGGCGATGAGCGCGCCCCATGCGGCCCGCAGGACCGGATCCGTCGGCAGGATCTGGTCAGCCCGATAGGCCGCGATCAGCCGGAGGGCCGCGTACTCCTGCCAGTGTTCCGGACCGTCTTTCGACGCCAGAAGAATGGTTTTGAGCACCGGGCAGGCAATATCCCAGCGTCCGGGACAGTTCTCGATCAGGTCCTTGAGATGAAGGTTCCCCGCTTCGACATCCCTTGCGGCATAGGCGTCATCGGCCAACTTACGGCAAGCCGCGATGCGCGGCGCATCCCATTTCTCCGGCGGGATATCCGGCTGCGCGAACAGCACCACCGGAATGCAGCACACCGCCGCCAGCGCGCCAGCCACCAGGCTGTTGATGTTTGTTCTCATCAGTAAACCGAACACCGAACACTGAACACTGAACACTGAATACTGAACACTGAACACGCTCTCTAGTTCCACACCGTAATGCCCGGAGGCCTGGCGCCACCGGGGTCGATGATGCGCACGTCAAAGTAGAACCGTGGCGCGTGGCCCGCACCCGAGGGCCTCAGAGAGCCGGCCATCTTGATCAGGAGCAGATGCAGCCCCTCCTCGAGTGTGACCTTGTATCTGCTCTTTTCAATCGGCTCCCACGTGCTCGGCTCGTGTTCCTCCAGCGGTTCGTGATCCAGGTACACCCTGCCCCAATCGTCTCCCGTATCCACTTGCAGTTCGCAATCGGTGTCCGCATCCGCTTTCAGCCAGCATGCCGCGTAGATCACGGCGTCCACCTCCCGGTTCACGAGGCCCAGGCGCTCCATGTCGTAGAAGTTGACCTTGTTGTCCGGAGCATTGTAGGGTATCCACATGGCCTTGTCGCCCCTGCCCGTTTCCACTTCCAGTTTGCGATCCGGAACGTGCATCGGTTCCCCGCCGACGCACTGGAGATAGTCCGCATCGAAGCCGTCATCGTGCGGCGCGGCTGGAAAATACCCCAGCAGCAGCCAGTTGGTTACAGCCAGGGAATCGTTCAACCCGTACGGGCCTTGTATCCCGGCTTCGAGTTCGCGCTTTCGCTGAAACCACTTCCCGACATCGGGCGGCAAGGCATTGGGGCCGCCAAGACGCGCCAGAACCCTGTACAACGCGTAGGGGAACTGGCCGCCCCCGACCTCGGAAACGAACCTGTTCAGGTCTTCCACGGCCCGTGCCGGATCCGCCGGCCCTTTCGAGGCGGGATACGGCGGTACTTCGCCGGTCCACGCTTCGTAGAAACCGCGTATCCTGTCGTACAATGCCCTCGATGCCGGCAGGTCCGGCAGGTCGCGCATGATGGCAAAGCCCGTCTCTTCCTCCACGCGCGTCATGGGATGAAGGCCTATCGTCATCCCGGCGCACTCCAGGATTTTCACGGGACCCTCCGGGCCCTGATCATCCCACACCTCCGCCGACAGGTCGGCCTTGACCCCTCTTCGCCCCCTCGTCAGGGGCACAGCGATCTCGTACACGTGCTGCGATGTCTTGATGTTGTACCCAATCCCCACCGCCGGATTCTCGTCCGGCCAGCCCAGGCCCAGGCAAACGGGGCGTCCACGGTCAACGAGTCCGATCTTCCAGTTGCGCCGCACCCGGCCGTCCCGGAAGGCGATGGATACCCAATCTCCGACGCTGTATCTCCCGCTCCCCCGCAAGGGGTCGATGCGCGCGTCCCGGTAGGAGATCGCCAGGTACAGATAGCTTCCGTCGTGCGCCAGCATAAGGCTTCCCCGATCCTTGTCCTTGTCGTCGAGGGGCAGTTCGACGTGCTCGCCCTGACTCCATTCCCGGGTCGATCCGTCCACCGCAATGGATTCGCGGCGGCGATACAGCTTCGGAGAGGGCCACTCGACCGGAGGGACTTCGCCCGCGGGATTCGATGTCCAGGCGTGAAGGCCTGATTCGTCGGTCACAAACAGCATCCCGGATCCACAAACCATCTCGTTTTCCCACGAGCCGCGACCCGCCATTCTCCCGCCGCCGACGTTATCGGGAGCAGACCATTTCGTGTACCGGACGTTCGCCAGGCGCTGCCCGCCCGTGTGAGCGCCGGACTTGAGATCGAACGCATCGGCGCGCAGTTCGGGAACACTCGACAGAACGAACAGCGAGTCGTCACCCAAGCACAACCCGACGATCCTGGCGTCGCGGTTGCCCGGCCAGGAAGGAATGGAATAGTTTGTAAGCGTCTTTTCGCTCTTCAGGTCGATAGCCCTGGCGATCCCCTGATTGGTCAGCGCGTCGTAGTATCGATCGCCACGGATGAGGCCGGCCCTCGCACGCGCCTCACTCGGCGCCGGACCCCCGGGGCCGCCGCGTTCGAGCGCCAGCGCGCGGTCCCGCACGGCGCCGGTCGCGCCGTCCAGCACAACCACGCGGCGCGGGTACTTCAGCCCCATCAGCCCCTGACGGAAATCCACGCCACCGAGGTCCGGCTGCACCAGCCGCTGCCATACGACGCCGATCGGGGCGTCGGTCCGGAGACACTCCAGAACGCCGTCTGAGTACAGATACGCCCTGCCTTTGAGCCCGGCCTCCGGCGGCGGCACATGGAGCTGGGCATTGGCGCGCGAAAGCTGCCAGGCATGCCTCAGCGGAAACGGCAATCCACCCGCGCCGGCCGCCGCGAGCGGCCCGGCAAGCTGTCCGGGTTTACAGTCGTCTGCAGGGGTGGCCTCATCCGAGACGATGTACAAGCCTCGTCCGTGAATCACGAAGTCGTGAATCGTCCGTCCTTCCACACCCCAGGGCATCCGTTCGACGACAATTCCCGAGTTCGCGTCGATGCGGCACAGTTCGTTGGACGTGCCGACGTACAGCGACGAACCGATCAACTGGCCGCGTCCGCGGATACCCTCCTCGAAATGCCGGAACCAGCGCACGGCGCCGGTGGCCAAGTCCAGCGATACGACGGTCCGATGATCGTACACCAGCAGCGCCCCCTCGACGATCCCGATCGCTCCCGCCGGATGCACGAATGCGTTCTGCCATAGCAGACGCCCCGTGTCGGCGTCCAGGGCGAACACCCCTCTGTAATCGCGGGGCATGAAGATCACCCGCTTGTCTGCCACCAGCGGCGGTGCCCCCCACGCGATGGCATGGCCGCCTTCCCCGGAGTCCGAGACCAGCGCCGCTTTCCTCAGGAGCCTGCTGCGAGGATACCGGTGCGCCCATTCGAGATTGCCGTCGCGCGCGTCGCATCGGGCAACGATCCCCTGGTTCCCGGCGCAGTAGATGGCGCCCTCGTGGGCGGTCACCGCGTTTCCATAGACGGCCGGATCATGCACTTCGTCCTCCGGTCGCCAGTTCGCGCGCCCCCTGAGCGCTTCGTTGGCAATGAGCGTTCTCCAAATACGCGAGCCCGTGTTCGGTTCCAGGCACAGGAGAAAGAGCGGGAGAGAAGACGGGTCACTCGGATTGGCTTCCGCATCATCAGGCCTGAAGGCCAGGAGGTAGAGACGTCCGTCGGCGGCCACCGGATCGTTCACCGGCATGGTCCTTTCCCCTCTGAAGGGAGCCGCCTGCTGCCTCCACGACCCGTCCAGCGCGGACGACCATGTCGGCTTGCCGGTGCTCATGTCGAACGCCGCAACATCGGTGGGGCACCGGTCATAGCCCCACCGGGCGAAGATGCGGTCCTCCGCCAAGGCGGGGCAGTAGATTCCGGGAATCCGCCTGAACTTCGAGAAGTTGAAGCGCACCGTGCGCTGCCAGACAGGGACTTCGGGGTTGTCCGCGCGATACCACGCCAGGATGCTCGGAGAACTGATCAGAAAGCCGTCACCGTGGAACTGAATCCCGACCCGGGAGAACGGACCGGAGCCCGTGACGACATCGTCGGACACCCAGTACTGTCCCTGTTCCGGCGACTGCTGCCACGACGCGGGCCAGGGGGCCACTGCGGGAAGCCTGACCACGCGCCGGGTCAGGTCGGGCAACTGCGGCTCCGACGATTGCGGGGCAACCGCGGGAAGCCCCTCCTCAAGCCGGGAGCGGATGGCGCCGGCGGTTTCCGTCCCGCCCATCCATGGATAGCGCTCCTGCAAATCCACGTCCTGGAAAGCCGCATCGAGTTCGCCGTGGTCGTCATGCTGGGCGAGCGCCAGCCACAGGCCCACCTGCGCCTCGGCGCGCAGTGCCGGGTCCGAGGCGTGCGACAGCACGTCCCGGAAAGATCGCAGCGCCACTCCCGTGTGGCCCTGCGGCAACTCCTGCCTGCCGTATTCCATCAACTCACGCTGCCCCTCATCGGTCCATGGGTACCGGCGGAAGAGCGTGATCGCGCCGCCTGAGTCTACCGACTGGCCGCGGCTGCCGCGGCGCCACTCTCGAAGCTCGCTTTCCTGAAATCGGCGTAGCGCAAGCAGGGCTTCCGGCTTTCGCGACAGCAGATACCGGTCAATCAATGTCCACAGCCAAGTGATCGTGGCGGTGGTCTCGTCGGCTAAGAATCGCCCCTGATCCAAGGATTCGCCAATCAGGGTATGTATCTGTGACGGCACTGTCTCGGGCGGGAGGTCGCGAACCGCCTGCCAGTTCGAGGAGAAATCCTTGAGGAGCATATTCCTCGGCGCGGTGGAGGGCGACAGGCGGCCCGGCCGGTAAGCCAAGGCGCTCTCAATATACGGGTTGCGGCCCTCGTGACCGTTCATGGCGGACCAGACGGCTTGCACGTACGGATCGCTGTCGTTGGCGCTGATCTTGGAAAGAATCTCCGCGAAGCGGGACTCTGTCTCATACGAGTCCGCCTGGTAGCACAGTGTGGCCTCCAGGAACAGCACCCAGACGTCCCTTCCGGTTGCTTCAGCAAGGGTCTCGATCATCGCTTTAGCTTCGAGAAACCGTTCCTGGTATCCCCGAATGGCGATGAGCGTGCCCCACGCGTCCCGCAGGACCGGGTCTGTCGGCAGTAGCCGGTCAGCCCGATAGGCCGCGATCAGCCGGAGGGCGGCGTACTCCTTCCAGTCTTCCGGACCGTCTTTCGACGCCAGAAGAATGGTTTTGAGCGCCGGGCAGGCAATATCCCAGCGTCCGGGACAGTTCTCGATCATGTCCTTGAGATGAAGGTTCCCCGTTTCGATGGCCTTCGCGGCATAGGCGTCATCGGCCAACGTGCGGCAAGCCGCGATGCGCGGCGCATCCCATTTTTCCGGCTGGATATCCGCCTGCGCGAACAGCGCCGCCGGAATGCAGCACACCGCTGCCAGCGCGAAGGGCAACAGGTCTTTGATACTGATTCTCATTCGCAAACTAATCTCTGTAACGTACAAGAGGTGTCAGGTTTCGGGTTTCAGGAGGAGGATCTGAACCCTGACACCTGACACCTGAACCCTGACACCTGACACCTGAAACCTGACACCTGAAACCTGAAACCTGAAACCTGAAACCTGACACCTGAAACCTGAAACCTGAAACCTGACACCTGAAACCTGACACCTGAACACGCATCCCTGCTCACTGGGGGTCGCCGTCCGCCTTCTCCTCCTTGAGCTGGACGCTGTACCACCATTCACCCCTGATGTTGCACGATTTGATCATGAATCGGTTATCCCCCTGCTTCAGCGCTGCGGGAAACTGCAACACTGCGGAACCTCGATTCGTCGCCTCGGCCACTCTGCTTCCATTCAGCCAGAGAAGAAAGGAATCGCCGGCGGCCACGGTAACGGACACCGTTTTTGATGCGGGGGCGACGACGTCGCCGACACCGTATGCGACAGACAGGTAGGCGGGAGGCGGCATGGCCTCATTCAGAAGCACTCTGCCGTCAACCTGATCGGTCTTCCATTCCCGCCATTCCACCTTTCGCTCACCGATCGCGCGCCGATCCTCTTCTCTTTTTGAATCAATCCCGGTCCAAACGTATTGCGTGACATAATTCGTCTGGAAATCGATTCCGGCTTCCGGCGGATAGGCGTTGGTCAATCCCGAATTGCTTTCGTCGTTGAGAAACGTGCCGACGAGCATCCAGTCCAGGAGAAAGCCCTGCGCCTCCGCGATCTGGCGCGCCATGGCCTGACCACCCAACTGCCTGAGCGTAACGGCGGCCTGATAGCGTAGCCGACCGTCTTTTCCGTTGAGGATCGGATTCAACGCGGCCAGGGCCAGCGGGAATTCCTCAGGTTTGCCGTGAATGGTCACGAGATTGAGGGCATTGCGGAAGATTTCGAAATCGGCATTCTTCTTTTCGAGAACCTCGCCCAGGTAACTGACAATTCCCTCTCTGGGCGCGGAATCCGGCGGCATTCTGCCCAAGGCCAGCAAGACGCTGCGCACGACATCCCTGTCGGTGTCGGCGAGCGATGTACGGAGAAGCGTGTAGAGATCGGCATTGCCGCACAAGCCCAGGCAGGTCGCGGCCCTGGCACGGCACTGCGGGTTGCGGTGTGCCAGATAGCGCGCGAACAGATCGACATGGCGCGCGGGGCAGGCCTTTCCCGTTGACAGCGCGTTCAGCGCCGCCAGCACCAACTCGTCCGACGGATCCTTCAGCTTGTCCAGCGCCGCAGCCAGAGCCAGGGCCGGTTCCGTCGCCGGATGCGCATAGAGCAGTCGGCATGCCGCGACCAACACGTTCGTGCTGCCGGACTCGAATGCCGCGACAAGGGATCCGGAAAGGAATTCGTCCCCGTAGGACTGCAGGAGATCCATGCAGGGGCCGGCCAGTTCGCTCCTGGCCGGGAGGCCGGCCAGAAACCGAAGAAGGATCGCCACGACTTCCGGATCGCGGGTGTCCTTCAGCCCCCACAGAACGGCGGACGGCCCAGCCACGGTGTTCGTGGCGGCGAGAAGGGTTTGAATCCGAGCCCGCGATTCGGCCGTTCCGACATACCCGAGCGTGCGCGCCGCCTGGTCGAGCGCTTCGGCCGGCGGTTGCTCGACAAGCCCGGCAACATCCTTCCAGGCATCCTTCCCCAGCAGCATGGCAACCACCGCCGCTGCCCGGTAACGCACGCGCGCATCGGCATCCGCAAGCCGGCGCCGGACCGCACCGAGGGCTTCCGCGCCACCGATGATCCCCAACGCTTCCGTGGCGGACCCGCGGATTTCCGGCGCGGGGTCATCGGACAGCCCTGCCGCCTTTGCCAATACGTTGCTGCCGGATATTCGTGCCAGGGCGACCAGCGCCGCTCCGGCCAGCCACGGCTCCTTCTCCCGCTCCAGAATTTCCTTCAGCGGAGGAATGGCCTCCGGCGTCTTCCACTTCGCCAGGAGCGCGATGGCTTCGGATTTGAGCATCCAGTCGGCGGACTCAAGCTGCGCGAGGGTCTTCTCAATGGCCAGTTGGTCAGGCTGGCGCGGCGCGCCCGACGTCTCCCCGGCCGGCGGCTCGGCGGCCGACGCGCCGCACAGGGGCAAAACCAGTGCCGCGCACAGGAAGGCTGATAAACACACAACATGCAACATGCAACACGCAACGGTCAAAGCCAGAGCCGCACGTGCATGTTGACTGTTGCGTGTTGAATGTTGCATGTTTCCCTTCCTTCGATCATCGATTACTGCAATCTGCATCTTTCAACCTTCCATCACCTCTGGTATATCGGGACGAAACGGTAGGGCACTCCGAGAATCATGACCGCCATCCCCGTGCTGAAGATCGGTCCCTCCTGGATGTTCCAACTCCCGTCCTTCCACTGCTCATTGATCAGCGGCGCGGCGATCTTTGGATACCACGGCTGGAATAACGTGTCGCCGGCCTGGTACATGTCTTGAATGGCATAGTAGTGTGCATAGAGCCAGTACCCGCCGTAGCCCACCTTAAATTTGATATCAGGGAACGCGGCGAGAATCGCCAGCCCGCGGCGGGTCTTGGGATGATCCCGCTGCCCGGACATGATCAGGGACATCACCCCCGCCGCCGTCGTGACGAAACGAGGGCTCTCCTCGCCGCCGCTGGGCTGATAGCAGAACCCGCCGCCGACCGGGTTCCAGCATTTCAGCACATAGCCCACGGCTTTCCGAATGGTCTGATCCGGCACGGCAATGCCGGCTTCCCTGGCGGAGTTCAAGGCCACCAGTTGCATGACGGTTATGGAAAGATCGGCATCCACCGGTTGCGGCTGGTACCTCCATCCGCCGGCGCCGTTCTGCGCCCGCAATGTCACGTCAACCGCGGCACGGAGCGCGTCGCGAATCTTGCTGTTCTTGCTTTGTCCCCACGCCTCGGAGAGCGCGAGTGTCGCCAAACCGTGCTCGTACATGCTCCCGCCCATGTAGCCCGCCTGTTTCTCCCCGACGCTGATGAGGTAGGCGATGGCCGCGTCCATCGTCTTGCCATACTCGCCCCTCCCGGGCACGTGTCCCTGGACCATGAAGGCCATGAGCGTCAACGCGGTGTCGCACACCGGATGCTGTGGGCTGCCGGGACTCTGGATTTTTAGGCTGCCGTTGTCCAACTGGCGACTGGCGAGGAAGGCCAGCCCCCTGTCAATGGCCGCGCGGACCTCGGGCGAGAGCTTCGCCGTCTCCACCTGATCTTCGGCGGCTGCCGCAGGCAGGGCGGCCAGCAGCAGCGCCGTCGTTATGATCGTCAGCGTTTTCAAAATGGTTGGTCTCCTTTGGGAGCACAGGTTTCAGATTTCAGGTGGGGATAGGATGTTGCTGCGGAGCAACTTCCATTCTGAACCCTGACACCTGAACCCTGTTCACTCCGCCAGCACCTCGTAATAGTCCGACACCTGCTGCCTGAACTCCTTGGGCAGCCTGTTCACATAGTTCTGAAAGACGGCGGCGCGATTCCGCCGTTCCAGCGCATTGATCTGCTCCGGACTGAGCGCCACGGCTTTCCCGCGGAGATCCGACGAGCTGCCGTCCGCCATCGGCGGCGGACTCGACGTTGGGGGGGGCGACGAAGAAGGCGAGGGCGCGCTCGGCACCGGATGCGATGGGTCCTTGCCGGGTGTACCCTCGACGATATCACCGATGTCCACGATCTTCTTGGATGGGAGCGTGTTCAAATCGATCAGTTCCTCGAGGTCGCCCGCTACAACGTTCGTGGTCAGCACCTGGACCTTCCAGGGGTATTCGGGCATGTCGGGAAGCGCGACTGCGGGAAGCGCGCTTATGGCGCTCAGCGCCTCGATGGCGGCCTGGAGATCCACGATCGCTTCTTCCTGCTGGACAATCGCGGGCTCCTGCTGGATCTTGCCGAGGGCGGTCTGGGCCTCTTTCATCGCTTTCTGCGCCTTCCGCACGGCGAAGGCAGCCACGGTTTTGGCCGCCTGCGCGCTGCATTGCAGGAGATCCTTGCCGATCTCGATCTGCCGCGCCTGCATCTGGAAATGCCGTTCTTGAAACTGTTGCGCGTTCGTCTGCCTCACGTCCCGCTGCAGGTGCTGCTGATCCTTGAGTATCTGCCGCAGATGCTCCATGACATCCCTGACCGTTGCCATGTCGTCGGTGATCTGCCCCGCCAGGGCTTCCGCCACCGTGCGCAGGGCCTTGAGCGCCAAGTCCTGCTGTTCCACGCCGCCGATCGGCTTGCCGGTTTCTATCTCCCGCGCCGCCTCCTGCAGCGCCGCCTCCGGACGTCCGCTCCGAAATGCGGCAACCGCGAACTCGAACCGTCTCCGCCCCGCCGCATCGGTCTCCTTTTCCACGGCCTCAAGCAGCCTCTGCAGGAAGATCTCCACCTGTTTTAGCACGGCGTTCTGCGCCTGCACGAGCTTGGTCTGCGTCTGTCCGGTGCGTTCCGGAGCGACGTAGAGCTGCTTGCCCCACTCACCCGTTTCGCGGCGAAGCAGCTCCTCGGTCCTGATGATGGAGCGGATCTGAGCCAGAAGGACCTCGTCGGTCAGAATCAGGCCCATGTCTTTCAGCAGGCCTTCCAACTCCTGGACGACAATCCCGACTTCAAGGTCGGCATTTTCGATGTGCGGCATGGCATTGGTGGGGTCTTGTCGCGCCAGCTTGAGATGCTCCTCGGCCCTCGGAACGTGATTGGTGTTGACGGCCGTCAGCGACCTGTTCAACTGGGTTACGCGTTCCCCTCCGCCCTCCGGGAAGAGGTCGTTGGAGGTCAGATCCATCATCAGCAGGTCTATCCTGCGGACAACGCCGGACAATTCCCGACGCACGTTCCCCTGGCGCCGCTCTTCGGTGAGCAGGCGGCCGCGCGTTTGCAGAAGATCGGCCTCCTGTCCGGCAATCGCTGTCTGGAACGCCGGCACGAGCATTGCCGCCGCGCCGCACAGCGGCGTCAACAGTCGGATTATTCCTGATCGTCTCATCGTATTTCCCTTGATAGCCCACTCCCACACCCACACACTCCCACACTCCCACACATTCTTTCACTCTGTTATTGCCGGCGTCTCCTGCCCTTTGATCTGCTGGATCTCCGAAAGCGAGGTCTGCTCTTCCGCCCACGCCCGCTGAACGTCCGCTCGCTGTTCGTCGAGTTCATCCGCCAGCCAGCGCAAATAGCCCGCGTCGCCCACAATCGAGAGCCGGCGCGCGTCCGATCGGCCCCAGCGCGAATCGGGCGTGTCGTGCGCATCGCAGGCCTCGACCGCCATCGTTACCACGTCGCCGTCCTTCAGATCCGGCATCGCCGTGTTCAGCGTCCAGTCGAAAGCCGCCTCGGCCTGCCGTCCGGCCAGCGACCCGAGGGGACTTTTCACTTCTTCCGCTCCATTTACGGAGTAGGCCAGCCGGATTCTCGACAGCCCATAATCGTCGGTGGCGCGCACGAGCAGCCGCACCTTCTTGCGAACGGTTGCCGGGCCGTCGCCGGTTGGCTCCAGGAGCTTGACGTCCGGGACGTTGTCCGGGGTGACGCGCACCGCGTACCAGACGTCGTCATATTCGAATCCGTGCGTCTTGTCGGTCAGCCGGAAGGAATACTTAAAACTGTTCCGGGCGGTCACGGAATACCGCAGGCCGCATCCGCTGGAATCGAGTTCCATCTCAATGGGATCATTGCCCTCCACCGTCATCCACGCGGAACGAACGGCCGGTTCACACCGCAATTCCCACGACAGGGTACTGCCATCGAGCGCTTCCACGTTCAGATCGTCGGCAATATCGTCCTTCAGGCCGGTATAGGGCGGGTGGACGATGCGGACGCGGCGTTGAACGAACTGCGGAGGCGGAACGATGGTGATGCGGAACACGGCGGAGCGATCGTCACCGATCCTGAAATAGTAGTCCGTGTCCCGGAACAGTTCCTCGACGCGGCGCGAGAACTCGGAGCCGCGGCCTGCCGAAAGGAGGAGGCTGTGCCATGCCGAATCGCCCGCCGGCCGGACGTACAAATCGCCCGATGGCGGCGCCCGGCCAGCCACGGAAGCGGTCAGCGTGACAGGGTCGCCCTGTTTAATCGTCCGGTTCCCGGTGACGGACACGATCCGGGTCTGGGTCGGGTAGCGAATCTCCCGGCCGCCCAGCCTCAGGAACAGCGCGCCGACGTGCGTGGGCCAGTTGACGCTGATGGCGGCGAAGAAAAGAAGCGCGCAGAGCGCGAAGGCCACGGGACGCCTGATCTGCCGCAGGTCGACAATCTCACGGAAGTCGAGCGGCTTGATCGCGGCGAGCGCGTTGTGCCGCATAGCGGCAAGCAGCGCCGGCGAAATGGCCGGTTGTTCCGCATTCTTCAATTGAACGTAGGAGATCAGCAGACTCGCAAGCTCCGGGTGCCTGCCTTCGATCTGCAGGGCAATCCGCACATCGTCAAAACGTCGCAGATGGCGCAGCCATTCGTAATAAAGGGCCCACAGCAGGACACACGCGTTCGTGACAAGCAGCGGCAGCCGCCAGGCAGCAGGCCATCTCAGCCGGAAGATGAAAAGCCAATCCGCCAGGAAATCCAGCGCCACCAGGGTGACGGCCCAGATCAACGTGCGCGACAAGCCGCGCACGTGGACATAGCGGCGCTGCCGTCGCCAGGCCTGACGCAGCTTTCGCGCTACCGTTTGTTCGTCGGTTGTCACACCAGGTTATCCCTCCGTCGCATGAACCACTCGGCACCGCAGAGGAGCACCAGCAGCACAAACACCGCCGGCAAATCCCACAGATCGCGTTCCACACGGATGACCTTGACCGGGTTCTTCTTGACGATGCGGTCCGGCAGCGACGAAAGCTCGCTGATCGCGAAGGCCTTTCCGCCCGATAGTTCGGCCATCTTCTCGAAGACCTGCCGTTGCATGGCCGGCTCGCGCCGCTCCAACGGGGTCGAGAGCACATCGAACTCCGCAGAGTTGGCGGCCGCCGGATCGTCCTGGCCCGTTCGCACGACATAGCTTCCGGCCTTACCCGCCACCCAGAGCCCCGTGTAAAGCCCGGCGACATTCGGGACGGGCGTCAGTTCCAGCTCGACCGGATCGACGCGGGACGCCTTGTTCTGGACGCGCACGGGGTACGACGGCAGCAGGACCGGTTCGTAGGCGTCGCTCAACACGTTGGCGAAGATTTGCACGTGTTCGCCGGCCGCGTACGAGGCGCGGTCGGTCTCGATCGTGATTCGCTTGTTCTCGCCGAGCAGCCGCGAGAGGGTGAGGAACTGGATGGCCTGGCCCCAGAACCGCGCATGGTGCGTGTCGCCCACCTCCCGGCGAAGTCGCCAGAGATCCTCGGTCCCGACAAACATGGTCTTGCCGTTGCCGTAGCGCTGCCAGGCCACGAGCGGATACGGTTTCGAACGGTCGGTCGCGTACGAAAGCGACAGCAGGACGGTAGCGCCGGGCTTGGCCCCCGACAACTCGGGCAGACCGCCCAGCGGTTTGATCGTCTCCCACAGCCGCTCGTTTCGCTCCCTGGGCAGCACGAGGGAGACGATCCGGCTCTGCTCACCCTCCGGCGTGACGACCGGGTGCACGGTGTCGGACACCGGCATCCACTGGCCGGAACCGATGGTGACCGGCAGCATCCGGTTGATGGGCGTGCTGATGTAGCTCGAAGGCGCGCCCATGGGGCCGGCGATCATCAACATCGACCCCCCCCTGGTTTTTACAAGCTCTTCGATGCGGTCGAGCTGCGCGGGCGTGAAGTAGGTGGCGGGAACGTCGCCGATGATCACCAGGTCGTTCTTCATCGCGGCCGCGGCGTCTTCGGGGTACATCGCCACGTGGTAGGGCGAGATGGCCGCAAGCGCGGGGTCCCCCTGCGTCATCAGGAACTTCACTTCGAGGCGAGGATCCCGCAGCAGGACCCAGCGCAGGTAGCGGTATTCCCAGCGCGGCATGCCCTCCACGTACAGCACCTTGATCTTATCGTCGATAATCCGCACCTTGTGCACCACCAGGTTGTTGTCCGTGCTCGCTTCCTCGGGCAGGGGGGACACCTCCACCTCCAGCGTCGCCGAGCCCGCTTCCCCGGGGATGAAGATCATCTCCTCGAACTGAGTGCCGCCCGCAAGCGTCACGGTCCGGCTCTGCACCGGCTTTCCGTTCGCCAGAAGCGCCATTTCGCAGGTCATCCGATCGTAACCGACGGACTCGACCTGGATGCGCAGGGGGACTTTGTCTCCGGAGAACACGACGTCCGGCGCCACAATCCGCCGCACATGAATGTCCGGGGGAGCGGGAAGGCCGATGCCGACCGTGTAGATTGGAATGCCTCTCTCACGGAAGCGCCGGGCCACAACCAGAGGGTCTTCCCCTCCGTTCCAGGCGAAATCGCTCAGGACCACGACCCCGGCGATCGGCTGTCCCGCGTAGCGCGCAACGGCTTCTTCGACGGCTGAACCGACGCGCGAGACGTTGCCGGTCGCCTCCTGTCCGCGCAGCCATTCCACGCCCTTGCCTTCTCCGGTGCCGGGTCTGAGACGGTCGTCGAAGCAGAAGAACCGCACGTCGTGGTTGGCGCCCAGTCTGGACGACAGAGCGATGGCCGGGTTTTCGATCGCCGCTTGAGCCAGCTTCAACCGCGAGACGGATGAGACGTCCTTCCGCAACGCCTGAATCTGCCCCGGAACGATCGCTTCCGCCGGGGCCAGCCTGCCCAGCGCCACGGCGGCTTCCTCCACGTCGCGCGGGTCCTCGCGCTTGTCCCCGAGAGCCATGCTTTCGGACGTGTCCAGCAGAATCAGGACGGTCTGGCGAATCGGCTTGACCAGCTTGAAAGCGATGGCCGGTCTCATCAGCAGGATGCAGACCAGCGCGAGTGCGGCGGCCTGACACGTTGCCATCAGTACGCGTCGCATGCGCGACGGAACCTTTTCGGCGCGATACAGCAACACCGCGAATGCCACGGCGCAAAAGGTTAGCAGCAACGCCCAGCCCCAGCCCCGCCGGAAGAACACTTCCAGTTCGGACAGAACTTCGCCCGCCTGCAGTCCCAGTAATTTGTTGAGTATGCTTTGCATCCGCATCACCTGATCGTACAGGTTTCAGGTGTCAGGTTTCGGGTTTCAGTGAGCCAGGAAGGAGGTAAGCGCACGCCTTGCACATCTCTGTCTCCCTGAAACCTGAAACCTGACACCTGAAACCTCTTCACGCCCTTCGTGCTGCAATTACGTCTCGCTGCTGAACCGAGCGGCTCATGTCGCTTCGTCCGCCTTCAATTCGCTTGGTAAACTTCTTTGCCAGCAGGCTCTGCACGACGAGCGCCGCCAGCGCCAGCAACAAAAGTGCGCCGCTCAGCTCACGTCCGACGCGGCTTTCCTCGATGATTAAAGGCATATGGGCATCAGGCGGTACGAGTCGTAACGGGATATCCGACAGGTGCGTCTCCAGCGCCTGCCGCCCGGCGATCTTCACGTCCGCTTCGACCCGATCTACGTTGACCGCCACGGGCGGCGAAAGCTCCGTGCCGTCCTCCGCGCGGAGTTCGTAGAAACCGGCGGCGCCCGAGAAGTTGACTGCCGCGACCCTCTGCCCGTCCCGTTCCACAACCTTGATCAGGGCATCTGTCGCGGTCGGACCGCGCAAAATGACCGTGCTGCCCGCCTCCCGGTCGCCGGCGGGCAGGAACATCGACTCTCCGACCCTGAAATGTTCCATCGCCCCGGCGCGAATCAGGCAGGTGATCATCTGCTGAATCAGGATCGGATACAGGGGCTGGACCGGGAAATCGGTCCACTCTCGATCCAGCGTGGTCGTGAACAGCAGCACCGATCCGCGACCCAGTCGCTTTTCCAGAAGAAGGGGCAGATCGTTGCCGGCGAACGTGAGTATCTCCTGCGCGTCACGGTCCGCCTTCACCCTGAATGCCTTGTGAAATCTCCCCGCGTCCAGCAGATCCCGCGGAAGGACTCCCAAAAGGGCCGACAGCGGATGCCGGGATTGGGATGGGGCAATCGACCACCCGCCCGTCCCCTCCGAAGGACTTTCCGAAAGCCCAACGAGTTCTCCCGGCAACAGCGTTTCGCCGTCCTCCCGGAATACCGAGTTGTATTGTTCCGAGTCGACGTTGTCGCCCAGCGAGAAGACGAGTCCGCCACCGTCCCGCACAAACGCGAACAGCCTGGCGACCTGCTCGGGCGTCACGTGGGCTACGTTGGCCATCAGAATCACGTCGTAATCCCGGAAGATCTCCGACGCCAGTTCCTGGGGCACGACGGTAGTGACCGCAACCGGCCCGTTCTGTTCCATTTGCTTCAGACGCAGGGCGGCGACGACATAGTCCGTTTCGCTCTCGAAAGGCGCGGGTTTGCGACCGCCATCCACGCAGAGAACGTGAACGGTCGCCGGAATCCGAACCACCGCTCGCCTGATATTGTCGATGGAGAGCTCGTCGGGGCTCAGTTCCACGCTGAGCCTGGCGTATCCCGGAGAATCGAAACTGCTCACGAACGACACCGCCTTGGTCTGCCCCGGATCCACAGTCTCCAGCGGTTGCTGCCCGACCGGTTCGCCGTTGACACGGAAGGTTACGGTCGCGCCCTTTCGGGGCTTGGTTCCCTGATTGCGGATTTCGGCCGCGAAACGCGCCGTTCCCGATTTTCGCAACGTGCCGGAAACGAACTCCAGTCCTACCACGGCAAGGTTCTCCTCGCCGTCGGGTTGAACTTGCGTAATGAAGATATTCGCCAGCGAACTGATCTGCAGGAGCGAACTTTTGGCCCTGTCGGATAGCGACTCCCAGGTCAAAGCCTGAGCGTCCGTGATCAGATAGCACTCCCTTACGGGGGTTTTGAGCTCGCGCACCAGCTCTTCAATCTGGTCCAAGCATGGCTCCAGGTTCAGCCGTTCCGGCAATACCGCCAGTTTCTCGTCGAACAGTTTGGAAACCTGCTCCGGCACATAGCCGACGGAGCGCTGGAGGATCCGCGGACGGCTGCCCAACAGCACAAGCGTCACCGGGTCGCCGATCTCCACGGTTTCGAGAATCTCCTTAGCCCGCGCTACGGCCCGGGCAAACCGTGTGGTGAACTCGCCGTGCGCCATGCTGTACGAGCCGTCAAGCGCGATGACCACGCCAACGCGGCGCTGTCCGCCCACCCATTTGCCGGCTTCGGTCCTGATCGTGGGCCGCGCAAACGCCAAGGCCAGCAGAGCGATGGCCAGGCACCGCAACAGAAGCATCAGCCGATCCTCGATTCTGACCTGGTTCGCGCGGGTCACCAGCGCCCGGCGCAGTAATTCCATCGCCGCCCAGTCCGTCCTTCGCCCGTAGAAGCGGTTCAGCAGGTGAATGACAATGGGAACGGCAATGCCGAAGAGCCCGAGCCCCATCCAAAGCCAGATTGAATTAAGAAAGGCCATTGTTTTCAGGTGTCAGGGTTCAGGGTTCAGGGTCCAGGGTTCAGGGTTCAGGTGTCAGGGTTCAGGGTCCAGGGCGGCATTTTGAAACACAATGCACGGGTCCTGCCAGTCCACCCCGCACGGATAAAGGAGCCGTTCGCCAAATTCGACTTCGAGCGTGAGTGTGTCGCCCGGCGGCAACGCGATTGAGACCGCCACCGGTTCATTCGTGGAAACGAGCAATCGCTCATACACCCTCACGCCGGAGACCCGCAGGACGATCCGCACATCGCCGCGACACCCTGGGGCGGGGGCCGCCATGGCGTGGAACGTCGCGTCTCGGCCCTTTCGTTCCGGCAGACGATATTGCGCGACGGTGACCGCCTGCATCCGCACGGCCGTCAGGCAGCACGTCGCCCGCGGACGCGATTCAACGTCACGGCGGTAATCGACGAGCCGCGGAGCGGCGGGCGGACCGGCGGGCCCGCGAAGCTCAACGTCGCCGGCAGCCGGCGGACCGAGGCGCATCCATCCAGGCGGCGATCGCACGACGTACCGCACAGCCGGCCCGGGAACCGACAGCACACCCAGCAGGGCATGCGTCACCTCCAGGCCGTTCGAGGAAAGACTTAGGCGGCCGCGGATGATGCTACCGTCAATCAGGCCGATCTCTTCGGCCGATTCCGCCGTGGAAGGGCTTGCGGCGTGATCGAACAGGTAGCAGAGGGTGCCTTTCCTCGGAACAGTTAATATGCCCAGCGGGCAATCCATCGTCAGCATATCCTCCCCGATCCACAGAATAGTCCCCGGAATCGGTTCCCCCTTCTCGCGATAGAGCGTGCCGGCCCTGCGTAAAGAGCCGGGGCCGGTCGAGCATTCGAAATCCAGCGACGCGACGGATTCCGTGCCGATCGTGCGCCGGCCGAAGAGATCGCTGACCACGGTCAGCCGGTTCGACTCCAGGCCGAGAATTCCGCCGCGCCAGATTTCGCCGTTTCTCAGCCGGACCGCGTGAGGGGCGCCGAACGTGTTCGCCCCCGAGTCGCGAACCGCGCTGACGACCGTGTCCAGAGGGACGGCAACGCCGTCCATCAGGATCGCGTTGCCCCGCAGGGCCATCTTCCCGCTGAGGCGGGCCTCGACCGTTTGCACCGTGTCCGCCCGCGCGGCGATCTGCGCACATGACGCCCAGGCGAGGCAGGCGAGGAAGGTGAATCGTGGCCTCATGTCGCTCGCTCCATCTTTCCCGCCGTAGCGCACTGAATCAGATGGGCGGCGATAACGCTCTCGACCGGCTGGCTGGTGTTCACAAGGACGTAGTCCACCAGCATCCGGGCGCACGCGCGTTTGATCCGATTGATGAACATTTCCACTTCCGCCAGATAACTCGCCCGGATGCGGGCGGAGTGCGTGATCATTTCCCCTTCGTTCTCCATTCCCAGGAAACGGCGCATTCCCTGAAGCGGGAACTCCAGTTCGTGGGGATCCATGATGTGAAAAACGATCACGTTGTGGCCTCGAAAGCGCAGGTGGCTAAGCCCCTGGATGAATTCCTCAGTGTGATCGAACAGATCGGAAAAGAGGATCACCACTCCGCGCCGGGACATCCGCCTGGCGAATTCGTGCAGGATCGCGGAGATATCGGTGCGGGGTCTCGGGTGCGTCTTCTCCATTTCATGTGACATGCGGCTCAGAACGGCCAGCGAACTCGTCGGCTCAATGTACTGCTGCAGTTCGCCGTCAAAGATACCGACCCCCACCGAGTCGTGCTGCTCCACAATGAGGTACGCCAAGCTGGCGGCCAGGTATTTGGCGTATTCCAGCTTGCTGATCTTGCCGGACGCGAAACACATGGACGCGCTGGCGTCCAGCAGCAGATTTGCCGTGAAGTTTGTTTCTGCTTGATACAACTTGATGTAGTAGCGTCTGGCGCGGGCGTAGAGCTTCCAGTCAATGCGGCGGGTCTCGTCGCCCGGAACATACGGACGGTGCGCGGTGAAATCCGTGCTAAAACCGCGGAGACGGCTCCGATGCATGCCGACCCGCACCCCTTCGACGACCTGCCTCACGACAACGTCGAGGGGTCCCAGCGTCGACAGGATTTCGGGATCGAGATACTTAGACCGTCGCAGTCCGATGTTTCGTTCTGGCATCGTAGAGTCTCTCTTCAGACGGAATACTCTCAAGAAGCCGTTTCACAACGTCGTCGGTGCTCACGCCTTCGGCGTGTGCCGCGAAGTTTAGACCCATCCGATGGCGCAGGATCGGCAGGGCGAGCGCCCGGATATCTTCGATGGCTACGTGAAATCTTCCGCGCAGAACAGCCCGCGCCTTTCCGCCGACAATCAGGTGGAGGCACGCGCGCGGACTTGCGCCCCAGGTCACCCACTCGTTGACAAAATCGGGCGTGCCGGCTTCGCCCGGCCGCGTCGCGCGCACCAATGTCGCCACATACTCGTAGATGTGATCCGCCACCGGCACCCGGCGCACCAGGTTCTGCAGGGTTATTGTCTCCTGTTTGCCCAACACCGCCTTCAGATCCAGCTCCGGCTCGATCCGGGTGGTGATTGTCTTCATGATCTGGAGTTCCTCCTCCGCGCTCGGATAGCCTACCAGGATCTTGAGCATGAACCGATCAAGCTGGGCTTCCGGAAGCGGGTAAGTGCCTTCCTGTTCCAGCGGGTTCTGCGTGGCCAGTATGAAGAACGGCCGGTCCAGAGGAAAGTCCTCGCCTCCGACCGAAATCTTCTTCTCCTGCATGGCTTCCAGCAGAGCCGCCTGAGTCTTGGGCGGGGTTCGGTTGATTTCGTCTGCCAGGATGATGTTGGCAAAAACGGGTCCCTTGCTGAAGACAAACCGCCGCTGGCCCGTTTGAGGATCGTCCTGCAGAATTTCGGTTCCGGTAATGTCGGAAGGCATCAGGTCCGGCGTGAACTGAATGCGCCGGAAGGACATGGAAAGGGTCTTGGCGAGGGAACTGATCAACAGCGTCTTGGCCAGTCCCGGCACCCCTTCAAGAAGCCCATGGCCCACGCTGAAGATGGCGATCATGACCTCGTCAATCACTTGATCCATGCCGATGATTACTTTCTTCAACTCGGTCTGAACCCGCGTGCGAGCTTCGCCAAGCTTTTCGACCGCTTCGACATCATCTGCGAGGGGCTCAAAGCGGGATTCTCCGGATGCGCTCGCGCTGACGTGCATGGTGTCCTGTCCTTTCAACAAACCCTTGCTTTTTCTCATAAAACCTTTTTAATCATACGCCGGTTCGCGAATCACCGCAAGGGTATTTGATGGCCAGATGTTATGGCGCATTACGTACGCTTCCGATCCGGCCTTGACGACCCGGAAAGAATGCACTATCGTCTTGAAAAAAAGCGGCGATTACCGCCGTTCGAAAACAGCCGCTCAATGCCGCTCGAGGGATGGAGTACCCATTTCATTCGCAGCCATCAGGGGGAACCGCAATACCATGAAGCGACCGATCAGTGTTCAGCTCTATTCGCTCCGCGAGCGCACCGCCGCGGATCTCGCCGGTGTTCTCAAGGATCTTTCAGCAATGGGATACAAGGGTGTTGAACCCGCAGGTCTGGCGGGAAAGACAGCCCGGGAGGTGCGCAAGATGGCCGACGATCTGGGCCTGGTCGTATCGTCCGCCCACAGCAGCCTGCCCACGCAGGACAATGTCAGCGAAATCGTGGACACCGCCAAGACCCTAGGCTACGACTATATCATTTCCGGGCTCGGCGGTGACGCGTTCAGGACGATGGATGCGATCAAGGCGAGTGCCGAGAAGTTCCAAGCCGCCGCCGAACTGCTGAAGCCGCACGGCCTGCAGATGGGTTACCACAACCACTGGTGGGAGTTCGACCTTGTCGAAGGGCGCTACGGGTACAGCCGTTTCCTGGAAGGCTGTCCCGACGTCTTCAGCGAGCTTGATGTTTACTGGGCGTCCAACTTCAACCGGGTCGACGTGCCCTTGATCGTCAAGGCTCACCAGAAGCAGATCAAACTGCTCCACATCAAGGATGGGCCGTTGGTGCACGGTCAGCCCCACACCGCCGTGGGCCAGGGAAAAATGAACATTCCGGACATCGTCAAGGCGGCTGGAATAAACACGGCTTGGCTCGTTGTGGAACTTGACGAATGCGCCTCAGACATGACGCAGGCTGTGCGCGACAGTTTCGACTACCTAAAAAAAACGGGCATGGGTGTCGGACGCTGAATTTCGCAACCGACGGCAACCGATGCGAAGCCTTGTGAATGCGCGATTCATGCAGCGATGAGAAAAGGAATGGCACAAATAAGAAAATATTCCCAAAAATAAGGTAATCTGGTTGAAAATGAACAGGAGGTTCTTGCAATACCGCTTCTTTGGGCCTTCGGGCCGCCCGGCTTACGGGCCGGCAGGGGTATTGTCAGGCTGTCTCGCATGACGAAAGTGTGAAGGAACAACAAGACCGAAGAAGGGGCGTGACGCGATCGGCTCAGGGAGTCGTTCAGAACCTTCCGGGGTGACGCGGCGCCACCCCAGCGTTGTCTCGTCGTTCCCCGCTTCGGCGCCGCCCACGGTCTGAGGAGAAGCCAGCATGAACCGCTTGAGAGCATCCCAGAATGGGGGAAGTTGGGTGACCAGAAGATAGGTAGATCTTCTCGGAATGATCTTGTAGCCCGATTGGTGTAACGCGGTGATCAAGGGGATGTTCCCCTGATGGATCATGTATGAAGCCGCTGTATCGAGCTGATGATACCACGAGAGACACAGCTCGGAGGTGTGCGGAATCCACCACCCCGCCGTAAGCAGTCCGGCGCAGGCCGCGATCACGAGAAGTTTGTGTCGCTTGTTCAGCTCCTGCGCGCATATCGTGCCGGACGGGCGCGGCATCAGCCGTCTATCCTGCCGGCAGAGGGCCGAATCCTTATGCTTATGACGTGAAGGGTATGACATAACGTCCTCCGAGCCTGGGTCTTCACCTCAAACATCTGCCGTTCCTGGCCGCGTTTCTAGGCTATTCCTCCTGAATGCAAGTAGGCCCCTGTGGCTACCAAGAGTACCCCGATCAAGCATTTCTTGGTGGACGGCCATGCTTCATCAAAGTGGACACAGAGAAAGACAAGGTCGACAATGGGGAAGAAGATGCCCCCCAAGAGCCACCAGAAGTTGATGGAACATTCAGCAATGAGAAATTGAATCGCACCCATAAGAAAGACGATCAAACCGATCCAATGAAGTCCTATGATAATCGAGTTCATGTTGCCTTGCCTCGCCTAATGGCTTAAATGGGGTACGCTGGCATCGCATTCGCCTCCATCAAGTCATCGAGTACATATTAGCAATTCGCGTGCCGACCCGTTTCAAGCCGAAAACAAGTTTTTCTTTGGGGCTGTCAGTCGGCCGGTCAGATGTGCCGGCTATGTGGTCGCTGACAGGCCACCTGTCCCAGCCTAGAAATCACACCAGCTTTTTCTCGATGTATTTAGAATTCATGATTCTCAGCACACCCATGTAGTCCATCTTAAACTCGAGCAAGTCACCGACTTTATATTTCTGATCGACGTTCTCGCCCAGATCAATAACCAGCATATCCGAACTGGCACCCACTATGGCTGTTGCCGCATTGGCAGGTTTCAGGTGGTTTTCATCAACATCCAGCAGGCCCAAATCGACGATGGCGCGATGCGACGTCTTGCCCACCTGCTGACGATCAAATTCAAACGTGTGACCTTCAACATTCGTCCCACACTCCCCCATGGGCACAACCGGCTTCTCGATCAACTCAATGATCTCGGCGTATAGTCTGAACACATCATCATGCATCTTCTGAAAGGGCGTATTATGATAGACGTCTGTGCCCAGAAACAGGGTTTCCCCCACTCGAAAATGATTCACGCCTTTCGGGAGTAAGTGTTGCCTGATGAGCGGGATTGTCACCGATGACCCTCCCGAAACATAGCACAATCGTTTGTTCAACTTGGCTTCGATCAATTGTTTATACAAGCTCAATTGGATCAGTTTGTCGTGATTCGGCAGCACGCCGTACAGGCAGGACAAATTCGTGCCAATGCCGATGACTTCGACATTTTTCAGGGTAAACACATCTTCATAGAACTGAACCAGGTCATCCCGCATGACCCCCTCGCGGAGTTCACCCAGCTCGACCATGATAATGATCTTATGAATCTTGTTTTGCCTCTGCGCTTCCTCCGATAAATGCCGGATCGTGTCAATCTCCGTGTTCATACTAATGTCGGCATACTTGACCACGCTGCTCACCGCACGCTTGGCCGGAGGCTTGATGTATATCGTTTCGATCGCGGGATTGATCGCCTTGATCCGTTTGAGATTTGTAATCCGCGAATCGCAGATTTGTTTGATTCCCAGAGTCAATAATTCGGTCAAATAGTCGATATTTCCGCTCAATACTTTTGAGACAACGGACCATTGAATGCCGTGTTGCCGGAACAGCGCATCGAGGAAATCAAAATTGTCCTTCAATTTCTGCTTATTCAATGTTACAAACGCCATACAATGTTACCTTTATTGTTGAGCGAGAGACGGCTCTGGAAACGATGCGCACTGACAGCGCGATGCGCGCATCCCTATTTGATCAATCGCATCTCGATGTATTTCGTAGTGAACCCCACTTTTTCATACAGAAATCTGGCAGGATTATCCGGTTCCACATGCAAGGCCACATTCCCATCAGCCATCGCAACTGTTTGAGTCATGAGCTGCTTGCCTATCCCTTGACCCCTCCATTCTCGACGTGTGGCAATATAGACGAGAATATTCTCGGGAATATAATCTTTCATACCCGTGCGATTCAGCACAACCGCACCGGCAATTTTCGCATCTCGATAGTGGACAAGAACAAGCCCACCCAAAGAGTCTGACTCCCGAAGCGCAAAGTCATACGCTTTTTCGATTGCGGCCTTGGGGTCGCCAAAGGCATCCAAGTGTTCAAAAAGGAAATCGATGATGTCGTTCTTCTCCGCCGGTGAAGGCGTCCGCTTCGAATCAAAGATTTTTGTTTCATGCATAGCCGTCTCCTCGTGTCAGAAAAAAAGCAAATCAAATTCAAGGACGAATAGGATTCCGTGATGTAATAAGGCCGATCCGCAAACCTGCCATATGGATGAACGTGAATCCTACAGTGTTATTCTGAAAAAGGCAAGATTTTTGGCTCGCGGCACAACACGTCTAATAATTGCTGAACGCCCAACCGGCACCCTTGACAGTTATCCCCGCTTTTGCCATCCTGCTCACCGCGACATCGCTGCGCCAGACCGGTTCCGGCACGCTCTCGGTGTGCGGACCGGTGCCAGGCGATAGCGATTTCGTATCACGCATCATGAAACCGTAAGGAGAACCCCATGTTTTTAGCTGATCACTATGCCGAAGAAATCATCGCCTTTACAAAAGTCACCGGTCGGTTGGCATCCAACATGTACGTCACCGGGTACGGCGGCAACGCCGCCTGGAGGCTGGAGGATGATCTGATCCTGATCACGCCGACCCTGATGAACAAAGGCGACATCACCCAAGACGATGTGGTGTTCATCAACATGGCCGGCGACACGGTCGCAGGTACCCGCCGTCCGACCGGTGAACGCCCGATGTATCTGAAATTCTTTCAGGATCGGCCGGATATCAAGTCCGTGATCCACTGCCACGCGCCTCATGTCGGCGCTTTCGCCATCATGGATGGCCCCAACCTGCTCATGCGTCCCTTTTTCCCCGAGACAGCGCATGAAGTCGGTCCGGTTCCGATTGTTCCATACGGCGAGCCGCTGACGCAGCAACTGGCGGATCACTTCGAGCCTTTCATCCGGAAGTACAACAGTTTTATCATGGAAAACCATGGGCTGGTCACCATGAGTCCCGAAGGGATTGAGTATACGATGATGAACGTCGAATTGCTCGAAATGTCGGCCTATTCCATCCTTCAGGCGCTCGCAGCCGGTCGCGCGTTGAAAGAACTTTCGCGCGAAGCCATCCAAGGGCTTGATAACGTGATGAAACAACGGAAATGTCCGATGTTTGGCGCGCCGGGAGTCTACAACTCCCTCGTAGAACTCTATTTCTAGAAAAGGGGGAGACAAGGCATTTGGCGGAGAGGGAGGGATTCGAACCCCCGGTGCCCGTAAGAGCACACAGCATTTCCAGTGCTGCACCTTCGACCACTCGGTCACCTCTCCACAACGGCAATTGACGCCTCTATACATGCCTGAGTCGGCGGTAGTTATAGAGGATCTATGCTTAAAACTCAACAACAAAACGCATCACGAAACGCGGGCATGTCGCAGAGTCAACGCTGGCGCCAGAGGAGGTAGATGCCGGCGATGAAGAAGGATGCGTTGGGCAGCCACGCACCGAGCAGCGGGTGGATCAGCTCTTTCTTCGCGAGAATCATGCAGCCGTTGACCGCCGCGAAGAAGCCGAAGAAGAGGGCGATGGCCGTTAGAATCCCCTTGAACACCCCCTGGCGGCCGGTCGCGACACCCATGGGGATGGCGAAGAGGGTGATGATCGTACCCGCCCAGGGGGCGGCGAAACGATAATGGATGTCGTACCACTTCGAGTTGCGTTCGTCGTTGCTCAGGTCGGGATGGACTCGGATGTAGCGGAGACGCGCACGGATGGGGAGATGCGCCCACTCCCGGGTTTCATTGACAAAGTCTTCCGGTCGCTCGTACAACAACGGCATGGGACGGAGCGAGAGGGTGTCAAGCTGCGGCATGGGTGTTTCGATCTGCATGTCGAGATCGTCAAACCAGGTGTGTTGGGGGGTGAACAGCCACCACACGCCGTCCCGGTACTCGGCTCGCTTGCAGGCTATGTCCAACTCCCGGGTGCCGTTCGGACGCTCGAAGGTGATGCGCACCCCCTCGAGTATTCCGGGGGAGAGAATGTCCATGCGGTTGATGCGCCAGTTGCGCCGCTCGGATGTGTTGTAGTAGTGGATATCCGTACGAATGTCGGAGGGCTCCAGGCGGAACTGGTTTCGATCGAGGCGCTTGACGTTCTCGGCCGCGTAGGGAGCGAACCATTCGAGATTCAGCGCGCTCAGCATCGAGAGGACGACCGCTACGCTGATCATCGGCGCAATGATGGTGCCGAACCCCAACCCGCTGGCGCGCATCGCCGTGACTTCGCTGTGGCGGCAAAGCTGCCACATGGTATACAGGGAAGCGAGCAGCAGAGCGGCCGCGAACAGCCATTCGAGATACGGCGCCACAACGCCGGCAAAGTAAGCGGCAACCACGCTGAACGACGGCTTGGCCGCAGCTATTGTGGCGAAGGAGTCAATCAGATCAATGAGGACGTAGAGCGAGATAAACGTCGCCAGACAATACGCCAGCGGCACAAGAAACGAGGTGAGCACGTAGCGGTGAAGAATGCGCATGAAAGTCCCTGGCCAAAAGCGACTTGAAGACAAACGACCCTCGGATTGTGGCACTTGGCTATCTGAAAGGCAAGGGGAAAGTGACAGGGGAAAGTGGCAAGCAGGGCGGTTGACACAAATGATCCAACATTGTATTATCTGAAACTGAACTAAAGGAGCGGCAGGTCTGTTATGCCACAATCACCCGTACAGTCACTTCCGGCCGCGAAGCGCCGACCGGACGGTCTTCCCGAGACCAGTATGTTGCCGCTCTGGCGCTGTATCTATCAGCAATTCATGGCACGGGGGCAGCGGTGGGAGTTGCCGTCAAACGCGGGCATGGTGTTGGTTCACCTCCATGTTCACCCCGAGGATGCCGAACCGGCCGTGTTGGCCGAGGTCACCCATTTTCCGCGTCAGACCATGACCTTCGTTCTCGACACGCTTGAATCCCGCGGGTTGGTCTTGCGCGCGCCCCACCCGAGCGACCGGCGGCGCAAACGGATCGAGCTGACGTCGAAAGGAACGGCGCTTGGCGCCCGCATGCTGGCCGACCTGCTGGCGTTCGAGACGGTTGCCCTGGCGGCGATTCCGGTCGGCGAGTTCGGCCGGTTCAAACACGCGGTGCAATGCTATGCCGACACTCTGGCGCGTCAGAATGCCGAGGCAGGGCCGCTCCAGTCCCCTGACCCCGGGGGGCAGCCGTGAGCGTATCCGCACATGATACGACGCCCGCCACCCTACGCCATCACGGGGTGCCGATGCGTCCGTCCGTCATGAGGATTGCTGCCGTGCGGCGCGTCGGCCTTCTTGCGGCGTTTCTGCTGGCCGGGGGCTGCGCTTCCTACGATGCGGCGCAGGTGCGCCGCGCGCACACCGAAGCCTTTAACCAGACGTTGACACAGTTGGCCGCAACCGAGCTGGCGCACCCGCTCTCCCTTGCCGGCTGCGTGCGGATCGCGATGACCAACAATTACGCCATCCGCAAGGCCGATCTTGACCTCGCCCTGAGTCGCATTGGCAAGAATGTCGCGTTCACCGCATTTCTTCCCACGGTTGCCGCTTCGGCGGGCTACACCTCCCACGCCAAGAAGCCGCCGCAGAGCGAGCGCCGTTTTGAACGCGCCGCGCTGGATGTAAGCATGCCGATCTTCATGCCGTCCTCCTGGTTCCTCTATGCCGCAGCCCGTCACGGTTACGCCTCGACGGAGATTGCGGCGGCCTACGTGCGGCAGGGGATTGTGGTGCAGACGACGACCGCCTATTTCGAGGTGCTCGTCCAGCAGGATACCGTTGCCGCTCTTGAATCGCAGGCCGCCGCCGCGCATGAGACGGCGGATCGCGTCAACGCCTTTGCGGCTGAAGGTTTTGTCAAACCATGGGAGCGCGACCAGGCGAATTATCTGGCCGAAGCCCGCGACGCCGAGTTGGATCAGACGCGGCGCGCCCTGATGCTCGCCCGCAGCGAATTGCTTATCTGTATGGGGCTCTCCCCCCTGGCCGAGATCCGCCTTTCGGGGGTGGCCGCCGCTCCCGACGCGCCGGGGGGATCGGTTGAGACGCTCGTGCTGCGCGCGCTGGAAATCCACCCCGAACTGGCGCTTGCGGATCGCGCGATTGTCATTCAGGAAAATCGGGTAAGGCAGGCGTTTTGCGCGTTTCTGCCGACCATGTCCCTGTTTGCCAACGGCACGTGGACGGCTGATGAGTTCGCCCTGCAGGCGTCCAACTGGGCGTCGGGCCTTGCGGGTGTCTGGACGCTGTTTGACGGTCTGGCGAATGTGGCGCGGTATCGGGCGTCCAAGATTGAGCGGCGCCAGGCCGAATGGGCCCGCGAAGCCGCTTTTCTCTCGGTGATGATCCGGGTGATTGCCGCCGAGTCGTTCCGGCGGGACGCGGCCGAGGCCGCGCGGCTGCGGCAGCGCGCTTACGAGATTGCTGTTGTCAAGACCGCCGATTACGAGGCCAAAGCACTCGAAGGGCTGCTGCCGGTGATCGACGCGCTCGACGCCCGTGCGGAGATGGACCGTGCGCACGTCGAACTCGTGCGCACGCGCTATCGGGAACGCATCGCCACCGCCAACCTCGAACTGGCCATCGGGCTCACCCCCCTGCCGGAATGATCCCACCCTACGCACACGCGAGAGGCTTATGAAAAAAACATGTCAGCACGCACCCGCCGTCCCGGATGGGTTCAGCCGTGAACGGGTTGCCGCCCCCCGAGGGCCGTCATCCGCGGTGGGCGAGACGCCGCGCTGGGGCGTCCGCAGCGGATTCGGCAACGCGGGCGGCCGCTCCGTCGCGGGTGTCGTCTGCCTGTTCTGCGTGCTGGTTTCCGGCTGTGGGCGTCAGGAAGCGCCCGCTGGTGCTGCAGCGGCCGCGCCGATCCGCCGTCTCGCGGTGCGGAGTCACCCGTGCGCCGTCCGCGCCTTCGAACGGCGCCTCACGGTGCAGGGCACGCTGGAGGCCAGGCGTTTCGCCCATGTCGCCGCCCGCGCCGACGGCAACCTGGACGCGATCTGGGTGGATGTCGGCGACGCCGTGGTAGCCGAAGAGACGCCGCTCTTTCAGATTGACCCGGTCAGCCGGGAAAACGCCGTGACCATCGCCGTGCAGAATCTGGCGGTTTCCCAGGCCGCCTTCACGGTCGCTCGGGCCTTGCAGGGGAAGGCGGAAGCCGAAGCCCACAAGGCGAAACTCGACTTCGAGCGGTTTGAACGCCTGCGCAGCCAGAAGCAGGTCAGCGAGCACGAGTACGAGGGATCGGTCGTGCGGGATGCGCAGGCGCGGGCGGGTGTTGCCGTCGCGGTCGCACAGGCGGAGCTGGCCGAGCGGCAGGTGCGGCAGGCGGAAGCATCGCTTGCGATTGCCCGCAAGAACCTGGAGGATACCCGCGTGCTCGCGCCGCTTTCGGGCGTGGTGAGCGAGCGCCACGCGGAACCGGGCGAGCAGATGGCCATTGGCCGGGTGCTGCTGCGCATTGACGACCTCTCGGTGATCGAGGCGGCGGCCTATCTTCCCGCCCAGTATTATACCGAGATCCGCGTGGGCGAGACCGCGTTTCGATTGGGCGTGGGGGGGCGCGATGCAGGCGTCGCTGTGGTCACGACCTGCTCTCCGACGATCAATCCGGTCCTGCGGACGTTTGAGATCAAAGGCGAGGTGTCGCACGCGCCGACAGGCGTTGTTCCCGGCGCCATGGCCGAGCTGACCCTCGTTTTTGAGACACGCCAGAGCCTCGGCGTTCCCGCCGCCGCCGTCCTCCTGCGAAACGGCAGGCCGGTCGTGTTCGTGGCGGCGGATGGACGGGCCGTCCTCCGCGCCGTCGAGACCGGATGGCAGAATGACGGCTGGGTGGAGATTCTCACCGGGCTTGAAGCCGGGGAGGCCGTCATCACCGAGGGACAGACGCAACTCACCGACGGAGGCGCCATCGAGGTGATCTGATGGTGCGCGCCACGCCTTTCGGGGGCGCTTCCGCTTTGAAGAAACGGCCGTTGCCGGAATAAAAGGATCCGCCATGTTTCTCGCCACAGCCTCAACCAAACGTCCGATTGCGATGAGTTGCCTGCTCATCGCGTTGATCGTGCTGGGTCTCAATGCCTACCGCAAACTGTCGCTGGAGGATATGCCCTCGGTCGACATTCCATACGTGACGATCATCACCACCTGGATGGGCGCGTCACCGGAGGATGTCGAAAAAGACGTCAGCAAGCACATCGAAGACGCCGTTTCGGGGATCGACGGGCTGAAGCATATCGAATCCTCCAGCCTGGAGAATGTGAGCCAGGTCGTGCTGGAGTTCAACCTGTCGGTGGATGTCGACATTGCGGCACAGGACGTGCGCGAAAAACTCGACGTGGTGTTGGCCAAACTGCCCGAGAACGCGGATCGTCCGGTCGTGCAGAAGATCAACATCAACGCGTCGCCTGTGGCCAACGTCTTCCTCGCGGGAGAGGTGCCGCTTGACGACCTGTACGATTATGCCGACAACACGATCGCCGACCGTTTTGCGACCGTTCCCGGCGTGGCCGATGTGCAGGTGATCGGCGGCAACGCGCGTGAGGTGTGGGTGGAACTGAATCGTGACACCCTCGCCGCCGCCGGGCTGACCAGCTTCGACGTGGTGGCCTCACTCCAAGGAAACATCCTCAGTCTGCCGGGGGGGCGTGTCCGCGAAGCGGGCGACGAATACACCGTCCGTTTCGACGCCGAATACCGTGAGATCGCTGACATTGCCGATCTCGAGGTTGCAAACCACGACGGCTCCCGCCTTCGGCTGGACGATCTCGGCACGGTTCGACTCGCGACCGAGGAGGTGCGCCAGCGCGCCGTGCTCGACGGCCAGCCGGGTGTGGTGCTCAAGATCATCAAGAAGGCCGAAGGCAACACGGTGGCGGTGGCCAGCGAGGTGCGCAAACGCTTCGAGCAAATTCGCCGGGAATTGCCGGGGGGGATGGTGCTGACGTGGGTTTCGGACGAGGCCGCGAGTGTGCAGGCCTCGGTCGACTCGGCGGTATCGAGTGTGCTGGGAGCCATTCTCCTGTGCGCCGCGATTCTCTTCGTGTTCCTCATCAACATTCGTACAACCCTCATTGTCGTGATCACGATGCCTGTGACCATCTGCATCAGCCTGTTCTTCATGCACCTTGCCGGACAGTCGCTCAACACGGTGACGCTGCTCGCGATCGGGCTCTCCACCGGGGTGTTGGTCGCCAACTCCATCGTGGTGCTGGAGAACATCGTGTCCACGTTCGCGGTCAGGAATGACCCGTGGGAAGCGGCGCGCATCGGCGCGTCGGAGGTGACGGTCGCCGTGCTCGCCTCGGCCGGCACGAATGTGGTCGTGATGTTTCCGATCGCGATGATGACCAGCCTGGTGGGACGCATGCTCAGCGCGTTCGCGATCACCACTCTCATCGTTAACGCAACCTCGATTCTGATCAGCTTCACGCTCACGCCCATGCTCTGCGCGATGCTGCTGGAGCCATCCGGCACACGGAAGAACTCCCTGTTTGCTCGGCTGGGCCGGATATGGGACAGGGGCTTTCATCGGACAGCGACGGGTTTCACGGCCGTCCTGCGGTGGCTGGCCTGGCACAAGTACACCAACGTGCCGATTGGGGTCGGTTTTGTGCTTCTCGTGATCTTCACGCTGAAATCGGGCGGATCGCGCCTCGGATTCAATTTCTTTGCCACGGATGACAACGGGCGCGTGTTCATCCGCGTCGAGATGCCCGCGTACTACGATCTGGACAAGACCGTCAACCGGCTCGCGGGGGTCCAGGAACGGCTGCGCGGTCTTTCCGACGTCCGGCATGTCCTGACCACGGCGGGCCGGGCCGAATCGATGAGCGGACTGGCCAATGAAGGGGTCTACATGGGCCAGGTCGAGATGTTCTTCGCGCCGAAGACGGAACGCGCCTGGACCCTTCAGGACCGCCTGTCCGAGATTCGCGCGTTGCTCGCCGATGAGACCGATTGCAGGGTCTCCGCCTCGGTTCTGGGAAAGATGGGCGGGCAGAGCTTCCAGATTGACTACAACCTTACGGGTGACGAGCTGCAGACGCTGGAAGCCACCGCCACGGCCATTCGCGATGCGAGCCGCCGTCTGACCGATGTCGCGCAGATCGACACGACGGTGCGCGATTCAAAGCCCGAAATCCGAATCACCCCCAAGCGTCCGGTGCTCGCCGATCTCGGCCTCCCGGCCACACGGCTTGGGATGATCGTCAGGGCCAATGTGGACGGTATCGTAGCGGCCAACTACAAGCGCGGCGACCGCACGTACGACATCCGCGTGAAACTTGCCGGGCGGGAAGGCAAGGACCAGATCCGGCAATTCCTGCTTCCCGGCCGTACGGGACGGCCGATCGTGCTCGAGAGCGTCGCGGACGTGGAGGACACCCGCTCCACGATTCAGATTTACCGTGTGGACAAGCGGCGCACCGTCAAGATTCTCGGCGATATTGCGCCGGGCGCCACCATGAGCGGTGTGGGCGGCGAGATTGCGCGGCTTGTGGACGAGCAGAATCTGGTGCCACCCGGTTGCACGCTCGACACGTCGGGTGTGAGCGAGATGATGGGGGAGACCATCGCTGATTTCGGCGAGGCCATTTTGCTGGCGGCGTTTCTGACGTTGCTGACACTGGCCGCGATCCTCGAATCGTGGAGCCGCCCCGTCCTCGTGCTGCTCACGCTGCCCATGGCGCTGGTCGGCGTCATTTGGGCGCTGGTCTTCACCGGCTCTTCGATCACCATCCTCGTGTTGCTCGGCATGTTGATGCTGATCGGCGTCGTCGTAAACGCGGCCATCTTGATTGTGGATAAAACCGCCCAGAATCTTCAGGGTGGCATGTGCCGACGCGAAGCCATGCTGGATGCGATTACGGACCAATTCCGTCCGGTACTCATGGTGGTGCTCGCTTCGGGTCTGGGCATGCTGCCGATCGCCGTCAGCACGGGTATCGGCTCGGAAAACCGGGTGGGCATTGGCATCGCCTCGGTCGGTGGCATTCTCGTCGCCGGTGTGCTGACCCTGACCATCCTGCCGCTGATCTACACCCTCACCACGCGCCGGTCCCGGGAGGACAAGGTCCTGGACACACACGGACACACGGACAGACAATGACAGACACGGACAGACACGGACAGACACGGACACACACGGGCAGCGGAATAGCGCGCGATGTCCTTGACTGTCCGTGTCCGTCCGTGTCTGTCCGTGGCGGAAATAAAGAAAGGAGAAGACAGCATGAGCGATCCTGACAGCCTCCTGCCAAAACACTGCGGGTATAAGCATCTGCTCTCCTATCAGGTGGCGGAGCTGGTCTTCGACATCACGGTGCTCTTCTGTGAGAAATATGTCCCGGTCTCGGACCGCACGAACGACCCGATGATCCAGTCCGGCCGCTCCGGCTTCCAAAACATCGCAGAGGGCTCGGTCGACTCCGGAATCTCCAAGAAAAGCGAGATCAAGCTCACCGGCATCGCCATCGGCTGCATGGACGAACTGGCCAAGGACTACGTGAAGTACCTCAAGCGGAAGAAGCGGGAGGAGTGGCCGCCGCATCATCCCGCACTGATGGATCTGAAGGGGCGGCAGGTGAAGTCGCTGGAGGCATTCCGCGCGTGGGTCCTGGAGGTCTGGACGGCATCGAACAAGAAGCTGCCGCCGGACCAGATTGTGGCCAACGGAGCGCTGACGCTGCTGAACCTCGCGCTCTATCTGACGCGCAAGCAGTTGGCGGCGCTGGAAAAGAACTTCCTCGAAGAGGGTGGCATCACGGAGCGGATGTACAGGCTGCGGAAAGAGGCACGGGAGAAGCAGACGCACACGGACAGATAATGACAGACACGGACAGACACGGACACACGGACAGCGGAATAGCGCGCGATGTCCTTGACTGTCCGTGTCCGTCCGTGTCTGTCCGTGTTCGTCCGTGCCGGAAAAATCCAGCCACATGCGGGTGACTCTGTGCTATAATCGCGCACGCGACGGTGCGCATGGCGTAAAAACAAGGAAAGGAAGTCATCGTGAAACGATTGGCAATCTATCTGGGGGTTCTGTTTACGGCGCGGGCGGCGTGTGCCTATGTGGCGATCGTGAACAAGGCGGATCATACGGAGATCCACGTGGTGCCGACACCGGGTGCGGTCGTCATTGACGGCGCGCGTGACGACTGGGACCTGTCGGGCGCAAACCTGATGTGTCTGGACGAGTCGAACCCGAAGGCCTATACGGTGCACGGCGCGATGATGTATGACGCCGACTTCCTGTACATCAGCGCCCATGTCCAAGACCCCACCCCGATGGTCAATAATTACACGTTCGGCGGCGAGGTCAACATGGCCTGGAACGCCGACGCGATTCAGATCTTTCTCCTCTCCAATCCGGATATCCACTCAACGGTTACGACCCAGGGGGGGGCGAAGATGTCTGCCGAGGATCAGAAATTCGTCAACATGTTCTGGATGTGGTATTCGACGCAGGACCAGGCGGCTGGCTACTTCTCTTTTTACACGTTGGGCTTTCAGAATCCGACGCTGAATCCGCCCGGTGTGGTGGGGGCTTACGCGAAGGACGCCGATGGTCAGGGGTACACGCTGGAGTACCGCGTTCCGTGGTCGGTGCTTCGCGCGCCGCGGCCGCTGACCGCCGGCGACCGCATTCAGATCATGTGGCAAATGCACTGGGGAAACGCCCAGGGGATGGCGGTCCGATGCGGCTTCACCGATGTGCGCAACCCGGCGGGCGGCGATCTCGGCTACATGGGTCCGGTTTCATGGGGTACGGCCGTTTTTGAGAAGACCGGACAGCTTAAGCTGCCGGAGCGGAATGTCCTGGGGCGCGCCGAAGGCCACATACCCATTGCGTTCACGCTCGAGAAGGCAGGCAAGGTGAGCCTGGCGGTGTGCACGGCCGAAGGCCAGATCATTCGCACCTGCCTGGGCGCGCAACCGTATCCGGCCGGCGATCAGGTCTACCTGTGGGATGGCCTGGATGATTACGGTCACGCCGTCGCAGCCGGCGCCTATGAGGTCAAAATGCTCACGCACGAGGGCGTGGTTCAGAACTATGTCTGCGATATCGGCGTGAGCGGCACGCCGCCCTATCAAACCGAGGACGGCTCTGGGGGCTGGGCGGGCGACTATAACATGCCTCAGACGATGGCCATTGCCGATGATGCCGTCATTCTCGGCACGGCCAGCGCTGAGGCAATGATGGCGTCCATCCGCACCGATCTCGACGGGCGCAAGCGCTATGGCACCATGGCGAATGGCAAGGCTGTGGCGGTGCACAAGGGGTTCGCCTACTTCCTCAGCCGGGGCGGCGCCAAAATTACGAAGTGTAACCTCGAAAACGGCCTGTTGACGCCCTTTTCGGGCGGACGTCCGGACGCCACGGTCACCACCCAACGGGCGGACGAATCGGGCGAGAATTGGGGCTCCCGCTCTTGGCAGCTCTACGGGTTGACTGTGCTGGGGGATCGTCTCATTGTCAGCAGTCTCACCGACAACCGGCTGCACCTGCTCGATCTCGCCTCGGGCGAACCGTGTGGCGACGTGCCGTTGGCCAGACCCTTTGGCCTGGCGGTTGCGCCCGACGGCACGCTCTACGCCGTGAGCAGCAATACCGTCGGCCGATACGATCTCAAGGCGGAGGCGTTCACGCCTCTTCTGGGCGACCTCGACGAGCCGCGCCACCTGGCTTGCGACGCGGCCGGCAATCTCTATGTTGGTCTGCAGGGCCAGACGATGCAGGTATGGAAGCTCGCGCCGGATGGAAAGGTGCTTTTGAAATACGGCACGCCCGGCGGACGGCCTGCGCTGGGCGCCTTCGACCCGGATGGGATGCTCAATCCCTACGGGATCGCCGTGGACCGGAACGACCGCCTGTGGGTGGCTGAGGCCGACCCCTATCCCAAGCGCTATTCGGTCTGGAACCCGGATGGCACGCTGTGGCGGGAGTTCTTCGGCTCGGTTGACTACTCGACCCGCGCGATTGTGGACCCCGACCGCCCCGAGCACGTCTACATGCAATCCGTGCGTTACCTCGTGGACTACGACACGGGGACATGGAAGGTGGATGCGACGGTGTTGCGTGCGCGTGAAGACGGCGGCATCAAATTTGGCGGCCAGCCCAACCATGCGGGGGGCGTCTTTGCGCGTGTCCAGGGACGCGTGTTCTTCTGGACGCAGAATTCGACGCCGGGATTCGGGCCTTCGACGCTCTACGAACAGGTCGACGACCGGTTTGTCCCCCGCCTGTCCATTGAAGGCCGCAAGTGGTGGCTCGATGGAAACAACGATGGCGCGGTGCAGGCTTGGGAGATCCACTATGCCGCATTGCCCGGGTACTACTTTGGCTTGCCGATGGACACGAACCTCAACTTCTACGCCCATCGGGGTGTGGGATGGGCTAACCAGGGTGGTGCGAAGACCACGCAGCCGTATTCGATTACGCGATGGGATTTTCTCGGTTTCAACGAGCAGGGCGGATTGACCTACGCCGATCCGACCACCCTGACCGTTCTGGCGACCGATCCCGAAGGCGGCGCCGTTTCGGGGGTGGCCCCGTCTGAAGACGGGGGGTATTACGCGGTGGTCTCGGGCGGTTCGCTTGCGCGCGGACAGCGGCATCAGGGGTCGGGGCACCGGGTGGTCAAGTTTTCGGCCACGGGTGAGAAACTCTGGGCGTACCACAACGCCCACTGCGCCTTCGCCTGGACAAGCGACGTCTACACGCCGGGATATCTGGTTGGTTTGTGCGGCACGCCGGGCGGGTTGCGCGAGCTGGTGGCGTTCAACGGCTATTACGGCCAGTATTTTCTCCTCGATGCGCAGGAGGGTCTGTTTGTGGACGCGCTCGGCCAGGACCAGCGTTCGATCTATACGATGAACGCGGGCATGGTGCTGACCGAAAACTTCAATGGCACGCTCTTCCGTCATCCCAAGAGCGGCAAGTACTACTACCTGGGAGGCGACTGCGACCAGCGGGTTTGGGAACTCGGCGGCCTGGATACGATCAAGCGGAAGACCGTGAAACTCACGGTTTCTCCCGAGCAGGCCACACAGGCCGGGGCGTCGGCCAGGCACAACTTACTGGCGCAGCAATCGGCTGCGGGCAAGAAAACGGCGAAATTGCCGCGTCTCGCGAATGCGGCCGCCGACGGCACGTTTGATGAATGGGGCGCGACGCAACCGCTGGCCATCGCGTTGGAAGGCGCCCGCACGGCGTACGCGCAGATCGGGTATGACGCGGCGAATCTGTACGTCCGCTTTCAGGTGAGCGACGAATCCCCGTTCATCAACACCCCCACGGACCCGCGGCTCCTGTTCAAGTCCGGCGATGCGGTTGAAATCGGCATTGCCACCCATCTGGGCGCGCGTGCCACGCACGCGCAGAATCGGCAGCGGATGGAGGTCGGCGACACCCGCATCCTCATCGCCCGGACGGCCGCCGGCAAGCTGATGGCGACGCGCTATCGCTACGTGACGGCGGATTCGGAGAAGCCCAACGCCTTCAGTGTTGAAACCCCGAGTTCGGGCAAAGACACACTCGATGACGTCGCGTCGTGGAACGACCTGCCCGTGCACGTCACCGTGGAGAAGGACGGCTATGTCGTCGAAGCCGCGATTCCGTGGGCGGAACTCGGCGTGACGCCTGCGAGCGGGCTATCGCTCCTGGGGGACATCGGCGTGATCTATGGCAACGAAGGCGGCACGCGCAACGCGATTCGCTACCTGTGGAGCGACAAAAGTCCCGAGGTCTCGATCAACAACGACATCCCTTCCGAAATCCGGATCCACCCCAACGCCTGGGGAACCTGGATGCTGGAGTAGGCGCACCGGCCTATTCGTGCCGCAGCGCTTCGATCGGGTCGAGATTGGCGGCTTTGGAGGCGGGGTAGGTGCCGAAGACCATGCCGGTGATGATCGAGACGGCGAGTGAAATGATGACGCTGGGCAGGGTGACCGCAGTACGCATCTGGGCAAAATGCTCGACCAGGCGCGCGATCGCAATCCCCAGGCTGAGGCCGATGCCGCCGCCCAGCGCGGTTAGAATGGTCGATTCGAGCAGGAACTGCAGGAGGATGTCGCGCTTCTTGGCGCCCAGCGCGCGCCGGGTTCCGATCTCACGCGTCCGCTCGAAGATGTTGGCCAGCATGATGTTCATGATGCCGATCCCGCCGACCAGTAACGAGATGGCGGCGATCGATCCCATCACGATGCGGAAGATACGCTGTGTCGCCTCTTCCTGCAACATCAGTTCGTAAGGCACCTGAACCTCGAAATCGCGCGTCTCGCGCGTCTTGTCCAGGTAGGCCCGCAACCGTTTGACAGTGTCGGTGATCGATTCCACCGCGATCACCTTGATGTAGAGGAAGTCATAGTCCACGCTCACCCGTTCACGGCGTGAGCCTTCCACCGGGATCATGCTTCCGTAGACGGCGTTACCCGTGGCGAAGGGAATGAAGACCAGATTATTGAGATCGTATTGTCCGGCCAGTTTGGCCCCGCGCGAATTGCGCAACACCCCGACCACCTGGAACGTGCCACCGCCGGCGCTGACCGTCTGATTCAACGGATCGCCGATTCCGAACAGCGTGCGAGCCGCGTCAACGCCGACCACGCAGACGGGGTTGCGGCGGGATTCGTCGAAATCGGCGATCCAGCGCCCGCGACTGTCGTCCAATTCACTGAAGGTCATGGCAAGAAATTCTGGCGAGGTGGCCATCATGCGCACGTTTGACCGCAGGCCGCCGACGAAAATACGCTGTTGCATGTCGCGAATCGGGACGATCTGCCGGATATTCTCGAAGGTGGCCAGCATGTGCGCGACGTCCTTGGCCTTCAGCCCGTAGTCGGTTATGGTGGTGGAACGGCTGGTGGTTTGCGGTTCATTCTCCTGGGTCGGCTTGACCGAGCGGATGACGATGTTGTCGATGCCCATGGCCCGGATCCGATCGATGGATTCGCGACGGCCCCCCTCGCTGATCGCCATCATCGCGACCACGGCGCTCACGCCGAGCACCACGCCGAGCGCGGCCAGAAACGCGCGGAAGGCGTGGCAGGAGAGATTGAGGAAGGTCATGTGCAGCATGCGCAGAATAGTAAGCATGGCCTTACCTCCCCGTCCTGGCTGCCCGGCGTCCGCCCGGCCGGTCTTCGACAATGGTGCCGTCGTGCAGGCGGATCACCCGGTCGACGATTTGCTCGTAGGCGGGGTTGTGGGTGACCATGACAACGGTGCGGCCGTGATCAACCAGCCCGGTGAGAATGCGCATGACGTCATCGCCCGTTTTCTCGTCCAGATTGCCGGTCGGCTCATCGGCCAGCACCAACGGCGGGTCGTTGGCCAGCGCGCGCGCGATAGCCACCCGTTGGCGTTCGCCGCCCGACAATTGCGACGGCCGGTGCCTCAAGCGGTGCCCCAGCCCGAGCAACTCGATCAGTTCGTGGGCCCTGGCCCGCATGACAGATGGCGGGATGCGGGCATAGCGCATCGGGGTGCACACGTTTTCGAACACGCTGAACTGGGTGAACAGGTTGAACGATTGGAAGACGATGCCGATCCGCCGGCAGCGAATATCGGACATCGCATTGTCGCTCAACGACGAGACGTCGGTTGTTTCGAGTATGTACGTGCCGGCGGTAGGGCGGTCGAGCATACCGACGATATTGAGGATGGTCGATTTGCCCGATCCCGAGGCGCCCATGACCGCTATGAACTGGCCGGTCGGAATGGTGAAACTCACCTCGCGCACCGCATGCACCGGCGTCGCGCCTTCGTAGTAGGTCTTGGTCACACCGTTAAAAGTCAGCAGCGCCATAGCCGGTCACTTTGCCACGCCGGGTTGATAGAGGGTGACGCGCTCGCCCGCCTCCAAACCGGAGAGTATTTCCACGAAACTGTTGGAAGTCCGGCCCGTGGTCACGGGCCGCTCTTCGACTCCCGTCACCCCCTTGACCCGCGCAAACGTCTTCCCTTCGCGCTGGAAGATCGCTTCGATCGGCAGATGCAGGACGTTTGTCACGGTTTCAACGATGATTTCGACCCGCATCGTCATTCCCGGCATCAGCCGGGGGTCCATGGTCTCTGTGGCGACTTCGACGGGATAGATCTTGGGACTTGAACGATCCCAATGCACCACATTCTGGGCCATGGCGGCAATCTGCGAGATGCTCCCCTCCATCACCAGGTCGGGTACCGCCTTGCTCCTCAAGATGGCGCGCAGCCCCGTGGTGATGCGGGAACGGAACTCCTCGGGTAGATCGACCCGCACCAGGAAACGTGACAAATCGGGAATCGAGGCGATCACCTGACCCTCGCCAAACGTGCTGCCGACCTTGATCTCTTCCGGCTGACCCCACGCCCGCCGATTCGGGTCGCCCATGGTGACGATGCCATCGGTCGGCGCCCGCAGGACGAGCGCCTTGCGGATGGTGGCCATCTGGGTCAATTCCTCCTCCACTTGGCGGATACGCTCCCGGTGATTCTGGATCACCCGCTGATCCTTGACCAGATTGCCGGCCGCGTTGACCAGGTCGCGCTGCAGGGCCATTTCCGCCTTGGTGAGGCTCTCTTGCAAAGTCCTCATCTTCTGCGGATGGTCGTATTGCTTGAAGATACGGAGATTTCCGCTCGCCTTGTCCAACTCGTCACCGACGGTTTTGACGGCCTGGATTTTGTCCCGCACCAGCTTTTCCAGTTCCGCCACGCGGTCGGGATCCTGCATCTGGGCATCCGACAACTGGGCGCGCGCGGCGGAGAGTTCAGTGCGCGTTTGGCTGAGCTTGGCCCGCGCCGACTGAATGGCGGTCTGAAGTTCGCTGCGCGTGCGCCGGGCGTCCTCCTCTTCATAGCGGGAGAGCGCATCCGCGGCGGACCGCAGTTGGTCATAGGCGGCCCGGATGGAGCTCAGGTTGCCGGCGCGGGTCATATCGAGGTCCTGCTCGGCCAGGTTGAGGCTGGTCTGCTCGTCGGCGAGCGCCAACTGCAACCGGTCTTGTTCAATGACGTGTTTCTCTTCGGAAAACCGGAACAGCACATCGCCGGCCTTCACGGCGCTGCGGTCGGCAACCAACTCGACGATTTCCAGCCCGTAGCGCCCCGTGCGGTTCTCGGGACGGATCATGTGGTGCTTGATCGCGTCCAGATTGCCATCGATCTCCAGGGCGATGTTAAAGTCTCCCCGCTGCACCGTTGCATAGCGATCCCGCGTCTCGCTGTCTTTCCCGTCACGTTGCGTGGCGCCTGCGCGGCGCCACGCGGTGACACCGCCGACCCCGGCGGCCGCCAGGGCTACGGCAACCAGCAGCACGCGTCCCACGCGCATTCTGGACGCCTCTTGCTTCATTCCGGTTGCGTCTCCTGCCGGTTCCCGTCAGCGAGTTTCTTGAGGTCGTCGCGCAGGCTCGGGCGCGGCAGACTCAGACGCGCCTCCTCATGATCGATCTGGCTTTGGATTTCCGGCGGCAGTTCGAGGTTGCGCAACGGCGGCAACGTGTCCAGCGCCTGATCCAGCACGGTGGCCCGCAGGAAAATGACCAACTGGGTCTGCACGCTGCGCCGGGTGGTGCCCCGGAAGAGTTGCCCGAGCAGGGGGATGCGGGAGAGGATCGGCACCCGCCGCTGCCGTTCGATTTCCTCGCTGCGGAGGAGGCCGCCGATCGATACGAGTTGACCATCGCCTACATCCAGCTCGGTGTTGGCGCTGCGGACGGCGATGATCGGCGCGCCCGTTTTCTCGTCGTAGCGGTTGACATTGGATACTTCGGGATTGACCTGCAGACGGATGCGGCCGTTGTCGACGGTGATCGGGATGACCCGCAATTTGATGCCGACGCTTTTGAAGGTGGTCGATGTGCTGACGGAGCCGGAGGTGATCGTTTGCGTCTGGATCGGCACTTCCTCCCCGGTGATGATGCTCCCCTCGCTGCCGCGCCGCAGGATCAGGTTCGGCGCCGACAGGATTTTGGCTTTGCCGTTGTTCTCCAGAAAACGGATGAAAACGGTGAGCAGGCTCTCCTTGCCCGCATCCCAGCGCATGTAGGAGAGGCTGCCGCGTGTGGCCAGCGGGTTGCTTCCCGGATCAATGAACGCGTCGGTGAGGCGTCCGACGAAATCCATGTAGTTCGGCGGCAGACTGGGAATCCCGGTCACGTTGCTCAGTCGTTGGAATTCGAGATTGACCTCTTTCTGGAAATCGCTGTCGACGCTGAATTCAACGATCCGCGCCTCGATCAGCACCTGGCCGACCGGCTGATCCAGTTGGGCGGCGACCTCGAGCAACAGCTCGAGATTGTCGGCTACGTCCGAAATCACCACGAGATCAGACTCTTCGTTGGCCGCGACCGTTCCCGCCGGTGTCATGAAGTTTTCCAGCGCTTGCGCCAGCGTGTCGCCGCGGATATGCAGGCAGCGATGAAAACGGACGACCTGGTCGCTGTTGGCCTCGGCGGCGAAACTCGCCGCAATGCGGGCGTAATCTTCGAGCGCGCCGCCGGATCCCGGAGCGGCTTCGGGAGCCGCTTCCGGTGCCGGAGCCGCTTCCGGAACCGGTTCCGCCGCGCGTTCCGCCGTCACCTTGATTTCGCCAGCCGTTCCGTTCACACTCGCCGGTGCTTCGGGCCGCCTGCGCGCGCGACCGGGGGGCTGCTGGGCCAACACCTCATCGACCGCCAGTACCGCCATCATCACCAGGATAAGCGAGTTGAGAAGACCTTGTTTCATCGTCACGTTCCTGTCGTTGTCACGTTCCTGTCGCGTTTGCGCATGCCGCAACCGCATTACAACGAAAAGAGGGTGCCATAACGGCCGGGGTATTGCAAGAATGAACGATACGGAATTCTGTGACAGGTCGGCGGAGTGTGGTATGATGCCGTGAAAAAAAGGGGATGACCATGGATGCACCTGCGCTGGAATTGCTGAAACGGCTGTTGGCGACACCGACGCCTTCCGGATGGGAGTCGGATGGCCTGCGTCTGTTGGCCGCCGCCCTCAAACCGCATGCGGCGTCGGTTGCGCTCGACCTGCACGGAAACCTGCACGCCATCCTCAACCCCGGCGCTCCGATGCGGGTGATGATCGAGGGGCATTGTGACGAGATCGGGTTCATGGTGCAATACATCGACGAAAAGGGGTTTCTCACCCTGACCGCCATTGGCGGTGTGATGGTGCCGCTGCTTGCGGGCGAGCGGGTCATTATCCAGGGGCGTTCCGGCCCGGTCAACGGCGTGTTCGGCGTTCGCCCGATGCATCTGATGAAGCAGGATGAACGGGACAAGGTCGCCCCGAAAGAGCTGACCGACATCACGGTTGACATTGGTGCGGCCAGTCGGGCGGAGGCCGAGTCTCTGGTCGAGTTGGGGGCTCCGGCCGTGATCGACGCCGGCTGGCGTCCGCTTGCGGGGGACCGCGTGTCGTGCCGGGGGTTCGACAACCGCGTGGGCGCGTTCGTCGTCACCGAGGCGTTCCGTCGCGTGGCAGGCAAACCGCTGCCTGTCGAAATCCACCTGGTTGCGTCTGTGCAGGAGGAGTTGGGGCTTGTCGGCGCGACCACTGCGGCGTATGCGATCCGTCCGCACGCCGGCATCTGCGTGGATGTCGGCTTCGCGTCGGACACCCCCGGAAACGACAACAAGTTGGTCGGTGATGTCGCCCTCGGCAAAGGGCCGATCATTTGCTACGGCCCGACCTACCATCCGGTGCTGCGCGGCCACATTGAGAAGACCGCTGCCGCGCAGGCCATCGCCTGTCAGCGGCAGGTCCGCAGCCGCGGCAGCTCGACCAATGCCTGGGCGATGCGCCAGGCCGGTGTCGGTGCCGCCGTCGCGCTGATCAGTGTACCGCTTCGGTACATGCATAGCGCGGTTGAAACCGTGAGTCTGAGCGATGTGGAGAACAGCATCCGGCTGCTCCAGGCTTCGCTTGAAACGCTTCCGTCGCACGCCGAACTCACGCCGACATTGCTTTAAAACGAGCGGGGGCATCTCGTGGAGTGTCTGGAGCCGGGGGCTTCGGACAGCCGCTTCCGAAGGGGGTCACGATCCTTATGGAACAAGCCGTTATTTCTGTATTGACGCCTGACCGCGTGGGCATCCTCCGGGATGTGACGCGGGTGGTCTACGCGCACGGTGGCAACATTGCGGCGATTCGCCAGACCACCGTGCACGGATTCTTCAATCTCGTATTCACGGCCGCTTTTACGCCTGCCACTGACGCTGGCGTGCTCACGGCGTCGCTGTCCGGTGCGCTCGAGGCCGCGGCAGCCGTCTCGGTGCGGTCCTTTGTCACGCGGCCGCCCACACCCCTCCCCGCCGGATCACCCTATGTTGTCACCACACGCGGCCCTGATCGCCCGGGAACGGTCTATGGCATCAGCCAGTTCTTTGTCGACCGGGGAATCAACATCATTGACTGGATGGTTGAGGGGGAGCAGGACGATGTGGTCTACATCGCCGAGGTTGTCCTGCCGCCCGAGGCCGACTTCCGTCAGGTGCAGGCCGACTTCCGCGCCGCGATGGCCCAGCGCGGGTTGCGCGCCTCGATTTGCCATCAGAACATCTTTCGCGCCACGAGCGAGATCGGCGCGATCCACAACCTGCTTGCGGGGAACTGATCCATGATCGCACGCCAAGACATTCTAGACACCCTCCGCATGGTCGAGCAGGAGAACCTCGATGTGCGCACCGTCACCCTGGGCATCAACCTCAACGTGTGCGCGGGGCGAGACCCCGAGGCGCTGGCGCGCGCGGTGTACGAGCGGATCATCACCCTCGCGGGGAATCATGTGGCGTATTGCGACGAGGTGTCGGCAAAATACGGCCTGCCGATCGTCAACAAGCGGATCGCGATCTCGCCCGCCTCGATTCTTCTCGAGGGGCACACCGTTGAAACGGCGGTGAAGGTGGCGCAGGCGCTCGACCGCGCGGCCGACGCGGTGCGGATTGATCTGCTCGGCGGGTTCTCGGCGCTGGTGCACAAGGGGATGACGCCGGGCGAGCGGACGCTGCTGGAGGCGCTGCCGCAGGCCCTCGCGCAGACCGGGCGGGTATGCGCCTCGATCAATGTGGGCACAACCCGCGCGGGGATGAATGTGGATGCGATTCGCCTGGTCGCGCGACAGATCATCGCCACCGCGCAGGCGACCCGGGCGCAACGCGGGTTTGGCGCGGCGAAGATCGTGGTGTTTGCCAACATGCCCGAGGATAACCCGTTCATGGCGGGCGCGCTGCTCGGCGCCGGCGAGCCCGAGTGCGTGATCAACGTCGGCGTGAGCGGACCCGGCGTGGTGAAACGGGCGATCGACCGCCTGGTGGCGCGCTATCCCGACGCGACGCTCGACCGGATTGCAGAGGAGATCAAACATACCGCGTTTCGCGTCACACGCACGGGTGAGTTGATCGGCCGCGAGGTGGCCAACCGCCTGGGCATTCCCTTCGGCGTCGTGGATCTCTCGCTGGCGCCGACTCCGCGGGTGGGGGACAGCGTCGGAGAGATTTATCAGGCGATGGGGGTGGCGCGCGTCGGAGCGCCGGGGACAACCGCCGCCGTGATGCTGCTCAATGATGCGGTCAAGAAGGGAGGCGCGTTCGCCTCCAGTGCGGTGGGCGGGCTTTCTGGCGCGTTTATCCCCGTGATGGAAGACCACGCCCTCTCGGCTGCGGTCGAGAGGGGGGATCTGACGTTGGAGAAGCTGGAGGCCATGACGGCGGTCTGTTCGGTCGGGCTGGACATGATCCTGCTCCCCGGCGACACGACCGAGGCCTGCCTGGCGGGGATCATCATGGACGAGGCCGCGATCGGCATTTCAACCCGCAAGACCACGGGTGTGCGGGTGATTCCGGTGCCGGACGCGGCGATGGGCGAGCGGGTTGATTTTGGCGGTCTTTTTGGTGCGGGTGTCGTGACTGCGCCCGCGTGCCCGCAGGGCGCGGAGACCTTCGTCGGACGCGGGGGACATATCCCGGCGCCCATCCATGCGTTGATGAATTGAGGTTTTCGATGCGTGCAAGACGGACGTGCAGAGGGGTGCTGGCGCGCGTGATAGTCGTCCTCGTGGCGCTGGGGTGCGCGCAGGGGGCAACGGCGTCGGACCTGCGGGTGGTCCATGGGCACGAGTCGGTTCCGGAGGGCGAGCGGCGCTTTGCCGCGGCGCTGGCGCGGCACGTGGTGCGCTGGTTCCGCGAGGTGGGGCTTGAAGCCGACGTGACGGACGACACGCTTCTGGACCAGAAGCTGCAAGGGCAGCGGGTGGTGGCGCTCGTCTATGTTTCGCAGCCGACACCCACGCAGGTTGCCGCGTGCCGCGCCTTCATCGACCGGGGCGGACGGCTGATTGTCTGCTATTCGGCGTCGGCGCCCCTCGCCGATCTGATGGGCGTGCGCGTGACCGGGTACCAACGGGCGGGTGCGGACGGCCGTTGGTCGGCAATGCGCTTTGTGGAGTCGCGTCCGATGGGCGTGCCTGAGGAGATCCGGCAGACGTCTCCCAACCTGATGGGGGCGGAACCGATCACCGGGCGTTCAACGGTGCTGGCGTGGTGGGTTGATCGTGCGGGCCGGGCGACCGATCCGGCGTGGCTGGTGTCGCCCCAGGGATATTGGATGACGCATGTGTTGCTGGCCGACGGCGACGCGGAGGCCAAGGGGCGTTTACTGCTGGCATTGGCAGGCTCGGCCGATCCGGAGTTGTGGGGGAAGGCCGCCGTGCGGCTCGTGGAACAGGCGTCACGCGCGGGGGCCTACGCCTCGCCTGCGGCGATCGAGGTGGCGGCACGGAAAGTCGCCGATCCCGCCAGACGGAAACGGGCGGTCGCGGCGGCGCAGGCGGCGGCACGATGGGAGCGGAAAACCCGTGAGCTGCTGCGTGTCGGCAAGGGCGCCGACGCGTGGAACGGCGCCCTGACGCTGCAGGGGCGGATGCGCGAGGTCTACGGGCTGCTGCAGACCGTGCGTGGCGGGGAGATCCGCGCCGTGTGGGATCATTCCGGGATGGGGCTCTATCCCGGCAATTGGAAACGGACATGCATGATGCTCGATGCGGCGGGGGTGTCCGATCTTCTGGTGAATGTCGGCGGGGCGGGTTTTGCCCATTATGCAAGCGACGTGCTGCCGCGTTCGCGTATTTTTGAAGAGCAGGGAGACCAACTCCGGGCGTGCATCGACGCGGCCCGCCCCTATGGGATCCGGGTGCATGCCTGGTTGCTTTGCTTCAGCACCGAGCAGGCGACAACTGAGCGGATGGCCATCTTCAGCCAACGCGGCTGGTTGCTCACGCAGCCGGACGGCCGCGATCGGCCGTGGCTTGATCCGGCTGTGCCCGACGTGCGTGACTATCTGACGCGGGCGGTGCGCGAGGTGGCGGTGCGTTACGCGCCCGATGGCGTCCACCTGGACTTTGTTCGTTATCCCGATTTCAGCGGCAGTCTCGGACCGTCGGTTCGCCCACGTTTCGAGCAGGCGCTGGGACACCGCCTCACGATGTGGCCGCAGGCGGTGACGGTGGGCGGCGCGGAGCGGATCGCGTTCATGCGCTGGCGGACGGAACAGGTCGGGCGGTTCGTGGGGGATGCCCGGCTGGCCATGCGCGCGCACGCACCCGGCAAATGGTTGACAGCCGCTGTTTTCGGCAAATACCCCTCCTGCGTGGAGGCGGTGGGACAGGATTGGGAGGCCTGGCTGCGCAACAGGCTCGTCGACTATGTGATGCCGATGAACTACACCGAAAGCCTCGACGCCTTCGCCGCGCTGGTAACCGACCAGACGCGCAATAAGGCTCAGGCGCGGCGGGTCCTCCCCGGTCTGGGCGTGACCGCCGCCGAGAGCCGTCTCGATCCGATCCAGGTGATCGACCAGATCAACGCCTTGCGCCAGGCTGGATGCCCGGGATTTGCGCTGTTCGATCTCGACACCACCCTTCAGCAGGAGGTGCTGCCGGTTTTGCGACTGGGGATGATGGAGTGAGTGAGTGGGTGGGTATGTGCGTTGTCGGGGTCGGTATCGGTATCGGGGTCGAATAACACGGGTCAGTCATAACCAGACACAGCCAGACAGAAAAAGAGTCTTTCGTGCCCTTCGTGGTTCATCTCGGTCGGGTGAGGCGTTTCGGACGTGCAAAAGAGCGGCGTCGCGCGGAATACCGCTTGCCGCGCGCACTCCAGACGCTGCCGCCGGGGCGATGGCGGAGGGATGCGGCGCCAGCCATTTTGGAGTGCGCGCCGCAAGCGGTATTCCGCGCGACGCCGCTTTCATCAGCTTCGCCATACATTAGCTCCTCGCAACGGCGTCAAGATCCAGAATAGGCAGGTTTATAAGGGCGTGGACATGGGCGAGCGAATACAATCGAGCCGGTGGCGGGACGGCCACGTTCACGGGGGCGGTTCCCTGATGTGGAGACGATTCCTCGCTTGGGTCGGGCTGACTCGGAACCGGACAACGGAAGCCGGAGCACCCATCGATCTGGGCGCATGGGGCGAGGGCAAGGCAGCGGAGCGGCTGCGGCGTGACGGGTGGAAGATACTCGGCCGTCGGGTGCGGCCCAACCGGCATGATGAGCTGGATATCATCGCGGCGCGTGACGGCGTGTTGACCTTTGTGGAAGTCAAGACCCGCACCGACGAGCGCGTGGCACGGCCGGCGACGGCGGTCAATGCCGCCAAGCGCCGCGCGCTCAACCGCGCGGCCCGCGCCTATCTCAGGAAGGCGGGGTTTCCGAAGCGGATCTACCGCTTTGACATCGTGGAAGTGGTCGGCCGCCCGGACGGCCCTCCACCCGAAATCCGCCACCATGAAAACGCCTTCCCGTTTGACCGGAGAACGTGGCGGTAGGCTGCCACATCGCGCCGCTGCTGATCATTCGGGCGGCGTCAACAGGTCGGCCCAACGGTGGCCCGACCGAGTGAGTGTTGGCTTCTCGGGTGTTCCGCTCACCAGCTTGCGGGATTGATATAGCAACGCGGGCGTGGCGGGTCCGAGCCATTCGACGGTGGGCGCGGCCACGCGCGCGGGGCGGCCTTCGGCCCGCATCGGCACGAACTGGTCGGAGAACGTCACCGCCCACGCCGCAGGACGGGGTGCGTCGGCGTCTGCCGCCAACCAGGGGTAGAGCTCGACGAGGTCAAACCGGGGCATGTCGTTCAGGACCAGGCGGAAGAGCGGCGTCTGACGGCGGATAAAGTCAGTGACGGTGGTGGCGGGATCGGCCCGGACGGCGAGGGTCAGACCAGCCGGATCGAGTCCGGCGAGGTTCATGCCGTTGAAGATGCCGTGCGTATCAGGCTGGCCGGGGAAGTGTTTCCGGAACCAGCCGCGGGCGTGGCGGTTCATCATCAGGCAGAACTCATAATGCACGTGGGAGCGGGCTTTGGTGATTCCGTTGCCGCTGTAGCCGATGCGGCCGATCACGTCGCCTTGGCTGACGGCATCACCGCGCGAGACGGTGATGGCGGCCAGATGGGCGTAGAGGGTGTAGTAGGGGGCGCCTTGCAGGATGTGCTCGACGACGGCGTAGCGGCCGTAATTCGAGTTGCCCGACACGGTGGAGACATGGACGACGCGGCCATCGGCGGGGGCGGTTACGGGATCGAGCGGCGCACGCTGCTTGTCGTACCGGACGGGTTGGATGTCGATCCCCTCGTGAAACTGGGTATAGACAACGGTGTCACCTATCCGCACCGGCGTGCGTGTAAATCCGTAACACCCGCCTGCCACCACCTGTTCCGCCTTTCCTTCGACCACCCGGTCCACGTACCGGTAGAACCGGTCGGGGGCATCTTCAAAGAGAGCCTGGTTTTCCGTCGGCAACACCAACCACGGGTCGGCGGCTGAAGCGTCGTCGACGATCATCCCTCCCGCCAGCAGTAAAAGAGTCACGCGCAGAAACAGTTCCATCCTCATAGGGATCCCCATAGCACTGCCCCTGGGGGCAGGCGCGTCACGGCATTAAAAAAGGCGGTCATGGCTGTTCTTGCGGGTTTACAAAAACACAATGAAGGACGAACCAAACCACGACCGACGAAGAGGACGTTACCGCCCTGAAGGCGATTTTGCAACCCTTTTTGAAAGGCGCTTCCGGGTTGGTGTGATTATGGACTTGGAATTTCTCGGACAGGATTTACAGGATTTTGCAGGATTTGCGCGGAAACACTTTCAATCCTGTTGAATCCTGTTAATCCTGTCTAAAAATCTGCAGGGTTGTGCCCGGATTCTGATCCGATGCGCCTCGTGCCTTTCCACCAACCGCAATCGCACCCGAATTACTGCGTTCCGACATCTTTTCACACAGTTTTGAAAATATTTGCTACTCTTTTTCCGCTCCCCGTTTTCCTTAGGCTGCCCTTTCCCGGAGATCGCCCCGAATGCCGAAGTACGACCACCTAACCAAGGACGAACTCGTCCGCCTGCTCGCCGCGCGCGACCGACGGGACGCCACGCGCTTCGGCCTCGTCTGGGAGGCCAACGAGATCGACCGCGACAAGGCCATCAACTCCGATTTTGTGGCGCTGGACCTTGTGCCTGAACAGAGCGTCGGCGCCGCTCCCTGGCGCAACCTCATCATCGAGGGCGATAACTTCGACGCTCTGCGCTACCTGCGCATGACCTACGCCGGCCGCGTCAAGTGCATCTACATCGACCCGCCCTACAACACCGGCAACCGCGATTTCGTCTACAACGACCGCTTTGTGGACACAAACGACACCTGGCGCCACTCGATGTGGTGCGAGTTCATGTATCAGCGACTGTTGCTCGCCAAGGACCTTCTTCGGCAGGATGGTTCAATTTTTGTCTCCATTGACGATAACGAACTGTTTACTCTTGGCATGTTGATGAACAAGGTTTTCGGCCCCAGCGCCTTTGTCGCCACTTGCATTTGGCAGAAGAAATACGCATCTTCGAACGATCACAAGACCATTGCGCCAATGCATGAGTACATCCTGGCCTACCGCCATTCCGACATGTGGCAAAGAAACCTATTGCCGCGTGGCGAAGAAAAAGACCGGCAGTATAAATTTGAGGATGCCAAAGGGATATTCCGGTCTAGTGACTACACCTGTAACAAGAGCGCTGAGGAGCGCCCAAACCTCTATTATCCTGTCGTCAACCCAAACACGGATGCAGAGATTTGGCCAAAGCGCACTCGAACGTGGGCGTATTCGAAAGAAGAACACCAACGAAACGTTGAGGCAGATTTGATCTACTGGGGAAAAGACGGCAAGGGGAAAGTGCCGGCTTTCAAGCGCTACAAACATGCGTTGAGGCATGGCGACGGGGTGGTTCCTACAACGTGGTGGACCTTTGATGAGGTCGGCCATACCGACACCGCAAAGAAGGAACTCATGGCGTTGTTGCCGGAAGAAACCCGTTCCTTTTCCACTCCAAAACCAACTGGACTGATTGAACGCATTCTTCGTATCGCCACAGGTCCCGACGACATCATTCTCGATTTCTTTGCCGGATCGGGCACAACGGCACAAGCAGTCTTACAACTCAATGCGGAAGACGGCGGGAAGCGGCGTTGCATTCTGGTTTCCAACGCCGAGGCCACGACCGATGAGCCGGACAAGAATCTCTGCCGCGATGTTTGCGCGAAACGCGTCCGGCGCGTCATCGAAGGTTACGGCGATACACCGGGAGTTTCCGGCGACTTTGCCTATCTGCGTTGCCGCCGGATCGCGCCGGGGCGGTTGGTGGAGATCGAGCACGCGCAGGTTTGGACCGCGTTGCAGATGATCCACCGCGAAACGCTGGAGCCCTTCGCGGAAACGGAGTTCCTGTGCGCGAGCGACGAGGAGTCCACGCTGATCTACGTGCCGCGCTTCACCACCAAACTGGTGACCGCCCTGCGCAAGGCCGTCCAGGAGAGCGCCGCCGTGATTCTCTACTCCTGGCAGCCGGAAACCCTCCAGCAGCACATTCGCTCCAGCCATGTGCAGCACGAAGCCATCCCCGAAAGCCTTGCCCGGCGCTTTGGCATGAAAGGTTGAAAACATGGATTTTTGGACAGGATTGACAAGATTTCGCAGGATTGGTTCGTGGCGACAGGCCCAATCCTGTCCGAAGAGTCTCCAAACGAGCATGAAAGGCTAAACCGAATGCATCTTGGACAGGATTCACAGGATTTTGCAGGATTGTAGCGCGGTAACCGTCTCAATCCTGTTGAATCCTGTTAATCCTGTCCGAAGAGTCTCCAAACGAGAGGGTTGTTGAAGTGGAAGACGAAGCACTAACGCAGAAGATCATCGGTTGTGCCATGGCCGTCCACAGGACGCTTGGTCCCGGCTTTCTTGAGTCCGTCTACCAGAAGGCATTGGCGCATGAGTTGCATCGCGCCGGATTGAAGACTGTATGCGAGTGGCCCATCGAAGTCAGATACGACGGAGTCAATGTTGGCGACTTCTCGGCCGACATGCTGGTAGAGGATCGGATCCTAATCGAGAACAAGGCCGTGCAGAATCTATGCACGGCACACGAAGTACAACTCGTGCACTACCTCACTGCCACCGACATCGAAACGGGCCTCCTCTTCAACTTCGGCGCCGCAAGCCTTCAGTTCAAACGCAAGACCCGAACCTACCGCCCCCAAAAGTCGCCAACGAATCCTGTTGAATCCTGTGAATCCTGTCCAAGAGCCATCGCCAACGAATCCTGCTGAATCCTGGCAGATAGAGAACCACCACCATGCCCATTCGCGTACTCAGAAACTTTCAAGGCGAGGCCGTCAACAGCGGCGTGAGCCTCTTTGCCACGACCAAACGCCTGCTGGACGCGGCCGGCGCCGATGCCGCCGGCAAGGCCTCGGCCATCAATCACAACGGCTATCTCCTGATCGAAGCGCCCACCGGCTCCGGCAAGACGCTGATGGCCGGCACCATCGTCGAGCGCTTCAGTCACGAAGAGGATGTCGTCTGGTTCTGGTTCGCCCCGTTCAAAGGCGTGGTCGGACAAACCGCGGCTGTATTGCGCGAGGAGTTTCACGGCCTGCGCCTGCGCGAGCTCGCGGATGACCGATCCACGGCCATGAGCCGCCGCGGCGATGTCTTTGTGACCACCTGGCAGGCCGTCGCCACGCGCGTGAAGGACAAGCGCAACGTCCGCAAGGAGGGCGACGCCAACCCCTCGATTGACACCCTGATAGAAGCCCTGCGCGATCAGAACCTGCGCATCGGCGTGGTGGTGGACGAGGCGCACCATGGCTTTGGCCAGAACACGCTAGCCGCGACATTCTTCAAGGAAATCCTGAAACCGGAGTATACGATCCTCATTACCGCCACGCCGGACGATGCCGACGTGTGTGCCTTTGAAAAGGCCATGGACATCGCCGAGCTGCAACGCATCCGTGTCAGCCGCGCCGATGCCGTAGAGGCGGGCCTGATCAAAACTGGCGTGAAGTGCGCGGCTTACTTTGTCGATCCCGAGAAGCGCGCCCTGGTCAATCTGCAGGACGTCGCCCTGCGCGACGGCGTGGCCGCGCATCGGACGTTGAAGCAGAAACTGATTGAGATGAAGGTGCCGCTCGTGCCGCTGCTCCTCGTGCAGGCGGATTCGTCTGAGAAGAGCGTGGAAAAGCTGCATGCCTCGCTGCTGCGCCTGGGGTTCACCGAGGCGCAAATTGCCGTGCACACCGCAGCGGAACCGGATGCCGACCTGCTGGCGCTGGCCAACGACGAACAGCGCGAAGTGCTTGTATTCAAGATGGCTGTGGCCTTGGGCTTCGATGCCCCGCGCGCGTTTACCCTGGTTTCCATGCGCGCCAGCCGCGACCCGGATTTTGGCGTGCAGTTGGTTGGCCGCATTCTTCGCGTTCATCGCCGGTTGCAAGGCCGCGCTCAGACCCATACCCTGACGGATACGCTCAATTACGGATACGTCTTTCTGGCCGACGCAGAGTCACAGACCGGACTCGACCTTGCCGGGCAGAAGATGAACGCGATTCAGACCGAGTACGCCAAGGCCAGCACCGCAACTGTGGCCATCCACTACGGAGAGGGCGCTTCGGGCGTTGGCCAGGTCGAATCGAACGGCCAGATCAACTTCTCCGGGCTGTCGGAGCATCCGGTGCCGCAATCGGCCGCGGATATCGCAGCCGGCCATGCAGTTGACACGCCCAAGCAGTCATACATGGCCCACTTCGATTTCGGTGTCTTCTTCGGCAGCGAATCACCACCTGGCGGCGGACCTTCCATGAACACCCCGACGCGGGTCTGTGGTCCGGTGGGGTCAAATCGCTACCCGCTACTGGCCGGCATGCCGCGCCGATTCAAGACGCAGGTCGTATGTTCCCAAAACGAGGTGACCGAGGAAGACTGTGCTGAACGATTCATCGTTTCCACGCGTGATCTGTTTGAGGCGATGAAAAGCAAGGTTCCGGTCGAGAAGCGCACGCTCGATGTTTTCGCGCACACCCTCCAGCGGGAGTTCAATTTTGTGGCCGATCTCTCACCCGTCCAGGTGGCCGAGGCGGCACAAAGAGTTCTGTTGAGGAATAAGACGTTTGATCCGCGGGAATTGCGCCGCGCACTTCTCCGCAAAGTGCAACTGGTCATGCGCGAGGAAGCCATGTTCGAAGCGGACGATCCCGAGAAGGTCGCGCGCTTTCTCGATGTGATTCTCGCTACTCACCCCGAGCTGCTCTTGGAGGCGCAGAAAGCCGCACACGCCAAGAATGCCGAGATTTCGGAGGCCGCCGACCTGCCCGTGGAGATGATCTGGGCCGAACCCCTGCCGAAGTCAACGCGCAACATCTATGGCGTGATGCCATCCGGCCTGAACACCTGGGAACAGTCGTTTGCCGAACTGCTTGATCGCGATATGAACAAGATCGTCAAGTGGTGGCACCGCAACGAACCCCGCCAACCTTGGTCCGTGAACGTGCTCATGCCGGATGGCCGGGGTTTCTATCCCGACTTTGTCATTGGCATCGAAGGGCGCAAAACCGAGGAAGGCGGTCTCCTCGCCGACCCCAAACACAACTTCCAAAGCGACGACGAGGCCCCGAAAGTCCTCGCCGAACACGGCATCTATGGACACGTCATGATCCTGTTTCGCGATGGCGTGCGCTGGATGACGGTCGGCTATGACGAAAAGGCGAAAAAGCCCATACTTGCGAAGGAATTCCGCTTGTCGGACACGATAGGATTTTAGGGAGAAACACCAAGATTGGTGCATTAATAGAAGCCAAGGGATGGAGTCGTCAGCGGCCGCAGCACTTCTTGAACTTGCGGCCGCTGCCGCAGGGGCAGGGGTCGTTGCGGCCGACCTTGTTCGCGGCCGGCTGGGGATCGAACGCGCGGGGGGCAGGGGCGGGCGCGGGCGTCCGGTCGCCGAAGGCCGGCCGCTCATCGGACGAATACACGGGGTCGTCGCACGCGTCGCTCCATTCGGAATCGGCCGCCCATCTCTTCGCCTCCGCCTGCAACCGATGCAGGACGCCGTGCGGCAACTGGGGGTAACGGGCGTCGTTCGCGCTCGCGCGATCCCACTCCGGCAACGAGGCGTTGTGCGCGATAGAGGTCAGGGTCAATGCGCGGCGCGACACCCGGTGCGCCCGCGCCACCGCCTCCAGGCGGGGGCGGAGTTCGACCGGGTGGAGGTTGCACGCGTCCTCGACAAGTTGCTCGGCGACAAAGAGAGAGAATGTCGCGCGGAAATTCTCGTCGTCCTGCAGGGCGTCGAGGAACTTCGCGTAGAAGCGGAGTGTCAAGGCGCGTGCGAGCCCGCAACGGAGCGCCAGAATCGGGATCGTGGCGGCTGCGACGGTGCGGATGATCGGGTCGCCCCGACGGTCCAGGATCAGGTCGCGCAACGGGGCCAAGCCGCCGTCGCAGACCGCGATGATCATGGCGGCATTGTGGGTGAACGGACGGTCGCTCACGCCGCTGGCGCTGCGGAGGAACTGCGGATTCTGCAGCAGGCGGAGCGCAAGCGGGTAGGCGCGCGTGTCGCGCCATTCGGCCAGCAGCAGCAGGGCCGCGCGGCACCCTTTGGCGGTATCGACAGAGAACCGCGTTTTGCGGCCGGTCGCCTCCTGCAGGTAGCGCAGCAGGCACGCCGCGCCCAGCGCGGGCTTCGCAACGGCCCACTCCAGCTCCAAGCGGCCGTTGCGCGCAAAGTTGTTGAGCGCCCATCTGGCGCTGGGGTACCAGGCGCGCACGTCGGCGGCGTTGACGGGAGCGTCAAGCGCGTACGGCCTTGAAGGGGAAGGGCACAGCGTGATCTGATCGGGCAGCAGGAGGGCGCGCTCCTCCGCCGGAGCGTCTTGCACAAGGGAACCGGTTTCGGCGGCATCGGAGCGCCGTTCGCCGGGAGTCTCACGGCCCACGGTCGGGGTATCGGCGGGCGGTGGCGCATCGGCCGTCGGCGTTGGGGGCGGCGGCTCCGTCTGCGGCGCCACGCCTGCATCCTGTGGCGGGTGCGCGGCGGGCGCGGCGGGTGCGGCGGGTGCGGCCGGCTCGTCCTGCGCGACGGGTTGCGGTTCGGTTGCGGGCGCCTGGGTGGTTGCGGCGTCAGCGGCGCTGACGGTGGCGGCAAGGGTCTTGCGCATGTCGATCAGATAGGACGCGAAATGGGCGAGGCGATTGTTGTCCTGCTCGCCCGCCAGCGCGTCGATGTGCAGCAGATCGAGCACGTTGACCCAGGCGTCGCCCTGTTCGAAATCCATGCACGGATTGGGGATGTAGAAGCCGCGGCTGATGCGGAGGAAGAGGCAGCGGCTGCCGTAGGCTTGGCGCGAGACCTCATGGCCGGCGAGGGCCGCCGTGATGGCCTGGCGCGAGCGGCGGCGCGCGGGGATGACGGCTTCGGGGAACCCTTCAAGCGCATGGACGAAATCGCCGGTCTCGAAGCCGGGCGTGTCGGTCCTGATCTTGGTGCGCAGGATCGTCTCGAACAGGGCGAGCATCGCGTGCAGGAGGAAGAACTCCATGCGGTGGCTGTCGATCTTGACCAGGCGCGCGCCGATGCGCACGGTGAGCGCGGGCGGGCAGATGTGCGGGTAGAGGGCGCCGAGGGTGTTCTTCGCGTATTGCGGATTTTGGAACGCGGCCCGCAGCGTCAGTTGCAGCGGGATGCGGCCCCAGTTGTCGGTCGCGAAGAGGCTGGCGCCGCGCCGCACGAGTTCGGCGGCCAGGGGTTCGACGCCCAGTTGCGCGGCGAGCATCAGCGGCGTCTGGTTCAGCGGGTTGCGGAAGTCCGCGCCGTACTGCTCCGTCTTGCGCAGCAGGTCGCGGAACCCGCGTTGGTGGCAGTCCGCGCCATGCCGCTGCTGGGCGTTGGTGCGCGCGATCTCGGGTTGTGAGGCGGGCTTGAAACCGGCGCGGACGAGGGCGTGCAGGAGGGGCGTGACGGTGTAGGTCGCCGCGTAATCGAGCAGCAGCCGCTGGGCCTTCAGGTTGCACCGGGAGGGGTCGAGCGCCTCGCGCGCCAGGTCGCCGATGGAAGTCGGCGTGAGCACCCGCCAGGGCACGGGCTCCATGTGCAGGATGGTGCGGCGGATGGCCTCGACCTGATCGGTCTTCCCTTGGCGCTCGAGACGCAACGCCTCCTCCCGCCACTCCGCGTCGCTGGAGGTCTGCACGGCCAGACCGCCGGTGCCGGCGTCCGCGCGCAGATCCAGCAACCGCAGCAGCGGGTGGTCGCTCTCGCGCTCCAGGACGTAGACGTTGGCGATCGCCCGCGTGAGGGCCACGTAGAGGGCGTTGATGAAGAACTTGCAGGCGTCGAGCGACTTGTCGCTCTTGTCGCGCGCCCGGCCATAGGCGTAGTCGGCCTGCAGATCGGCTGCGGTGACGCCTTCGGCGATCTCGCGGAAGGCGCGCGACTGGCCGGAGACGAAGCCGGGCATGATGATGTTCTCGTATTCCAGCCCCTTGGCCTCGCGCACGCTGAAGACGAGGGGGGTGCGGAAGACGCGCCGCGCCTCCTCCTTGTCCTCTTCGCGCATCACGATGACGGCGAAGCGCGCCGAGCGGCCGGTCTTGCGGTCGAGGTCGCGGCGGGCGTCGTCGGTGTCGTGCAGGAAGGTCACGCCGCCCGCCCGGTCGGAGACGGGGTTGATGAGGTAGTGGCTCTCGCGGTCGATCGAGCCGAAGCGCGCGTGCTTGATGCGCAGCAGGCGGTTGGCCACTTCGGTGACCGCCGGCGCGTTGCGGTAGTTGGCGTTGAGGATGCGCACCACGTCCCCCCGCGCGTCCGAGCGGTGGTCGTGGAAAAAGCTCTTCACGCCGGCCCACGAGAAGAAGTTCGGGTGGACGATCTGGTTGGCGTCGCCGCAGAGGACGAACTGGTTGGCCTGGCGCAGGGACTTGAGCACCAGGCTGAGTTGCACGGCGGTCATGTCCTGCACCTCGTCGGCGACCACGAAGTCGTAGGCGGGGCGGCAGCGGGCGTGGTGCGCGTGGCAGACGAGATTCAGGTCGTAGCACCCGCTGGCGGGCAGGAAGGCGAGATAACGGCAAAACAGGTCGTAAACGGCTGGCCGCACCTCCGCAGGGAAGATGGAACGCCGGACGCCCAGCGACAGGTAGTCCTCCCGCGACAGGTGGGGGCGGTCGGGCGCGGAGCCGGAGATGACGCCGTTGAACTCCTCGTAGAGCGCGTGCGTGTCCTTGACCGGGCATGCGCTGCGGTAGCGGCCGAACCACGCGGCGAAGGCGGCGAAGGTCAGCGGCTTGCCTTCAGGCATGCCGATGGACTGGACAAACTCCGCGAACGAGAGGAACGAGACCTCCTGACCGTCGTTCTCGTAATGGTGGGCGTAGTAGATCGTCCGCGCGTTGTCCACCAGATAGGACGAGTGCGTGACGTAGAGGACCTCGCCGGGGAGCTGCCGCAGCTTCTCCAGGGTCAGGACGGTCTTGCCGCTGCCGGCGGAGCCGATGAGGATGAGGGGCGGACGCTGCAGCAGCGCGGCGTCCTGGTCCGGGTCGAACGAGAGGATGCGGTCGAGCACGTGGAACCGCGGCACGGTGGGATTCACGTAGGGGAGGGAGACGGCGTCCTCCGCGCGCAACGCGTTCGGATCGGCGAGCGGCTGAAGCTGCGCCTCGTCGATGCGCGCGCCCCGCAGGAAGCGCGACGCCTCATACGCATGGTTGCGCACGACCTCCAGCAGCAGCAGACACCGCTCGCCGCGGCAGGCGCCGAAGCGGAAGATCAGCCGATCAGACGCCGAGAGGCGGGCGCGGTAATAGGGTCCTGGGGTGAGCTTCTTGACCTCCGCCGCCGCGAAGTTGCCGGCTTCGAGCTGCGTTACGGTGCGGGTGAAAGCGCTCTCCAGACCGGTGTAATCCAACGAATTGTGACGAAGTACGCGCATGGGGACGGTGTCGCTGCAGGGGTGTCGGCGCATCGGCGGATGGCGAGCCTTTCGATCACGCATCAAGGCCCCCGGCACACCGTAAACAGTAGCAATCTTGCGGGGCTTTGTCTATCCAAGAGAAGAGAGGAAGAGAGGTTTCTAAGGTTGAACGGTGTTGGGTTTATCAGCAAATGTAAGCCTCCATATAGGGCTTCAGTTGCTCAATTTCGAGCCTCCAGCTACGCGAATGATTGAGGCAATACCGTAGCCAACGGATGAATTGGAGGCTGCGTTCGGTCGCTCGTGACCAACCGGTTACCTGTGGGTTTGGCGTCCGGCCTGCTGCGACAATCTCCTGTTCCATCTGCT
>Ga0268276_1000219_pt1 | contig 69681 bp, 63 predicted proteins | sample saktaG_4_FD_190145 | JGI IMG/M metagenome (GOLD analysis project Ga0268276, IMG submission 190145) | Saline water microbial communities from Sakinaw Lake, British Columbia, Canada - sak_2010_1_5_45m | ecosystem: Environmental > Aquatic > Non-marine Saline and Alkaline > Saline ... | reverse complement strand
CAGTTGCATCAATAGTTATATTTCTAATCTCAGTGCAATTCTCATTACCAACACTATCAGCAGCACATCCTTGGTAAGTATAACTTCCATCACCTAAACCATCTGAAGCATTCAAAGATTGATTAATATACAAAGACCATTCATTAGTATTATATTTATTCAGATTTGCAATATACTGTTGGTAGACTTCATCTTTGCTTAAGCTTCTGTCCCAGATTCGAACCTCATCTATTGTGCCGTTGAAATATGTTGGTGAGCCTAATCTATAATATCCTACTCTTGGATTTGCAGTTATACCATTTACAGTGCCAGTTGCAGCTACACTATTGTCTAGAACCCCATTAATATAGTATGATTTTTGTGCTCCATCCCAAGTTATACCTACAAAAGCCCAATTACCAACTTCAATCTTTCCAAGCGAATTAATCTGCCAATTTCCAATACCATTCATTTGATAATTTAATGTTCCATTTTTAGCTAATGTAAAATAATAAGAGAAGTCAGAATCGCTACTTCTTGTAACAATAGCACGTCCACTTGCGTTTCCTTTTGGATAAATCCATGCTAGAATTGTAATATTATTAGTTATGTTTAATTCAGGACTATCACTTAAATTAATATAATCATCCACACCATCAAACTCAAATGCTTTCCCATATTTCCCACTAACATTAGGCATAGCACCACCATACACAGTTCCATTATTACCATACTTACTTACATCAACAGCATAAGTATTATTCTCCCTCAAACTACTAACATTATCAAAGTTCATCATCAACACTAGACTATCATTATAATAACTATAATTAGTTCCATTCCAATTATACTTAACTTCATCTAAACTACTCTCATTAATAGAAATATTAACTTCAAAGTAATTTTGTGTCTGTCTTGTATTATCAGCAGGAGTATTTTCTATAAAGCTAATATTAACTCCAGTAAGATCAATAACAATTGTCCTTTCTTCAGTGCAATTCTCATTACCCAAATCATCAGCTGCACATCCTTGGTAAGTATAACTACCATCCCCTAATCCATCCGAAGCATTTAACGATTGATTAACATAAAGTAACCATTTATCCACATCATACTTATTCAAATTAGCAATATACTGCTGGTAAATTTCATTTGCTGCAAGAGTTGTGTTCCATATCTTTACTTCATCAATCATTCCTTGGAAAGCCATAGGATATGATAAAGAACCTGTCTCAAATAATCTAAACTCAATGCTTGAATTTAGATTAACTCCAGGAGCAGTTGCCCTAATAGTGTCATTTATAATTCGTCCGTTATATATAATTGCAATTCTTTTCTGTGAGCCATCATAAATTGCCCCCACTTGTACCCATTGATTGGGCGCCATACTTGCATCATAATTTGAATCTAATATCTCCCATGTACAATCGCTTTTGCCCCCAGTATGGTATGCTGTAGTAAGCGATTTATTACCTAATCTCAATACCCAATCATTTTGATAACAACCATTGCCTCCTTCATTAGTATCCCCCAAATCCCTCTCTATTAAAACCCTAAGTCTATCTGCATCGGTATTTGCAGGGAAAGAAGATGGATTAATCCACATTAAAACAGTCATTTCATCAGGAATTGTCATATTGCTTGGAATTCTTATCTTATTTGTTGACTGCCCAGAAGATGTTTGTTGTCTTGCAGAACCATATTTACCGCTGGTATTCACAGTTACAGTTCCACTCATATTTGGGTTGTATCCATATCCGCTTAAATCCACAATGTTTGTATCATTCTCACCCAAAACACTCACATTATCAAAATTAAACATCAACACCAATGAATCATTATAATAAGTATAATTTGTTCCATTCCAATTATACTTAACTTCTTTCAATGAAGTCTCATTTATTGAAACATTAATTGTAACATAAGTCTCAGACTGAGCACTACCATTCAAAGGAGTAGGTTCAGTAAATGAAATATTGGGGCCAATATAATCCCCAGTATCTAAAGTAAAGTAAACAGTATCAGAACCATTCTGCAACCCATCAAATACAAATAATGTTAGATTATAATACCCATCCGAAGCATTAAACGTACTATTGCTATCAACAGTTGTTGTATTTGTAGTTCCATTAATAACCCAATAGTATGTCATAGACGATGTATTCCTATTATCTATTGCAGTTCCATTAACATCAATGGAATTTGAAGCTATGGTTGAGCCATTTATTGGATATGTTATATTGACAGTTGGTGCTGTTGCATCAATAGTTAAAGTCCTAATCTCAGTGCAATTCTCATTGCCTAAAATATCCTTAGCGCATCCTCTGTAAGTATAAGTTCCATCATCTAACCCATCCGAAGCATTAAGAGATTGATTCACATAAAGATACCACTTATCAACATCATACTTATTCAGATTAGCAATATACTGCTGGTAAACCTCAACAGCAGAAAGCGATCTATTCCATATCCTAACTTCGTCTATTGAGCCGTTGAAATATCTTGTTTCTGTACTATAAAAATATGCTCCAATTAATGTTTCTTCGTGTGTATCGGGGGAATTAAATGTAAGTGCTGTGGTATCAGCATCTTCTTTAATTCCATCCATATAAAGTGCCCAGTTATTATTTGCATACTTTACACCCGTAATCATATGCCAATTGTTATCATTAATCGAGGTTGTGCTCTGCATAGCAGAGGTACTTTTTTGCTCCCCTTCATAATCCCCATATACTCTATAAAATCCTTTTCCATTATAAACTGTAAGATGGAATATCCAGTCATCAATACCATCTCCACCTTCTTTTAAGCTATATTCTGCAACACCTCCTTTTGTATTAGCGTCTGATGAAGTAGTCTTAACCCAAAGATTAACAGTGAACTTTTCGTTGTTTAAAATTAGATAACCAGACTGCTGTAAATCAATATAATCATCACCATCAAACTCAAACGCCCCGCCATACTTTCCAGTACTATTCCAAACAGCACCATATATCGTTCCATTATTCCCATATCTAGAAACATCCACCGTCTTATTATTCACACCAGAAGTCTGTTCTCCTAATGCAGAAACATTATCAAAATTCATCATAAGAACCAAACTATCGTTATAATAGGTAAAGTTAGTTCCATTCCAATCATACTTAACCTCTTCAAGATTACTTTCATTAATAGAAACATTAACAATAAAAGACGTATTAGTCGTTACAGTTCCATTCGCAGGAGTTGGAGCAGTAAAGTTAATCCTAGGTGCCATTCCATCATCTCCCCCACCAGATCCAGTAAGGTTCTCTATCTTGTAATAATTCTCTTCAACACTTACCTTAACTCCGTTCTTCCACGTTCCGGCTATTGCTTCTCCCATGCTAAAGCTTATCTTATTTACACAACTTACATTTACATGTTCTAATTTTGTAGCATTAGGGCAGACAAAAATACCTTCATTACTAGAGTTAGGTACAAATATAGTGTGATTGCTCCAAACACCCGTAACTAAAGACACATCAATAACAGTCTTTGTTGCAGTTGAATTTATCCTTAATCCGCTTAAATTAACATTTCCTTCTGAGAACAACGCATACATCTGCAGTCTCTTACCCCATATAGGATGTGTAAAGTTAATGAATTGGCCTGTAGAATAGCTTGATCCATTGGTAAGCGCACCATCAACAGAACCTTCTATTGAGTAATTTCCAGAACTATTCTCATCTGGAATAAGTAAAGTTCCTTCTGTTGATATTGTTATCGTCCTCTCTTCTGTACTATTAACATTCCCAGCAGTATCATTTGCCCAGACTCTCCAGCCGAATGTTCCTCCTAAAGATGAGAAGTTACCTATTGTATAGTTGAAGATTGCTGATACATTTCCTGATGCAGATTGTATTGTTTGATTCAACCATGAACCGTCTGTTGTGTCATTCGTAGTTAATCTGTAGAAACTGATACCTGAGTTGTCCTGTATTGTTATGTTGATTTGTACTGTAGAACTATTATAAGTTGTTGAAGAGGCGTTTGTCTGGTTGTTTGAGAAGGAAGGAGGTGTTGTGTCTGCTTCCTCAACCCCACATATATCCAAAATTATATCATTCATCAAAATAGGTGAATAAGAGTTATAGATATTGGAATAGTAATGAATTATAGGCAGTAGATAATTAGATGTTGTTTGTATTGTGAATGTTGCATTATTCCCTGACATATCCTGCTCTCCGCTTGAGCTTTCTGTCCAGTCAATTCCTACACCATCATTTGCATAATCAATGCTTCCTGTTATGTAAAGTGATTTTATTTCTGTTGCGTTTAAAGTTCTGTTAAATATCATAACTTCATCAATTAAACCAGTATAATTATAATTATCTTTTAAGACAATATACCTCCCAAGACTTATAATTCCCGATGTTGTTGCTAATGTTTCTGTTGCAGTCCCTTCTTGAACCCCATTAACATATAATTTTTGAGCTGTTTGATTGCTCGTTATTACCAGGTGATACCAATTTCCATTATTTACACTCGTTGTTGATGTAGCCGAACCAGCACTGCCACCATCAACAGTACAACTTACTTTATCTGCAGTAACTCCTCCAATTCTACAAAATCTTGTGTCTGCCCAATCAAAAAATACTGGAGTATTGGTCGCCGTTGTTTTAAGCCATAAGGACATAGAATACTCAGTTAATCCTGTTGCACTTACACTTGCTGTTGATATATGCTGGATACTTAAAGTTCCATTAAAACTATAAGCATTTGCAATCTTCCCGCTTGTATTTAAAGCTCCTGTAATAACCCCATTATTCCCATTTCCACTTGCATCATTAGCATCTGCATCCAAATGCCAATACACCACCAAATCTTCATCAGTTGAGTTATATCCTGTATTGTTTCCAATACTCGCTTCCCACAAAGTTCCATTCAAACTGCTTCCATTAAGCTGTTGTGATTCTATTGTTACATTAACCCTGTTCAAAGTTCCGTCCTGTGTGAAGTTCTGTAATAAGAATGTTTGGTTTCCATCAGGATAATATTTTGAATAATTAGAAGCATATAAGTTATCTACATCTGTCTGGGTTAATACTTTATTCTTCCATATAGTTACTTCATCAATTAATCCATTAAAGCTGTTTCCTGCATCCAAGCTTCCTATCCATAAAGGAGCATCACTTGAAAATGGATTGTAAGTACAAGCACCATCAACATTTACCCCATTTATATATAAATCTAAATCATCATTTGTATCATCAAAAACTCCTACAACATGTTGCCATGTAGTTGCAACATCAATTCCAGAATCTAAATCACACACTACTGCTGTGCTTATACCATCATTGTCTATAACAAAATGCCATTCATCATCGGTAGCTGATATAATAACGCCCCAAGCTCTTAAATTATTTTGATAATCATAAACATTCAATACATAAGCATTAGAAGTATAATCTGTTATGTCTGACTTAGCCCAAAAACCAACACTCCAGTTTCCAGAACTCATATCCCAGTCACTCATTCCATCTTCAGCGCCATCTGGAACTGTGATATAATCAGCGCTTCCATCAAAATCATAAACATTCCCGATTATCCCATCTTCTTTCCAGTATATTGTATTAACATTTCCACCATCATTATTGTTTGCTGTGAAATCATAAGTAGTTTCTATACCATTATATTTTGCATTCTTTTCATTTCCACTTGTGTCTAATAAATTATTTTCAAAATGATATTCTGCAAGTAGATTTGTTCTATCCATATCTAAATACTGATGTCCTGATAATTGATTCACATAGATATTGTTTATTTCAGTTGAGTTTAAGGCTCTTGTAAATACCATTAGCTCATCAACAATTCCATTATAAGTCGTTGCTGTAGGCGTTCCAGAATATTCTCCAATTCTTACCTTGTCTGCTGAAGCATCTATATTTCCTGTATCTGCTGTTGGAGTTCCTGCAACTCCATCAATATAAACTACTACTCCTGTGCCATTATAAAGTCCTACAATATGATACCATTTGCTTGTATCATTTACAGGAACACTCCCAAGAGCTGTTTTTGCTCCCCCAGTATCAATCACAAACCATATCGTATCTGTATTATCATTCTTATAGCCTAAAGTAAAAGAATCATCTGCTGCAGCCCATTTTGAAAGTATCTGTTTATTATTATTTCCTGCTCCAACTGTGTTTGGTTTTACCCACAAAGAGATTGTTAATGTGTCAATTCCTTCTGTTTCACTCATACTAGCTATATCCGCATAATCATAAGAACCGTCAAACTTTAATCCATTTCCTACGATCCCCCCTTCTATCTTTTTTAGAATATCAACATCAAAAGGCATATACAGCATTATATTTGAATCATTCAATGAAATATGGGCGAAGTTGTTCTCTTGAGTTATATTATCTCTTATAGAATCTGTACTTATCGAAACATTTGTTATAATCAATTCATAAGTTACTGAACTTAGATGAGGAACAATCCACTCTATCCTATCAATTAAGCTATTGCCGTTTTCATCATAATAACTAACTGAAACTAACTCTCTACTCTCATTTACAATATGATATAAGCTAATACCTTCTCTATGAATATCATCAACATAAGTATAAGCCAATATATCCTCATAATGAACCTCAGAACTTACAACAATCCTCTTACCATTAGAAATATTCTCCTCTTCACTAATAGGACCTTCTGTATAGTATTCAATTTCAACATCTTCAACAATATCTTCAATTATAACAGAAGTTACATTTGAACTTACATCACTCTCATTAACATCAACAACATCGTAAACAACACGACCAGTTATTCTGTCAGCTACATCTTCAGTTCGGGGTGGGACACGCACATTTTTCTGCGCTAGTGGGGAGGATTCAAGATGAGACGCAGTCTCATCGTACCTTAACTCAACATTAAACAACCATTCAATAAATCTAGTAAGTAATCCTTTACCAGAAGAAGCAACTACATACCCAGTTAACTTATTCTTTTCATTCTGTAACCCTAACAATTCTCTATTAATTGAAGAAACCTCTTGCAGTGCAGTTGGATCTTCCCTTATTATCTCTAATTTCTCACTTTGTAACTTATCTTCAATCTTCTCAATTTGTTCAATTCTTTTCTCAGCTCTATAAGTAGAAGCATTCTTCACAATTCCTTTATCATTAACCTTTAACTTATCTTCACTTATAATTCCTCTAGAATCTCTTACACTTACATTTAAAGCATCAGATGAAATATTTACACTTAAATTAACAACAGAATCAGAAGCATTAACTAATTTAACCCACTTTACAGGTTTGTTAATAACAACTGAAGGTTTAAGCTCCTCAATAGTAACATTAACTTCATCAACACTTAATGGCTCCTCAACTACATTAACACTAAATACATTAGAACTTACATTATAATAACCATCATAAGCTGTAAAGAATATATATCTTCTTCCTGTAAAGTTATATTCAGGCAAGAGTATAGCTTGGTTATACGTTAATATAGTGCTTATGTTATCTGCTTCAGAAGAAGAATAGGTTAATTTGTCGCCATCTTCATCATAGAAATACTCAGAAAGGTTGGTTTTTAGGTAATCGCCCTTGTAAATTGTAATATTGTCAAATTCTTTAACCAGTTTAGGAGCATTCCTTGAAACATTAATCTCCTTCTCAACAGAATACCTAATAGAATAAACATCTAAACTACCATTAACCAAAAATCTTAATTTATACAAAGTAGCATTCATATCTATCAAGCAGGTTTCTAAGCAAACATCACTAAACTCAACCCTTTCTTCATAGAAGTCAGCATCTAAAGTAATAACATCAGAATACCTGATATCTGAATATAAGTTTTCAATATCTAATGAATAATTAGCATAAATAATCTGAGCCTTAACTACATTGCTTAACCCAGAATCATACCTCCCATAACTTAAATAGAAGCTGTCGTTCCAATTACCAATAGCCCCCATATTAATCAGAGCACAACAATCAACTGAACCGTAACATTCAACTATTTCTGAATTAACTTCCCATTTAGTGCATAATTTATCATAACTAACATTCCAATCAGATGAAATCTTAAACTCAAATACTCCTCTTAAATCTTTTCTCCCACCACCTTCAACTTTTACAACTAATCCAGTTACATCTAAAATACCTTGATTTAATCTGGTACTGTCAAATACTAAATAAGATTCATTCTCAAATTCTAAATAAGCTTTAGCATAACCATCCTTGCTTAGGCTGCCATCCAATCTTAAAGATTTCAAATTACCATTAACATCAAAAGTATAATTATAACTTGAATTCAAACTTAAAGATAAACTATCACTATAGAGAAATTCTTCTGTTATTGTAACATACCCAGTATACCTGTCAATTACACCAACACCAAACAGCATAGCAATAAACAATAGGGCCATCACAACCCTATAATCAATCAACTGCAATGTTTTTCCTTCTAACTTCTTTGAAGATTTTTTGATAAATTTATCACAATATCTATCCCACTCTTTCCTTGTCTTCCCATTTATCTTAGAGTTTAAGAGCGAATTGTATTCTTCTTTGCTTATAACTCCATTAACAAACTCCTTACTAATCTCTTCAGAATCTCTCTCTACTTTATTCTTTAACTCTTTGGCTTCCCCTACCTTCTCCTTTAACCTGATTAATCTTTCTCTTTCACTTCCTTGCTTTAATGAAAGTCTCTCAGATTTATCTGCAAACTCATCACAATGCTTTATCCATTCTTCTCTTGTCTTGCCCTCTATCTTCTCGTTTAAGAAAGCATAACATTCTTTTTCACTAATAAGCCCCCTATTAAGATCCTCCCTAATTTTGCTTAGATCTTCTTCAAAAGCTCTCTTTAAGTCCTTGCTCTCTTCTACCCTCTCTTTTAATCTGCTACTATCGTCTCTCAACAATAAAATATCTAATTTCTTTATCGCTTTATCACAATATTTTATCCACCCATTTCTAGTTTTACCATTTATTCTCTGATCGATATGTTTAGTATATTCCTTTTTGCTTACAACTCCCTGCTCATAGTGGTCTTCAATTTCAGCAAGGTCTCTCTCTACCCTTTGCTTCAAGTCTCCATAATACTGTAATCTCTCTTCTACGTTAAACCCTTCTCGTTCCTTTATTTTACTGTTTTCAAACATTTTTTATCTTATTCTTAGCCCTGAAGTACACCTTACGGACATCACGTTCATCTCTTTCCAGCAGCACAGCTATATTGTGATAATTAAAACCAGAATCATCCTTCAAATAGACAATAAGAGCTTCATAAGTTGTTAATTTCTTATGCCTCAAGATGGAAATTGGTATCTTAACATTAGAATACTTACTAAGAATATCTCTATCAGAAAGCCCTTTTTTGTTCTTTCTACTCACTATAATAAGGACAATGTCCGTATTAGTATTTAAATATTGCTGTTAACGAACCAAAAATCAAAATATTACGAAAAATTTATTAACTTAGCTTAATACCTAAGCTAAGGGGGTTAAAATTCAAGCTTCAATTATATTTTTAGGCACAGGACAAGGTTCTTTTGTTATAGGCAAGAATACCCTTTCTTCTGGAGGGATAATAATCCAGGTTGATGACAATCAGTTTCATATAGATCCAGGTCCAAATGCATTAAAAAATGCAGCCCAGGCAGGAATAAACCTAAGGGCAAACACAGCTTTACTTGTGTCTCACTCACACTTAAACCACTCTAATGACATAAATGCAGTTATTGATGCAATGACCTATTCAGGAATGGACAAAAACGGAGTTCTAGTAGCAAGCAAGGCAGTAGTTAATGATAATGAAAAGCAAAAAGCATCCCTAAACCAATATTACCGGGACTTTCTTGAGCGTTTCATAGTTTTGGAAGCAGGCCAAAGGGTGGGAATAAATGAGATAGAAGTTCTGGCATTAAAAACAAAACATTCCGAAGAAAACACTATAGGCTTCAAATTCTTCACACCTTATTTTACATTATCTTACTCAGCAGACACTAAATACTTTCCAGAACTGATCGAACAGTACAAGAATTCAAATATTTTAATCCTTAACGTTCCTTATGTAAACAAGGAAGAAGCGAAAAACAACCTATGTATAGAAGACGCAATTAAAATAATAAAAGAGGTAAAGCCAAGATTAGCTATTCTTCAGCACTTTGGAATAGAAATTGTAAAAGGAGATCCTTTATATCTAATAAGAGAAGTGCAAAAAGCAACTGGCGTTCAAACAATTGCTGCAAAAGATGGAATGGTCATAAATCCATTGTCTTACTCTGTGGATAGGGGTCAAAGGACACTTCAAATAAAACCATCAGAACAAAAAGCAGAGATAAAAGAGGAAAACGAATATGGGGCAAAGGAAATTCAGGAAGACGCAATAGAAGAAACAACAGAAGAGCAGCAGGAAACCCTAAATCAGATAAGCCAAACAGAAGAGCCATTGGATGTAAATGAGGCTATTGAAACAAAAAAAGAAGAAAACATTCTGGAAAGCAACAAGCCTTTGAAAGATATTCTTAAAGGAGAGCAATAAGCCATACAATCAAATACCCTACAAAACAACCAGCACTTAAAATAGGCATCGCAGGATAAAACTTATCTTTCTTCCCTTTTACAAACAATAAAAACAAAGCAATACTTACAACTACAGGGATTATAAGCGTTTTCAAAAAGCCAATAAAAACTCCATTCTCCAATATCAACCCTTTCATTACAACACCAGCAAACAACAAAGGAAACCCAATATCCCCCCCTCCAAGTATAGCTGTTTTTACCATCCTCTTTACCTTAACGCCCTTTCCAATCTTCTTACCTCCCCCCTCCATTTTGTAAGGCAGCAGCAATCCAGCAAAAACTTTAGATTTTGTCTGAAACTTTGCCATTGTCACCATATGTTTTATCTTAAACACAGCTATAAAATCATAAATAGAGATAAGAACCAAAAGAACAAATACAGCAAACAAATTCATTATAGGTACAAATATAGCAGCTAACCCGCCGTAAATAAAAACCTCTGTTAAGTTATGTATTATAACATTTGGTTTGAATATCTTATACCCTGCTAGCAAAATACTCAACACCAAAGCAATGTAAGTATTAATAAAAGCAGAAAAAGATATAGCCAAAGTCAAAAAAACAGCCAAAAAAAACCAAATCTTCCATAAAAGTGTCCTCTTGAATTTAATCAGCAACAAAACAAAAAAAGTTCCAATTAAAATTGCAATAATAATAAACACAAACGAGCTACCCTGCTCAACAGGAGGTCTTTCAATATTATATGGTAGATTTTCAAAAACAACTTCCCCTGTTTCTTCACTTACCTCATGATTTATATAAGCATTTGTTACCAATAAGCCAACTACCTGGCTTATAAAAAAAAGAAAAACTAAAATTAAAGAAACCTTCAAAGTATGTTTCATACACGAGTTAAAATCAAACTCATATATAAAGTTAATGAAAATACGCAATTTTTATATATTCTACAATTAAAAGGTACACAAATGAGAAAAAAACTATTATTTCTGCTCTTATTAATCTTAATTACTTCCTGCAAGAAAATAGAGTGGAATGAAGAGGATACCTGCATTAAGGTTAACTGCGCAAGACCTACTAATGAGAATATTTCTATAACTATCTCTAAAAAACCTATGTTAGAAGAAGAGATTGATATATTTGTCGTCTACGATTCTGGAGATTATCAGGGCAGTGTTAAGGTTGCGGTAGAACTTCCTCAAGGGTACCAGTTTGTTTCCAGCAAGAGGGAATCTACCTCTTTTGTTGCTAAAAACCAAAAAATAACCCTCAATGTCAAGGCAAAAGCAGTTCAAGTAGGAGGATGGTCAATCCTTGCATATTTTGAACATAATAATGCAAAAGCTCCTACTGTTATATATGCTCCTGTATTAAAAGAAGGCATAGATGAAAGCATGCTTACACCTATTCCACCAGGCCTAAAATGAACAAAAAAACCCAAATATCCCAACAAATGTTTGTATTTTTAATAGCCATTTTTGTATTTGCAATGATCTTAATTTATGGGTATAAAGCAATAGCAGATTTAAGGCAAAGGGCACAACAAACAGAGCTTCTGATATTTGAAAAACAAATAAAATCAGATGTACAGTCACTGTATGGAACATTTGATGAAAAGAAAAAAGAGTATACTGTTCCTGCAAAAAAGGTATGTTTCTTTGATAATGAGTATGAGGACAAAAGTTCAGCAAACATATGCAATGAGGCATATTCTGAATATGATCCTATCCTGTGTGATATGTGGATGAGCGGCGATGAAAAGAATGTATTTGTTGACCATCCCTTGGCGAGGAGATTCAGTCTGGAGAATATTAATATGAGTAAAGGATATTTATGTGCGCCAATTGAAAGAAAAAAACTCCCATTGACTTTAGAAGGAACAGGAAACCGTGTTTTGATTAATGGCCCAAGACTGATTTATGAATCTGAGTTTGATCCTGACAGAATCTTTACAATAAGTGTTGATTTAGTGCCTGGCTGGAATTTAGTTTCATTTCCTTTAGTTTTAGATGATTATTCGGTAGAATCAGCATTTTCCTCTATCGCTGGAAAATACACAAATATAATATATAATACATACCATACAATTTGTGCAGATCCAAATGATGCTTCTACTTGTGATACTTGGAAGACTGAGTATGTATATCCTCCTGAGTTTATTGACACAATGTTTCCAATTGAGGAAAGCAATCTTATACTTGCGAGGTACCCTTTCACCGAGGTTGACCACGAGAAAGCCTATTATGTCTGGATGGATGAACCAGGAACATTTACTCTTACAGGTAAGCTTCCTCAATATGTTGAAATTGAGTTAAATGAAGGCATGAATGGCATAAGTTTTATTTCTCCAATAGAGTTATCACCTGAAGTTGTTTTTGGGCCCGTTGTAGGTTCGGAGGGATATGTTCCATTTCTAATACATCCTTGCATGTTTCGATATGATGAAAATATTTATATAGATACAATTTACTTTATGAGAGATGGAAATTATGGGCAAGTATGTAACCAATTTACGGGAATTACCCATCAATTAACACCTGGTTTAGGTTATAATATAATACTAAAAACAATTGTATAAAATGAAAATAAAAATATTTAGTTATATTCTTGTCCTTTTCTTATTAGGTTGCTTTGTATTTGCCCAGGAAATAAATCCATTGGTTTATGATTACAGAAGAGAAGTTCCAACTGATACAATCACATTAGACAATATAGTTAATGAAAATCTAGACCAAATCCTAAAAACAAAGGAAAATCTAAAAATAGAGAGAGCTTTTATTGCAAAAGGCAAGAAAACAGAAGTAAAATTAAAATTAACTCCATCGGCTGTGCTCACAAATGTCAAGCTTTATGAAGAAGTTCCAAAGAGCGCTGTTAAATCAACAGATGAAATAAAATTCAAGGCAGAACCTACTAAAATAATAAATAAAGACCCCCTGATTATGTGGAATTTTGAAGAACTTAATAAAGCGAAGGAAATTAGTTATGAAATAAACAAATCCCTTGAAGATATAAACAAGGAAGAATTCAGATCAGCAGCCATAGCAGATAATTTTGGTGAAAAACTTTCCCCAAAAAAGAATCTAAAACTTTTATTAACCCTCTCATCTACCTTAGTTGTAATCATCTTTGTTTTGTTGTTTTTTATTAGATTAAGGTTTCCTACAGAAAAACCACCTCAAGATTACTCTCAACCTAGGCAGTACACCAATTACAACAGACCACCTTTTAGATAATCCACCCTAAACAAATATAAAATTCTTTGAATCAAAATACTTATATACACCAACAATATTGGACAATTTGTAATAAAAAATGAAGAGTGATTGTCGCTGGCAAGGATAAAGAACAATTAGAGTTTTATTTAATTAAAAAGCCACAAAGTGAGCTTATTTCTGTTAAAAAAGACTTAAAAAAGAGAAAAAATAGATTTAAAGCTCTATTTAACCTTATTCACTTTTCACCCCTCCAGCTTAAAGAAAAAAGTTTATATAATCTAGTCTTTCCCGAAATGATTAAAGTGGGTGGTTTATAGTGGAACAATACTTAGAAAAGATAAAAAAAGCGAAATTAGGAGAAATTATCCCTGTTTACAAGGTAATAGACGGTCCCATAAATTCTATAGAGTTTTTTGCCAAAATTTCAGATTATGGGAGGAAAAAACACTCTATATTGTTGGAATCAGCAGATATAGTGCCTAAATACGGAGAACTAAGCCTAGGAAGCGCTTCTCCTTGTCTGAAACTAACAGGGAATAAAGAAGATTTTGAGATAAAAGCATTAAACCAATTAGGAAAAAAGTTCCTAAAACTATTAAAGAAAGATCTTAGTTTCTGCGATAAATTAACCCTTAAACAAGACATATTGAAAGGAAAACTAATGCCAAAAAGAAAAAGCGTCTCAGAAGAAGAAAGGCTAAGACTCAAAACCCATATAGATATAATAAGGGCAATATGCTTCAAATTCAAGCCAACAGAAAAACCATTCATACCTTACTGCGGCCTTTTTGGTTCAATTTCTTACGATTTTATCGATCAATTCGAAGATCTGCCAAAAAACGAACAAGACCCTCTGGGGAATGAAGATTATGAACTTTATTTCTTAGATAACCTATTCTTAACAGATCACAAAAAAGGTAAGACATACCTTATATCAAACGCATTAATTACAGACAATAAACGAAATGAGATATTCAAAGACTGCATAAAAACAATTCAATCTTATGAAAAAGCATTAACAAAAAAATTGCCTAAACAAAAGAAATTCAAAGCTAAAAAACAAGAGCTAGAAACAGACACAAAAAAAGAAGAATACCAGGAAATAGTAAATAAAATGAAAACCCACATCTTACAAGGCGATATTTTTCAGGTTGTACCTTCTAGAACAATAATCGCAGATTATAACTCAGAACCATTAGATATATACCAGAAACTTAGAGAACTAAACCCTTCTCCTTATATGTTCTATATACACCAAACAAATGGAATTCTTTTAGGCGCTTCCCCAGAAATGGCCTTGCGTGTTCAAGGAGAAGAGGAAAAAACAGTTGAAATTAGGCCAATAGCAGGAACAAAACCTCGCGGAATAATAAACGAAAGTATTGATCCAGATTTAGATTCTAGGTATGAAACAGAGCTTAAAATAGACGAAAAAGAATTAGCAGAACACACAATGCTGATAGATTTGGCAAGAAACGACGTTGCAAAAATATCTAAAACTGGTACCAGATACTGTAATGAGCCTTTTGTAGTTGAAAAATATTCTCATGTTCAGCATTTAGTATCAAACGTAAGGGGCATTCTCAAAAAAGATCTTGACGCCTTACACGCTTACTTAGCAACAATGAATATGGGCACATTAACCGGTGCGCCAAAAGTAGAAGCAATGAAATTAATAAGGCAGCACGAAAAAAACAAACGTGGCTTTTACGGCGGTTCTGTAGGTTACATTACCCCAAATGGTGATATGGACACAACAATTGTAATTAGAAGCATGTTTTTAAAAAACAACAAAGCATACATAAGGGCAGGAGCAGGCATTGTTTACGACTCTATACCCCAAAATGAATTTGCAGAAACTGAAAAGAAAGCAAAAGCATGCCTAAAAGCAATCAAATTAGCAGGTGGTCTGAAGTGAAAGTCCTATTCATAGATAACTTTGATTCTTTTACCTACAATTTAGTAGACGAATTCCAAAAAAGAAACTGTGAAGTCTTAGTATATAGGAACAACACAGACATGAAGATAATCGATTCAGTAATAAAAAAATTCAAGCCAGGTTTGATTGTCATATCCCCGGGTCCAGGAACACCAAAACAAGCAGGAATCTCCAAAGAGATTATAGAACATTATCATGAAAAAATACCAATTTTTGGTGTTTGCTTAGGGCACCAGGCAATTATAGAATTTTTTGGTGGCAGAATAGACAAAGCAGTTGAGACAGTCCATGGTAAGCCATCAAAAATAACACACGATAATCTTGGAATCTTTAAAGGAATAGAGAACCCATTCCAAGCTGGAAGATACCATAGCCTTGTAGGTTATGAAATACCTTATTGTCTGGAAATCTCAGCAAGAACTGTTGATAGGGATATAGTTATGGCAGTAAGGCACAAAGAATTTCCAATTATCGGTGTTCAATTCCATCCTGAATCAATTCTAACTCCTGTTGGGGGTTTAATAATTGAAAATCTGATAAACCAGTTGGGAAAATGATCCAAGAAGCTATTTCTAAACTAATCGAAAAAAAAGATTTAACCCTGAAAGAAGCAGAATCAGTAATGAATGAGATAATGTCTGGCAAATCAACAGACGCGCAAATAGCTGGTTTCTTAATTGCTTTAAGATTAAAAGGGGAAACAATAGATGAGATAACAGCTTGCGCAAAAGTAATGCGTGAAAAAGCTTCAAGGATAAAACCCAAAGACCATGATAAGCTGATAGATGTTGTTGGAACAGGCGGAGACAAGTCTGGAACATTTAATATTTCAACAGTTTCAGCATTTGTTACAGCAGGAGCAGGTGTTCCTGTTGCAAAGCACGGAAACAAAGGAGTTTCTAGCAAATCAGGTTCAGCAGACGTCTTAAAAGCTTTAGGCATAAACATAGATTTAGAGCCAAAAAAAGTAGAACAATGCATAGATGAAATAGGCATAGGCTATATGTTTGCTCCAAACTTCCATTCAGCAATGAAATACGCAATTGGTCCAAGAAAAGAATTAGCAGTAAGAACAATATTCAATATTTTAGGCCCTTTAACCAACCCAGCAGAAGCCCCTTACGAGCTTATGGGCGTTTTTGATGAATCCTTGGTTGAGCCATTAGCAGAAGTTTTAGGAAAACTAGGTTGTAAACACGCTTTGGTCATACATGGAAATGGCTTAGATGAAATAACTCTTGAAGCACCAACAAAGGTAGCAGAATACAAAGATGGCCATGTAATAACTTATGAAATAAAACCAACAGACTTTGGCATTAAGCCTGCTCCATTAAAAGAGATTATGGGCGGCTCACCAGAAGATAATGCTAAAATCACATTGAGCATACTAAGCGGAAAAGAAAAAGGGCCAAAAAGAGATGTTGTTTTATTAAACGCAGGAGCAGCCATCTACACAGCAGGAAAGGCAAAGAGCATTAAAGAAGGCATAGAGATAGCAAAGAATTCTATTGATTCTGGCAAAGCTTTAGAAAAGCTTAATAAGTTGAAAGATTGGACTAATAAATAAGGTCCTCTAAATATTCTGAGGGCTATGAAAAATGATACTAGACAAAATCATAAATAAAAAGAAAGAAGAAGTGAAAAGAAGGGGCAAAAGACTACCTTTAGATAAAATAAAGCCTAATCTAAAGAGTTCGAACAGAAATTTCAAAAAAGCAATTAGCAAAAAATTCAGCCTTATAGCAGAAATCAAGAAAGGTTCCCCATCAGAAGGAATAATCAACAAAAATTTCAATCTTGAAAACATAGCAAAAATTTACCAAAAAAACAAGAATGTAAGCTCAATTTCAGTGTTAACAGACAGAAAATTCTTCTTTATGGGTCCAACCTGTTTAGCAGATGTAAGAAAAATAACAAAAAAACCCCTGTTAAGAAAAGACTTTATAATCGATGAATATCAAATCTATGAATCACGATTTTATGGGGCAGATGCTATCTTGTTAATAGCAAGAATCTTAACAAAACAAAAAATAAAAAGATTTATTGAAACAGCAAAAAAATACAAAATGGATTGCTTGGTTGAAATCCACAATGAAAAAGAACTGGAAAAATTACCAAATAATGTGGAAATAATTGGCATAAACAACAGAAACCTAGACACATTAAAGACCGACTTAAACACGACCTTAAAATTAATACAGAAAATACCAAAAAACAAGATTATTATAACAGAATCTGGCTACCACACAAATAAAGAAATAAAACTTTTGAATCCAAAGGATTCTAAAGTGTTAGGAAATTCGAAGAATTTCCAAAGAAAAGTAAAAAATAAAGCAAATGCTGTTTTAATCGGAACCTCGATTTTAAAATCAAAAGATATAAATAAAAAAATAAACGAGCTAATGAAATAAAATGGTTAAAGTCAAGATATGTGGGATAACAAACGAAGAAGATGCGCTAAAAGCAGCTATTTTAGGAGCCGACTACTTAGGATTTTTAGTAGAAATAAGTTTTTCAGAAGACACAATAACAAGAAGAAAAGCAAAAGAGATAATAAAAAAGCTCCCATTAGAAGTGACACCTGTTTTTGTAACATACTTGCAAAAAGCAGAACCAATAATAAAAATAGCAGAAGAGATTAATCCGACAATCATTCAACTCCACAACGATATAACCATTGAAGAAATCGGAAAAATAAGGGAAGCGCTCCCAAAACTAAAATTAACAAAAACAATCTCAGTAATTGATGAAAATTCAATAATTGAAGCAAAAAAATACGAGCCATATATTGATTTTATACTTTTAGACACAAGCTCAGGAAAAAGAAAAGGGGGCACAGGTAAAACCCACAACTGGGAAATAAGCAGAAAAATAGTTAAATCAGTAAAAAAGCCAGTATTCTTAGCTGGCGGATTAAATCCTGATAATGTAAAAGAAGCAATAAGGAAAGTAAAGCCCTATGCAGTTGACACAAATAGTGGCGTAAAACTTAAACCAGCAAAAAAACTTTTGAAAACAAAGTTTTCAAACGGTTTAGAAAAACCAAAGGTTTTTCAAAAAGATTATAAAAAACTGGAATTATTCATAAAAGGGGCAAAAGGATAAGATGTCAAAAGGAAGATTCGGCAAATACGGCGGCATATATGTTCCAGAAACATTAATGCCGGCTTGCGAAGAACTCGAAAAAGCTTTCAATAAATATAAGAATAATAAAAAATTCAATAAAGAGCTAAATGAATTACTAAAAGATTATGTTGGCAGGCCAACACCATTGACATTCTGCAATAACTTATCAAAAAAATTAGGCTGTAAGATCTACTTAAAAAGAGAAGACCTAGCTCATACTGGTGCTCATAAAATAAATAACGCATTAGGCCAGGCTTTATTGGCAAAATATACAGGTAAAAGAAGAGTAATAGCAGAGACAGGAGCAGGCCAGCATGGAGTAGCAACAGCTACCGCAGCTGCAAAACTAGGATTAGAATGTGAGATTTACATGGGTACTGTTGATATCGAAAGGCAAAAGCTTAATGTTTTTAGAATGAAATTATTAGGAGCTAAAGTTAACCCAGTAAATACAGGCGGAAAAACCCTAAAAGATGCAATCAATGATGCTTTAAGAGACTGGACTGCTAATGTTGAAACAACCCACTACCTCTTAGGATCTGTACTTGGCCCACACCCATACCCAGAGATGGTTGCTCACTTCCAATCAATAATAGGAAAAGAAACAAGAAAACAAATTTTAGCAATAGAAGGAAAGCTGCCAACAGCAATAGTAGCATGTGTAGGTGGGGGTTCTAACGCTATTGGAATATTTAGGGATTTCCTCAAAGACAAATCTGTTAACCTGATAGGTGTAGAAGCTGGTGGCCTAGGAATTAAAACAGGAAAACACGCTGCAAGATTTGCAGATAAGAAACTAGGAAGAGTAGGAATCCTGCACGGAACAATGACCTATGTTTTACAAGACAAATTTGGCCAGATATACAACACACATTCAATCTCAGCAGGTCTTGACTACAGCGCAGTTGGTCCAGAGCACTCAAACCTAAGAGATTTGAAAAGAGCGCAATACGAATTTGCAACAGACAAAGAAACAATTGAAGCATTAAAGCTCTTAAGCGAGAGAGAAGGAATTATACCAGCTTTAGAATCAGCGCATGCAGTTGCCCATGTTGTTAAACTAGCAAAAAAACTAAAAAAAGATGATATTATAATCATAAACCTCTCAGGAAGGGGAGATAAAGATATGGAAACTATTGCAAAAGAACTAAAATATTAAAATGTCCCAATGAGCTACAAAAAAACATTTTCAAAATTAAAAAGAAAAAAAGAAAAAGCATTAGTCCCATTTGTAGTAATTGGCGATCCTGACTTTAACACAAGCTTAAAGATAGTTAAAACAATCGTAGAATCAGGAGCAGATATTCTTGAATTAGGTTTTCCATTCTCCGATCCAATCGCAGACGGCCCAACAATACAATCAGCTGATGTAAGAGCATTAAACAAAGGAGTAAACCCAGAAAAATGCTTCAAATTCATAAAACAAGTTAGAAAATTCACAGATATGCCAATAGGTCTGCTGGTCTATTATAACCTGATCTACCAAAGAGGCACCAATAAGTTCTTTTATGACTGCAAATTAGCTGGTGTAACCTCAGTATTAGCAGCAGACGTTCCAGTAGAAGAATCAGCAGAAATAGTGCAAGCAGCAAGAAAACACAAAATAGATACTGTCTTTATAGTAAGCCCCTTGACAGACAACAAAAGATTAAAACTAATTTTAAAAAAATGCAAGGGCTTCGTATATATTGTAGCAAGACTTGGTGTAACAGGAGCAAGAGCAGATATGAAAGAATCCACCTTAAAATTAGTAAAGCGGGTAAGAAAACAAACAAAACTGCCTTTGTGTGTAGGTTTCGGAATTTCAAAACCAGAACATGTTAAATCTATTTGCAAAGCAGGGGCAGACGGAGCAATAGTTGGCTCTGCTATTGTAAAATTAATACAAAATAACTTAAAAAACAAACTATTAATGTTAAAAAAGATAGAAAATTATGTTAAATCATTAAAAGCCGCAACAAAATGAAACTCAAAATAGCGCCAAGCATTCTATCAGCAGACAGGTCTAAACTACAAGAAGAAGTAAATGAAATTGAACCCTATGCAGATTTAATCCATGTTGATGTAATGGACGGTAAATTCGTTCCCCCAATTACATTCCAGGCAGAAGAGATAAAGAAACTTAAAACAAAATTAATGTTAGACGTACATTTAATGGTTACTCACCCAGAAGACAAATTCATTCCTGATTTTATAGAAGCAGAAGCAGATAGCATAACAATACACGCAGAAGCATGCAAAGACATCAAAAAAGCCATAGATATAATAAAATCAAAAGGCCTTAGGGTTGGTATTTCAATTAATCCTCCAACACCCTTAGATTTAATCAAACCTTATTTAGATGACGTTGACATGGTTCTTATAATGTCCGTCAACCCAGGCTATGCAGGTCAAGAATTCATGCCAGAAGTTCTAAAAAAAGTTAAAGAATTGAGAAAACTCAGGCCAAATCTAGATATAGAGATTGATGGGGGTATCAATAAAGACACAATTAAACAGGCAGCAAAAGCAGGAGCCAATATATTTGTAGCAGGCTCATCAATATTCAAACAAAAAGACAGGAAAAAAGCAATAGACGAATTAAAGAAAGCCGCAAAAGAATAATTCATATGAAAAAAGCAATCTTACTTTTATTTGCAATTATTTTGGCTAATTCTATTTATGCATCATGCGATATCACAGACACAATCAACCAAAGCAAGTATTATGCCTACAGTATAGGTGGCAAGGATTATAACATAAGCTTATCTTCTTTAAAGAACGACTCAGGAACTATTTATGTCAAGTTTAAAATTAATACTTTGACTACACCAGATATAGAACAAAATGAGAAATATTCTTTAATTGATTCATCAGAAATAACCCCCTTAACTATAATGCCTGGCTCAGTTAACAAAGCTGAAATATGTTTTAATGCCGGTCTTTCTTGTATTAACTGCGGTACATGCTCATCTTTTAAAGAATGTGATGACAACAATTCATGCACAATAGACAGTTGTGATGGGGATCCTCCATGGTGCAAGCATAAACTAATCTTATGGTGTAGAGATAGTGATAGTTGTTGTCCATCCAAATGCAAAAATGAAGAAGATAATGATTGTGCAAGGTTAGCTGAATGTTCAGATGACTCTGAATGCGACGACAACAATACAATAACAAAAGATATTTGTAGTGGACAGCCAAAAAAATGCAGCAATACAAATATTACCGAATGTTTATCAGGGGACAATTATTGTCCAGATAATTGCACTTTCACCTTAGATACAGACTGTGATGAATGCTTAACTAACGAAGAATGCAATGACAATAATCCTTGTACATACGATACATGTATTGATAACCCAAAAAAATGTTTTAATAATGAAACATTAGGATGCATCCTTAATGATCTATGTATTTCTATTGGGGATAATGTTGAAGATAATTATTGTGATACAGACAAAACATTTAAACCTTTAAAATCAAAAAATGAACCATGCACAAATAACTATGAATGTATGAGCGAAAGGTGTGTAAAGAACACCTGTTGGGTAAGAAATCCAATAAAAGCAATAAAGGATTTTTTCTCAAGATTATTTAAGAAATAAAAACTAACCCTAAACATTTATATATCTCAAACTGTGTTTGAGTATTATAAAAACGTAGTTTTTATATATCTACAGCTTTGCTGGAGTATTATAAAAACGTAGTTTTTATATACTAAAACCATAATTCTCTAGTCTATGGCAAAAATTATAGACCCATATGGTTCAGAGTTAGTCGAAGATTATGTAAAAATAATAAAAGACTTCGGTTTAGGTACTTTTAACCCTAAAGAATATCCAGAACCAAACAGAATAATGCGTAGAGGGGTTGTTTTCGCAGAAAGAGGCATGCAAATTGTCCTAAAAGCAATGAAAGAAAAAAAGCCTTTCTATGTTCTTTCGGGCATTATGCCTACTGCCAAAAAAGTCCACTTTGGAACAAAGATGGTCTTAGAAAACATAGCCTACTTCCAAAAACACGGAGCAAAAACATTTTGCCTTGTAGCAGACCTAGAAGCAGCAGCTGCAAGAGGGGTTTCATTGGAAGAAGCAAAAAAGAATGCCATGGAATTCCAAATTCCAGCATACATTGCTCTAGGCATTGACCCTAAAAAAACAATTTTCTATTTTCAATCAGAAAACAAAGACGTAATCAAGCTTGCATATGAAGCTTCAAACAAAATAACACTAAATGAATTTAGGGCAGTCTATGGTCAAGCAGACCCAGCAAGAATTCTATCAGCTCTAACCCAGATTGGAGATATACTATATCCTCAAGTAAAAGAGCCGATGCCGGGCGTAGTTCCTGCGGGCGTAGATCAAGACCCCCATATAAGGCTTACAAGAGACACAGTCAGAAGGATGAAAGAGAAGAAATTCTTCTTGCCAGCAGGCTTATACCATAAATTCACCCCTAGCTTAGATGGAAACCTAAAAATGTCAAAATCAAAGCCAGAGTCGTGCATCGATCTTCCAGAAGACCCAAAAAAAGTAACTAAAAAAATAATGAGAGCTAAAACTGGGGGGAGAAACACAGTAGAAGAACAGAAAAAACTAGGCGGAGAACCAGAAAGTTGCATTATTTTCGAGCTTTACAAACAACACTTAATAGAAGACGACAAAGAATTACAAAAAGTACACGACGATTGTAAAGCAGGAAAACTATTATGCGGAGAAGACAAACAAAACTGCTGCAAACTAATGGAAAAATTCATGAGCCAATTAGAAAAAGACATAGGAAAAGCAAGGAAAAACATCAACAAGCTTAATTTCATAACATTTAAATAGAATTAAAACAATAAAATAAAAAGAGGTGATTTGTATGTTATCAAGAGTTGTTCCATTAAAGGCGTCTTTCATGGCCACAGCCATTGTTGGATTTATCATTTCTGCACTATACATCTACAAGCAATTAAACAACAAAACATGGGGGTTTACATTTATGCTCTTTTTTACAGCAATGTTCATAGCTTCAGTAATATCTATGACTTATGCCCCAGTATTGCCCGAATTAGACAAAAAACCAAAAAAGAAAAAATAAATTATTTATTGAGAGCATCAAACTTCTCTTTACATTTACTTTCTTTCCAGTATACACTATGGGAAGCTCTTTTCTCGAATAAAGGCACAGCTACTTTCAAAATATCTTCTTTAAATCCCTTAAATCCTTTCTCTTCAATGCATGCTTTTGCATCATCAATGCATTCCTTCATTATCTCAATGTTCTCTCTGCGAGCATTATCTCCCATTTCTCTTTCTTCATCTTCACTCAAGAATACTTCCTCCCATTTAGGATACGCACTTCCTTCTATAGTTCTCGGAAACGACTTAGAAAATGCCATTTAAACACCACCTCCAGCATAAAGTAATCAATTAAAGTTTATATATCTTTCTAGAAAACCCAACAACATAGGTGAAAACACGCCTGAAGAGGAAAAATGCGTTACGAAGTCCGCATTTTTCTTTTTGGCGTAGGACTTATAAAGTAAGTCCGTGTTTGAACCATGTGTTGTTGTTGGGTTTTCAATAACCTCAAATAGAACTCTAAAAATCAAACACTTTCTTAACCTTATGCATAGCAGTAGGCGCATCCCCCCCATGCCATGTAAACCTTGGTCTTACCCTCATAGAATACATTCTTTCGTTTGTATCATCAAATACTATTGCAGAACCCTTTAACCTAGGCAAAACATTTAATTGTTTGTCCAAACTCTGGCTCATATAACTCTGCATCAACATACCTAAAGCCTGAATATCCACCTTAGCAGTAAGCCTATGTGCAATTACAATATCTGATTGGGTCATAACATCAGTGTGTATCTTTCCTGGCTGCTGCGAAGCTAATATCAAAGAAATTCCAGGCTGCCTGCCTTCACGAAGTATAATAATTAGTGGATGTGTAGCAACAGTAGAACCTTCATTAGGCAAAAACTCATGTGCCTCATCTACAACAAGCCATACTAAAGGCTCTTTCTGTTTTATTTCAGCTTTCCCGCCCATAAAATGTGTTGTTTCCTTTATCGACTGCAGCTCTTCATTCTTTCTGGCAATCATCCTTTGCACAAACAATTTCTCAGATATTAATCCAATGACCAAAGCTCTCAAGCCTTGTGTGCCGGGAATTGTTGCATAACAGCCAACATCTAACACAGTTACTTGGCCACCTTTAACTAAATCATTCATTGGAGTTCCTTCTTTGCTAAATAACCCCCAATTCTCCGTAGCCAAAAACCTATTTTCAACAGCATCCTTCGTTTCTTGTTTGCTTCTATCATCCTTCTGAATAGCTGTAACAACATCTTCAATAGCAAAATCTCCTATTTCCTTTAAATCGTTAATTACCCTCTCAATCAAAACACCCTCTACACTGTTTATGTTTATATCAAAAGTCATGCACCAATCAGCAGCATCTAATTCAGAAGGCTTTATGGAGAAAGGAGCATCAGTAGGAACGCCCTCTTCTTTATATTTCTTAAAATAACCAGCAGGAGTGTATACCTTAATATCGAGCTTCCTGCCCTCTAACCCCCATTCCTTCAATAACTCAGATTCTTTATCATTAGCATATTTCATTGTCCAGTATATCCCCATAGTATCAAGCATGACTACAGCCAAATTCTGTTTAACTTCCTCTGGCAAATCACTAACTCCCTCTGCTATAACCCCCATTGTATAGGACTTACCGCTTCCACGCTTACCGCAAACAAAAACAACATGGCTCCTGGTTACATCCATATAGATCTTATTAGATAAAGAAGTTGTCTGGCCCATCTTGACATAGTGCTTACCAAGAAAGATAGTGCCCTCTGTGCCATACTTCTCTCTATCCTTTTCACTTCTTCCGATTATAATATCATACATTAATAACAAAATACCTGGGAACTAATATAAATGTTTATCGAAACTAATGGGTGGTGAAGTCTTTTCATGCAAAATTCAAGGGGTTTTTTGAGCTTAAAAATGCAATTTTCGCAAGTTTTAAATAAGGGGGTTTATTCTATGCAATAAAAGGGGTTCTGATAGATTACTTTTAAATATAGCCAACTATCTGAGGTGTTTACGATGCCAGAAAAAAATCAAGAAGAAAAGAAAGACATTAAAAGGAAAAAATCAAGAAAAATAAAAAAGAGCACGATAAAGAAAATTTCTGCTGTAGTTGTCCTGCTAGCCATTTTGGCCGTAGTTTTATATTTTGCTTCTAGGACATTAATACCAGAAAAAGCAGCAGCAATAGTGAATGGAGAAAAGATTACAAACCAAGAGCTGGAACAAAAATACTCTCAACTACCAGACCAATATAAGCTTTTTATAACCAAAGAGGATTTCCTAGATCAGATAATCTCAGTAAAATTATTGCTTCAAGAGGCAGAGAAAAAAGCTGTTGTAGTAAGTGATGAGGAGATAGAGGCTGAACTGGATGCAATTAAAGCACAATTGCCTTCAGAGGAAGAATTTGACACCTTATTAAAACAGAGAAATATGCAGCTTTCTCAGTTAAAAAAACAGATTAGTGAACAGTTGATTATTAACAAATTGCTTAATGAAACCGTTTTCTCTAAAGTAGACGTAAGCGAATCCCAGATCAGGGGATATTACAATAATAATGAAGAGGATTTTAAAGCAAAAGAAGGTGAAATCAGAGTCAAGCACATCTTAGTAGCTTCAGAAGAAGAAGCAGGGGAGATACTTAAAGATATAAAAAATGGGGAAGACTTCTCAGAACTAGCTAAATCCAACTCCCTTGATACTGGTTCAGCTATAATGGGGGGAGATTTAGGATTTATACAAAAAGGCCAAATGGTTAAGGAATTTGAAGATGCTGCTTTTGGCTTAAAAATCAATGAAGTATCACCTATAGTACAAACACAATTCGGTTATCATTTAATAAGAAGAGGGGCAGATACAATATCATTTGATGAGGCAAAAGAGCAAATAAGGCAGACACTCTCAAACGATCTCTCAAACAACGCTATAGAGCTTTATATCTCCCAGCTTAAATCTGGTGCAGAAATAATAAAAGAGGGTGATAAAGTTGCAGCAAGAGTTGAAACATTCAAAGAAACCAAAGACGAAATTTGCAAGAAGGATGGCAAAGTTATCATAAGGCTATTCTCAACTGCCAAAAACCCAAATTCACAATGGATAAGCGAAACATTCGATAAGGTAGCAAGAGAATACTCTAATGAGGTAGTTGCATATCATTGGCAGCTAGATACCGGAGATAATACTCTAACAGAAGATGTAGAAGAAGGCATCCCAAAAGAGGAAGTAGATTTATTCAAAAAATACAATCCAAAAAGTACCGTACCTACTTTTGTATTCGGCTGTAAATATGCAAGAATCGGAAACGGATATGATATATTGGAAGACGAAAAAGCAGAATTTAAAAGGTTAATAGGCCAATTATTAACAAGTTAAAATGGATAACGAACAAAAAGAAAGATTAGAACAAGAATTAAGATTCCTTAAGGAGAGTTTAGAAGCAGACGTTATCTCCAAAGATGAGTATGAAAAAGGAAAGGAGCGAATAGAGAGAAAACTAAAAGAGATTGAAGAAGGTCCAACAGAAGAACCACCTATAGAAAAACCAACAGAAGCGGAGAAAACAGAAGAATTGAAGGAAGATATAGAAATTAAGGAATTCAAAGAAAAACCAACTAAGATAATTGGGATTGAAGAAGAGGAAATGCCAGAAGAGCCAAAAAAAGAAGAAACCAAAGAATCCCCAATTGAAATAGAGAAAGTAAAAGAGAAAGAAGAATCAATTGAAGAAGAAATCACATTTTCTAAAAAATGGGTATATGCCCTAGCAATTATGGTAATAGTGGCAATATTGTTTTTATCTATACGTTCTTGTTACAAACCTTCAGAAACAACTATAGAAGAGCCAACCGAAGAATTTATACCGATATGTTCCTCTAATTCTGACTGCAAACAAAAAGGAAAAGTTGGTTTTTGCCTAAGTCCTGGTACAGAAGAAGCGGCTTGCGAATTTAAAGAAGACATAAGGGTAGAACTTACAGTAATAAATGATAAAAATTGTAAATTATGTGATTCTGATAGGATGAAACAGGTTATAAACGAGATATTCCCAAATACCAACATTAAAAATATTGATTACATCACAGTTGAAGCAAAACAATCTATTGAAAAATTGGGCATAGATTCATTACCTGCATATATTTTTGACTCAAACCTTACTAAAGCAATAAACTTTGATGATTTCAAAAGGGCGCTAGTTAAAAAAGGAGACAAGTACATAATGACCAATACTGCATCTGGATCCAATTATTATTTCAAAAGGGAAAAAATCAGCAATAGATTAGACATATTCTTAACAGCCGATATCGAGGAAAAAGTAGACAAGAATATTGAAGAATTCTTAACCCTGTTTGGTTCAGGCATAAACTTCACAAAAAAAGTTGTAACAGAAGACACAAAGATAACTGAAGAATTAGGAATTAATTCTTATCCTGCATTTTTGATTAACAACCAATTCAAGTTTGGTGGTCTCAATTCAGCTGATTCTATCAAGGAGAAATTCTGCGAGATAAATAAATTAGAAGAGTGCAAACAGGAACTTTCAAAAGATATTAAATAAAAAAATTTAAAAAAATTATAAATCACTTACTCTAAGCATCTGTATACCAGTTTCATTTGGTTTAACCTTAGATTCCATTGCAACCAGGAAACTAATATTTGCTCTTTCTGCTGTTTTTACCAATTCTTCATCAATAATTCCATCAAATACAATTGCATAAACACCAGAAGATAAGCTCTTTATTGTTGTTTGTAGCTCTGATATTGGAACTTTGCCTAAAATATTCAGCTTATCATCCAATATATGCGCCCCCCTTGTACCAACTAGATTCTCTAACATCTCCTTAAATACCTTTTTTTCATCTGCTGTAGCTTCCTTTTTATCCGCCATTGGAGCATTTGTTCTTGGAATAAATGTTCTTTGCGGTCTGCTGCTATAAGTTGGCTGTGGTCTCCTAGGAGCATTTATTGGCGGTCTCTCAATCCTATCTACATCTTTCCCCAACTCCAATTTTACTTGTTCAACAGAAACCCTGCTTCTTAAAGCCTTATGAATTTCTTTCTTGGTTATCTCCTCAACCTCTTTTCCAGCAGATGCCATAGAAACATAATCAATCTCTGCCAAATTTGTCAGTTCTTTTATTATCAATCTGCCACCCCTGTCACCATCTACAAAAGCAGTTATCACTTTCTTCTTGCTTAAATCTATAATAGTTTGTGGGACAGAAGTTCCGTTTAGTGCAATAACATTCTTAAAGCCATGCTTCAATAGGTTCAATACATCTGCCCTCCCTTCTACAACAATAAGTTCATCACTTTCATCTATTGCGGGGCCTGCAGGTAATCTGTCTTTGCCGTATTCCTGAACTTCCATAACTCTTACAGAATACGCAACCTCATCCGCCAGCTCTCGTGAGTCTGGAATAACACTGTCCATCATTACCTTTAGCAATTCCTTTGCTCTTTCTATTACAAAGAGCCTCTTTGTTATCCTAACATCTTCTATATTTTGAACCTTGATTTTAGCATTACATGGGCCAATTCTTTGAATAATCTCCAGAGCAGCAGCAACTATAGAAGTCTCTGCTTTATCCAAACTTGAAGGTATATTAATAGCTCCTGTCGTGTGTCCGCTTCTTGTGTCTACATTTACCTCTATCCTTCCAATTCTTCCAGATCTTTGAAGCTCCCTCAACTCCAATTCTGCCCCTAACAAACCCTCTGTTTGCCCAAATATTGCCCCTATAACATCAGGTCTGTCAACTATACCTTCTATTTCTATAGATGCATTTACAATATATTTTGATGAAACTGGACTAATTTTTCCCATTTTTTACACTCTCCATAAGCTCTATTACATTTCTAGAAGGAGAAATCTACTATCAAACTTCCAACATTTTGTGAAGTGATGATAATGATTTTAGTCTACTCCTTCTTTAAAATAGAACAAGTCTGCTTTTAACTAAGCTATTTTTTGCCTTTTTACAGTGAAATTAACTGAATAAATGAATATTAAACCCAAACTTGCCCTATTTTTACTTATTTAACCTTATTAAGCTTATAAATATGATTGTAGCCCGTTACACTAACTCTCAAGCTCATTGCTTGCATTTAGCGTAAGCTCCATTGAGTACTCTCGTGACGGGCTCCTATAATCTTTATTTTAGCTATATTTTTTTAATGTTATACTAGTATTTAAACTTATATGTTATTAGTATTAAACCCTAACAAAAGCCTCTTGCGAGGCCCTTGCTAGGGAAAAAGAGGTGATTATGAACTTCTTTTAACTTAAAAAACCCATGCAAATGTCCTGTGGCGTTAAATGCATAAGCATTTACTGCTTTACAAGGCATTTGCAGGGAAAAGAGGTGTTTAGACAATATTATCGTAATATTGGCTTTTTATAATAAATTTAAGAGGACTCTACCACCCCTCTTACTGTTACTATCTCAGAGTAGAACTAATATATAAACCTTTTGATTCTGATACTATTTTAGAGTAGTGTATATAAAAAAAGTCAATATTTAAATACACAACGGAATTATGAAAACAATTATGCCAACCAGAGCAAAAGAAAAATTCAAAACAATGCACAATGTCTTTGATGAATTTACAAATAGGACTCTATTCAAACTTATGTCAGAAGGATATTTCCAAGGCCTGGAAAGCCCAATAAGCATAGGGAAAGAGGCAAACATATTCTCAGCAAAAAGGAAAGATAAATCTAGGGTAATTATTAAGATTTACCGTTTGGAAGCTTGTGATTTTAACAGGATGTATGACTATATCAAGGAAGATCCAAGATATGTAGAAATTAAAGGCAAGAAAAGAAAAATAATATTCTGTTGGGTGCAGAGAGAATACAGAAATTTGCTAAAAGCAAGAGAAGCTAATGTAACCGTTCCAACACCATTAACCTTCCAAAATAATGTTTTAGTCTTAGAATTTATTGGAAAAGGCGATTCAGTAGCCTCTAGGTTAAGCATTGAGCCGCCAAAAAACCCAAAGGATTTCTTTAATAAGATAATAGAGAATATGAAAAAGTTATACAAAGCAGGCCTTGTACATGCAGATCTATCTCCTTTCAATATACTCAACAACGATGAAGAGCCTGTTCTTATAGATTTCTCGCAAGCAACAATACTAGATAACTCAAGAGCAGAAGAATTCCTAAGAAGAGACATCAGAAACATATGTACATATTTCAGAAAGTTAGGCTTAAAGATTGATGAAGGGAAAATAATGAAAAAAATAATTAGCTAGGCACTTGTGGTGGTTCTATTCCCCCTTTATCATCAAATATGCTGTCTATATTTGTATCTCCCCCCGCATTGCCTTCTAAAGTTAGGCACTCGCAATTACAAGTCCCTTCTGCATAACCATTAGTGCATATTTTATCGCAAATATATGTGCAACATTTGCCATCTTTAGTGTAAAGCTTTGACTCGCAAGATTGCTTACACCCAGAAATAAGTATAAGTAAAATAAAAAATAAAAGTATTTTTTTCATCTTAATCACTCAGGCATTGCAGGTGGAGCAATTGTTGTTATTGTCACGCCGCCCATTGTGCAGTAATCAATTGCCTTAATTATAATTCCCGAATTTACTTCATTACTATTGAATGCATAGTTTTCTGTTATTTTCTCCCATGACTGCCCTAGTGCATTCCATTTATAAAGCTTTTCAAACTGGCAGTCACCTTTAAGGTCGCTTAGATAGCCGCCAACCATATCCTCTGTTATCGGCACTAAGTTCCAGTTAGGATTTAGCTTTATATCTTCAAAAGATATCTCCTTATCAATTTTGATTTTTAGTGAGTAATCTGTATATGAGTAGACCCAGAATGCATTTGTTGCAATATACTCCTTAAACTCATCCCCCAAAATCTGTTGAGCTTCTTTTATTGTTACATACCGCTGTTGATCTTTTAGATAAACAAAACCCAATAATTTTCTCTCTAATCCATTACTCTCAAAACTTACTAGTTTTCCAGGTAAACTTATTAGGTTCCATCCCTTATAAAGTTTTATTTCAACCTCTTCTGTTGGGAAAGGTGGTGGCGTTACAGGATTTGATGGTTTTATTGTAAGAACAGCATAAGCGCTGTCTTGCACACTTGGATTCCCCAAAAGCATAGCCCTAACCTCAAATTTATATTCTTTCTCATAATAAGATTTTACAATTTCTGCTGAAGCTATATCTTCTTGCTGATGAGCAACTGTTGCATTACCTTGTTGTACTGTTGTTTGCCCTTCAACAACTGCTCCTCCAGTTACAACATTTGTTTGTACACTCTGAACATTAACTATTTTTCTGATCCTTTCCTCTTCTAATTTTTTCTTCTCTATCCCTTCTACTTCTTTTGATTGGCCTACTCCAATAGTTGCCTCTGTTTGCTCTGCTTCAACAACCTGATATGGTCTTACAACCAAAGTAAATGATTTCTTCTCACCTGCTGCCAAATCTATTCGTTTAGGATATTCCTTTAGGAAGGGCAGGTTGTTTACAACAATATTATAAGTATAAGATTGTAACATGCAAAGCGCTCCCTCGGGGCATGATGGTGCTGGATGCTTATCAACTACTGTAACCTCATATTTAGCATACTCTCCATAAGTTATTTCACCCATTGTTGGTTCAATATAAACATCAACATAATCATCGTTAGGAATATTCTTTTTTACAATGAATGTAGCACTATTATCACTTAGCCCAAGTAAGCTTATTTCAGCATCAAAAACATTTCTGCTCTCCCCTCTTTTTAGTACAAACTCTGTCCCCATACCTGTGCATGATGCAGCTTCATTAGATGAAGAGGCTACACAATTAGATGGCATATCAACCTGAACATATGCCCCCACAGCTTTGCATCCTGCTCCTCCACTAGAGCTTGTTTCACCCATACTTTGAGTTGCCGTAGTTGCATAACATTCTTTTATTATGCTATTCAATCTGATCTTCATATTTTTATAATCTAAAAACTTAGCCTCTTGTTTCTCTCTAAGTTCAAACTTTTTATTTAACCTTGCGTAAATTCCGCTTGGTGAACAATCTCGTGGACAATTGCACTTGCTTTCTCCCAATCCGCAATTTCCATCGCCGCATTTTGCACAAACATTACCATTACTTAGTATCATTGCATTGCAATCATCAGAAAATCCGCTTGGATCGTTAATCTTATTTAATCCTCTACAACATTCGCTTGTATAATCATCCCACTTTATTTTTTGCCCTTCACCAACGCAAGTTTGTGGTTGGCTAATGCATTTTCCATTAATGCATTTAGGAGATAGACATCCTTGTACGCAAGGTTTACCTTCTTCACAAGCAGGGGACATAGGGCACATTATAGGACAATCCGAATCTATTTTGCATTCATTAATTGTACAATCTTGCGGACAGTTTGCTGAAGTTTCAGCACAAGGGCAGGTTGTTGCTTCACAGACAACTTGCTGGCAGATGCCATCTCCGCATTTATTAACACAAGTTTGTGTTCCACAGGTGGCATATTGAATTAATGCTCCAGTACATGAGTTATACCATCCTTCTGACCTTGTTCCTGCATATTTACAAACCTTTCCGCAGGTGCTAGAACCCAAAACACATTCACTACCTATACAATTGCATGTCGGTTTGCCCGCACCTACCTGAACAGGGCATACTCTAGCGCAATCAACTCTTGGTTTATCAGACCTTTTTACGCAGGTCCAACTACAACTGCAACTAGAGAAAACAAGTTCACAATCCGAATCACTAGAACATTTATCTTCTTTTACACAAGCACCATCTTTGCAGCCATTTGGGCAGGCGTATTTTTCACCATTAAGATTATCACAAGAATATTCGAGTAGTGTTGACTCATCCAAACATTTATCTGCCCAAGCACCGCAGGTTGGACAGGGCTTTTCAGTACAATAACATGGATCAGTAATACCTTTTACATAATAATTTTTTCCGCCATCCGAATCTTTGCATCTTGTTTCAGGGCATAATGAGCTTGGATCTGTTTTGCACAAACAACCCGCTCCTATTACTGTACCATTTTCATCATATTGTTCTTTGATTTCACAGTACTGTACCTCTGTTCCATCAGGGCATTTATAATATTTAGAGCAAGAATCACTTGTAGAACCTCCTCCGCCTCCTGACGAGGATGTTGCACTGTCTGCAAACACTAACGTTTGTATTAAAACAAAACCTATCAACAAACAGCTAATCAATTTTCTAAAGTTTTTCATCTTCATCTTCCTCCAGTTTTTATTAAACTATAAACTCCAAACCTGTCAAACTTACTGAACAATATTTCAGTAAACATTTCAATTATTTTTTCCATTTTCTTTGTCAATCCTCACTTTAATTTATAATCATCACTTAACTTCAATTCAACTTGAAATTATGCCCCTTTAAAAAATAAAAAATGGGGGTGAATGGCTGACAGCCAAACACAGATAAGAGATAATTTCTCGTATCTAAACACTAGAATATGAACCAAATATAAATAACTTGGGTGGTGCAAAAACCATAAATAAGCCCAAAATAAGGTCCAAATCAAAAAACAAGCCTAAATTAAGGTCCATTTACTCTTTCCCAAGAAACCAACTAGTTAATCCAACTTTCTTCAATTTACCAATCTTTTCTATCTTTACAACCTTTTTCAGCTCTAAAGCAAGCAATATCCTAACTAAAGAAGTCTTTGGAATGCCTGTGCTATACCTAATCTTAGCCTGAGTGCTTTTATTGTTATTCTCCAAAAGAAAATTAACTATACTCTTTTCTTTCTCTTTCAAAGTATTGATTATATCCCTGGTTCTCGAACTCAATTTTTCTTTAGCATCTTCCTTTACAACCTCCTTTTTTTCTTCAATCTCTTCTTTTTTCTCTACTTCCTCTTTCCCTTTCTTACTGATATACCTCACTCCAAAAAATGCAACAATCAACACAACAATCATAATAAGTATAGTCCAAAAGTTAAATCCAGAAATTATCCCCTTGTTTAATGTAACGTCAATATTGCTTAATTCTCCCTTTTTGATCTCAACATCCATAAAACCAACCTTATAACCATGCATTGCACATACTCTACAAGAACCGATAGGTAACCAATAAGAGCTAAAACCGCCAAAATCATCACTAATCTTATTATCTCTGTCCCCATAATCTCCACTGCACTCAAATTTAATTTGTGCTCCTTTCACAGCTTTTCCATTTCCCCCATAAACATTCCCAATAACAGAACCAACAGAGAATAAATATGCTGTTCTCGTAACATCATTGTCCACATCTTGATCAACTGTAATAAAATAATCCCTCCCACCAGTATCTATCTTATCTACCTTTAGGGTTATATCATATGTTCCCTTATATAACCTTAATTTAACTAAACCATCATTACCCACATATTTCAGTGTATTTGTCTTCTCACCAGTTTCTTTATCTAGTATTTCTAGGTTTACGTGTATATCACTAATCAAATTCTTTAGATCATAATCCTTTAATTCAAAAATAACATCTAACTTCCCGATTATCTCTTTTTCCTCTTCTGGAGGAGGCGGAGGAGCAATAATAGCTTCTTCTGTAGCCTCAAACGGAGTCTCACTTTGAGCACATACACTAACTAAACAAGACAGAACTAAAAATATTAAAAAATACCCCTTTTTTATCATTATACAGTATATTTTACCCTATTTATTTAAATCTTATGCAAATAAAACTTTTCAATTTTCGCAAGTTTTAAAAACAATAACGAAATCCTAATAATAAAATCAAAAATCGCCGCCAAAATGGAATACCTATACGAACTAAGAATACCTAAGGACCGCATAGCAGTCCTCATAGGTAAGGAAGGGACAATTAAGAAAGAGATAGAATCAGAAACAAAAACAAAGATTACAATAGACAGCCATGAGGGGGATGTTTTTATTTCTGGTGAAGACGCATTGGGTTTGTATTCTTGTAGGGAGGTTATAAGGGCAATAGGTAGGGGATTTAACCCAGATATTGCAAGGCTATTATTAAAAGCTGATTATTGTTTTGAATTTATTGATATAAAAGATTATGCCGGAAAATCAAAAGATACCTTATTAAGGATAAAGGGGAGGGTTATTGGAGCAGATGGCAAAACAAGAAGGTTAATAGAAGAATTAACAGAATCTTATGTTTGTGTTTATGGAAAAACAATCGGTATTATCGGCTTGTCAGAGTCAGCTTCCATAGCAAGAGAAGCTATTGAAAAATTGTTAAGGGGGAGCCCGCACTCTACAGTCTATACATTTTTAGAGAGAAAAAGAAGAAACATAAAAAGAGCAAGATTATTAGGGGCAGATATTTAATAGAAATGTAAAAAAACAAAGGTTAATTGGAAATGGAGCATTTCCAATTTGCTCAGAAATGTTAAAAACATTTCCGACATTTGATAATTTTAATTTTTTGCAAGACAAAAAATCAAAAGCTTTAATAATAACCCCATTTAAGATTTTCTTAGAAAATGCCAGAAGACATACCAATTGCATTGGAATTAGCGAAAAAGCAGCGTGAAATAGGCGTTGCAGAATTCTTTGCTAGAAACAGGCATCTTTTAGGTTTTGACAATAAAAGAAAAGCATTAATGACCTCAATTAAAGAAGCAGTCGATAACTCTTTAGATGCTTGTGAAGAAGGAAGTATCCTTCCAGAAATATCAGTTGAAGTTATTGACTTACAAAACGATCATTTTAGAGTTATAGTTGAGGATAATGGTCCTGGAATTGTAAAAAAACAAATTCCGCATATTTTTGCTAGATTATTATACGGCTCAAAATTCTTTAAACTTTCTCAATCTTTAGTAGGTGATGAACCTATTATGGTTAAGATTAATGGAAAGATAAGGTTGCTTCCAATTTCTGAATTGGTTGATCCTTATCTCTCAGATGAGGGGGAGATCAGTGCAAATAATCTCGATTTGTTTGTTCCGGCTTTTAATAAGCAGGACTTAACTTACTCGTTTAGGAAAGTTTCACATCTTATCAAGCATAAGAGAAGAAATGAGATACTGGATATAACTTTAGAAACAGGCAGAAGGGTTAAAATAACTGGTTGTCATTCTTTATTTACATATAATCCAATTTCTGGTGATGTTGAAGAAGTCGAAGCAAGAAAGCTTAAGAAAGATTCTTATGTTGTGGTTCCTAAGTGCATAAAACTTAATAGTGAGACTCATGAGATTAACCTCCTTGATTATCTCTCTCCTAAAGAAGTTGGAAAGCGCTGGTTTGTTTATGGTTTCAAAGAACATCAACTAAAAGAGATCTTTTCAAGAGCTGAAAGGGTACATAAAAAAACTGATAAGTCTAGAGCATACTATAGATTTACAACAGAAGAAGGAACTATTGATATTCTGGAGGATAGTTACACTTACAATTATCTTAAACAAGGGTTTTTACCATTGGAATTAGTTCTCAAACTTAAGGTGCCTGTTGATAGCGGTAGTTGGCTCCAAACTTATTTTCATGGCAAACCAACAAAGGTTCAACTTTTATGGTCCCTGACTTCCCCTCTTTCCAGATTTTTAGGATTTTTTGTTGCAGAAGGTCACGTAGATAATAGGCAGATAGGCTTTTCCTTTTCTCAGACAGAAAAAGCCTTTGTTGAAGAAATAATATCAACAGCAACCTGTCTTGGCTTATCAAGTACAATTGAAAACAGGCTAGAAAAAAATAGTATAAGGGTTAAGTGTTTTGGTGGTCTAATCTCAACTCTTATGCAACATTGGTGTGGTAAGGGGGCCAAGAACAAGAGAGTTCCTGATTTTATCTTTTCAGCTTCCAAAGATATTCAACAACACTTCCTAGATGCTCTTTATCAAGGTGACGGCCATATGTTCAGGGGAATCAATCAACTTGCGCTAACAACAGCAAGTCATCAATTGGCAAATGAGGTGCAATATTTGTGGCTTATGCAGGGCGTTTTATCTTCATTCGAATCAAGGATTTTTAAGGGTCTTGGAAAAGGACTTTCTCAAGCTTATAAAATCTCAATTTATGGTGATGATATTGGTAACTCCTTTATCTTCAAGTCATATCCTACAAAAAATAATTTGCACAAAAATGGATTTCCAAATACCCTTTTTAGTTTTAAAAGAAAAACAGGAAACATTAGCAGACATAAAGATTCATTCTTAATTTCATCAGGGCTAGCATCATATAAAAAAACATTACCTATTTATTCAAGACTTTTTGATATTCTTAAGAATAAGCAATCCATTTCTGATTTGAATCGTGAAATACCCGGTTTTAACCTTCATCACATCAACCACTTAGAAAGAGATGGTTTCATAAAAAGAAGTGACGGCCAAATTCTTATTACTAAACAATTCCTGCGGTTTAAAGAAGAAGTAGGTAAAATCACACAGTTTATAGATTCTGATTTATATCTTTTGAAGGTTAGAGACATTAAGGTCATAACCGAAGGCTATGGCTATGTTTATGATATATCAGTTCCTGACTGCGAAAATTTTGTTGGGGGCCTAGGGGGTATATCTCTTCATAATTCACGCGGACAGCAGGGCATAGGCATATCTGCTTCAGTTCTTTATTCCCAATTGACAACAGGGAAGCCAACAAAGATTGTTTCGAGAATTGGAAAAGGCCATGAAGCCCATCATTATGAGCTTAAGATTGATACATCGAAGAATAAGCCAGAGATAATTACAGAAACAACAGTTGAGTGGAACAAAGAGCATGGAACAAGGATTGAATTAGAACTAGAAGGAAGCTATCAAGGCGGCTCACAATCTATTGACCAATACTTAAAACAAACAGCCATTGTAAATCCACATGTTACAATAATCTACACTAATCCAAAAGCAGAACAATTAATCTTTGCAAGAGCAACAGACAAATTGCCCCATAAACCAACTGACATAAAGCCTCACCCATATGGTGTTGAGTTGGGTGTTTTAATAGGTATGCTAAAGATTACAGAAGCTCGCACTTTACAGTCTTTTTTAACAAATGAATTTTCAAGGGTTGGTCCAGGAACAGCAAAAGATATTTGTGAGAATGCAGCATTACTGCCAAACACAAAGCCAAAAGATGTCAGTAGAGACATGGCAGAAAAATTATTGCAGGGAATAGTCAAAACAAAGATAATAGCTCCACCAACAAACTGCATCTCACCTATAGGGGAAGAACTATTAGAAAAAGGATTGAGAAAAGAGATAAATGCGGAATTTTATTGTGCAACAACAAGGCCTCCAGCAGTTTACAGAGGGAACCCATTTGTTGTTGAAGCAGGGATAGCTTATGGCGGGCAGCAGGACGCTGAAGGAACTATAAATGTCCTAAGATATGCCAACAGAGTTCCATTACTCTACCAACAGGGTGCCTGCGCAATCTCAAAATCAGTCATAAATACAGTATGGAGAAATTATGGGCTTTCACAAAGTAGAGGGTCATTTCCAGTTGGCCCAGCAACATTAGTCATTTCAATAAATTCAGTTTGGGTTCCATTCACATCAGAATCTAAAGAAGCTATTGCTCATTATCCTGAAATCATCAAAGAGATAAAGCTTGCTTTACAGGAATGTGGCAGAAAACTATCTATATTCATCCATAAAAAAAGGAAAATCCAAGTAGAAGGGGCAAAAAGAAGCTACCTCGAAACATATATCCCTCATGTTGCCGATGCTCTTAAGGAGCTATTAGGTTATAAAGAATCAGACAAATCTAAAGTTGAAAAATTGCTTGCAGAAATACTAGAAAAGAAGCGTGGAAAACTAGAAAAGATTGAAATAGATAATCCAGAATATGATGAGGACCTTGCAAAGATAGGAAAAGAAACAGAGGACGAGGAAGAAACTGAAACTCAAAAGACATTAGATGAGGTCAAACAATGAAGAATAAAGTTCTAGAAGGAATCAAAGAAAAGGCAACTGATGTCTATAAGGCAATCCTGAAGAAGAAAACTCCTGAACTAGATATGCCTCTAAGGGCATTGTCTAATGTAAAATATAATGATAAAGACGGCTATTTTGAAATAATGGGCAAGAAAAAGAACAGAACCCTAACAGTTGGTACAATAAAGACATTTGCGCAAAGCTTAAGGATGATGGCATTGTCAAAACAGCTTATCGAAACAGATGATATTGCTTCAAAGAGAGAAGCATATTACATTTCTAAAAATTGGGGAGACGCAAAATTCAGAGAACAGCCAGAATCCGATTCTGTAATGGATGATGTTGAAGCGATGTTGATGGTTAACAGGGAGCAGATTGGATTTATCCCGGAAGAGAAGGGTGGTGAAGTAGCAGGTAAGTTAATAGTTATTGACAGAGACACAGAAACAAAAAAAGAAATAAAGATAGACTGCACCAAATTCGGCTCTGGTGCTTACTCCATCCCAATCTCAATAGAGCATTTGAAATTTGAAACAGACGCAAAATTCATTTTAGCAATAGAGACAGCAGGTATGTTCCAGCGTTTGGTCAAGCACAAATACTGGCAAAAGGCAAACTGCATACTAGTTTCAATGGGGGGAGTACCAACAAGGGCATGCAGAAGGTTTATCAGAAGGTTAAGCGATGATAAGAAAATACCTGTTTATGTGTTTGTGGATGGGGATCCATATGGAATTGGTTCGATATATAGGACACTCAAGGTTGGTTCTGGGAATGCAGCCCACATTAACAAATATTTTTGCGTTCCTCAAGCTAAATTCTTAGGAGTAACGCCTCAAGATATTATTGATTATAAATTACCTACGCATCCGCTAAAGGATGTTGACATGAAAAAAATCAAAGATTTATTGAAAAATGACCCATTTATACATCATTATAAAGAATGGCAGAAAGCACTAAAACAAATGTATGACATGAAGCAAAGAGCAGAGCAGCAGGCACTGGCTGCTTGGGGATTGAATTATGTTATAGACACATATTTGCCTGATAAAATAAAACATCCAGAGAAATTCTTACCATAATCTTTTTATACTAGCTTCTATATACATTTATTAGAATGGCAATTCCAAAATGTTGCGAAGATTGTATTAAGTGGGATCAATTCGGCAAAAGCTGCTGGGTTTATTGGGAAGAGAAAAAGGAATGCACGCAAAAAGTCGAAAGTGTAGAGCAAATGCCGCTGCAGTAGCCTACAATAAGATTTATTAAAAATTCTCATAATTATTTTAAGAAATCTCTTTAAAATCTTAAAAAGATTTTAAATAGATTTATAAATAAATTACTCCTTCTATAGTTTAATGGGCGTGTAACTCAGCTTGGATAGAGTGACAGCCTTCTAAGCTGTAAGTCGGGGGTTCGAATCCTCTCACGCCCGCTTTTTACTATGATTAAAAAAATACTCGTGGCCAAAGAAGGAAAAACATTTTACCTTAAAGATACATCTGTAGATTTTCACTGCCAGTTCGGTCTAATCAAAGCAAAAGACCTAAAGAAAAAAGATGGCTCAGTAATAAAAACCAACACAGGAAAAGAACTAATAATCTTCTCTCCATCTTTCATAGACAGCTATCAAAAAATCAAAAGAGACGCTCAAATCATAACCAGAAAAGATGCAGCAATGATAATAGCAGAAACCGGAGTTAACAGGAATTCAACAGTAGTTGATGCAGGAGCAGGTTCAGGAGCTTTAGCTTGTTTCTTAGCTAATATATGCAAAGAAGTTACAACCTACGATATAAGAGACGATTTTATCAAACTCGTAGAAAAGAACAAAGAATCACTTAACCTAAAAAACCTAAAAATAAAAAACAAAAACATTTACGAAGGAATTGATGAAAAGAATGTTGATTTAGTTACATTGGACTTACCAGAACCATGGAAAGCAATAGAGCCAGCAAAAAAAGCGCTTAAAGTTGGAGGTTTCTTAGTTTCATACTCCCCAACAATACCTCAAGTCATGGATTTCATTACTGAAGTAAGCAAAAATAAAGACCTTTTACATCTTAAAACAATTGAATTAGTTCTAAGAGAATGGGAGATACTAGAAAGAAAAGTAAGGCCAATAACAACTCAAACAGTACATACTGGTTTCTTAAGTTTTGTTAGGAGAATATAATTTTTTATTTAATGTATTCCATATCAATATGTTGTACACCATACTCATCATAAGGTTCAGAAACAGCCTTAAAACCAAACTTTCCATAAAATCCCTTGGACCTTACCTGGCTTCTTGCCCAAATTCTTTTTGGTTTAAGTTTCATTATCTCATCAACAATAAACTTAAGCAACCCATTACCTATTTCTTTTCCCCTATACTCTTTCATTGTTGCCATCCTTTCAATCTTTATCTCACCTTTACCAGTTTCTCTAAATCTTACTGTTGCAACAATCTTACCATCAACTATTGCTATAAAATGTTTAGAAATTTTATCATCTTCATCAGGCTCCCACCCAACCTTAAATCCTTGTTCTTTAATAAAAACATCTACTCTTATTCTAATAGCATCTATAAATTCGTTAATTGTTTCTATTTCTTTGTAATCTACCATCAAAAAAACCTGCTAAACACCAATTCATCTTTTCCTTTATAATAATGATTTTTTAATGTAGTCTCGTGTTTCATTCCCATCTTTTTATAAAATGCCTGTGCTCTTTTATTATCTACATGACACAAAATATACAACTTTCTTAACTTAGAACCATTTTTCTTATAAGAAGAACCAGCTTCCTTAATCAAAGCATTAAACAAAACCTGGGCAACACCTTTCCCCATATAATAAGGCAAAACAGCAATCCTATCCAACTCACATAAGCCATGCTTAGGCAAACCATGCATCTTCCATGTTGTGATGCCAGCTATTCGCCCATCATCATCAGCAACAATAAAATGATGTCTTTTAGCAACCTCTTCTTCAAACGTAGAAACACATTCTTTAATAGAATCAATATTATAACATTCCTTAAGCACAGTAGCTATTCCAACTGCATCTTTCCCAACAGCTTTTCTGAATTTCATTTAGGTCTCCTAAATGAACAAGAAAAACACGCTTGTTTTTCTAAGTTCATTCTACCGTCACACTCTTAGCCAAATTTCTAGGCTTATCTATATTACATCCTCTTAAATCAGCAATATAATACGCAAATAATTGTAAAGGTATTACAGCCAATACTGGAGTTAATATATAAGAATTTTCCGGTATGTGTATATTATGGTCAACTATTTTCCTAATATCCTGGTCTCCTTTTGTTTCAATTGCTATCACTTCCCCCCCTCTAGATTTAACCTCTTGTATATTGCTCAAGACCTTCTTATATGTCCTATTGTCTTTGGTAGCAATAACAACAACAGGCATTTCCTTATCAATCAAAGCAATAGGCCCATGCTTCATCTCAGCAGCAGGATAACCCTCAGCATGAATATAGCTCACTTCTTTTAACTTTAAAGCACCCTCTAAAGCAATAGGATAATTAATCCCTCTTCCTAAATACAATGCATTTGTCTTCTTATAAAACTTCTCAGCATGCAACTTAATATAATCTTTACTCTCCAGCACAGTCTGCATCTGCAACGGCAATTTCCTTAAATCCCTTACTCTATTAGCAACCTGTTCTTTAGGCAATAACCCTTTAACCTTTCCAAAATAAACAGTGATCAAATATAAAACAACTAATTGTGAAGTAAAAGCCTTGGTAGATGCTACTCCAATCTCAGGACCAGCTCTTGTATATAACACACTATCAGACTCCCTATCAATAGAGCTTCCTTTAACATTCACAATAGATATTACCTTAGCCCCTTTATTCTTAGCCTCTCTTAAAGCAGCCAATGTATCAGCAGTCTCACCACTTTGTGATATAGCTATAACAACTGTCCCATCATCAACAATTGGGTCCCTATATCTAAACTCAGAAGCATACTCAACCTCAACAGGGATTCTAGCTAATTCCTCTAACATAAACTCCCCTACTAAACCAGCATGCCAGCTAGTGCCGCAAGCAACAATTATTATCCTTTTTATTTTCTTAATTTCATCTTCACTTAATCCAATCTCTTTTTCAATCAAAACATCACCGTTTTCTAATCTCCCATTTATTGTTTCAGTTATAACATTAGGTTGCTCAAATATTTCCTTTAACATAAAATGCTTATAGCCTTGTTTCTCTGCCTGTTCTGCATTCCATTCTATCTCTTCTATTTTTTTCTTTTTTCTATTGCCATCTAAACCAAAAACTTCAACTTTATCATTACTCAAAACCGCTATCTCTTCATTACCTAAATAAATAATCTTTTTAGTATGTTCTAAAATAGCAGGAACATCAGAACTGATAAAATTCTCCCCTTTACCTACACCAATAATTAAAGGGCTTTCATTCCTTGCAGCTATCAATTCATTATGATCTGAATGAATAACACCTAATGCATAAGAACCCTCTACTTTCTTCAAAGCTTTTAGCACAGCTTCTTTAAAATTTCCATTATAATTCTCCTCAATCAGATGCGCAATAACCTCCGTATCTGTTTCAGAACTAAACTTATGACCTTTTAACTCTTTTTTCAATTCACCATAATTCTCAATTATACCATTATGCACAATAGAAATCTTACCACTACAATCAGTGTGAGGGTGAGCATTTTCTTTACTAACCTTGCCATGTGTAGCCCACCTACAATGACTTATCCCAATATTACCCTCTAAATTTGTCAATTTAACTTTCTTATCAATCTCTTCAATCTTTCCAATATCCTTTTTAACACAGATGTTTTTATCCCCATCTATGGTGCAAATACCTGCAGAATCATAACCCCTATACTCTAATTTCTTAAGCCCATTAATCAATATAGGTGCTGCTTTTCTATTGCCAATATAACCAACTATTCCACACATTTTATATACCAGGGTAAATTATATATATTTAAGCGTTATGGATTAAACATACTAAAATGGTCTTTGCTAGAATAACCGGAGCAATAACAATAATTTTCGGTGTTTTTATTGGATTAACACATTTTAACATACTTTCAAATATTTATTTTGGATTTGATTTAGTCATGATTGGCATTCTATTATTCATCATTCACGAAGCATTTGCTCTTTTCATGAACATGAAAAGCGAAGGAAACAAAACGATAAGCATTGGCGTACCCTCATTATTCATCATTGTTGCAGCTTCTTACTTTGTCAGAGCATTCCTTCCAGGAGCTATTGCTTCAAACATAACTTTAATTATTCCAGTCCTTATGATTGCAGAAGGACTTTATAGGCTGCATTAAGATGTTAAAAAAAGAAATAAGGCTCCTGGGAATCGATGATTCTCCTTTCAAGAAGTTTAAGAAAGGCAATATCCTGGTTGTAGGAACCATATTCAGGGGTGGAACATTGTTTGATGGTCTTTTAACAACAAAAGTAGCAATAGATGGAAATAACTCAACCAAGAAACTTATTGAAATGATCAATAACTCAAAATTCAAAAAACAACTAAGATGTATACTACTAAACGGAATAGCAGTAGCAGGATTTAATGTAATTGACATAAAAGAACTAAATAAAAAAACAAAAATTCCAGTTATTGTTGTAATCAGAAAATATCCTGATTTTAAAAAAATTGAAGAAACCCTAAAGAAAATAAAAAAACAAAATAAATACAAACTAATTCAGAAAGCAGGCCCTGTTGAAAAAATAGGAGAAATATACATCCAAAGAAAAGGAATTTCCTTAGCAAGAGCAAAAGAAATTCTAAAGCTTACATGCACAAGAAGCTTAATACCAGAACCAATTAGGGTTGCACACTTAATCGCTGGAGGAGTAGTTACTGGAGAAAGTAAAGGAAAAGCCTAAAGATTATATCTTTTTACATAATTAGTCTGTCTAAATAAAAATTGGACAAACTTGTGTAAAAAGTTCCTGCGAAGTGCAACCTCAAATCCAGCCTTCCTCATAATCTTATGGGGGATTACAGATGTTGCACAATCAACATATGAAATTTTGTAATAATCACAAAATTCATCCATAGCCTTAACAAGCCTTAAAATAGCCTTGTACTTGTTGCCCTTAAAGGTATCTAAAACTCCTATAGCCCTTATTCGTGCAAAAGCATAATCTCTTGTATAATAGATCCACAACTGTAAAACACCAACTATATTTTTTTTGTCCGATTCACATTTTTTAATCAAATTTCTTGGCAAATTTTTATAAATTCTCCATGGTAAAATTTCACTTTTGTGAATTGGCAGTATAATATGACCTCTGTTATTAAATTCATAATGTATTTTATACTCTGAATCCAACACTATATATAGATATCTCAACCCCTTTACTTTCTCGCTGGGTAAATCTTCATAAATCATTTTAGCCGTAATAATATTTTTCTTTGCTCTTCTGTTCTCTATCTTTTACAGAACCAGGCTTATTTATCCTTGGCCTGCCTGATTCATCATCTCTACGCAAAGTAATAGCAACATCCTTCAGTAAAGAATTCATTCCGCCTTCCATACTAAAGGGGCCATTTGAAATACCTTTAATAGCAGGCTCTCCTTCAAAAACAATTAATCTATCTGAGAGATAATCAATAAATAGTAAATCATGGTCAACAACCATTACAGACATCCCACTTTGTTCTGCAACATTCTTAATAACTTTAGAGACAACCAATCTTTGCTCAACATCAATATAAGCAGAAGGTTCATCTAATAAGCACAAATTGCATTTTTTAGATAAAGCTAAGGCAATCGAAACTCTCTGCAACTCCCCCCCACTCAATTCACTTAACTTCTTCATAAATAACTCTTTTATATTCAATGGATTAATTATATCATTAGTATTTTTCTTAATAGCTTCCTGCAAAACATTAATGACCATTTCATCAGAATCTGCCTCTAACTTCTGTGGTTTGTAAGAAACCGTAACCTTGCTCTGCAACTCGCCTTTATCGGGTTTCTCAACTCCAGCTAACAACTTAACAAAAGAAGTCTTACCAATTCCATTCTCTCCAATTATGCCTAAAATCTCGTGCCTGTTAATGCTGCCTTCACTAATATCCAGCTTAAATTTTCCTAATTTTTTTTCCATAGAAGGCCATTCTGTTAGGATATCCTCTTTCATTTTCTTTGTAGCTGGCCTAACCTCAAACTTTATCTTATGATCCCTAAATCTGATATTATCCTCTCTTATATAACCATCAAGATAAGAATTTATTCCCGCCTTTCCAGCTTTCAATTGCGAAACTATCCCATAACAGCCTTGTTTGCCATACATGATATGTATCAGATCAGCCATATAATCCATCACAATCAGGTCGTGCTCTATAACAATCACAGAAGTTTTTTCATTCGCTAAAGATTTTATGAATCCAGCTATCTTGAGTCTTTGTTTAATATCTAGATAGGAAGATGGTTCATCAAATATGTATAAATTAGCATTTTTCAAAACAGTAGCAGCAATAGCTACCCTCTGCAGCTCCCCACCAGAAATCTTGGCTATATCATTGCCTAAAATATTATCTATCTCTAATTGTTTAGTTATCTCTTCTAATTTTTTCTTCTCATCAACCTTGTTAAGTAAATCTTTAACCTTCCCATTAACTTGATTAGGTATCAAATCAATATTCTGCGGTTTATAGCTTATCTTTATTTTCTTATCTTTAACCTTTTCAAAAAATACTTGTGCTTCTGTTCCCTTAAAATAATTAATCAATTCCTTATAATCTACCTTGCCACCATCTAGCTTTCCTAAATTCGGCTCTAAAACACCTGCTAGTATCTTAATAGCTGTAGACTTACCAATACCATTAACCCCAACTATTCCTACAACCTTCCCAAATATTGGTGTTGGAAGACTGTATAGATGAAAACCATTCTCACCATATTGGTGAATTGGTGGCTTATCCAATTCCTCAGGTAAATTAATTATTGAAATAGCTCCAAAAGGGCACCTGTGCGGGCATATGCCGCATCCAGTGCATAGCTCCTCATTTATCTTTGGCTTATTATCATTGCCCTTGACAATACACTCTTCTCCCATTTTATTTACAGGGCACACTCTAATACAAAGATATCCCCCACAACCTTCTGGGTTGCATTTCTCTTTCTGAATCACAGCTATTCTTGTCATAATACCTATAAAGTTCAGCTTTTATTAATAAACTTTATCAAAAATCAGAGATTTTTGAATACTCAAAAATGTTTTTCATTTTTGAGATTTCAATAATTTTATAAAGAAAGCAAGTATTCTGTCTTCTATGAAATGTTCAATCTGCTCTAAAAAAATAGAGTTAAACTTCCTTGGCAAGATCCTGGGCACTTATGTAAAGAAAAAACCAGTCTGCCCAGAGTGCCAAAAGAAACAAACAACGAAATCTGAGCAATAAACTTATATAGCTCTCTTATTTTTTACCCAACATGCCTCCGTAGCATAGTAGCTATTGCATCTGCTTCGTAAGCAGAGGGTCAAGGGTGCAACTCCCTTCGGAGGCTTTTTTCGATAGGTTTTTAAACAAACCAATAAGCCTGATACTTGAACTATAGAAAAAGCAGATTATTTTAAAAAAAATTTAATCATACTTTTTCTAAATAATTAGTAATGGGCATTAGTTCAATGTAACACCGTTACTAAATTTAAAAAGACAAACAAATTAAAATAAAACTTTTGTCTTTTTATAAAAATTAGTGAGGTATTAAACATGGAAAGATTTAGAAAATTAGGAATTATAGAACCGATTATAAAAGTAATATCAGAAGAAAGATTTGATGGCGCAACAGAGATTCAGGAGAAGGCAATTCCACTTGTTCTTGAAGGAAAGGATGTTATAGCAGGCTCTGCTACAGGATCAGGCAAAACATTAGTTTTTGCCGCAGGAATTATACAGAACTGCGAAAAAGGAAAAGGAATACAAGCGTTAATTTTAACGCCGACAAGAGAGCTTACAATACAGATAACCAAAGAACTGATGAAATTCTCAAAATATAAGCATTTACAGGTTATACCTGTTTATGGCGGAGTTTCCATTAACCCCCAAATTGATGGGTTAAGGGCAGCAGACATTGTTGTGGGAACTCCAGGAAGAATGACAGACCACATCCAGAGAACAACCATACGGTTAGACAGGGTAAAAATATTGGTTTTGGATGAAGCAGATAGGATGCTCGATATGGGATTTCAGGAAGATGTTGAGAAGATAATAAGGCAGTGCCCTGCACAAAGGCAGACTTTATTATTTTCAGCTACTATCACAAATGATGTAGCTCATCTTTCAAGGAAATATATGCGGGATGCTGTTAAGATTTCTGCAAGGCCTGATGTTGACCCATCAAAGCTCAAGCAGGGGTTTTACGATGTTCCGGATAATATGAAATTCTCTCTTTTAGTTCATCTATTAAAGCATGAACACACTGGTTTAGTCATGGTATTCTGTAATTCAAGAAGAACAGCAGATTTTGTTTCTAAAAACTTGAATTCTGCAGGAATAGACGCTCAAGCAATACATGGTGGGTTTACACAAGGCAAAAGAGAAAGAACCATGGAAAGATTCCATTCAGCCAAAGCATACGTTTTAGTGTGCACAGATGTAGCAGCTCGTGGCTTAGATATAAAAGGAGTTTCACACATATACAACTATGACGTTCCTCGCGATAGCAAAGACTATATCCATAGGATAGGCAGAACTGCTCGTGCAGGTGAAGAAGGAAAAGCAATAACTCTTCTTTCTCAAAGAGATTATGAAAACTTCTCAAGAGTAGAAAGGGACAATAAAGTAAAAGTAGAAAGGGAAGAATTACCGCAAATAGAAAGAATCCAGATAAGTTGGAGAGAACAGTCACAATCTAGGGGAAACTTTAGGGGCCCAAGAAGGGATTTCAGGCCTAGAAGGAATTTTAGTAGAAGATAAATTATGTTTTAAAGAATCACATTTTTGTAAATATTTTTCGGAATACCTCAAGAAATCTATTTAAACCTAATTTTGATTCTGTATATTATGGTTCAATCTTTATTATTACAACAAGAAAAAACACCTCAAATAGTTATAGTTCCAGGAGGTACAGGGCAAATTGGCTCTAAAGTTGTAGAAATGTTTTTGGGGCAAGGAGCGGATGTTGTAGTCCCATCATTATCCGGAAATTTTTCGAGATTATGCGGTTTGCTTGAAAGATATACGGCTGATCTTCATCTTCAAAAGTGTGACTATAAGCAAGATTCAGAGACAGATACACTGATAAAATCAATAAATGATAAAATTGGAAGCATTGATGCATTAATCTACTGTGCAGGGGTTTGGTCAGGCCATCAATTGCTCCATGAGGTGACCTACGCAACAGTTAGGGATTCTTTAATCTGCGAAGTTGAATCATTTTTGAATTTTGTTAGGGCTGTTTTGCCTGGAATGGCTGAAAAAGAATATGGGAGGATTATTGCTATGGGCACATATTCCCTCTCAACCCCAGGCAAACCCTATTTAGGGATCCATAGGCTCTCAAAATCTTGTTTGGAAGAAGCTATAAAGACAATAGATAATGAACAAGGATACAACGGAGTTAGTGCAAACATGATAGCTCCTTCGATTGTTTGTACTGATACAGAAAAGAAACTATATCCCGGCATTGACGAAAAAAACTTAGTTCCAATATCAGCAATAACTGAATGCATGAAAATGCTTTGTTATAGCCATGTTGGCCAATATTTACATGGGCAGACAATTGGATTATGTTCCCCTTGGGGTAGATATCTAATGCAACAGGAACTGGATTTAAAACAAAGAGGGTGTGCTGAGTTTAATCTTTAATTAAATAGCAAACACCGGCTGCGTTGAAAAAGTCCAACTAGACAACAAATAATATTGTGGGCAATAGCCCTACAATATACTTCAGCCCGCATTGTGTGAGCTGAAAGAGAGCTGACACTAGCTCCGAACTTTCTTTTTATTGACCCAAACACAGATTCTGCCATTTCTCTTCTGTGGTATGTCCTATTCCTAAAATTCTTTTGAGAAGTATATCTCAGTCTGGTTATGCCTACCCGTGGTTTCCCATAATCTCTCTTGGGAATTACTGCCTGAATTCCCTTGCATTTACACAGTTGATGGAGCCATTCAGCATCATAGGCTTTATCTGCTACAATCTTCTTTGGTTTTGAAGGCAACCTCGCAATCAGATACTTAGCGTCTTTAATGTCATGAGCGGATTTAGCTCTAAGCCTAAGAGAAACTATCTTTTTTGTCCTTGTATCCACAGCTATTGATAGCTTAAGCGGTATATCAATAGGATAAGGCTTGTCTATCCTCTTGTAATAATATGGGCTTGGCAAAGGCCTTGACATGCCTGAGCCGTCCAATGCTACGATGTTAAGATTCTGATTGTTAGTCATATTAAGGAGTTTCTGCCAGATACTCCAATGCAAACGCTTGAACATCTTAGCTAAAGCAGAATAGGTTGGAGTCTTAAAGCCTAACCAGTTAAGCAACCTGCTTACTCGCCTATAGCCTAACCTGCATTCCTGTTTTACTATCAGTGCCAGGGCATGATGCCAGAACTCGTACTTCTTTGGCCCAAAGCGGTGCAACCATCTTGGCAGGCCTGCTCTTCTAATCAAACGCTTAATTTTATTAATTAGTTTGTTTTGTTTGCTCATGGGGAGCTTGTACCTCCCCACCCCTCACAGCTAGGTTACTAGCTGTAGGGGTTTATATTTTTTTAGATTTTCAACGCAGCCGCAAACACCAAAACTCTTTTAAACTAATTACCTATTCTAAATCCTATGAAAACAGCCCATTTCGAAAGAGCAATCTTCATCTCTTGGTACTGCTCTAAAAGAAACTGTGCTTTCTGTTATCTAAGCAGCAGAAAACATGTAAAAAACCCAGACCCGATAAGGGACCGTAGATCATTATCTTCAATCTTTGCAGAAGCAATTATTTGTAAAGCCTGTAATTGGAAGGTTGAATTCATCTCTGGCGGCTGTGACACATACACAGACAAAGAGCTTCTAAATATAATAAAAACAATCAGCAAAATAACAAAACAAAAACAGTGGCTTAATCTTGGTATTTTAAATGAAAAACAGCTAAAACTATTCAAGCCATACACAGAAGGCATCTGCGGAACAGTTGAATGTATTACTCCCAAACTAAGAGATAAAATATGCCCCTCTAAACCATTAAAAGAAATTGAAGCTATGTTCAAAATAGCAGACAAGCTAAAACTAAAGAAAACAATAACAATCATAATAGGTTTAGGGGAAAAATTAGATGATTTCAACTATCTAAAAGATTTCATAAAAAAACATAATTTAGATAGAATTACATTCTACAGGCTAAAGCTGCAAAAAGGCACAATATACGAAGGAAAAGAAGGTCCCAAAACAGAGGATTATGTAGAATGGATAAAAAGAACAAAAGAAGCTTTCCCAAAAATAGAGATTATAGTAGGCTCATGGCTAACCCATCTAGACGAAATACATAAATTACTAAACGCAGGCGCAGATTCAATTACAAAGTTCCCTTCAATAAAGAAGTTTAACTCAAAATACGCAAAAAAGATAGAAGCAGAAGTAAAAAAAGCAAACAGAAAAATGATAGGAACTCTAACAAAACCACCAAAAATAAACACAAATAATCTTCCTGAAAAAACAGAAACCATCTTGAAAAAATATCTTAAAAGAATGAATTCTAAGCTTCAATAATATCGCATTCAGGAAGTTCTTCCATATGCGCATTTTTCTTCCATGTTCCCCTAAAGAACCAGAATATTACAACAGCTGCTCCTGCCAAATTAGATATTGGAAAAGCCCACCACAAGCCTAAATCACCAAGAGAAGTAAATTTTGATAAGAATAATGCGCTTCCAAACTGAACTAATAGGGTTATAAAAGAAAATACCATAGCAGTAGTTGTCTTTCCAGCCCCTCTAAAAGTTCCAAAAAGAGCCATCTGTATAGCTATAAATCCAAAAAACAGGGAGATTATCTTCAAAAACATCGTCCCAGACTCAATCACCGCAGCGTCATTAGGTATAAACACAGTTACAATCTGTTTTGCAAATAAAAAGAAAATTACTCCCACAACAGTAAGCGTGACAAATCCAACAGCAGAACTTATCATAGCTATCTTCGCAGCTCTTTCCGGTTTTCTTGCGCCAATATTCTGCCCTATGAGCGTGGAATTAGCAATAGACAAACTCAATGCAGGTATGATTACAAAGCTTTGTATCCTTGTCCCTATCCCATAAGAAGCTAGAGTGATTGTTCCAAAAGTTGCAACAAGAATAGTCATCACAGTAAAGCCAATTGCCCTCATTGACTGCTCGATAGATGTCGGAAAACCTAGCTTAAATATCCTCTTCATCAGCTTAAAATCAGGCTTCAGATTTTCTTTTTTAAGGTGTATTCCATATTTGCCTGTAAACAATATTCCAATTCCAATCACAGCAGCTACTCCCTGGGTTATAACAGTAGCAAGAGCAGCGCCAGACACACCCATAGCAGGAAAAATGCCATACCCAAAGATAAATAATGGATCTAAAACAGCATTCAAAGCAACAGTCATCAAGACAATATACATTGGTGTTTTAGCATCTCCAAATCCTCTTAAGAGAGATTGAAAGACAAAATAACCAAAAATAAAAACCATACCAGTAAATGAAATTCTCAAATATGCAACAGCGCCAGTAAAAACATCTGGCTCAGCGCCCATCATCTTAATCAACAAAGGAGTAAGAAAATACCCCGCAAAAGATAGCACAACCCCTATAGTAATCATCATCAAAAGAGTCTGCTCGCTTACTTTATCTACACTTTTCTGGTCATTCCTTCCTTTGTACTGGGCAACAAGAACCGTACCAGCTATACCCAATCCACCACCAAGAGAAATAATCAAAAATATTATTGGGAAGCTTATGGATACAGCAGCAACAGCATGCGCTCCTACTCTTCCTACCCAAAAAGTATCAATCAGTTGGTAAGCAGTCTGAAGCAAATTAGCAATTATTATCGGAACCGAAAGAAATATAATTGATTTTATTATAGATCCATCAGTAAGCTTGTTTGCTTTATTAATCCCATCCATCTTATTAAATGTAAGATTTCAACATATTTAAAAAACTTTGTTTTAATGTCTATTCATAGTTAATAAATTTGAACGCAGTGAAAATGTACAAGAAATTCCTTAGGAATTTCTTTGTAACTAGGGGAAAATCAGTTATGATTTACTCGTACCTAAGCGCATCCACAGGTTTTAATTTTGAGCCTTGATAAGCAGGAACAAATCCTGCAATTATTCCAATAATTACTGAAACTGAGAGTGCTATAATCATTGAATCTATTGAAACAAATGTTCCTCCTCTAAGCATTCCTACCTCGCCCATCAAGGCAGGCAATACTCCGGAAAGTATTGTTCCAAAAATAATTCCCAGAAATCCTCCAACAAGGCCAATAAGCCCCGCATTAAGCAGAAAAATAGTCATAATATCTTTGTTTCTTGCTCCTATGGCTTTCATTATGCCAATTTCTTTAGTTTTTTCAAGTACAGATGTAAACATTGTGTTTGCTACTCCAACAGCCCCAACAATTAATGAAACAGCCGCAATAGCTATTAAGAAAGAATTCATTGAAGACATCATCTCTGATCTTGTTTCCTGCATCTGCTTGCTTGAACTTATTGAAAAGTCTTTGTTTTTTTCAGTGACACGCCTTACCCCCATTAATTTTGTTTCAATTTTTTCAATAGTTTCATCTAATTTGTCTTCATCCCTAACTTTTATAACAATAGAATCATAAACATCATTTTCTTTATCTTCAAGCATTTGATAAGCCATCTGTATTGGCATATAGATATTGGTGCTTGTATCATCAAGTATCCCTACAACCCTAAAAACATTTTCTTCTATCGTAATCATCTGGTTAATGCCTATGGGCTTATCAAAATATGATTCAGCCAATCTTCCGCCAATCACAACAACATTTTGGTCAGCAGAATCAAGCATTCTGCCTTCTTTTATTTTAGAAGTTGTTATCCTAGCCCATACTTTTTGGTCAACCCCAGTCAATGAGACAGAGCCGGATTTCCCAAGATAAGATATTTTGACATTTCCTCTAATATTTGTATCAATGATTGCAATATCAGGTATCCCTCTTAAAGCCTGCAAATCCGTTCTGCCAAGAACAATTTCCTTGTCAGTTGCTGTCGCACCTCCTCCAGAATCTCTTCCTCCTCCTTGAAACACACTAAAGCCTCTTGAATGGCCAGCACTTAGTGTTAGAATATCTCCCCCTAGGCCGCCTAGCTGTTCAGTCATTGTCTCTTGCATGCCGCCACCTATAGACATAATTGCTACAACCGAAGCAACACCTATCACTATTCCAAGTATTGTCAGCCAGCTTCTAATCTTGCTGTGCAGCACCATTCCAAATGCGTGCTTTAAACATTTGCGTAACTTCATCTTGTTTTACTCTTTTTCTTAAAAATACTCTTTATAGTTTTTATTTTGAAGAGATCTTTTATCCCAAAATTTGGATTAAGGTGTTTCTCTTTTCTATATTTCCAGTATGCCCCGCCAACAATTACCAATACTGCCAGCACTGCAATGTACCATTTATACTTAGAAAAGAAACTCTTCTGCTGAACCATTCCTCTTCCCCTAAAGTTAGCCATTGCTGCTTGGTTGCCTGTGGCTTGTGATTCTGTCGCTTGAGAATCTGTGGTTGCTCCCATCATGGCTTGAGTATTCATGCTTACTTCTTTTTCAACTAATTCTCTTTTCCCCATTGTATCTGTGTAAGCTATTTGAATTTTCAAAGGGGTTTGTGTTTGCATGTTTGTTCTTTGTGCCAATAATTCTTCTTGGGTCATATCATTTTGTTGTTCTGTTGTAACTTGCCTCGCCTGCGCAGATTGCAAACCAAAGCTAGCAACAGTATAATCTCCTGTATTAAGATTGCCAATGATCATTGAGTTGGAGCCAGAAACTTTCCATCCCTGTTGCTGCGGAACAATTACTGAAACTGAGAATGCAGGATTGCTGCCAATATTTGCAATAGTAAAAGAAGTAGTGCCGCTTGAGCTTTCAGAAAAGGCAATATCAAAATCAGTTCCGCCTCCAACGTAAATTCCTGCAATAGTATTGATTTCCTTTTCTCCGCTTGTAGGGTCATCATAAATTAGCTTCAAATCTAATTGATATAATCCTGCTTCAGCATTTGAATCAGCAATAACCTGATAGTCTAGCTCGGCGCTGTCGCCAACATCAATATATTTAACATACTTGGTATTGTCGCTTCCAACAGGAAGAACGATTTTATCTTCATTTATCCAGCTGAAAGTAAGGTCTCTGAGCGGGGCACTACCAACATTATTTATACTGAATTTTAGGGGAGTTTGCTTTCCAGGAACAAGTGTTGTTTTGTCAATATGGATTACTTCCGCGTTTTCCTTGCTCTTCACTTCTATGTTAATGTTGCCTATACCGGCAGTATCTGCTTTCCCTTCCTTGTATTCCTTGTACTTCAGTTCGTATTCTCCAGCTGTTGCATCCCTGTCAACCCTTACTTGGAATTTCACAATTTTCATATCAGCCTCAGTTTGATATGCTTTCAGAGTTCCTACTTTTTTAACATTGTTCTCCCCAGGAACAGCAATGAAAGGGTATTGTGGAACAAACTCCAAAACAAGGTTCTCCGCAGCCGCTCCTCCCCTGTTTTCAACTCCCAACCTTACCTCAACAATATCTCCAGCAGTTGCAGGGTCTGGGTTCTGGTTTACCAAGCTGATGACTACCAATTCGCTATCACCCACATCTGCATACGCCAGATTTGAAAGTATGCCTGCTATTACTAACACCAAAATATACATCCTAATTATTTTCTTCATGTCCATCACCTAGTTCTTGTTTATTTTAATAATCTGCCCATCTTTTAACTCAATGGTTGTATGGGCATATTTAGCTAATTTAAGATCATGAGTTACCATGATTATTGTTTTGCCTTCTTCTTTCCATAGTTTCTGAAAAATTTCCATTATACCTCTGCCAGAATTTGAATCAAGATTGCCTGTTGGCTCATCTGCAAGTACAATCTCTGGGTCTGTAACAAGGCTTCTTGCAATTGAAACCCTTTGTTGTTGCCCTCCAGAAAGCTGGGTAGGCAAGTGGTGCATTTTGTCGTCTAAACCAACTATCTTCAAAATTTTTCTAGTTTTTTCAGCAGCGGTTGCGTCATCATACTCAAGAAACTCCATAGGCAAAAGAACATTAGCATAGGCAGTTATGCTCGGGATAAGGTTGTATTGCTGAAAAATAAATCCAATAGTTCTTCCCCTAAGGGTTGCCAAATCAGACTCTGATAATTTTGTTATGTCCTGATTTTTTAGAAATATGCTTCCTTTTGTTGGTGTATCAAGGCATCCGATAAGATTCATCATTGTAGACTTGCCGCTTCCAGAAGCTCCGATTATTGCAACAAAGTCACCTTTCTTAATCTCAACAGTTACCCCTTTTAATGCAGGGACTTCTACTTCCCCCATCTTGTATATTTTCCATACATTCTCCAAATGTAATAATACTTGGTTTTGACTCATTGCTGCCCCTGCCTCATCGGAATATCGGATGTACAGACTAAATTTTCCTCTCTTAGATTGCAAACACCACTTATCTCCCCTCTTGGACTCTCCAATTGACAACTATCACCCTCATTTTTATCCTTGCAGGATTCTATTGCTTTTTGCTGCATTTCTCCAAACATTTGTTGTCTTTCTTCTTCTGTCATATTTAGATTTCTCCTAGGACCATAGCCTCTGTTAAGCCTGTTTGAAGAGCACCCAATAACTATAGCGGCGCTTAACATTAAAAAGAATATAAGTAGAGCTGTTTTTTTCATATTCTACCCCCTCCTATTCTAATTACTGCAATTCTATCCATTTATAAATAGTATGGACGTAAAGTCCACACTCTTTAAAAATATTTAAATACAATCATATATTGGTGATTAATATGCCAGTACCTCCTTTTTTTGGTCCAAAAATAGCTGGAATTGAATTAGCATACACAGTAATAGTGGTTTTTCTATGTTTTTTGGTATATTATAAAACAAAAGATATGTACAACTTGACAAAATATAAGGGAATTGGTTATTTTCGTAAAGCATTCCTTTTTTTTGGGTTAGCTTATGCATCAAGATTCATACTTCATATATTGACCTTTACCAGTAGGCTTATCTTTGATTCTTATATGCCTAGGAGAGCCACTTTTCCTCTGATGATGATCGTTGTAGGTTACCTTAGCACAATGGCTATCTTTTATCTTACATACAGCACTGTATGGAAGAGGATAAACTATAAGCATTTTATAATATTCTCTAATGTATTAGCAATACTTGTGTCTGCAATAGCTTTTATTTCAAGGTCAAATATCCTGTTGTCATTACTGCAGCTTATATTGTTGGCATTTACCATAATTATTAGCATTAAAAAACATAAAAAAGGAAAAAAGAAATCACACGCAAGAGCACTCTACTTATTGATATCTACATTTTGGTTGGTGAATCTTCTTTTGGTTGGTCCAAGAAGATTTGTGCCATTCGAGTTTAAGGTTATAATGCAGTTAGTGTCATTAGTAATATTCTTTGTTATCTATTATAAGGTTAAGAAATGGGTAAAATGAATAGAAAAAGAGACCGTTTAGAAGTCATACATGATTTTCTGCAAATAATCAGCAATAATCACAACTCAATAAAACCCACTCCTTTATTAAGAAAAACAAATTTATCCAGCCAGAGCTTTTCAGAGTATTATGAAGAATTATTGCAGAAGGGTCTGATAAAAGAGATTAAAAATAGTAAAGGAAAAAAATACATAACCCTTACAGATAGGGGATTTAAGTACCTTGAAAAATATAAATATATCCTGGGTTTTATTGATGAGTTTGAGCTATAGTTCTTAACAAATTTTTTTACTCGTAGCGTAATGCATCAACAGGTTTCTGCCTAGAAGCTTGAATAGCAGGCAATGTTCCAGACCCTGCACCAACTAAAAAAGCAAAAGCCAAACACCCAATTATCAACCATAAAGGAAAATAAGGCTTAAGAAAACTCAACCCAGCAGCTCTAGCAATAGCCTGCCCCATCTTAGCAATACCATACCCCAACAACACCCCTAAAATCCCGCCTAATAATCCTAATATACCAGACTCAATAACAAATATCTTGAGTATTTGGCTATTTCTTGAGCCGATAGCTTTCATGACCCCAATCTCTCTTGTTCTCTCAAGAACAGAAGTATACATTGTGTTTGTTATATTAACAGCAGCAACAACCAAAGAAATCAAAGCTATCATAACCAACACCCCATTTAGAATATTGATCATGGTAGTAAATGTTGCCATCACATCTTCAAATGTTTGGATACTGAAATCTTCTTCTCCTTCTTTCTGGCCTCTGCGTTTTCTGAACTTTTCTTTTATTCTTTCAGCTACCTCAGATGGATCCTGATCAGGAGAAACTCTTAAATAAATATATTCAAATTCATCTGTATCAAATATTTCTTTAAATCCTTCTTTAGATAAATAAACATTTGAATCATCACCTGGATTTCCAATTTCTTCATAAAATCCTACAACTTCCACTGTTACATCATTTATTTCAACTTTATCCCCTAGAGAAATTGCTTTTTTAAACATCTTATTTGGAATAGTATAAGAATACCCCAAATTTACTTTTAGTACATCTCCTTTTTTCAAAGACCTTCCTCCCATAATCTCTATTCCAGCAAGCATTTCTTCTATTAATCTTTTTTCACTGCTTCCTGTGGAAAGGCCCGCTACATAAGGATATTTTTCTTTAAAATCCTTGAATTTTATTTTGCCAGAGGTAATCATCATTCCAGTTCCTTCAGAAACTCCATTGATTTTTTTGATGAATTCCACGTCATCTTCTGTAAATAGGATGTTGCTTGTTCCAGGAGCGCTTGTAAGGCCCCCTCCCGGCATCATCATTATCTTGTCTGAACCCATCTCCTGTGCAAAATCATTCATGTATTTGTTGATCCCCTGCCCAAAACTTATTAAAGCAAAGATTGCAGTTATCCCTATAAGAATAGAAAGTATAGTAAGAAAACTTCTAAGCTTTCTGTTCCACAAATTCGATAATGAATATTTCAATAAGTCCAAAATCATTTTACTTAGAGTACCTCAACGCATCTACCGGATTAAGTTTTGAAGCCCGAATAGCAGGCAATGTTCCAAAAAACGATCCAACCAAAAACGAAAACATCAAAGCTCCAAATATAAGCCCAAAACCAATATGGGCATCTATAAGATCAGACCCTAATGCCAATCTGCCAATAAAAGCAACGCCCTTTGCTAATGAAAAACCAAGTATAGCTCCTATTATCCCGCCAACTGCCCCTAAAAAACCAGATTCAATAAAAAACAAGGTAAATATTGCAGAATTTCTGGCGCCAATTGATTTCATAATTCCAATCTCTTTTGTCCTTTCAATAACAGCAGTATACATCGTATTCATTATTCCAATCCCTCCAACTAAAAGAGATATCCCCGCAATTATATAGACAAATATCTGCACCGCAAGTATAGTTGAATTAGCAGTTTCTAATACAGCATTAGGAGTTTGAACAGAAAAATCTTCATCTCCCTCATCAACATCCCTTATTTTTCTCAACCTTTTTTCAATATCTGCTTGTATCTCTTTAACATCAGCATTTTCATCAAATCTTGCTCCAATAATATCATAATCATCCCCTTGCCGATCTACAAGATTTCTTAAATCATCTTCATTCATAAATACGCCACCATCTAATTGGAAATTTCCTTTCTTTTCCAATATCCCAATTACCTTGTACTCTTCATCCAATATCTCAACCTTTGCTCCAGGCAAAATTGCTTTTCCAAAAGGATTATCCTCTTGGGAAAATGCATAACCTAAAAATACAACGCCGCTATCACTATCTTGTAAAAGCCTTCCTTTTTCAGCTTTCATATTCATAAGATACTCCATCAGCTCCCTGCCTTCACCATCAGGCATACTAACTGCAAAACCAAACGCTACTTTATCATTAAAAGCAAGTTTTCCTGACTCAAGAATCCTTCCAGCAGCATTTTTAATGCCTGGAATCCTTTTAATTTCATCTAATTCCTTATCACTTAATGGGTCAACAACCCCTGTTCCCGGAGGACCAAAACCACCGCTTGCTGTAATGCTTATAATATCCGATCCTAGAAAACCAAATTGAGCATTTATCGCAGCCCTCAACCCTTCTCCTAACCCAATCAAAGCAACAACAGCAGCTATGCCTATAAATATTCCTAACATAGTCAGCCAGCTTCTTAATCTTCTCGATTTCAGATTATTAAAAGAAAAAAGGAAATAATCTTTCAGCATATTCTACCTCTCACTTCTTTTTGAAAAAAGGTATCTTTAACTTAAAGCCCTCTACCTTCTCACCTTTTTTCTTTTTTCTCCATCTCCTGTAGATAAAGAATCCCACCGCCACAATAACCAATACTACAATTATGCCTACTGAGCTGTTTCCTTTCTTCAATCCTGCAGCTTTAGCTTCTGATGTGGAATAAAGCCTTAATTTAAGATCAATGTTCTTGGTATATTCATTGTTGTTTGCATCCTTGTATTCCACCAGCAAAGGCAGATTAACTTCATCACCTTTTACTTTATTGAGTGCCAACTTAAAATCAGCTGTTTCATAGTCATCAGAATCAATATTGCCAACATAAACCTCTGCCGGAGACAATATATCATACTCTCCTTCCCCCAGTACAAGATTCATAAATTTAACATCCGTAACTCCTTTGTTGACAAACTTAACTGTAACGTCGCCACTGCCTCCGCTGCTATAAACCTCAGAACTGTCAATTATAACGCTTAAGTCAGGCTCTGCTCCAACAATTAACCCAACAGTTTCATTCTTTGTGTATTTTGTTCCCAGCCTGTCAAAAAATTCTATTTCAATAGGCAGTTTATACAAATTAGAATCTGCATCCGGCTCAGCCATCAAATCAAAGCTCACAGTAGCATCAGAATTAGCCCCCATCTCTTTTATGGTCTTTTTATTTGTAGAGCCTATTGTAGCAAAAGGCACGCCATCTAGCTTTAATTTTACCGTTATCTCTTTTATGAAGCTTACTGCAAGATTCTTTAGGTTAATATCTATTCTGCTGGTCTCTCCGGGCTTGATCATCGTGGGGGCATTAACACTTTCTATACCCAAGATGATATCATGTGGTCCTACGCTGATGTAGAATGGCTCTAACTTTACCCAATCATTTCCCTTTACCTTATATCTTAGCTCTATTTTGTTCTCTCCGTCCAGCGCATTATCATCCACCTTAAGCCTGTAATCCTTGATAACCCCTACAGCACTAGTCTGCCCGCTATATAGAGAACCTATATACTTAACTGCGCTTTCTCCGGGATCTAATGAAAATGGGTACTGAGGCAATAATTCCAGTACAACCTCTTCCGCATTTTCCCTGCCGTAATTTTCTATTTTAAACCTTACAGTTACATACCTTCCAGCTTCTGCCGGATCAGGCTCATGATTTACCATAGTTACGTTCAATCTGTAGAATGATGCCATTGTGGTCCCCACAGTACTGCTTGTCGCTCCAAAAACACCCACACTGCTTATTATCAAGCTCAAAACCAGAACACCAAACATTATTTTTTCATTTTTCATATTTATCATCTCCATTTTTTATTTTATATAAAGTATGAAATACTTTATATGCTCAAGAAAATTAAAAATTTTCTTGTTGTTTTAAAAATGTTTTTTGCCTTTAACAATCTGCCCATCATGCAAATACTCTAGTCTTTGGGCTTGTTTTCCAATATACTCATCATGAGTGACCATAACAATTGTTTTCTTCTGTTTTTTATGCAAATCCTTCAAAAAGTCAATCACTTTATGGCCAGATGTAGAATCAAGATTTCCAGTTGGTTCATCAGCTAAAATTACCTCAGGATCATTAATAAGGGATCTTGCTATTGCCACCCTTTGCTGTTGTCCGCCGCTTAACTCATTAGGTTTATGGTTAATCCTATCCCCTAAACCAACCATGTCTAACAGCTCTGTTGCTTTCTTTACTCTTTCCTCTTTAGGAATGTTTTGGAATATCATTGGCAAGGAAACATTTTCTAATGCTGTTAATGTTGGGATTAAATTAAATGTTTGAAAAATAAATCCTATCTTCTGCCCCCTTATCTGTGATAAATCAGATTCAGGCAATTTTGCAATATCCTGCTTTTCCAAAAACACCTTACCTCTTGTTGGAATATCCAAGGCGCCAATCATATTCATCGCAGTGCTCTTTCCACTTCCAGAAGCACCCATTACAGCCAAAAACTCCCCCCTTCTTACTTCTAAATTTATTCCACGCAGAGCAGGAACCTCCACTTCCCCCATTTTATATATCTTCCACACATCCTCTAGTTTAATTATCAGGTCTTTCATCGTGACCTCCTCATTATTATATCTCCTTTGTTGTCTATAACAAACTCTAATTTATCACCACATTTCCATCCTTTTGCAAGAACTAAACCTTTAGGAATAGTAATTATAAACTGCTGTTTATTTGGAAACTGTAAAGTGCACTTATTCGACATTATATTTATTTTAATATATAACTTATATTTAAATTTAACTAATATTTAAGTATTAAATGATACATCAAATTATATATATCAAAAATATTAGCTTTGAACATATAAAAAACTTTATATATGAACCAAAAAAACCTATGCCTATGGTAAAAAAAGAAAAAAAATCAAAAACAGGGGTAATAATGGCCGCCCTCATAGCTTTCATAATGGTTGGTTCTATTCTTGGCTATGTAAGTATGGATCGCCAAACACAGTATAAATATAACGACGTTAAATTTAAACAAGAACAAATAGGTTGGTCTACAGTAATCAACAATAAAAAAATAGTTTTTAACTATATCCCTCAGGAAGTAGAGCAAATAGAACTAAGCCCTGAAGTAATAAATGCATTAAAAGATAAGCCAGAAATAGATGTTACCTCTAAAGTTAATGATACCTTTTCAGAAGAAATTGCGCTAGCGCAATACACTCTAGCTCAAACCTTAAATAATTTCAATGTTTATATAATGCAGGGCTTTACAACAAACAGTACATTTAAAATGCCAATAATAACCTGTAAGGATGCAACACAAGCAGTTCCAGTAATCTATTTCCAAAAATCTAATGAAACAAAAGTAACTTTACAAGAAAACTGTATAATTGCAGAAGCAAGAAATAATTTAGACATTATAAGAATCAAAGATAGGTTGATTTATTCTATATTAAATATAATCCAGTGATTCAAAAATGGAAGAACAGAAAATCAAAAAGTTTGAAGATTTTCCTACTTCAAAATCTAAAGATTTTGAAGAAATAAAAGAAGTTAAACCGGAAGAATTAGAGAAAAAAAAGATATCAGACTGGATCCTATTAATTTCAGCAGCAGCAATAATCATTATTATAGCATTGATTATGATCTTAAAGCCCAATAAGGAAGAAGCTCCAAAAACAATAGATGATTTACATTTACTTAACCTTAATGGAAAATTAAAGCCGGAAGCAGGCTATGTTCACAACGGATACAGTTTTGTTTTTAACAATGGCTTGTGGTACACTCAAGTACAGACCATCTCTGGAACTAACCTTTTTGATGTTCCACTTCACTATGGCCCCAGGGACTTAGAAGACATACCTGTAGAAGGGCAATTTAATGCAGTTATTTTTAACTCTGAGAGAAACATATATATCACCTTTGACCCATTGGGGCAGAACCTGCAATACGTAGCTTTGGCAGTTTCAGAATTCGATCAAAGCATAGTGCAAGCATTCAACAAAATACCAATAGCATCATGTGATAAAAACGAGACATTAGCATGCTCTGATAGGCCAATAATAACTTGCGAAAATAAAGATATCCCTATACTATATGTTCAACAAAAAGAAGAGACAAAGGTAATCTTTAATGATAACTGTATAATCGTTCAGGGTCAAGGTCCAGAAATTGTAAGGTCTGTTGACAGATTGTTACTAAAACTTTATGGTATAATGCCATGACAAAGCACTATTATTCTGAAAAACAAACATCCAAATTAAGAATTACAGAAATTAAAGTAAATTTGAGGGGAAATGATATAAAATTACAAACTGGTTCTGGTGTATTCTCTATAGGCAATATTGATAAAGGTACATTACTTTTAATAAAATCTTGTATAGTAAAACCAAATTGGAAAATACTCGATATGGGTTGTGGTTATGGTCCAATAGGAATTTCAATCTCAAAAGCTTACCCCTCCACTGAAATAACCATGGCAGATATTAATGAAAGAGCCATAAAATTAAGTAATATGAACATTAAGCTAAATAAGATTGAAAACATCCAAACATTACAATCAAACCTTTACGAAAAAATAAAAGAAAAATTTGACACAATAATATCTAACCCCCCAAATTTGGCAGGAAGAAAAATATGTTTTGAAATCATCGAAAAAGCCAAAGACCATCTTAAGAAAGGCGGTTTACTCCAATTAGTAGCACGCCACAACAAAGGCGGAAAACAGCTAGAAAAGAAGATGAAAGAAGTCTTCAACAACGTAGAAGCAACAGCAAAGAAATCTGGTTATAGGGTTTATATATCTAAATTGATTTAACCCCTTCTTTAGTCAAAACAACTAATCTAATGCCTAATCCTAACTGTAAAAGTGCAGAAACGACTGCCATATGCTCCCTTCCCTCACCGCTTACAATATTCAAAGCAACCTCTAAATCATTTATTTTGCCATCTAATGCTTTTTTTATCTCAGAACTCATCTCAGTTATTGTTTTCTTGCTGTCAACAGAAATAATCTCAGCATTTTTCACATTAATCTTATCTTTAAAGAAATCATTAGTTATAATATATACCTTATTCCATTCCATATCATCTATCACTCTAGAAACATGCCCCCAGGTCCCCTTTCCAGTTGATAAACAAGCAATTAAATCAGTCATAAAAATGCAAATTTAGCCAAGTTTATATACTTTTGGAAACAAAGTTTCCAAACGTACGAAAAAATCACAAAGTGATTTTTTGTATCCTAAAAATCCAAGGGATTTTTATGAGATTAAAAACGAAAGTTTTTAATACTTTTGTGAATAAATTAATCAATAAGAGGTGGTTTAAATGAAATATTATTTATGTACAATATTGTTGCTTCTAGTTTTTATTGTTGGTTGTATACCTAAAGAAACACCAAAAGAGCCTACAACAGAACCAATATCTATGCCAGAACCAGTAACCGGAACACAAGAGGAACAACCAACAGGAAATCTAAGAGAGCCAGTGGCAACTCAAGAAGAGCCAAAAAGCGAAGGTAGTATACCCTCAGATATCAAAGAGCTTCTAGAAAAGGGAAAAACCCAACTTAAGAGTTATTCTTATAATTATAAAAAACCAGGAAGTGATGAAGCCACAAAGATATATGTAAAAGGGAATAAACTAAAGATAGAACCTCCAGAGATAGTTAATGTTGGAGAAGGAAAATTCTACAATATTATATACCTAGACACAGAAGCAAAAACAGCAGAAGCATATTGTCTTGGTTACTCTAGATGCACTATAAATTTAGGAAAAATAAAAGACCTGGATTATGAAGGAACATATATAGAAACACCTTTAGATTGGCTTGAGAAAGTTACACAGGCTACAAAAATTGATGAAAGAACAGTTGAAGGAAGAAAATCCCTTTACTTAGAAACAAATATCGGAAAGATAACTATAGCATCATACAATGGATTCCTATATAAAATAGAACAAGATAAAAATAAATGGGAATTTAGTGATGCTGCTTTCGACTCAGTGCAAGATTCTGATGTGAATCCTACTTAATTTGACCTATTGGCAAGTAATACATAAACTTTAAATAGCATTTTACTTTATGGTAAAAGAGGTGATAATATGAAATATATCTATATTGTAATTTTTGTAATTATTCTATTATTTGTTGGTTGTGTACCTCAAGAAATACCAAAAGAACCCCCAACAGAACCAACTGAACAGCCAGCAATAACTACCCCTCAACCAGAACCAGAAGAAGAACCTCAACCAGTACAAGAAGAACCAAACGAAGAAGAACAACCCCTTCCTGAAGAAGAACCCCCACAAGTGGAGGAAGGGCAGGAAGTAAGCGAAGAAGAACAACTTCAGCAAATATTTGGCTATGCAAAAACAAAAATTCAAAGTTATTCTTATCAATACAAAGACCCATCCGGTCGCCAATATAATATATACATTAAGGACAACAAGATGGTAATTGGTGGCCTCTCTGATTACAATAAAATCTTTATCGATACTGAAAAAAATACAGCAGAGGAATATTGTACAAGCCATACCAAATGCGGCAGGCAAACAGGAAAAATAGCAGATTTGGATTACTACGATGCTTATGTAGAGACACCCATTGATTGGGTTGCAAAAATCACAGAATCAGAAAAAATTGATGAAGGTTCATATTACGGAAAAAAATCTTGGAAACTGAGCACAAATATTGGAGAGGTAGTAATTGATTCTAATTACGGATTTATTTATAGCATTAAAAAAGAGGGAAAAGAGTATTTATTTACAAATGCAATATTCAACGCAGTTAAAGACTCTGACGTCAATATCCCAGAATACCTGATTGAGGAATAAAGATAAGTTTTATAAATACCTAGAGAATACCGCATTCTTGTAAACCACATAGTTTGATGAGGTTTTAAATGGCAAAAGAACAAAACGTAAAAAGGCTATATAGGAGCAAAAAGAATAGAGTAATAGCTGGGGTATGTGGTGGAATAGCAGAATATTTCAACGTAGATCCAACAATAATCAGATTATTATGGATATTATTCGCACTAGCTTTTGGTTCAGGGATACTTGCTTATATTATAGCATGGGTAATCATACCAGAAAAATAAAATGTTCATTTCACTTATAGAGATAGTAGACATTATAATAATGACCTTTGCTATAGGTTATATTTTCTCTGATTTCTTTAGAAGAGAGCCATTAGAAGGCTATGACCCCTTAACATATTACCAAAAACCGCCTTTATGGGAAAATATAAAGTATGCAGCTATGATAGCAGCTCCAGCCGTTGTTCTACACGAATTAGCCCATAAATTTGTAGCAATGTCTTTTGGAGCTTCTGCAACCCTTCATGCCCCATATTTTTGGTATGCTGCAGTAATTTTACTAAAATTAATGAGATTTCCATTATTATTCTTTGTAGGGGGATATGTAACCCACACACTATTGCCGCCTTTACAATCCTCATTAGTGGCTATAGCTGGCCCCTTGACAAATTTAATTCTGTGGTTAGCCGCGCTAACAATAGTAAAATATAAGTTAATAGACAGGAAATACTATAAGATATTAGTTCCAATGGGAAAAATCAATATGTTCCTCTTCATATTCAACATGCTGCCTTTGCCAGGCTTTGATGGCTTTAACTTTTTTGCAAGCCTATTTCAGGCTTTCCTATAACTTCAAACCAATTCAAAACTATGGTAAACTATTTATAGTTAATAAAACTTTAGTTTTACTTAACTAGGAAAAATTTTAAAATTTTTCCGTGAATGGTATGTATAACTTCAAAAGAGGCGATGTTTTATGACAATAGGAGAACAATTTGGAAAATTAAAGGAAAATTGGCTGTTAATTGTGTTAGTTCTTGTAGTAATGGTGGCTGTATCTGGACTTGGAAATATAGGCAGTACTTTTAATTCTGTTGCTAAGATGGCAGATACGGGAATGATGGAATCTGCTTCATTTAGTGGTGGAGGTTACATGCCGCAGGCAGACTTTGCGCCAGAAGTTGAAGAAAGAGTAATAACAAAAACAGCAAGCATGTCAAGCGAAGTTGAAAGAGGAGAGTTTGATGAAGCAGAAGCAAAGCTGAAAAGCATTGTGAAAAGCTCAGACTCTTTTATACTTAGTGAGAATATTAACCAGCGCGGTGAAGGATGGACTGCATATGAGGTTGGAAGCTTTACTCTAAAGATAGAAACCTCAAAGTATGGTGCAGTACTGGCACAGCTAAAGGAAATTGGCGAGGTTAAGTCATTTAATGAAAATGCGCAGGATGTAACGGGGCAGTACACTAACCTGCAACTGAATCTTGAACTGGAACAAGACAGATTACAAAGATACCATGACATGTACCAAGAGGCAGTAGAAGTTAAGGACAAGTTAGAGCTTAATGACAGGATTTTTAATCAAGAGAGGACAATTAAGTACCTAAAAGATGCAATTAACAACATTGACAAAAGAGTAGAGTACTCAACGGTATATGTTACATTAAACGAAAAGGCATCAGGGTATGCAGGAATAGCACTTGCAAAGTTCTCCAGCTTGATAAAAGCGCTTGTTGGAAGCTTTAATGCACTGCTGTATTTGTTCTTTGCAGCAGTTCCTTGGGCTATAGGAATAGGAATCATCTTGCTGCTTGTTAGGCTCTTCAGAAGAAGAGCTTAATTTCTTTTTTTCTCTTTCTATTTTTTCCTTTCTACTTATCAATTCTATTAACCGCCAATTATATTATAAAATATATAAAATAATAGAAAGTATTATAAAGTAGATATCCTAATATAAACCTAAATATGGGTAAACTTACGAATTTATGAGTAAGTTTTGAGATTTTTAACAAAATCAATAAATCATTAAAAATGTCAAAAAAACCTATTTCAGCAACAATTGATGAAGAATTAATAGTTTGGATTCAAAATAAGATAAAAGACAAGACTCGCTTTAGAAACAAATCCCATCTTATTGAAATTGCCTTAGAAAAACTTAAACAAGAAGATAAATAAGGCCGAAAATAAAAAAAAGAGGAGGTAGATTATGCCTTTATTTAACAAA
>Ga0268276_1000217_pt1 | contig 70270 bp, 59 predicted proteins | sample saktaG_4_FD_190145 | JGI IMG/M metagenome (GOLD analysis project Ga0268276, IMG submission 190145) | Saline water microbial communities from Sakinaw Lake, British Columbia, Canada - sak_2010_1_5_45m | ecosystem: Environmental > Aquatic > Non-marine Saline and Alkaline > Saline ... | reverse complement strand
ATCTTCAGATCTGAACGCTGTCTCCCTCTCGGGCACGGGGTTCCTCGATGACCTCGTTGTGACGAAGGATGTGCCGGTGTTCCTGACCGCAGTGGTCTATGCCTACGTAATCGAGGAGTATATTGACACCGTAGGGCCGACGTATATCGCCGTCTCCTCGGAGAACGAGTTTGCGGCCGGATGGTCGAAACTGTATGCCGCGCCTTCCGACGCGTGGCGCACGAACAGGCTGGACTCGGGCACCGCCGTGATGTTCGCTTTGGATGCGGACGGCAGAACGGTCACATCTCCCGCGCCTGGCGGGTCCAACGATAACACCACCAACGTGCTGAACGTGCTGTTGGATCAGGCCAAGACGGCCGGGGAACTCCCCGCTCAGTTTACGGGGCTCACAGCCGATCAGATCACGTGGATCCGGAACTTCGGCAAAACGCCAGCCGATCCGCTCGACACGGATGAAAATGATCTGGCATTCGAACAGGCGATGAAGCTCGATCCGTATGTGAACGAGGCGGTCACAAACCAGATCACCAGCTTTACGGTTGGCACGCCGAATTCGATGATCGTCGTCAAGGCCCTCACGAATGGTGTCGCCTACGCATCGGCAAGCGGTCTGACGGTGAACGTCCTGATCGACGTCAAGGCGAGTCTGACGAATGCATGGCCGGCCGCGGCTGAAATCACGAATGCCGTGACCCAGTTCAATGTGCTGGGAGAGGCCACCAACACATTCCTCACGCCGGCCGGGACATTCTTCCGCGCCCGCATCGTGGAGCAACCGTAACCGTAACGGTCTACTCTGACTGACAAGTGACCCCCGCAGCCAAAAGCTGCGGGGGTCACTGTTTTTGTCCCCGATTCACGTCCCCGTACACGAGGAAGCGGCGCAACGATATCACGCTGAGATCGATCACGGCAACCGGGTGCGGGAACCACCCACGCACACACCCGCTTCCGCGTGACGCCGATTGCTGTCGCGTCCGAACCTCCTCAAAGCGGTGTCGCGCTTCGCTTGCCACCGCACTCCAAAATGGCTGGCGCCGCATCCCTCCACCATCGCCCCGGCGGCAGCGTCTGGAGTGCGCGCGGCAAGCGGTATCCCGCGCGACGCCGCTCTCTGCCGCAGGAGATGCGACCGGCGCGGTTGAAACCTTTTAGAAGAGAATAGCTCTCGCCAAGACGCCACGCACGCAACGGAATGGATAAAAGAAAAGCAGAAAGCAGAAAGCTGGAAAAAGCAATCGGATCAGTGCGAAGCATCGGGTAGGGCAGCGGCGTCCCCGCCGCGCCGCAGGCCACTGGATAAAGGCAATTATCGTAATCGCTATCGATGGAAAAACCTGGACATTCGACCCCGATACCGACCCCGACCCCGACCCCGACCCCGATCCACACACCCACTCACCCACACACCCACACACACCCCCCGGCTTACATCGCCGGCAGGAACAGTGCGATATAGCCGTCGATTATGCGCTGGCCCCAGAAGATCCAGATCACGGTGCCGAGCGAGAGGTAGGGCCCGAAGGGAATTCGTCCCTGAAGCTCGTTCTTCTTGAGCAGAATAAGAGTAACGCCGACCACGCTCCCCGCCACCGAACCCGCAATCAGGACGAATACCACCGCCTGCCAGCCGAGAAACGCCCCCACCGCACCCATCAGTTTGACGTCCCCAAAGCCCATCGCTTCCTTTTTGAAGATCTTCTCCCCCAGCACGGCAATCAGAAAAAGCAGACCGAAGCCGGCGATCTCGCCAATTCCCGATTCCAGCAGCCCGCGGTACCACACGCTCTCGCCATGCATCGCCGGGACTAGTGCGCTGAAGATCGGGCCGGCGATCATCCCCCCGATGGTCACACTGTCGGGAAGGATCATATGGTCGAAGTCTACGAAGGTGCCGCAGACCAGCGCCGCCAGGAAGATCCAGTAGATCGGAATCAACGCCACGCCGGCAAGGGGTACCATGCCCAGTATCGGCTGTTCAAAGAAGGGGTACTGCAGGAAGGTGACGCAGAAGAGAAGGGCCGTGAGCAGCTCGACGCCGATGTAACGCGCGGAGATCGGCTGACGACACCACCGGCAGCGCCCGCGCAACATGAGCCAGCTTAACACCGGAATGTTCAGGTACCACGGGATCATCCGCTGGCACGCCGGGCAGTGCGAGCGGGGCGTGATGACCGACTCGTCCCGCGGGATCCGCCAAATACAGACGTTCAGAAAGCTGCCGACACACGCGCCCAGAATGATCGAAAAACCGGCTAACACAAAGACGAGAAACGGCCACTCGTGGCAAACGTCCAACATACGAAATCCTTTCCTTAGTTTTGCGCGGCGTTCGCGACCCAGCAGCCCTGGAAGCGAGAGGACCGGTGGGTCGCTTGTGACCCGCACGGACCCGGATGCCATTGTGCGCGATGCGCGCTCAGGCTCATGACCACATTCGCGTGATTGATACTGGGCGCAATTATGAGTTGTAGCCGGATCGGCGTCAAGCACAGCAATTTTCAATATGAGGCGCTCATATTGAGAATTGCTGCAAAAAGAGAATTGCCAGTATTTGCCGTTCGGCTTTACTATAACGCCGGTGCTCCAGTCCGAAACCCCGAAAGGCATCCCGTGCGCTACGCTGTCGTTTCTGACATCCACGCCAATCTGCAGGCTTGGAACGCGGTTCTGAGCGATATCGCCGGGCAAGAGGCTGATCGCATTCTCTGCCTCGGCGACAGTGTCGGGTATGGTCCCAACCCCGCCGAGGTGCTCGAGTCGGCCTACCGCCATGTGGACGCCTTCTGCATGGGCAACCACGACGCGGCGGTCTGCGGCAAGCTCGACCCCGCCCTGTTCAATGATCGGGCACAGCGGCTGCTCGACTGGACCCGAACCCGCCTCTCCGACAAAGCGGCACGCTTTCTCGCGTCACACCCCCTCACGCTCACCGGTCCCGGTTTCCGCTGCGTCCACGGCGACTTCACCGAACCCGCCGCCTTCAACTACATCGAGGATGTCGCCGACGCCGCTCCCTGCTGGCCCACTGCGTCAGAGCCGCTTCTGTTCATCGGTCACACCCACGTTCCGTCGCTCTTCGTCATCGGCGCCAGCGGCACCACCCACCGCTTGCCGCCACAGGATTTCGGTCTCGAAGCGGGCAAGCGCTATCTGGTCAATCCGGGTTCCGTCGGCAACCCGCGTTCGGGCGACGCGCTCGCGTCGTATTGTCTCTATGACGACGATGCCGGTTCGGTCGTGTGGCGCACCGTTCCCTTCGATCTCGACGCCTGCCGCGCCGCCCTTCTCGCCGCCGGCTTCTCTGAGGCCGACACCCCCTTCCTCGAACGTGACCCCCGTCGCCGGCTTCTGGCCGTACGCGAGGCGGTCTCCTTCTCCCCCGGGCGCACGCCGGATCAACTCGCCCGCGACGTCACACCGGTCAGCGAGATTCTCACCCTCAGCCGCGCCGCGCGTCGCTGGAAGCGCGTCGCCCTCATGGCCGCCCTCACCGGCCTCCTCCTCGCCGCCGCCGCCGGTCTCGGCATCGTCCTGTTGCGGACGCCCCCCGCAGCCGTCGGCCTCCCGCTCATCCTGCCCGCCGAGGAGCTGCCCGTGGCCGCGCCGGCCGCGCCCCGAAACCTGCTGCCGTCATTTCCCGTCTCCACCGATGGCGCCTCGCTCACCGGGTGGCGCGTTCGGCTCGACAACCCGCAGGCGACCACACTCGCCGCCGTGTGGGACGGCATCGCCGTCACCGTCACCAACGGCCCTGCCCGTTGCCGCATCGAATCGCCTCCCGTGCGCATCGACCGCGCGGAGATCGAGAAACTCCGACTCGTGGCCCGGTTGCTCAAAGCTTCCGATTTCAGCGGCACGACGGTGTTCGTCATCGAACAACTCGGCGACCTGAAAAACGGCAGTTATCCCGTCTGCGTCCGCGAAACCAAGGATCCGCCGCCCATCCAGCGCGATACGGATGGCTGGACGTCCGTCAAGCACACGACGCAAAAAACGATCCGACCCGAAACCCGCTTCATCCGGCTCGCCATCGAAGGCGAACTCAGCGGCACCATCACGTTTGCATCCCCGGTGATCGAGCCTCTTCCGCGCCAACCCTGAGGGTACCGCTGCATCCGGAATTCAACGCCGGCCGGGCCGGGGCTTCACATCCCGCCCGTCGCGATGGCGCGGATCGTCCGACCTAGAAACACCGCCACGCCATCGGTCGCTTCCGTGATGCGGTCGTCGACGTGCAGCGTCACCCCGGGCTCGGTCGCACCCGCCTCGCGGGCCAGCCGCCGCACCCACGTGGCGAGTTCCGTCTCGGCATACGTCTGCGCCTCGGCCATCCCGTCGAATATCGGTGCGCCGGGAAGACCGTTGACGTGCAACTGCCCCCGCTCGTCCGGGACGATCACGGCCTGACGCTCCACCCGCACCTCGCTGGTGATGGCGCCGACGGCGTTGGCGACATCGCCATCGCGCGGAATGATCACCTCGGCGCGCAGACGTTCCGCCACGGCGGGCAGCAGACAGGCCGCCGGCGCGCCGATTCCGATCACCGGCACGCCAAGGTCGAACGCCACGCCGAAGCCATCGCGTATCCGGCCGAGGCCGCGGTCCAAAAGCGCGCGCGCCATCATGCCATGGTCGTGATCGATGCCCTTTCCGCCACAACAGTCCGCCAGCCGGGTCATCAGGAGCTCGTAAGCCAGCTTGTATTCGACCTGTTCGATCACCCGCCGTGACACGGCTTCGGCGTCCATCTGGCTGGGCCCGCCGATCGCCTCGGCATAGCGCCGCGAATAGTCGGTGTTCCACAGCGACAACGATCCCAATATGTGGAGCGCGTCGGTCGGCGTAAAGCCGAAGAGCCGCACCAACTGCCGTTCGACCAGCATCTCGATGCCGAGGAACCCCTGGCGCAGGCAGTGCGTCTCGTGCACCAGGCGCCCGATCGTCAGGGGGCCGTTTTGCAACAGCCGCAGAATCAGTTGCCGCCGATCGTCCAGATCCTCCGGAATGGCACTGCCGGGCATGCGCGTGCAAATCAGATGCGATCCGTTCTCGGCGCCGGGGTAGGCCGTCACCCATTCCAGGCAGCCGCGCGCGCTGTCGGCGTCCATAGCCTCGTCGAGCCGGCACACGGGCCACACCCGCCGCGGCCCGACATGCCAGCCATGCCCATCCTGCCGGACTTCGCTGTCTCCGCCGAGGCCCACGGTCCGCAACGCCAACGCCCGCACGTGTGTGCGCCAGTGCCCCACGCGGGCGCCGTCGGAATCGATCCGGACCACGCCGTTGTGCAACACCGCCGTGTCGCTCGTGGTTCCCCCAATATCCACCACCAGGGCATCGGGCGCTTCGCACAGAAAACGGGCGCCAGCGACGCTGGCCGCCGGGCCGGAGAGGAGCGTTTCCACCGGGCGTTCCGCTGCCGTCCGCACATTCATCAGGGAGCCGTCGCTGCGCACGATCATCGCCGGCGCCGTGATGCCCCGTTCGGACAGACTCGCATGAAGTCGGTCGAGAAACGCCTCCAGACACGGGATGATCCGGGCATTGAGCGCCGCCGTCTCGGCACGAACCCGGTAGTTGAGCAACGCCGACACCTCATGACCGCACGTCACCGACAGCCCGGTCGCGGCCTTCACCGCCTGCATCACGGCCAGTTCGTGGGAGGGGTTGACCGAACTCGCATACCCGGTCACCGCGAACGCCCGTACGTGTTCGGTCGCGAGCAGTTCCCGGGCCGCGCAGACCGCCGCCCCGGTGTCGACCGGCACCAGCTCCGTGCCGTCGATCGCCAACCGTCCGGGCACCACCCGCACCGGCCGGTGGTCCATCCGCTCCAGACCGTCGTCGCCCACGGGCGGCATCAGCAGCAGCCCAACCCGCTGGCCGCGTCCCTCGACAATCGCATTGGTCGCCAGGGTGGTTGAGACCGCCACTTCATCAACCTGCCGCAACAGCTCCCGCGGCAATCGATCCAGCGCGCCGCTGATACCGATTGCATAGTCCCAGTGGGTCGTCGGCGCTTTGGCCTTGGCCACCACACGTCGTGAGGCCCACTCGAAAACGGCCGCATCCGTGAAGGTCCCCCCCGCGTCGATGCCGAGGCCATATCCCGACCGACGCGTACGTCCGACACCCGGCGGCGGAGCCACCGGAGCCGACTTTCGACGCGGCTCTGTCGCATCGGCCGGGGGGCGTGCAATGAGGGTGCGCGACACGGCGTCAAACGTCGTCACCCGCCCCGGAGGCACGTCGCATACCCGGGGGTCGGGCGTCGGCGTGAGCACGGCGGTCAGCACGTCGTGAGATCCGCGCAACGTTTCATACACCCACCCGTTCTCACGGGCCAGGTTCTGCGCGATGCGCGCATGGTGGGTATTGCCGATACCGGTATCGATAAACGCCGCGCGCGAATAATTGCGCTTCCAACTGTCCATGAAATGCCGGATCGCCTGAGCATTCTCCGGGTCGTACGACGCCTCCAACCCGTCGGTATCCTCCGGCGGACAAACCCCGGACGTGACGGCGCTGGCGCTCCCCATCCCTTCCTGAACCCAGCCGGCCGAGACGTAGTATGTCCCCGGACAGCGTCCAAATTGCTCCTGATAGGCGGCATCGGATCCCAGAAACAGCGCGATGCAGTCATGTGTTCTGGGGATGCGCAATGGGACACTGCGGGCGTAGAGCCCGATCGTTCCCCGGCCGCACACGCCGTAGCCGATCGCAATGACGTCGGCTGTTCCGGCTTCGCTCACCGCGTCAATCCGATCCTGCAGCCGGCGCCGCAGTTCGTGTGGCACGGCATGCAGCTTGCCGGGGAGGAAGTCAAAGGTCAACCGGGCCGGAATTTTCGGCGCCAACGCCCGCAGATCTGCCGCGAGTACGCCGCACGCCAGAACATGCACGCGCGGAAGTTCGCTTGTAGATAGGGGTGTCTTCATGTTGAGCAGTATGACAGGATGATGAGGGCTGTCAACAGCGCATACGCCGCACATAAGCCGATTGCCCCGCTTCGTGGTAGGAACTCCGCACCAACGGCGCGCAGGTCGCAAATTCGAAACCCATGGCCAGCGCCTCGCCTTGAAGGTCGTGAAACTCCCCGGGCGGGACAAACCGCGCCACGGGGAGATGGCGCGCGCTCGGCTGCAGATACTGCCCGGCGTAAAAAATCGCGCAGCCCGCCGTTCGCGCGTCGCGCAGCGTCGTCGCACACTCAACGGCCGTTTCGCCCATCCCGAGCATGAGGCTGGTCTTGACGATCAACCCGGCGGCGGCGGCGCGGGACAACACGGCGAGAGAACGGCGGTAATCGGCTTGTGGACGCACCACGGAATAGAGTCGCGGCACCGTTTCCAGATTGTGGCCGAATACATCCGGGCGGGTCGCGATGACGGCGTCAAGCGCAACCGCATCACCCCGAAAATCGGGAACCAGCACTTCGATCAACACACCGGGCGCTGCGGCGCGGATTTGCCCCACCGTCTCGGCCCAGTGTGACGCACCGCCATCCGGCAGGTCATCACGTGTGACCGACGTGACCACCACCTCGCTCAACCCGCTCTCCCGCACTGCCGCCGCCACGCGGGCCGGCTCGTCGGGGTCGGGTGTGCAGGTCGGGCGCTTGTCGACATTGCAGAAACGGCACCCCCGTGTGCAGCGATCACCCAGCACGAGGACGGTCGCACGCCCGGCCGACCAGCAGACTCCCTGATTCGGACAGGACGCCTCTTCGCACACGGTATGCAGGCCGTGCCGCCGCAGCCGATCACGCGTGATCGTGTAATCCCCGTCCCGGCCGACCCGCACGCGGATCCACGGCGGTTTACGCCCGCCGCACCCCGCACCGTCCGTCCGTTGCACACCTGTGTTCATTGCCCCTATTGTACCGTGTGATTCTCCGCCCAGGAAGTCTGATTTAGCAATTCTAACACTGGCAGTTCTGATGAGGGTTAATCGTAATCTTGATCGTAATCGTAATCTTGATCGTAATCGTAATCTTGATCGTAATCGTAAGCTTGATCTTAATCTCCTGGTGGAGAACGGATTACGATTACGATTATGATTATGATTATGATTACGATTACGAATCAACGACCCCATCAGGACTGCCATGCGCCCTAGCGGTTGCCACTGTGAGAATTGTTGTGAGAATTGTTGTGCTTGACGCGCGGCCCCTCATGTGGTATTTTTCGGGTGTGTTTTGGGCGCGTCATGTCGGCGCGCAGAAAACAACGATTGGGGTCAGTTTGAAATGCGCCTCAGCCCGTGTCGGGTGTGGGGAGTTTTCAAACGTCAAATCACTTCGCCGTAGAAGCCATTGGGCGCTGACGGGCGAAGTTTTTTCATAGGCCTCAGAAGGAGCATCAGTACCATGAAGTGTTCACTTGTGATCGCGGCCTGTGTTGTGGCCGCTACGTTCACGGCCATGGCCGGTGACAATGCCGAAGCCGCCAAGGTTGAGGAAAAGGTAGCAGAAGAAGCGGTCGTCACCGAAGTCGTTGTGGAAGCCACCGAGGAAGCCGCTGTGGAAGCCACCGAGGAAGCCACCGAGGAAGCCGCTGTGGAAGCCGCTGTGGAAGCCGCTGTGGAAGCCGCCGAGGAAGCCACCGAAGAAAAGGCCGAATAACGGCTGCAAGCGTTCAACAAGAAGCGAGGCCGCCCGATCACGGGCGGCCTCTTTTTTTCACTCATGACCCTACGCAATTCTCTCCCGATTGCGAGCAAAAGCGCTGGCGGGAGGGTCACTTCAGCATAACCTGGCCACCGGTGACGGGAAGGGCCTGACCGGTCTCATAGAGCTGGTCGACGAGGTAGTAGATCGCTTTCATCACATCGGCCGTGGTGCAGCCGCGGCCCATGGGAACCTTGGCCTCATAGAACGCCCGAACGTCGGAGACCGTCTGGGCACCGGGAACTTTGCCGGTGTTGAGATATTGGACGAAGAGCCCTGTCTTGGGGTTTGACCACAGGGGGCCGTCAAAGAAATTGCCGGGGCAGATGGCGTTCACCTTGACGTGGTCCTCGACCAGTTCCATGGCGAAGCTCTGGGTCAGGCCGATCCCCCCAAACTTGCTGCCGGCGTAGGATCCGTTCTTGTTCGAGCCCTGGAGACCCGACTTGGAGTTGATCTGGACGATGTCAAACCAGGCGCGGGGGCAGGCGGCATGCTGCAACGCCATGACCTGCGAAACGGCTTGCACAGAGAGGAAGTAGCCCTTGTAGTTGACATTGGTGACAAGATCGAGGTCGGCGACGGTCTGGGTCTTGACGCTCGCTGCCTTCAAGACGCCGGCGTTTGAGACGAACAGGTCAATGCCGCCGAAGGCCGCGACAACGGACTGAACGGCCTGGCGAACGGAGTCCAAATCCGCCACGTTCATCGCCACGCCGATCGCCACCGGCATCCCCGTGTCGGCGTTCAGTCGGGCGGCTGCGGCCTCGACGCCCGCGACGTTGATGTCGGCCAACACGACCCACGCGCCCTGGGCGGCGAGATCGCGCGCGATCTCAAAGCCGAATCCCTGCGCCGCGCCCGTGACCATCGCCACCTTCTCCGCCGCGCGGCCGGGTCGACCGGAGAAGCGGGCGGCGACACGGCCGGCACCGGGGATGTCCGCCTCAACCGCTCCACTTGGGATGAACGGATGGAGGGCTTCGACAATCCGGCACGGGGACGCATCGGCCGACAGATCGAGCGAACCTCCGCTATCGGCGGCAACGACCTGCAGACGGGGCAACCGGGTTCCCACGGCCATGAGGCCGCGCACGGCGGGAAGCAAAGCAACGGACATAATACTCCTTCTTTTCTGGGTTGCGTTGGGTAAGCATACCCCGATGCGGCCCGTTTGAAAAGCGGCAAAAGATTCCGGCCGTAATGGCTTGCGCTTTCGGTCTACGAGTACGGGCGACGACTGGGAGGGCGAGCCTTCCGCCGAGCCGCCCCGGCGTGAACCTCGCCGGGCTGACGCGATGACCCGTTGACCTGATGACGCCCGGACATCATCTGCTTGGGCGTCATCAGGTCACGCGGTCGCCGCGTTCGGCCTCCTGCTCCCGCCATCAACAAAAACACAGGGCGGGACCGGCTTGCGCCAGACCCGCCCCGCGTCGCTTCAGTGTTCGGCTTTCTGAATACTGAACACTTCTTCCCCACCGCCTACCGCATCATGATCACGGTGCCCTTGGGCGGCCCCGGGAACGCGTACCGGATGATCACGATGCCGGAGCCGCCGTTGCCGCCTTTGGCCGTACTATGCCCAGCTCCGCCACCGCCGCCACCTGTTCCGGCTGTGCCGGGATCGCCACCATTGGGGTGGTGACTACCGCCACCTGCCGTGACCGCACCAGTTATGTTCACATCGTCATTCATGTAATCGCCGCCACCGCCGCCGCCGCCACGCGCGACCGGCGTACCGGTGATCGAATTGGTCAGGCCACGACCACCATCTCCGGGAGAGCCCCAGCCGCCAAAACTCTTGCCCGCACCTCCAGCGCCACCACCGCCGCCACCGTTGCCGTTGCCGTTCCCGATGCCACCACCAAACCCTTGATTTGCCGTTCCATTGCCTGCCCCCCAAGCCATCCCGCTGCCGCCACCAGACCCGCCAGTCAGACCGGCACCACCGTTGCCGCCGCCGCCGCCGCCACCTTCCGAACGAATCGAACCGAAACTGGAATAGCCCCCCGATGTTCCGGAACTCGTCGCCGTGCCGACACCCCCTGTCCCGACAACAACGGACACCGCCACGCCGGCCGTCAGATTCGTGGGTGTTTCCGCCGATGCGCCGCCGCCCGACGGCGCTCCGGTCACGGACGTCCGATACCCCCCGGCGCCACCACCGCTCTGACCTCCATTGTCGCTGCCGGCAGGGGAACCGCCAGCCCCGCCGCCGCCAATGATCAGGTACTCGACATTCTTGAGATTCTGAAGGGGCGTGAACACTGCGCTGCCGGTGTTCGTGAACTGATGAACGCCGTACACCGTCTGCGACGAGGTGCCCACATAGTTCGTCCAGAGCAGTCGCGTATCGCCGCCAAAGGCCAGGAAGGGAGCCGCCGATCCCGTACCCGTGAGCGCGATGTCGAACGAGGCGTCTACGGTTCCATTAAGGATATGCAGATTGGCCGACCGCGCGCCAAGGGCCGCCGGATTGAACGTGACGGTGAAGGTCGTGCTCGCGCCCACCGCCAGCGAGGCCGGCAACGTGCCCACCGTGAAGTCGCCCGGATTGGATCCGTCTTTCGTGATGCCCGTCAGCGTGAGCGTTATGGTCCCGCTGTTCGTCACCACAAAGGTCTTGACCAGACCTGCGGTTGCGAAATCAATAGGGGACCCACCGTCCGTGAGCGCTGATCCGGCCGGTTGCTGGACACCGATCTGCTGTACAGCCCCGGTCCCGCTGACCGTCACCAACTCGTTCGAGGCCCCGGCGCTGGCGTTGGTAATGGTTCCCGCGTAACCCTGAACCGCTGTTGGAACAAAATGGACATTGATCGTGGTGGCGCCCACCGCTCCGCTCGCATTGGTAGTCAAGACCACCTGCGCCCCGTACGTCCCGCCGTTCGTGGCAATCGTGAATGGCGACGGTGCAGAAACCGTAATGTTGTTGGTAAGCGCGAGCCCGACAATCGTGTAACTCCACGTGCCGGTCGCGTTCAAGAGCACACTGTTGAAATCGTGTGATAAATCGCTGACAGTGATTAAGGGAGAAGCCGACGCCGCGACGTACCGAACGACCACGATGCCCGAGCCGCCGTCGCCGCCAGAGGCACCACCGCCGCCACCACCGCCAGTATTGGCTCCGCCGGGGTTGCCGGTTCCAGTTGACCCCGCCCCGCCGCCACCGATACCGCCAGATCCCCAAGGGCCCCCACTGCCACCGCCACAGTAATTGGTGGCTATACCCGTGATGTCATTCGTTATCCCATTCCCGCCTGGTCCACCAGTAACATTAGACACGCCAGGCCCACCCACTTGGGAAGCGCCGCCACCGCCACCACCATAATTGTATGAACCGCCGCTTATCCCCCTTCCACCGTTGTTTCCTTGGCCAGAGACGTTCGTAACACCGCCGACCCCTCCCTGCCCACCCCCGCCGCCGCCAGACCCGCCAGACCCGCCAACTTGACGAGCGTCAGGGTAACCACTATCAATGCCAGTGCCGCCCGTTCCGCCTGCCTTGCTGATCAGGTTGACGTCAGTACCGTAGAATTTAGAATCCTGGGCGGCATTCGCCACGACAACGGTATAGGTTTGCATCGTGACCGGCAATCCCGTCTGGCCCACGTTCGACTGATAGCCGCCGGCACCGCCGCCACCGCCAGCCGAATAGGCTCCGCCGCCGCCATTGCCCCCGCCGGCGACAACCAGGTATTCCACGTTGCCGGCGCTTGTGACCGTGAACGTGTAGGTCCCCACCGTCTTGAATATGTGGGCGGTCCAGTTTGTGCCGCCCGCGTCGGCATAGGTCGTCACGGTTGCGCCCGCGCTTGTAGCCGTGGCTCAGGTCGCTTCCGCCCGCGGCGCGAACGCGGTCATCATCCCCGCAGCCAGCGCCACGCCAGCCGCCACCGACAACCGATTTCCGATTGCCGGCAACCATCCTCGATTCCTGAATCCTGCTTGCTTGTTCATGAGTTTCGACTCCTGTTTGGGTTTTGTCTGACCGGTCTCTTTCAACTTCTGCCCAACTCCCGTTTAGTATCGTTGCGATTCCGTGGCTTGCGCCTCGCAGTCCGCCCAGTGTGACCATCCGGCCGGTTGCCCGGCCTTTGTCGCAGAAACACGACACCGGTCGGTGGCCACCGCTCAAGCGAGACCGGATCCACCCCAACCGATGGAAATAGTGTAAGCCTGTGCAGTTGAAAATGGAATGCACTTTCCTGACAAAAGATTTGTCTTTTTCTGATGTTGGGGGATAAGGACGCGGTGACGCGATGACCCGGTGACGCCGGGAATGGAGAGGGGAAGAGGGAAGCCGGAGGGGGCCGGGTCTCCATTGACGAATTGACGCCCGATGGGATATGCTCCGGGCGTCATCGCGTCACGGGGTCATCGGGTCACAAGGCGTGTCGCGTGTTTCAGCATTTCAGCTTTTCAGTTTTCAGCTTTTCTCCACTTCCCCCTTGACGCAGTGGCCGCCCTCGCGCACAATGGCGGCACCATGCGCCGGTCCATCAGTCCCCTGGTCCATCAGTTCGACGACTCGCTCTGGACGGACAGTCCGTACGGCGGGCGTTCCGCCGAGTGTTCGCCGCTGTACATCGAGCGATGTGCAAGCGGGCGCACAACGCCTGCGCCCCACATGTACAGTTGCTGGGAACTGACGGCGGTGATGAGCGGCAGCACCCGGATCACGACCGGCAAGACCACGGTGACGGAGAGTCAGGACGAACTGCTCCTGCTGGCGCCGCACACACGCCATTCCGAAGCGGGCGAAAGGGCGGACACGATCTGGCTGGGGTTCACCGGCGAACGCGCGGCGGTGGCGACACGCGAGCTGAAGCCCGTCACGATCGTCCGCAGCCATACGCTGACGGAGTCGGTCGAGCGGCTGTGGCTCTTTGCGCGCCAGCAGGGCCGGCCTATCGGACCGGAACTGGACGCCTGGACGGCGCAGATTCTGGCGGAGTTTGTCCGGCTGGCGCGGCAGTCAGCAGGCACGGCGCACCCGGCGGCCGGCTGGGTGGAGGAGGCGATTCAGCGGATTGAGGCTCATCTGGGCGCGGCCGAGCCGCTGCGGGTCTCGGAGCTGGCGCGGCGGTTCGGCTGCAGCGAGGGTCATTTCTGCCGGGTCTTCCGGGCGCGGACCGGCCTTCCGCCCGTCAGCTACATCCTGCGGGCCCGCATCAAGAAGTCCCTCCATCTGCTGCAGAACACCGACTGGCCGGTCTCGGAGGTCGCCCGCGCGGTCGGCCTGGCGAACCCGTTTTATTTCAGCCGCGTCTTCCGCAAGGTCACGGGGAAGAACCCGTCGGTTTGCCGGAAGCGGTGAGGGTGCTTGCGGAACACGCGGAAAGCGGACGGGCGAAGCGGGAAGGGGGCGCGCGCAGACGGAGTGTCTGGCGCGAATGGCGCTAAATTAAGGGGCTATTGCCATCTTAATCGTAATCCTAATCTTGATCTTAATATTCTGGTGGAGAACGGATTACGATTACGATTAAGATTAGGATTATGATCGGAAGCATCGCTTAACTTAGCGCCATTCGTGTCTGGCGCATTGCGGAGCCAACGCTCAACATCCAACACACCCCCACACCCACACACCCCAAATGAGTGACCCATTACTTTGCTGCTTGTTTCCCCATCGGATTCATGCCACAATCTGAGCCCTGCAACCTGAACGCATCACCATCACCCACTCACAAGGAGCATTCCCATGGCAGATAAAAAAGCCACCCCCGCCTCCTCACAACTCGATGCGGTCCTCTCCCAGATCCGCAAGGAATTCGGCGACGCGGCCATCATGCGGATGGGCGACGCCGCCGCGACCAAAGACATTGCCGTCATCTCCACCGGCGCTTTCTCCCTCGACCTCGCGCTTGGGGTTGGCGGGTTGCCGCGCGGCCGCGTGGTGGAAATCTACGGGCAGGAGTCATCAGGTAAAACGACGCTCACGCTCCACGTCATCGCCAATGCACAGAAAAACGGCGGGCTGGCCGCATTTGTTGATGCCGAGCACGCGCTCGACCCCAATTATGCGCGCCGGTTGGGGATCAAGCTCGATGACCTGCTCATTTCCCAGCCCAACTCGGGCGAGGAGGCGCTGACCATCACCGAACAGCTCGTCCGATCGGGTGCCCTCGACGTGGTGGTCGTCGACTCGGTAGCCGCCCTCACACCGCAGGCGGAGATCGACGGCAACATGGGAGATTCGCATATGGGACTGCAGGCGCGGCTCATGTCGCAAGCGATGCGCAAGCTCACCTCCGCCATCTCCCAGACCAAGACGCTCTGCATCTTCACCAACCAGATTCGCGAAAAGATCGGCGTCATGTTCGGCAACCCCGAGACCACGCCGGGCGGTAAGGCGCTCAAGTTCTACGCGTCGGTCCGGCTGAACGTACAGAAGATCGGCGTGATCAAGGATTCGTCCGGGACGGCCGTCGGAAACCGCACGCGCGTCAAGGTCCTGAAGAACAAGGTCGCACCCCCTTTCACCGAGGCCGAGTTCGACATCCTCTACGCCCGCGGCATCTCGTGGGAAGGCTCGGTGCTTGACGCCGCGATCACAACCAACGTCGTAACCAAACGCGGATCCTGGCTCTCCTTCGGCACCGAACAGATCGGACAGGGCTCGCTCGCCGCGACCGAATACCTTCGCACACATCCCCAGATCACGGCGCAGCTCGTCGCGCAGGTTCGGGAACTCAAGCCGACGGCCGCCCAGGCTGGCCGTGCCGCCGATGACGCCGCAGGCATGCCCCCTGTTGTCACGGAGTGAGGCGCGTGCCGGGGCGGGCCGGCCAGACCCGGAAGACCAGCACCACGCCCGCCGTGAAGGAGAGGGTGAACGATTCGCCCGAGGCCTCGTTCAGCGCAGCCTGCCACCAACGGCTCAAGCTGCGGCCATTGAGCGGGTATTTGAGGCCGCGTGCCCTGATCTGCACCCGCGGATCGAAAGTAAATAGCGAAACCTGCTGTCCCGCGCATGACGCGAGTTCGACATCACCCGCGTGTGCGGTGAACAGGCCGGTGTCGGTCGCCAGCACCACATCCGCCTCGGCCTGGAAATCGGCCAGCAGCGACAGATTTCCCAGCGTGTGATCCTCCCGCCGCCCCGTCGCCCCGAGGATCGCGAGCCGGCGCCAACCCCGCGTGAGGCAATAACGGAACGCCTTGGCGAGGTCGTTGTCGTCCTGCCCCGGATCACACACCCAGCGCGCGCCAAGACGATCGCGCAACGCGGGGGAGATGCTGTCGCCGTCGCCGACCACGGCGACCGGCTCGACGCCCCGCGCCACCGCCTGGCTGGCCGCCCCGTCACAGCACACCACCCGCTCGGACGCCGCCCAGTAAGCGAGCGGCTCCGGGTGAGACGGGAAATCGCCGTCGGCGAGGATTACCGTGCGCCCATTTTGAAGCGCTTGAGTTGTGGCTTTTTCCATACGATCTTGCGTCCGAGCGACCGCACAACCGCCTCCGTCTCGGCATCGCGGCCCATGCTGCTGACGCAGGTGCCATTGACACCCGCGGGCGGCAGGTCCCGGCCAGCCCGCTGCAGATCATCACGGACCTGCCGCCATCCCTGTTGACGGTCCTGGGGATATTTGGAGAGCATCTTTTCGATCATCAGCGCCACGGACACCGGGATCTCCGGATTGAACTGACGCAACGAGGGCGCGACCTTTTCGAGATGGGCATCCAGCACCGACTCCGGGGTGCCGTCAAACAGGAATCGTCCTGACAGGAGATGATAGAGCGTCGCGCCCATCGCATAAATGTCACTGCGATAATCCAGGTCGCCCCCCTGGATCTGCTCGGGCGACATGTAGTGGGGCGTCCCAAGCACCTCGTCCTGCACGAGCGCTTTCGCCAGATGTGTCTGGGAAAGCCCCAGGTCAGCCACCTTCACCGTGCCGTCAGCATCCACCATGATGTTGTCCGGCTTGAGGTCGCAGTGAATCATCCCGATCTGCTCCCAGGCGTACTCCAGCGCCACTGCCACGTTCTCGGCCACCACCAGCGTGTCCTGCAACGGAATGTATCCTTTACGACGCTGCCACTGCCCCACCGTGTAGCCGTCGATCAACTCCATCACAATATAGAGGGTGTCCGAGAATCCCGCGTCGTAGGCCTGCACAATGCCGGGGTGCGAGATCTTGGCTGTGGCGCGCGCCTCTTCGCAGAATCGACGGATATCTTCGGGATCGGACGCCACGTGGGGCGAGAGCACTTTGATCGCCACCAGGCGGTCAAGCGAAAGCTGCCTGGCCTTCCAAACCGACGCCATGCCGCCCTGGCCAAGCAAGCCGACAATATCGAAGCCTTCTATGACGGGGGCTGTAATCATTGTCCTGCACACCCCTCGCCATGGCAGGTTGGACACAAGCCGACACCCTCGCCGCCGCACGCGGAGCAGAGCATCCCGGATCGATCCTTGCCCGTTCCTTTGCACAATTTGCACGGGCCGGTGCCCGCTCCGCCGCATTTGACGCATTTCTTCGGTTGCCCCAGACCCCCGCATGTCCGGCACAGCACATGCCCTTTGCCGCCACAATTCACGCACGCGATCAGGCCACTGCCGTTACATGACGGGCACGTCGTCTTGATCATCAACGCGGTCGCGGGGGTCAGGGAATTGGATTGCCGCTTCTGGATCATCCCGTCTTTACAGCCGGCATGTTTGCAGACCGTCCGCCCCTGCCCTTTGCACGAGCCGCACATCTGGATTCCCAGTCCCTGGCAGTCGGCACAAGGCGAGGCGGCGGCTGTCCGCAACAACGCCTGCAAGCGAGGTGTCAACGCCTCCGCCACCGGGAGCGGAGCCCAGACGTTACCGATCGCAACCCGCCGCGCCGCCTGCTGCCGTGTCTCATGGTTGCGCAGTCCCTGCGCCAACATCAACCGCATCTCGTCCGCGTTGCGCCCCGACTGCGTCAGACCGGTGCCGCCGCACGCGGTGCAGAGAACTCCCGCGCCCGTCAGCGAATTCTTGCTGCCGACAACCGATGTGCTCATCTGCACCGTCCGACTTTCCACCCCGCGCAAAGCCCCCTCGCTGCCACCGGCCAACGCCCGCAGTTGCACCGTCCGTCGGCCCGTTCCGCCGCAGACGCTACACGGCTTGCGGGTGTTCGCCAGCCGCCGCTGGCACCGTTCCACCGCCTCGGCCAGCCGTTTGCCAGAGTCGTCGGGCAGCATGCCGTCGGGCAGCAGGCGCGCCAGGGCCGCCGCATTGCGGTAATAGCAGAGCGCCACCTCGGGCAGACCTTCCTCAATCTCCGCCGCCATGCGGCTGTCCTCGCGCGCCGCGTCCAGGACCGTTTGCAGATCGACCGGCGACGGCACCGTCTCGGCGGTGGCGGCCACGTCCTCGGCCGCAGGCTTGTCATCGCCGACGCGTGCTCCGCAGTGCCCGCAAAAACGCTGCTCGTCCGCAACCTCGTGACCGCACGCGCCGCAGATCACCAGCGCCAACGCCGTGCAGCACGCGAACACGGCAAAACAGAACATCAGGCCACGCAATAGATTTTTCATAACGCACACGTTCCGACATCCAAATCGCCGCCCCAAGACGACAACCTGGGAAGTGATTTCATTTTGAACGCATTCGCGCGCAGATTCAACTAAAAAATCAGGCACAACGATCATTGAGGGTGGACAAACGCGCCAAAATCTGCTTTAGTATGGGCGCTCGTTTGAGCGGGAAATGACGCCGCTCACAGGATGAAAGGATCTAGCCATGGACGAAGCCATCAAAACAAAACTCGAAGAACTCCGCGGGATGCTGCAGGCCGACGGGGGCGATCTGGAACTCGTCTCCATCGCCGGCAAGACCGTCACCCTCAAACTGCGCGGCGCCTGCGGGTGTTGCCCGCACGCCACAGCCACGTTGAAACACGGAATCGAACGGGTCCTCCGCGAATCGGTCGACCCCGAGATCACCGTCGAACGAGAGATGTAATCGAACAGGAACGTCCCATGTCCACCGAGAGCGCCACCCTCCTGCGCCAGCTTGACCATGTTGATTCCGTCCACCGACAGGATGCGCTCGCCGGTCTGGCGGCGCATCTCGACGGCGCGTGCCCGCCGCCAGCCGAAACCGGCGAAACCGGCGATGTGAACATGCACTGTCACTCGTTCTTCTCCTACAATGCGCACGGATGGTCGCCGTCGCGCATCGCCTGGGAGTGCCGCTCGCGCGGGCTTTACGCGGCGGCCTTGTGCGACTTCGACGTGCTCGACGGCCTCGACGAGTTCCTCGCTGCCGGCCGCCTTCTCGGACTCCGCGCCGCGGTCCACCTGGAAACGCGCGCCTATCTCGCGCCGCTGGCCGCCACGGACATCAACTCGCCGGGCGAACCGGGCGTGAACTACATCATGGGCGCCGGTTTTTACAAGACCTTCCCCGACGGCACGCCCCAGGCCGGGACGCTGGCCGCCTTGCGCACGGGCGCGACGCGGCGCAACGAGGAGCTGATCGCGCGCATCAACGCCCGGATCCCAGGGATCTCCCTGGACTATCGACGCGACGTGCTGCCGCTGACCCCCAAGGGCGTGGCTACCGAGCGCCACATCATCCGCAGCTACGCCCATGCCGCCCGCTGCGCCTATCCCGACCCCGCCGCACGCGCCGCCTTCTGGGCGCCGCTGCTCAAAACCGCACCCGAAAACGCCGCTGCCCTCGAAACCGATGTGCCGGCATTCGAGGAGGCCGTTCGCAGCGCCCTCGCCAAACGCGGTGGCATTGGGTATCAACAGCCGGGGCCCGACACCTTTCCCCCCGCCGAAACGTTCACCGCCTGGGTCCGATCCTGCGACGCCATCCCCGCTGCCACCTGGCTCGACGGCACCAGCGGCGGCGAGGCCGACTGCTCCCGCTGGCTCGACCTGCTCCGCGGCCTGGGGTGCGCCACGGTCGCCCTCGTTCCCGACCGCAACTGGAACATCAAGAAGCCGGAGGAAAAGGCCGTCAAGATCGCCAAGCTCGACGAGCTGGTGCACGAGGCGGTCGCCCGCGATATGCCGATGATCATCGGAACCGAGATGAACAAGGCCGGGCTTCCCTTTGCCGACGATCTCGGCGGCCCGGTCCTCGCGCGCCACGCCGACGTCTTCCGCGCCGGCGCCCGGTTCATCGTCGGCCACACCCTCCTCGGCCGCTATGCCGATATGCCCTACCTTGGCGAACGGGCCCGCGCCGCCTTTCCGTCCATCCCGGCACGCAACGCCTTCTTCACCGCAGTCGGAGCCCTGCCGCCGCTCACCGAGAACCGCGCCGCGCGCCTGCTCGACGACGGTCCCGACCATGCCTACGACCGCCTGGCCCAGGCTGTCCGCACGTGCGCCTGCGCCGTAAACGGGTCGCCCGTGTAAACACCCACACCCACTCACCCACTCACCCACACCTATCCCCTTTTCACACGCACCCAGTAACTCGCCCGTTGCGTCCCATTGCGACATTTTGGCAACATTCGGCAACATTCGGCAATTTCCGATTGACGGCATCCCTGTTTTTTGTCATCATGCGCGCACCTTTCGCACCCGTGGTGGAATTGGCAGACACGTAAGATTCAGGTTCTTATGCCGAGAGGCGTGGGGGTTCAAGTCCCTCCGGGTGCACCAGCGTCAGTAGAACACCGATGAACACTCGATGCGCTTCCAATTGCGCTTGCGCACCGGTGACGGGCGTGCTACAGTACGGTTTTTCACGGAGGAGAAATGGCAGTCAAAATCAGACTTCGCAGGACCGGATGCACCAACTCTGCATCGTATCGCGTCGTCGCGGCAGACGGACGTTCGCCGCGCGACGGGAAGTTCCTCGAGATGCTGGGGTGGTATGACCCCAAACTCGAGGGCGAAAACTATAAGTTGGATCAGGAGCGTATCGACTATTGGCGGAGCCAGGGCGCCCAGATGAGCGAAACCGTCGCCAATCTGGTACGCCGTGGAAAACGCGCCGCCGTTCCATCTTGACCGCCCCCTTGGCGGGCGGGGATCGGACGCACATGGCACCCCCCCTGCGCATTGACATCATCACCGTGTTCCCGGGTATGCTTGACGGCTTCTTCGCGGAAAGCATGATCAAACGGGCGGTGCGCTTCGAGGCGGTTGAGTTGCGGACGGTTGATCTGCGGAATTTCACGCAGGATGCGCGCCGTACGGTAGATGACCGGCCGTACGGCGGGGGGCCCGGGATGATTCTGAAGCCCGAGCCGCTATTTGATGCGGTCGCGGCGGTGCGGACTCCGATTTCGCGGGTGATCCTGATGTCCCCTTCGGGACGAAGGTTCACCCAGCACGAGGCCCGGCAGCTCGCCCGCGAGACGCACTTGGTGTTCATCTGCGGCCACTATGAAGGGGTCGATGAGCGGGTGCGCGAGGCCTGTGTGACGGACGAGTTATCAATCGGCGATTATGTGCTGACCAATGGCGCGTTGCCGGCGGCGGTCGTGATCGACGCAGTGGTGAGGCTGCTCCCCGGTGTACTGGGCGGCGGACCTGAAGCGACGCAGGACGAGTCCTTTACGGAAAACCTGCTCGAGCATCCCCAGTACACCCGCCCGCCGGAATATCGGGGGATGCGGGTGCCGGAGGTGCTGTTGAGCGGCGACCACGGGATGATTGCCGCTTGGCGGCGGCGCGAGGCACGCGACCGGACGGCGGCGCGCAGGCCTGATTTGCTGGCTGCGCGGGCGGTCGGCGACAAGGAACGGGTTGAAGCGGATTTGCAGAACGAGGAGAAACACGATGATTGCGAACGCAATTGACAAGATCAACAAAGAGACCCTGAAGGCCGAGCCGCTGGCGTTTAAAATCGGCGATAGCGTGCGCGTGCACGTCAAGATCAAGGAAGGCGACAAGGAACGCGTGCAGGTTTTTGCCGGAACGGTAATCGCCCGCGACGGCGGCGTATCCGCGACGGCGACGTTTACCGTGCGCCGCATCTCCTTCGGCGTCGGTGTCGAGAAGGTCTTCCCCATCAACACCCCCTATATCGAGAAGATCGAGATCGAACGCTCCGCCAAGGTGCGCCGCTCGAAGCTCTACTTCCTGCGGGAACTGACCGGTAAGAAGGCCCGCCTGCGCCAGGCGAAATGATCCGGTTGCCGCCAGTATCCGGGCGGTCGCAACGGCCTTCCGGACGGAACGGTCACGTGACGTCCGTCACGCCTTCCCGTGCCGTTGATCTGCTGGCCGCGGAGCGCGTCTGGTGGCAGACCTTTCCCCGCCAGATCCTCGCTGGCGTGGATGAGGCCGGACGGGGACCGCTGGCTGGCCCGGTGGTGGCCGGTGCGGTGGTCATGGCGTCCGAGTTAGCCGAGTCTTGTTATGAGGGGCCGCTCGCTGACCTCACCGACAGCAAACAGCTCACCCCCGCCCGCCGCATGGCGTTCTACGAGTTCCTCTCGCACACGTCGGCTATCCAGATCGGCGTTGGCTGGTGCAGCGCGACGGAGATAGACGACCTCAACATCCTGTGCGCCACCCATCTGGCGATGCGCCGCGCCGTGGAGGCCCTGCCGGTGCGAGCCGATCACGTGTTTGTCGACGGTCTTCCCGTCAAGGGGCTTCCCTGTCCGTCCACGGCGATCGTCAAAGGGGACTCCAAAAGCCTGCTGGTCGCCGCCGCCAGCGTCGTCGCCAAGGTTCTGCGCGACCGCCATATGGTGGAATTGGACGCGCGCTATCCCCAATACGGGTTTGCCTCGCACAAAGGGTATGGCGCGCGCGAACATATCGCGGCGCTCTTCCGCTATGGTCCCTGCCCCGAACACCGCCGGAGCTTCCGCCCCGTTCAAGACTCCCTGCAGTTTCTCCCCGGCATGGGCGTGTGACCTTTCCAGGTTTATTTTCCCGCTCCGATGCGGTGCCGCCGCACACGTCCCGCGAGGCGCGCCGCCTGTTCCGGGTCGAACTGCGCTGGCACGCGTGTCAACGCGTTGGCCATGCCGCAGCCGAGGCCGACGATCACCGCGTCTTCGACCGAACGGCCGTTGGCGAGCCAGGCATGGATGAACCCTGCGGCCGAGCAGTCGCCGCTCCCGATCGGATTGCTCACCGTGATTTTCGGCAGGTCAAACCGCATCGCACCCCCGGCGCCGAGCAGATAGGCAGGCCGAATGCCCTGGGTGACCCACACCCAACACGCCCCCGCCGTGCGCAATCGCTCTGCAGCGCCGAGGATCGCGGCCTCGTCACCGCAGACCGTTTCCCACGTCTCTTCCAGTTCGCGCACGTTCAGCTTGACCAGCAGCGGGCCGAAAGGGAGGGTGCACCGCAACCCACAGCCGTTGGAATCGATCACCACCGGCACGTCGGCGGCCACTGCAACCTGGACGAACGGAACGTAGAAATCGTCCGGCACCCCCGGCGGCAGCGTCCCGCTGATGGACAACAGCCGGGCCCGTCCCGCCAGCCTTCGGTTTCGTTGAAGAAAGGCGTCCCACGCCGCTGCACCGGGCGTCGGGCCCTCCTCGATCAACTCGGTGCTCGTCCCCGCCGCAGCATCAATCGCCGTCGTACACGTCCGGGTTGCTCCGGTCTGGGACGTGAAACACGTCCTGACGCCACGCGCCCGGACATACGCCGCGACAAACCGTCCTGACGCACCCCCGTTGAACCCCGTCACGCAGGCTGCCGTGCCGAGCGTGGCCAGGGCCACCGCCGTGTTCACGGCCTTCCCCGCACCGGTCTGGTGGTGTTCAATGGCGCGGTTGACTTCCCCGAACGCGACATGCCGAAACACCAGCGTTCGCTGCAGCGCCGGCGTCAGCCCGAGGCAAACCACATTCCGAGACGATTTCTGATTGCCCATGTTTCACGTCATGCCCTTCAGGGAGAATCCACCTTCCGGATTGACGATCCTCCCGAAAACGGCAGATGGGTCTCGCTCGCGTTGATCGCATCAAGCATCGCCTGGGCGGCAGCCGCCTCGGCGACACGTTTGCTCGCCCCTTCTGCCTCAGCCGAGAAACCGGTGCTCAGCGAGACCCGTATCCGGTACTGAGGCTGGTGGTCCGGACCGACGGTCTCGACCAACGTGTACGACGGGACCGATCCATCAAAGGCCTGCGTGCGTTCCTGAAGCTGACCCTTGGGGTTTCCCGCCTGCAGAACGCCCGCAACCTGATCGGCGCAGATCTGATCCGCCAGAAAACGATGAAAGAAGGCGCGCGCGGCCTCATAACCGCCGTCAATCCAAACGGCTCCCAACAAGGCCTCCAGCGTGTCGGCGAGCGCCCCTTCACGGTCACGTCCACCCGACTGTCTTTCCGACTTGCCCACCCGCATCAGACCGCTCAAGCCCATCCGACGCGCCACTTCGGCCAGAGACCGGCCGTTCGCGACCTGAATGCGCATCACGCTCAGCCCGCCTTCGTCCGTATCGGTGTGGGCGGCATAGAGGTGTTCGGCGGCCAACAGGCCTAGAACCGCGTCACCGAGAAACTCCAGCCGCTGGTTGTTGGTGCCGGTGCTGGCCTCGGTTCGCCACGACGGAAGTGTGAAGGCAGTCGTCAGCAGCGGAACATCACGAAACCGGTAACCGATGAGCGCCTCAACCGCCTCTGCCAGCCACCGGCTTTCTGTCACTACTGGAAGGTCTTCAGCCATGCGGTCTTTGGCGAATGCGCTACGCCTGCTTCTCTTCCTCGGCGAGCAACGACTGCACGCGCTGCACCAGAGAGGTCATTTCGCCCTGGATCCGCACCACGGCATTCAACAGGTTGCCCATCTCGACGCAACGGTGCAGCGTCGTCAACCGGGCTTTCTCAGACGCTGACCGACGCTCCATCAGGCTGGCCACGACGCGTTCCAGTTCGACAATCCGGTCCTCGGCACGAACGAGCGTGCGACGCAAATGAACAATCTGCGCAAATAATTGCTCGGGCTCCCCGTCCAGATCGGCAACCTCCATCCCGCCCGGGATCGGAACCTGCACCGGTTGTCCGCATTCGGTGCAGGCAACGGTCAGTCCGGCGCCGCGGACGTCGATGACCAACTGGTGCCCACATCCCGGGCAGGCAAAATCGATGTCAGATCCCTCTTCAATGGGGTTGCCTTGGTCGTCAACACGCTCTTCTTCCGACGCCCACGCATAGAAGCCGCCTGTCCGTTCAACCCCGCCGCCGATCTCCGTACGCTCAGTCTGGCTCATAGCATCCTCCGTTCCGACACGGCGACCCAAGCCCTACATCCCGTTCTCCATCCGACGTCGCGAACAGACCCCCTCAGGCCTTGACAATATTTGCGGTTCTCAGACATGCCGCGCAAATCTTGATCTGGCGAGAGTTGGGCCCGTCTTTGATCCGTACGTTACGCAGGTTCGGCAGGAACCGGCGCTTGGTAATGCCTGTCGTGTGTAAACCAATGCCGCCCTTGTACTTAGCAAGGCCATGACGCACAATTCTGTTGCCCGTCATGGGCCCTTTGCCACACATATCACAAACTCTGGACATATTCAGTTCTCCTTGAAGAAGGGAGACAAGAATAACATCGCGCCGCGAATTGAGCAAGGGTAATTTACAGGGTAATTTACACCCGAAACAAATGCAGCCACACCGGTATCGTCACCAGGCTGAAGACGTGGGTGAAGAAGACCACGGCAGCGGCGAACTCGGGATCGCGGTCATACAGTTCGGCGAGGGTCACACTCACCATGGCGGCCGGTTGAACACCTCGTCAATGATCCTGCTGCGGCGCAGCCATACGCCACACGCCATCATCAGAAAGATCGCTGTAATTCTCAGGGAGATGGAAAACATCAGACCAACACTTTGCAATACGTGACGCGCGCGTCACCCACATCGTAGAAATCATCGAGCACTTCGGCCTGGTCAAACCCCGTCCGTTCGTAAAATGCCCGTGTGGCCGCGTACTGCGGGCGTCCCGACGTCTCGGCGTACAGCCGCGTACCGCCGCGCTGGCGCACCGCGTCCTCGGTCTCCCGCAACAGGACGCGGCCGACGCCGCCGCCCTGGATCGTCGGATCAACCGCAATCCAGTACAGGTCGTAACTCGTCCGTGTGCAGGGAACCGGCCCAAAACAACTGTAGCCTATGACGGCGCCGTCGCGCTCGGCAAAGACAAAGAAATACCCAGACGCGTCGCCCTGGACGACACGCGTGTCGACCAGTTCCTGCGCCACGCCCACCTCGTCGGCATGAAAAAACCCGGTGGCCGCAACGATGCGCCGCACGGCCGCCGCATCTTCGGGCCGCACCTCGCAACGGAACCGGATCCCAGCCGCATCCCCCGCGGGCCGCATCGGCGAAACCCTGCGCGGCGGGGACGCCCGCACCGTCTGTGCACCCCCCGCGCGTCGGCGCGCGGCTCCGACCAGACCGCAAACCGCCTCGTCATACCCAATCCCGGCCGCCTCCAGCGCGGCGGCAAATCCGGCGTCCGGCGCCAGGCACGGATTGGCATTCACCTCCAGAATCCAGACCTCCCCGGCCGCGTCGACTCGGAAATCGACCCGCGCATAACCGGCAAGCCCAAAGACACGCCAACACGCCCGCGCCAGCTCCTCCAACCGCGCGCAGAGCGCCCCCTCAGCCGCACGATTTACACCACGCCTGACCGTATGCGCGCACTCAAACGCCCCCTCATCCCATTTCGCCGCATACCCGATGATCCGCGGCTTGCCGGACGGATAGTCGACAAAGACCAGTTCGGCAGGCGGCAGCGCGCACACCGGGCCATCCGCCGCCTCGATCAAGCCGACATTGAACTCCCGCCCTTCGATAAACCGCTCGGCGAACCAGCCGCACCCGCGAGCGGACGCGGCCGCCTGCGCCTCCGCTGCCGTGACGTTGCGCAGGACACTGGCGTCGTCAAGTCCGACCGATGCATGCTCCCAGACCGATTTGACAATCCAATCGGCGCGCCCGCCTTCCGCCCCGCCCGGGCCATCCCCCTCCACCCAGTCGGCGGTCGGCAGCGAGGCGGCACGCAGCAACCGTTTCGCCAACAGTTTTCCAGACGTCGCAAACTGCGCTTCGGCCGAATTCCCGGTGTAGACCACACCGACGGACTCCAGCGCCGCTGGCGCCAGATGGATCAGCCGTCCGCTGCCGGAAAGACTCTCGACCAGATTAAAAACCACCTCGGCGTCGCGGACGGCCGGATGCGAAACGAGTGCGTGCAGGTTGAGGCCGCACGGGACGACCCGCACCGCGTGTCCCGCTGATTCCAGCGCGGCGCGGACCGCCGCCGCCTCCGCCAGCACATCCCGCTCGTCGGGGGGCGCATCGGGCGGCACAACCTGATGGATTATCGTGAGGGTCATATTTCCTTCCCTTCGGTCGTGCAGAATGAACACGGGTCAGCCGTGTGAATCGATTCCCGACAGCATCAGCAGGCTATGCTCCACGGTGGGCAGGATGACGGCAAGATACTCCGTCACCGCCTTGACACTGCCCGGCAGGACGTAAATCAGCGACTGCCCGGCGACCCCGGCAACCGACCGGCTGAGCAGGGCGGCGGGGAGGCGTTCGCCGTGTTTGATCCGTACAAAGTCCATAATCCCCGGCAGTGCTTTGTCCAGCATCGGCGTGACCACGTCGGGCGTGATGTCACGCGGGCTAATCCCGGTTCCGCCGGTGGTGACAAGCATTTCAACCCCGCCCGCAATCGCTTCGGAAAGAACCTGGCGCAGCGGCTCAGCCTCATCCGGGACAAGCGCGCGCGCCACCTCCAGATGCCACCGCGTTCCGGCAAAGTACGCGACGACCGCCTGTTCGATCGCCGGTCCGCTGCGATCTTCGTAGACGCCCCGGCTGGCACGATCACTCACCGTGACGATCCGCACCCGGAGGGGACGGGGGTGGTGCGTAATCGGATCGCCGGGCCGGATACGGCCCCCGTGGCGCACGCGGCAGAATATCCCTTCTTTCGGCATGATGCATGTGCCGACCTGACGAAACACCGCACACCCATCGCCATGGCACGCTTTGCCGATTTGCGTAACCTCCAATTCGATATCGCCACAGATCAAGCAATCGCGCAACGCGACCTGCCCGAGGTCAATCCCGGCAATCGTCAGGTTCTCGGCAAAATCACCCGCTCGGTACACGGTGCCCGCCGCTTCGCCAAACGAGACGACACACTCCCGGGAGAGCAGGCTGACTTGCCGATGCCACGCACCCGCATGCGCGTCTCCGACAATCCCCTGCGCATCGATCTCGGCCTCCGGCACAGGCGTCTTGGTCGTCCCTTTCTCAGAAGAGCTATTGACAGATACAATGTGCGGGGTCATGCGGATTCCTTCGTTTTCTCGACCAATCGAATGTCGCCGAGCGTCATCGTCTTGTCGACCGCCTTGCACATGTCGTACACCGTCAGCAACGCCACGTTCACAGCCATGAGCGCCTCCATCTCCACACCGGTCTGCCCGGTACACTTCACGACGCTGCAGACGCGCACGCCAATCTCTTCGATGACCGCTTCGACCCGCACCTGGGTGAGCAGCAGCGTGTGGCACAGCGGAATGAGCGTCGCGGTCTGCTTGGCGGCTTGGACGCCGGCCAACTCGGCCGCGACCAGCACGTTGCCTTTCTGCATCCGGCCCGCCGCGATCAGGCCGAGCGTGGCGGCCTGCAACCGGATCAACCCCGTTGCCCGTGCGGTGCGACGGCTGACGGCCTTATCGCCCACATCAACCATGCACGGCCTGCCGCTGGAATCAAGATGTGTGAGTGCCATGGGTGCTAGCCTCCAAGGGAGTAGAATTGGTTGTCACTGCGCAACCCGGCTGCCGGTTTGGCGTCGACCGCCGCCAGAATGGCACCGCGCGCGCCCAGTTCCCGAACACTGAAGGACCGGTCGTTGAAGAGGCATGAGTAGAGGCGTCCGTCACTGGACAGGCGAAGGCGGTTGCAGGTGCCACACCGCCCCCCGTCTCCGCCAATAACAGGCCAGAACTCTCCTTTCCCGGTATTCATTCTGCGAATAAAACGGACCTCCATGCCGCGCTGTCGCCCATAGTCCGCCACCGCCCGGGCGTCCGGTTCGTCGGGCGTCGTGTCGATGACGCAATTGAGCTTGACGCTGTGGAATCCCGCCGCACGGGCTGCCTCGATGCCAGCCAGCGTCTCGTCAAGTCTACCACAACGGGTGATGGCGTGGAACCGTTCCGGATCCAGCGTGTCGAGGCTGATGTTGACCCGGTGCAGGCCGGCTTCCCGAAGGGCGGATGCCAGGCGCGGCAACCGCACACCATTCGTCGTCAGGGCGAAGTCGGCAATGCCGGGGATGACGGCCAGCCGCGCAACCAGGGAGAGAATGCCTTTGCGCACCAGCGGCTCGCCGCCCGTAATCCGGACTTTGCTGACGCCGAGTTCGACCGCCGCGCGCGTAACCGCTTCGATCTCCTCATAGCTGAGGAGATCCGCACGCCGCTTGTGCGCCACACCCGCCTCCGGCATGCAATACACGCACCGGAGGTTGCAGCGGTCTGTCACGGAGACCCTGAGATAGGTGATCTTACGTTGAAAACGATCGAACACAGACCGCGTCTCCCGGGTTATAACCGGTCTCGCCAACCGGAATAGTGACCAGACCATCCGCTTCGGCCATGGCGTTGATATGTGCGGACCCGTGGTACCCCACAGGCGTCACCACCCCGGGCGAGACAAATCGCACGGGGATACTGACCTGTCGCCCGGAGGCCTTGCGGCGTATCGGCTGATTCACACGCGCTTCGATCATCTGTGGTTGCCAGGCGTGCCCCATCAACCGGTAGAGGAACGGCTTGACCAGAAGCTCAAACACGATAAAGGTGGAGACCGGATTGCCCGGAAGCCCGCAGCAGTAGCATGTCCCCTTCCGGGCGAACAGCGTCGGCCGCCCCGGCTGCATGGCGACACTGTCAAACACACAGGTAAATCCGCGCGTGCGGAGAATGCCCGGAACGAGGTCGTAGTCGCCGGTGGAGACCCCGCCTGAAAACAGCAGCAGGGATGCCTCCGTCATGGCCTGGTCCAGGGCGGCGGCAATCACCGCGTCGCGGTCGGCCAGAATGCCGCTGTAGATCGGAATCGCGCCGCAGGCGCGAATGTGGGCGGCGAGCTGCCAACTGTTGCTGTTGCGGATTTGCGCCGGGCCCGGGAGGACGTCCGGCTCGACCAGTTCGCTGCCGGTGGCCAGAATGGCGACGCGGGGCTGCCGGGCGACGCGGGGGCGGACGGCGCCGACGGCGGCAAGGACCGCCAGATGCGCGGGCGCAATCCGCGACCCCGCCCGCAGCACCCTGTCGCCCGTCCGCACGTCCTCTGCTTTGCGGCAGATGTTGTCCGCCGTGTCGGGGACGACGATGCGGACCTCCGTGCCGTCACGCGTGACCTGCTCCTGCATGATCACACAGTCTGCCCCTTCGGGCAGGGGGGCCCCCGTGAAAATGCGCGAACAGGTGCCCGGCTGTACCCGCTGCTGCGGCCAGACGCCGGCGGGAATCTCTTCAATCAGGACCATCTGGCCGGCGGCCAGGTCTCCGCGACGGCAGGCGTAGCCGTCCATTGCCGCCTTGTCGAACGGCGGCATATCAACATCCGACACCACGTCTTCCGCCAGAATACGGCCGATCGTCTGATCAAACGGCACGGTCTCACCCGGCAGTGGAACGGCCGCCGCCATCATCCGCTCATACGCGTCATCATATCGGATCATGGAGTGCATGGTAGTCATCGGGTGTGTTGACATTGCGATACCAGTCTCCGGGAGGCATGTCGACAAACGCCACCCGCACGGTCGGATCATCGATTAACGCGGCAATCCTCCTGCTCCCCCGCGCCAACGCCCGCCGGATGGCGGGCACCAGCCGTCTGGTGTAGACGGCGAGCAGGGGCTCCGCCTGCCCCGCAGCGGAACGGACCATGACGATATCCGCCTGAGGATCGCACACCAGCAGGTGTTTGATTAATTCTGCCGGAAGTTCGGGGATATCGCAAGCGGTAATGAAGACGCGTTCATGCCGCACGGCCTGCAGGCAGGAGAGAATCCCCATCAACGGGCCCTGATTCGGAATTTCGTCGGGGATGACGGGCAACCCGGTGAAGGCATATTTGGCGCGGTCGTTTGCGCCGATCACGATTTCGTCGACCCACGGCCGGATCTGGGCCAGAATGTGTTCGATCAAGGTGCGGCCGGCAAACGACAGCAGGCCTTTGTCGCGCCCCATGCGGCGGCTGCGGCCGCCGGCGAGCACGGCTGCGGAGGCCTGGATCGGGACCTGCCAGCGTCCGGCCTCAAAACGGCAGTCCTCCGGCTGAAAATCCCATCGGTTGCCGAAGAAGGTGACCTCGCGTTCGGCACAGTGCCGGACCGCCGCGCACGTCGCCTTGATGGCGGACGCACCGGCTTCGCGAAGCACCAGGAACGCACCCGGTGCCACGGCCAGCCGCGCCGAATTGGATTCGCAGACGATGCAGGTCTCCGGCGGCATCTGCTCCAGCAGCGCCCGCACGCCGGCCTCGAGATGGTCGCGCTGCACGCGGAGCCAGAAGACCCGTCCCGCGCCAGCCTCCTTCATCCGCGCGGTGTCCTTCCCGGTCCCCGTGGCGGTTTCCTCGGTCAGGCTGTAATCGCCCGTAAGCGAGCTGCATACGCCGCATCCGGTGCCGCCGCGCGGACATTGCCCGTCGCATCGCTGAACGGTCGTGATCTTCACGCCCACGACCATCCGCTCGGCGGCATGGCGGCGGATGAGCGCGCAGGCAAACGCGGTCTTGCCGACATTCCGTCCGGCGGCGCCGAGCAGAATCATCTGGGGCACATCCATCATGGCGTATCCCCATCCGGAATAAAGCGCACGGCCGTGGATTTGAAACTGACCCACACGCGCGCGCCGCAGGCCAGGCCCATCTGCTCCAGCGAGGTCCGCGTAATCAACGCGAACACCGTCTCGCCCACATCGATCGCCAGTTCCACCCCCTGCGGCACCGGCTCAATGTCGCGAATCGTGCCCGCAAACACGTTGCGCGCGCTTCCGTCCGGACGGCTCGTGTGGACCGTGACCGCGAGGCTCTCAAAGACAATGCAACCGGTTCCCGACGCCGCCTCACCCGCCAGAGCAAACCGAACCCCTGCCGCCGTGACCAACTCCGCCTGCCCCGGCTCGCGCACGATCTGCCCGCGGAAGAAATTACGAATGCCGACAAACTCCGAAACAAACCGCGAACGGGGACGATGGAAGATCTCATCCGGCGTGCCGATCTGGACGATGCGGCCCTGTTCCAGCACGGCGACCCGACTCGCCAAGGCGACGGCCTCTTCATAATCATGCGTCACATGGATAAGGGTCTGCCCCTGCTTGTGGAGACGGCGCAACAGCGATCGGATGCCGGTCCGCGCCTGCACATCGAGCGACGCCAGCGGTTCGTCGAGCAACAACACGCGGGGGCGGCGTGCCAGCGTGCGCGCGAGCGCCACGCGCTGGGCCTCACCCAGCGACAACGTGGCCGGCCGACGGTCCAACAGCGCCTGCGCGCCGACCCGTTCCGCCAATTCAGCGATACAACCGCCCTCGGACCGGGGCAAGGCGTACCCGATGTTTTGCCGCACCGTCAGGTGAGGGAAGAGGGCGTGATCCTGATAGACGAGCCCCAGATTGCGACGTTGAATGGGCTGCTGCGTCAGGTCCGTCCCGTCCCACAGAATGCGCCCCGCTTCGGGCGTGATCAGACCGGTGATCAGTTCGAGAATGACCGTCTTGCCGGCGCCCGACTCACCCAGGAGCACAAAATAGTCGCCCGCTGCCACGGAAAACGAGACGCCGCTGATCGCAAAGCCGCCCAGCCGACAGGAGAGACCGTCAATCGTCAACATGGCGCCCCCTTCCTGCAAGCAACCGCAATGCGACGAATACAACCAGGCTGACCGCCAGAAAGACAACCGCCGCACCGCGCGCAGTGGCGAGGCCGAACGCGGTAAACCGCTCATAAATCAGAATCGGCGCGACCATCGGATGATACGCCACGATGATGACCGCGCCGAATTCACTCAACCCGCGGGCAAACATCATCACCAATCCCGAGAGGATTGAACGGCGCGCCAGCGGCAGTGACACCGTGAAGAAGACCCGCAGGGGTGAGGCGCCCAACGTCAGCGCTGTTTTTTCCAGGCGCACCGGCACGGCGCCAAACCCCTCACGGGCCGCGCCGATCAGAAACGGCAGACTCACAAACGCCATGGCGATGGCAATCCCTACCGGATGGCCGATAAAGGAAAATCCGAGTCGCTCGGCCACCCGGCCCACCATCGAATCGCGACTGAGGACACACAGCAGGGCGATCCCCGCCGTGGAATGGGGAATCACCACCGGCAAATCGATGATGCCCAGCAACAGCCCTTTGCCCCAGAATTGCCGGCGCGCCAGCACCCACGCGAACGGCACGGCGATGATCGCAAACGCCGCCGTACCCGCCACGGACGCGAGCAGCGTCAGGCGGATACTGCGCAACACCTCCCCATCCGCAACCGTCTCCCGCAACGCCGCCGGCGAGGTGTGCAACACCATGCCCGCCAGCGGGGCGATGACAAACAGAAGCACCAGCCCCCCGCACAGCGCGAGCCCCAGATCAAACGACGAAAGCTTGCGCATCATCTGACCTTTCGTTGCGATAGCGGTGATCTCGTGCGGTTCATGGGCAGATTGGCGGCTTGCGGGCAAAGGGCTTGAGCGACTCCGGCAGCCGCTCCCACGAGGCGCAGACTGATGGCACCACCGTGGGTTGGCCGAGGGCTTCAAGCACGTGCAGGCCGCCTGCAGCGGACAGCACATACGCGACAAACGCCTCGGCGACCGCGCGGTTGGGCGCCTTCTTGGGAATGGTGATGCCGTAAACCATGGGTTCGCCCCGCTGAACAATGACCGCTCCGGGCTTTTTGCCCGTCAGCTCAACGGAGGCCGTACGATAGTGCTCCGCCAGCGCGGCTGATTTGAGGTTGATCTGATCCGGCAGAATCAAGGTCCGAAGGCCATGCTGCACCGCCACGGATCGGTAGAGGAACAGGTAATCGATCGTCCCGGTCTCCAACAAGGCCAGCAAATCGGTCTCCTTGGGCCGGATGAACGCCCCATCCTTCTGAAGCATCGCTTCGGCCAGACCCGGCTTCTGATAGTGTCGTTCGGCCAACTGCAGGGTCAAAACCGCCCGATAACCGCACGGATCCGCGTTGGGATTGGCGCGTCCGAACGCCACCTTCGGATCCATCAGGATCTCAAACCAGTTGTCGGCCGTGAGCTCCGGGCTGCGGCGGGAGGCCTGATGATACACGATGCACATTTCGTTGGCCGCGAACTTGATGTTCCACTCCGCATGGGCCGGGATCAGGAGCTGGTCGATCACAAGATAGTCGGCCGAAGCGAAGACGTCGCACGGGCGGTTGAGCTCGCTGATCTTGCGGGCGCAATCCCGCGAACCCGCCGCCTCCAGCAGGATCTCCACCTGGGGGTGGCGCTGCATGAACGCGGCGGAGATCTGCTTGAACGGCACCGCCAGGCTTCCCGCATGGAAGACGTTCAGTTTTCCGGAAAGGTCTTCCTGCGCGTGGGAGACCACCGCCAATGCCACGCCAAGCAAACCTAAGAATTTCTTCACCTTCGCTCTCCTTTGAGGCTCGTGCAAAACCCCTTTGGGGTGTTTGCACGAGAGAAGTCAGAATACAGGGGTCAGAATAACGATACACGTTGCCGGTGAGAGGGTTCCCATTCTGAATACTGAATACTGGCTTCTGAAACCTGCGCTTGCAGAACCGACGAAGGAGGTTTTGCAAGCGCCTCCTTGGGTACTGCGGCGGCCCATTACAGTGCGGCGTTCAACTCAAATCGGAAGAAGTAAGCCGTCTTGTCGTTGGCCGTGTAGAGAGCACCCGGGACAAAGAGTTCGCCCAGAAGCGCGCCCGATGATCCGGGGCCATCACGATGCCCAATTCCACATGGGGAAAGATCATGTTGGACCACTGTTCCGCGCGGGTCGCCGTCAAGAATTCGCTCATCTGTGTGTCGCCGCGGGCCAGCACCGGCTTCCACGCCGTATCGGTGCCGCTGCCGTCGTCACCCGACATCATGTAGACCGCCGCAGCGGCATAAGGCTTGCACGGATGTTCCGATGCCAACTCCCCTTTCACGCCGGCATAGACGAGGTAAGCCGAAATATCGCGACCGTCTTCCCGCTCGCCGATCTGGTAGGCGATTTCCAGCTCGCCAGTGACATGATCCACCAAAGACGGCATCAACCGAACACCCAGCGTGTTCAGCGAATCCACGGTCGTCTCGCCAAAAACGCCGACATAGTACGCTTCAAAGGGGAGCAAGACATAGTCCTTGCTGCTGTAATAAGCGCCTATCGCCTGCTCATCACCCCACTGCGTCATAACCCGCTCTTGATCCCCGATGGTCAGGTCGTTGACGCTGTCCTGATAGATATAAAACAGATCGAGCGTTGACTTCTCGCTGATCTTCACCGTGGCCCGAATCGCATCGGCAAAGATCGTCCGCGACCCGTCGCGTGACGTGACATCCGCAATCACGCGTCCCGAACCCAACTTCAGATCCTGGCGACCGATGCGCAGCGTCGTCTCATATCCCAGCACGTCCACACCCGACAGCGTCAGATAGAGATTGTCGGCCAGCAGTTCATCCGCCCAGTGATAGGCATTTGGATCGCCCTGCTTGACGAAGTAGTGACGCCACTCATTCACCGCCCGGAAGGTGAGCTTGAACGGGCCATACGATCCCTCAAACCAGCCCCGCGTGCGCATCCGATAAAACGATCGGGTTTTGCCCGGTCCGGCATTCCAGACTCCCGGCACGTGCGAGGACGCATCAAAACGCGCCCGGAGATCCGCTCCATAGACAACCGTCCACGGTGATTCATTTTCCGTGACCGCCGGTTCGGCATCCGTCTGGGCGGGGACGAAAGAAACGACGCTTGCGGCCAACGCAGCCGCAATAAGGGCGATGCCGTTCTTCATCATGAGCGCGAACCTTTCTGTGTGGGTGTGTGAGGGGGGCTTGAGGGCGTGATTCTACCAGACTCGTGTGCACGTTGTCTAGGCGCGGACACCGGTTCAAGCAACGCCTCTGATCTCGGGTCTTCTGGCGCGTTCAGATCTTTTCGATCCTGACGGCGCACACCTTCAGTTCGGGAATCTTGGCGGTAGGATCGACCACCGTGTTTGTCAGAACATTCGCGGCGGCTTCGGCAAAGTGGAACGGGATGAACACGCTGCCCGTCGCCACACGTTCCGTCAACCGCACGGGGATGTCGATCACGCCCCGCCGGGACGAGACACGGACCGTTTCGCCATGAACGACGCCCAGTGCGGCGCAATCGGCTTTGCACATCTCCATATACGCATCCTTGACGTAACGCGGCAGGGCTTCCGTTCGGCGGGTCATGGAGCACGTATGGTAATGGTACAGAATGCGCCCGGTGTTGAGAACAAACGGATAGTCCCGGCATGGCTGCTCTTTGGCCGGAATATGATCCACCGCCGAAAACAGTCCCCTGCCGCGCGCGAAAGCGCCGTCCTTGTGCAAAAAGCGGGTGCCCGGATGCGCGGCGGATGGGCAGGGCCATTGCAGACGCTCGCCGTTCGCCAGACGCTCCGGCGTGATGCCGGCGTATTGCGGCACGAGCGTGTTGATTTCGCGAAGAATGTCGCTCGTGTCGCCATAGCCCCAGCCCGGGCCAAGGGCTTGCGCCAGGCTTTGGATAATCTCCCAATCGGCGCGCGCCTCGCCCGGCGGATCGATGATCCGCGCCAGCGGCAGCACCCGGCGTTCGGTGTTGGTGTAGGTGCCGGTCTTTTCAGCAAAGGAGGCGGCCGGCAGGACGACATCGGCCACTTCCGCCGTCTCGGTCAGGAAGATGTCTTGAACAACCAGGAACTCGAGATGCTTCAACGCCTCCCGGACATGGGTGATATCGGGATCGGAGATCAGCGGGTTCTCACCCATGATATAGAGCGCCTTGACGCTTCCCTGATGTGCCGCGTCAATAATTTCGGTGACCGTCAGCCCGACCTTCTCCGGAAGGCGCTCGTGCTGCCAGGCGCGCTCAAACTTGGCCCGCAAGCCTGCGTCGTCAACCTTCTGATATCCGGGAAACACGTTCGGCAGGGCGCCCATGTCGCAGGCGCCCTGGACATTATTCTGTCCGCGCAGGGGGTTGACGCCGGTGCTTTCACGTCCGATCTGACCGGTGACCATCGCCAGATTGGCGATCGCCTTGACATTGTCCGTGCCGTGGGCATGCTGCGTGATGCCCATGGAGTAGACGATCGAAGCGGACACGGCCTGGGCATAAAGCCGCGCCGCCTCCACCAGTTGCCCGGCCGGGATGCCTGTCAGCCCTTCAACGGTCTTCGCATCGTATTTCTGCATCACCTCGCGCATGGCGTCGAAGTTCTCCGTGTGGGCCGCGATGAACGCCTTGTTTTCCCACCCATTTTCGATGATGGCCTGCACCATCCCGTTGATCCAGGCGATGTCGGTTCCGTTGCGCTGGCGCAGCCAGAGCGTCGCAAACCGGCACAGCTCGATTTCCCGGGGGTCCACGACAATCAGTTTGGCCTTGTGGCGGAGCACCGCGCGTTTGATGTAGGTGGCGATGACCGGATGGGTTTCGGTGGTGTTCGATCCGGTCACCAGAATCACCGCGGCATGCTCGAACTCCTCGATGGAATTGGTCATGGCGCCCGAGCCCAGAGTCGCCGCCAGGCCCGCGACGGTCGAGGCGTGGCAGAGCCGGGCGCAATGGTCGACGTGCGGACTGCCAATGCTCGACCGGATGAATTTCTGGAAGAGATAATTCTCTTCATTGGTGCAGCGGGCCGACGACAGCCCTGCAATCGCCTCCGGGCCGTGCCGCCCGCAGATCTCACCCAGCCTCCGGGCGGTGTAGCGGATCGCTTCCGGCCAGTCAACCTCGACCAGGTGGCCGTCCTTACGGATCATCGGGCGCGTGAGCCGGTCGGGGCGGGTCACGAAATCCAGGCCGAACCGCCCCTTGACGCAGGTCCTGCCGTGATTCGGCACAGCCTCCGCGCCCGTGACCTGGATGATGGTCTCCCGACCGACCCCATCCGCGTTGTACCCCTTGCGCGTGGCGACATCCAGTTGGCAGCCGACACCGCAATACGGGCATGTCGTGCGGACCGTACGCTCGATATCCTTCTGGCGGATGCGCTGGTAGGGCCCGTAAAACTGTTTGACGGTGATCGCGCCCACCGGGCAGATCTGCGCGCATTCCCCGCAACCGTCGCATTGGGAGTCCTTCCACGCGCCATACCCCGTTCCAACCGTCGTGCGGATGCCGCGGTTCGAAAACGTCAGCACGCCTTTCCCCTGCACTTCGGAACAGGCTTTGATGCACCGATTGCATTGGATGCACTTCGACGCATCGTAATTCAGGACCGGGCTGCTGAAGTCCGACGTTTTGTTGAGTTCCTCCCACACGGGCGGAAACCGGCGATCCTTGAACCCGAGGTTGTAGCGGAACGCCAGATCCTGCAACTGGCAGGATCCGTCTTTGACACACGAAATGCAGTCGTCGTTGTGATTGGACAGCGCCAGATCAAGCGTGGTGCGCCGGATCTTCTCCAACTCGGGGCTGAAGCAGGTGATCTTCATGCCGTCTTCGGCCTGGGTCGTGCAGGACGGGATCCCGCCCGGACGACCTTCGATCATAACGATACAGAGCCGGCAGGCCGCAGTGTGCGAGACCTTCTTGTTATAGCACAGGTTCGGGATTTCGATGCCGTTGCGCAGGGCCGCCTCCAGAATGGTTTCACCCGGAACGGCCGTGACGGGTCGGCAATCGATGAAAAGTGTGATGGTGTCGCTCATGACGGACGTGCTCCTTGACCGGACTAGTGCTTCAGAATGGCGCTGAATTTGCAGGAGTCGTAACAGACTCCGCAGTGGATGCACATCGATTGGTCGATGACGTGCGCCTCCTTGGGTTTGCCGGAGATGCAGGTTGCCGGACACTTGCGCGCGCAAAGCGTGCACCCGGTGCACAATTCAGGGTCTATGGCGTAAGTGATCAGTCTCGCGCACTTGCCCGCAGGGCATTTTCGATCCACCACGTGCGCTAGGTACTCGGCCTCAAAACAGGCCAGCGTGGCCAGCACTGGATTGGGAGCGGTCATTCCCAGGCCGCAGAGCGACGCCGTTTTGATCGTCTGCGCCAGATCGCGAATCGTCTCGATATCATCCAGCGTGGCCTTGCCCGCCGTGATCTTCTCGAGCAGCCCGTACATGTGACGCCCGCCGACACGGCACGGTGTGCATTTTCCGCACGACTCGTCCATGGTGAACTGGACGAAAAACTTGGCCACGTCCACCATGCAGTCGTCCTCATCCAGAATAATCATGCCGCCGGAACCCATCATCGACCCGAGCATTTTGAGCGTGTCGTAATCGATCGGCGTGTCCAAATCTTTCTCGGCAATACACCCGCCGGATGGCCCGCCGGTCTGCACCGCCTTGAACTTCCGCCCGTTGCGAATTCCTTCGCCCAGCCCGAAAATAATGTCGCGCAATGCGATGCCCATGGGCACCTCAATCAACCCGACCTTGTTGATCTTGCCCGTGATGCAGAAGACTTTGGTTCCGGGTGATCCGGGCGTGCCAATCTGCTTGAACCAGTCGGCGCCCTTTCGGATGATGGCCGGTATATTCGCAAAGGTCTCGACGTTGTTGACGACCGTCGGCTTGCCCCAAAGCCCGGCGACGGCCGGAAACGGCGGCTTGAACGTCGGCGTGCCGCGGCTGCCGGCGATCGAGCGGATCAGCGCGGTTTCCTCGCCACACACAAAGGCGCCGGCGCCGTATTTGATCGAGAGGTCAAACGCAAACCCGCTGCCGAGGATATTCTCCCCGATCAGGCCGTGCGCGCGCGCCTGATCCATCGCGATCTTGAGCCGTTTGATCGCCAGCGGGTATTCGGCTCGCACATAGATGATCCCGTTCTCGGCCCCGATCGCGTAGCCCGCGATGACCATGGCTTCGAGCACGGCATGCGGGTCGCCCTCGAGCACAGCCCGATCCATGAACGCCCCGGGGTCGCCCTCATCCGCATTGCAGATGAGGTACTTTTCGTCTGACGCCTGCCCCGCCGCAATACGCCATTTTCGCCCCGTGGGAAACCCGCCGCCCCCGCGGCCACGGAGGCCGGATGCCGTAATGACATCCACCACCGCTTCCGGCTTCATCCCGGCCAGGACGGTCGCCAGCGCCTGATACCCGTCGCGCGCAATGTAGTCCTCAATCCGCTCAGGATTGATCCGTCCGCTGTTGCGCAATACGATCCGGGCCTGCAGGCGGTTTTCCGCGTTCTGCTCGTCCTCGGGGAAATACCAGGTCTTCTTGATTTCGCGGCCATGGCCATCCAGAAGCGCAGCGGCCTGCTCCGGCGTAACGTCGCCGTATATCGTGCTGGCGCCGGTTGCCCTATCGACGATCTCAACGGTCGGTTCGCTGTGACAGAGCCCGACACACCCCACGCCGAGGACGTCGACATCCGTGAGGCCTCGTGCGCTCACTTCCCGTTTGAGTGCGTCAAGCACGGGCGTGGCCCCCGCCGCAATGCCGCAGGTCCCCATGGAGACCAGCACCTGCCGCGTGACCGCCTTCCGGGCATGCTGCCGCAATTCTGTCGCCAAACGCGCCACGTGTTCAGGGGTCGTAATCAACATCGGAACGGCGCTCCTATTCGCAATCCTTGATAATCGTGGCAACCCGCTTCGGGGTCACATTACCGTACACACGCTCATTGACCATCACGACCGGGGCCAAACTGCAGGCCCCGACGCACCGGATCGTCGACAACGTAAACTTCATGTCTTCGCTGGTGGCGCCTTCCTCCAATCCCAGCGCGCGCTTGAACGTCTCCAGAATCTTGTCGGCGCCCCGCACGAAACAGGCCGTCCCCGTGCAGACGTTGATTTTGTGCCGGCCCACCGGCTGATCGGTGAAGAACGAATAGAAGCTGATGACACCCGAGACGTCGGCTTGCTGCAAACGCAGCCGCTTGCCGACCAGCTCCTGAACCTCCAGCGGCAGGTAGCCGAAGATCGCCTGCGCCTGATGCAGGCAGTCGATCAGAAAGCCCTTCTGCCGCTCCATGTCCCCGCCCAGGTGCAGGCGGTCGATGTAGTCTTCCAACGCCCGCCGCTTCTCCGGGTACGCCTCCAGGAGATTGGCGCGGCCCTCGCAACAGCATCCGCTACACGCCATGTTATCCCTCGCTTTGGTCAGAACCTCCACTAGTGGTCGCTGCACGATAGCAACCTGAATTGCTGTTTGTCTACTCTAAAAGAAGCCATTGGCTATTACCAAAGAAACGGATCATCATTTAGTATGGTCATTTGTGCAGTTTTTTTGGATAATGGTGCTTTCTTTTCTTTTCGATTCATTCCGCCTTCGGCCGCTGGCCGGAGGGTCCGATTTCAGAGAGGGCGGGCATCGTGAGTAGCGCAAAAAAGGAAGCGGCGGCGTCTCAGGCGTTGACGCCCGAATTGAAGACGTTCATCGCCGAATGGAAAAGCAAGCCGGGCAATCTGATCATGGTTTTGCACCAGATCCAGGAGCGCTTCGGTTACATCCCCCGCAAGGCAGCCTTCGAGGTCGCCGACCTGCTTGATGTGCCACTGGCGCGTATTTACGGCGTGATCACGTTTTACAATTTCTTCAAACTGAACCGGCCGGGCCGGAACCGCATCCAGATCTGCATGGGCACAGCCTGCTACCTGAGCGGCGGCGAGGATATCATCCTCGAAATCGAGGAGATGCTGGGTGTGGGATTGAACACGGTCACGCCGGACGGTGAATTCTCGATCGAGGCGGTTCGCTGCCTCGGCTGTTGCGGCCTCGCGCCGGTGCTGATGATCAACGGTGTCGTGTACGGCAAGGTCAAGATGGAGGAGCTGCCCGGCATCCTCGCCCGGTACAAGAAGGCTTCTTAGCGGCAGATGGCGTGGCGGCCGTATGCGCGGTCCGCCGGGAGGAGACGAATAGGATGCAGAAACTGACGATGGACGCCCTGCGGGAGTGGCGCGTCCTCCAACAGCAGGAGCGCGCGGCGGTCGACCCTTCAACCGCCGCGATTCAGATCGTCGTCGGCATGGGGACGTGCGGCATCGCCGCCGGCTCCAAGGAGACCCTCGCGGCAATCCGTGAGGCGGTCGCGACGGGTGGTTTCGCTCACGTGTCGGTGCGGCAGGCCGGATGCATGGGGCTGTGCCACTCGGAACCGACTGTCGAAGTCTCGGTTCCGGGAACCCCGACCGTGATTTACGGCAACGTCACTGCCGCCAACGCCCGTAAGATCGTCTCCGAACACGTCGTCAACGGCCGCATCGTCACCCCCTGGGTCTACGCCACCAGCCCGGGAAGACCCCGCGTGGGCATGGAGGGCTTCAACACCTACCCGGGGCAGCTTCGCGTCGTCCTGCGCAATTGCGGCGTGATCGATCCCGAGCAAATTGACGACTACATCGCCCGCGACGGCTACGCCGCCTTGGAGAAGGCGCTTGTGAGGATGACCCCCGATCAGGTGATCACCGAAATCAGCAGGGCGGGGCTGCGCGGTCGCGGCGGCGCGGGTTTTCCGACCGGCAAGAAGTGGAGCTTTGCCAAAATCCAGCAGACAGACCAGAAGTACATGGTCTGCAACGCCGACGAAGGCGATCCCGGCGCCTATATGGATCGCTCGACGCTGGAAGGCGACCCCCACTCGATCCTGGAGGCCATGGCCATCGGCGGCTACGCGATCGGCGCCTCCAAAGGCTTCATTTACATCCGCGCCGAATACCCGCTCGCCATCGCCACGCTCGAAACCGCCATCGCGCAAGCCCGCGCCTACGGCCTGCTCGGAGACGCCATCCTCGGCTCGGCGTTCAACTTTGACATCGAGATCCGCCTGGGCGCCGGCGCGTTCGTCTGCGGCGAAGAGACCGCCCTGCTCGCCTCCATCGAAGGCAAACGCGGCATGCCTTCGCCGCGGCCGCCGTTCCCCACCGTCAAAGGCCTCTGGGGCAAGCCGACCGTCATCAACAATGTCGAGACCCTGGCCAACGTGCCGGTCATCCTGCTCAAGGGCGGTGACTGGTTTGCCAAGATCGGGACCCCCACCTCCAAGGGCACCAAGGTGTTCGCGCTGACGGGCAAGGTGCAAAAATCGGGCCTCATCGAAGTGCCGATGGGGACAACCCTGCGCCAAATCATCTTCGAGATCGGCGGAGGCATCCGCGAAGGCCACACCTTCAAGGCGGCCCAGACCGGCGGCCCTTCCGGAGGCGTGATCCCCGAGCAGTTCCTCGATCTGCCGCTCGATTACGAGAGCCTCGCCAAGATCGGCTCGATCATGGGCTCGGGCGGTCTGATCGTCATGGACCAGACCGACTGTATCGTGGATGTGGCCAAATTCTATCTCGACTTCACGGTCGACGAGTCGTGCGGCAAGTGCGCGCCGTGCCGGATCGGCGGCCGCGCGCTCTGCAACCTGCTCACCTCGATCACCTGCGGCAACGGAACGCTCGCCGACATCGACCGGATGCGGGAGATCGCGGACGCGATGCGGAACGCCTCGCTCTGCGGGCTGGGCCAGACCGCGTCCAATCCAGTCGTGTCCAGCCTGCGCTATTTCCCCGACGAGTACAAGGCGCACATCGTGGACAAGAAGTGTCCGTCCAAGAAATGCAAGAGTCTGCTCTCGTACGGGATCGACCCGATCAAATGCGTCGGGTGCACCGCCTGCGCCCGCGTCTGTCCCGTCCACGCCATCAGCGGTGAGCGCAAGCAGGCGCATGTGATCGACGCGGCCGCCTGCATCAAATGCGGCCAGTGCTTCACGGTCTGCAAATTCCGCGCGGTTTCCCGCGATTAAGCCCCTCGCCCGTCTGGAGACGATTATGAACAACACCGTTACTCTCGAAATCAACGGAATCCCCGTTGCCGTCCCGGCCGGCACCTCTATCCTGAAAGCCGCCCGGTCCGCCAACGTCAGAATCCCCACGCTCTGCTACCATCCCGACCTGAAGGCGTGGGCCGCCTGTGGCATCTGCGTAGTGCGCAACGCCCATTCACCCAAGCTCCTCCGCGCCTGCTGCACCGAGGTCGCCCCGGGGATGAAGATCACCACACACGACCCCGACATCGTCGCGATCCGCCGCACCGTGCTGGAGCTGATCCTCAGCACCCATCCCAACGACTGCCTGCAATGCCCGCGCAGCGGGCGCTGCGAGCTGCAGAAGATCGCATCGGATTTCGGCATCCGCGAGAATCCGTATGGGTCTCACGTCGAGCGCCTGCCGCAAGACACCTCGACGCCGTCGCTCGTCCTGAACCCCGAAAAGTGCATCAAATGCGGCCGCTGCGCCCTCGTCTGCCAGGAGATGCAGGGCGTATGGGCGATCGAATTCCTCGGGCGCGGCGAAAAGACCCGCATCGCGCCCGCCGCCGACTGCACCCTCGCCGAGTCCCCCTGCATCAAGTGCGGGCAGTGCTCGGCCCACTGCCCCGTCGGCGCCATCTACGAAAAAGACGAGACGGCCAAAGCCTGGAACGCGCTCAAGAACCCCGACCTCCACTGCGTCGTGCAAATCGCCCCGGCGGTCCGCGTCGCCATCGGCGAAGCCTTCGATCTCCCCCCAGGATCCCTGATGACCGGCCAAACCTACACGGCCCTGCGCCGCCTCGGTTTCAAGGCGGTGTTCGACACCAACTTCGCCGCCGACGTGACCATCATGGAGGAGGCCGCGGAATTCGTGCAGCGCTTCGCCCATGGCAAGGGCTCCCTCCCGCTGATCACCTCCTGCTGTCCCGCGTGGACCGACTACATGGAGAAGTACGCCCCCGATTTCATCGAGAACTTCTCGACCTGCAAGTCGCCGCAACAGATGCTCTCCGCACTGGCCAAGACCTACTACGCCGAAAAGACAGGCCTCGATCCGAAAAAGATCTTTATGGTTTCGATCATGCCCTGCACGGCCAAAAAACACGAGATCAGCCGCTCGGAGAATATGCGCTCCACCGGTCAGCAAGACACCGATGTCGTCCTCACCACCCGTGAACTCGGCTACATGCTCAAGGCCTCGGGCATCGACTTCGTCTCCCTGCCGCAGTCCGAGCCCGACACCATTCTCGGCGACTACAGCGGCGCCGGCACGATCTTCGGCGTCACCGGCGGCGTGATGGAAGCCGCCCTGCGCACCGCCTACCACCTCGTCACCACCGAAGATCTGGTCGATGTGCAATTCGAGGCCGTCCGCGGCATGGTCGGCGTGAAAGAGGCCGTGATCGACATCCAGGGGAGGTCTGTACGCATCGCCGTCGCACACCAGATGGGCAATGTCGAACAGGTCTTGGAGGCGATCCGCGAAGACCGTCAGGCGGACCGCAAACCCCGCTATGACTTCATCGAGGTCATGGCCTGCCGCGGCGGCTGCATCTCCGGCGGCGGCCAACCGCTGGGGGCGACGGACGTCATCCGTCTCGCCCGCACCCGGGGGCTCTACGCCGACGACACACAGGCGGCACACCGCTGCTCGCACCACAACCCTTACGTGCAGGAGCTCTACCGCGCCTATCTCGGAAAGCCCCTGAGCAAAAAGGCCCACCAGTTCCTGCACAACCCCTACAAGCGACGCAAGGTCTACGCGAAATAAGCGTGGCTCGCTTAGAATGAACACCCCGGGCCGGTTTGTCCGTCCAGAGGTGTTCTTTCTTTGAACCTAAATCCGGCAGTTCAGTTTTACCATTCGCTCTAAGTGACCGGTGATCAGTCATCAGTGATCAGTGGGTTTCGCGCCAAATGGTGATGCCCCTGATTATGCATATGGTGTTGGCATCCAACGGACACCTGATCACAGATCACTGATCCTTTTAGGTTGAAGTAATCGGCCCGTTTCTTTCTGGGAGCGCGCCGCAGTGCTGGCACTTTCTAAGGGTCGGCATCGGCATCGACGTGGCAGATCGCGCAGACCCAGACCCCGATTTTCCTGCTTCTTCTTTCACACCCAGAAACTGACCGACGCCTGCAATCCAATCCTGTTTATTGTTTACGCGACCGGAAAAAACGTGCTAAGTTGCTCGCGGTCAATGAGCGGGTTGCACGGACGTCGAAAGAACAGTGTAAGGATCAGAAGAAACCGCTCAATAACTTGTTGGCAAGGAACCATGATGAAAGGCTGGAACAAAAAAGAAATCGCATGCGCCTACGGCAAAGGTGATGTGACGGTCACGGCGCACCCCTGGCACACAACAACCCACTGACCGGTACGGCGCGCCGCCGCCCGTTAGTGGAAGCGGCAAGAGAAAGAAGACGGTTGTGCCTGACAGCCTTACAAAACAAAAGCGCGCGGATGTGATGGCTGCCATCCACTCTACCGGCAACCGAACTACTGAATTGCGCCTTGTCTCCATACTCAGGACACATGGCATAACCGGCTGGCGGCGGCGTCAACCACTCCCCGGCAAACCCGATTTTGTCTTCCGTCGCGAACGCCTCGCGGTTTTTGTGGACGGCTGTTTCTGGCACGGTTGCCGCTGGCACTGTCGAATGCCGAAGTCCAGGTGCAGTTACTGGGAGTCCAAGATCAGACGCAACAAGGCCAGAGACAAGGCAGTCCGGGGAATGCTTCAGGAGGCAGGATGGAAAGTCCACCGGATATGGGAACACTCATTGGATGAGCCCATCTTGATCGTCGCAAAACTGAAGTTGGCTTTACAAACCCGTGCGAATCACGCTAGAAGGGAACCATGAACACGAACGAGTTTGAGCGACTACTTGATGAATTATGTGCCCGTCTAACCCATGAATGCGTGGGCAGACGGCGTTTTACCGCCTCAAAATCCTTTGAGGATCGTGTCCGCGAGGTCATCCGAACCTTGCTGACCCAATCTAAGATAACCGTCGACTTCGATCCGCATCCTTACGGTTTTCCCGACATCGTCCTTGGCAAATTCGGCGTTGAGGTCAAATTCACCGCAAACGATACGTGGCGATCAATTGCGAATAGCGTGTTCGAGAGCTTCAGAAACAAGGATGTAAAGCACATCTACGTAGTATTCGGGAAAATGGGTGGCAACCCCCAAGTGCGCTGGGGGCGCTACGAAGAATGCGTGATGCACGTCAGAACTTCTCACGTTCCTCGGTTCGAAGTCGACATCGATGCCAAGGAATCCTTGTTCCAGAAGTTTGGGATTACTTACAACGATTTCTCCGCTCTCTCTGAAGAACAGAGGATGAATTACGTGCGTCGCTATGCCAGGGCCCGCTTGAAATCAGGCGAGCGTCTCTGGTGGCTCGAAAATAAGCCGGACGAAGGTCACTCCTTGCCGTTGCAGGTGAAACTCTTCTCGCGCCTTAGCAGCGCGGAGAAACTGAAGATGAGGGCGGAAGCCTCACTTCTCTGCCCGCAGATCGTCGGGTCGGGGCGAAACAGAACCAAGTACATCGATCCGATCATGTTCCTGCTCACGTACCACGGCATTCTGGCGACGAGGGACGCATTTTCGGCAGGTAGCGCTGTTGGCCCGGAACGGGGCGGAATATACGTCCAACGGGCACTGCAGCGAATTCAGCGCCAGATGATTCAAGCCACACAGTACATGGAGGCATCTCTGTTCAAGGAGTACTGGGGCAGAAATGTCCCCGCGAAGCGGCGAATACACGAGTGGCTGAAAATGGCGGATGTATACGCCAAAGTCGCGAATCCGCCGTGGAAACCGTCCGACGCGCTATTCCTGTCCGCTCCGTAAGCAAGCTAAAACAGAGTTCGCTACGTGCCACGCCAGCACAGGAGGGACAGCGTTCCCCACTTGCCTTTCAGTCTCTCGCAATCCCGACATGAACAAGAACTTGTCCGGAAACGACTGAATTCTTGCGGCTTCCCTCATAGATATCCGACGCGGAAGTCGATAGTGGTACTGGATATTACCATGGCATTCTGCGCGGATCGTATACCCTGGTCGATTCGCAAGCAGCTTTCGGTTGCCTTGCTCTGGACTTGTGTTCGCAAGGCTCCAGATGTGATTGATTCGCCGGTTCTCAGGAAGCGCCTCCAAGTCGCCAATCGCGTCAACCGCCCTCATCCAAGACGCCGCGCTTCGTTCAGGAGGCGGCGGTGAGTAAGGCTGCGCGCCTTCGCGCGTTCCCACGAATAACACCCGTTCTCGGGTTTGAGGAACGCCATAGTCGGCGGCCTGATATAATTGATAATGAAGGTTGTACCCCAACCCCTCGAAATCCCCAACAACCTGACGCAGCCAGTCATCATGACGGAGCAATGCCTTTACGTTTTCCGCGACAAAAACCTTGGGTTTTAACCGACTGATTGCCTCAACCATTGCCTTGTAGAGACCGCTTCGCGCCCCATTCACTCCGGCTCGTTTACCATTCACGGAGATATCTTGACATGGGAATCCCCCGATCAATACGTCAGCGCTTTTCGGCATAAGATCAAGAAGAGACCAGACATCACCCCGCAAAATCTCATGGCCTATGTTTTGCCGGTATGTTTTGCATGCCTCACCGTTCATGTCGTTTGCCCAGACAAGCTCAAACGGGAGGGACCGATAGCGACGCCCAAAAACCTCAAAGCCGCCCGTGAATCCTAGGTCCATGCCCCCGCAACCGGAGAACATCGAGACAACCGTGTACTTCTTGCTGGCGGATGGGCCTCCGTTGACTGGCCCACTCCCGGCTAGGTAGCTCGCGTTTTCTTCGCGAACCGCAAGTGCCTTCCTCTTGCGGATCGGCTTGTATCCTACGTGTTGCAGAACGCTCGGCTGCTCATCGCAGTATGCGGCAGCGGATTTCTTGAACCAGTCCTTAAGCGTGCTTCCCGAAAGCGAAAGAGCAGAATAGAGCCGCCGTTTCATATTCGGCTCCACATCCACTACGATCCTACCCGAATTGCCATGTTGCGCCATGCGCGTAATGTAACCTAGGTCACATAATGCGCGCAAGCGTTTTTTTTGACTTTCATTATTTCGCGTAAGCGACCGATCTAGCGGAATGAAAAGCGGCGACCACTACGGCCGCAATGCGCGCTTCAGCAACGCGGGTTTCAGGCGCGGAAGATACGTCTTGCCGGTCTCGGCAATGTGGACGACCACGCCGCCCAGCCGGTGTTCGCGGCCGTCAAGTCGGAGGATGTCGCGATTGAACGGGATGACGGCCCGCCCGAGGCGCAACGCCGCGCCGCCGGACGCGCCGGAATCGATCACGGCCCGCGGATCGAGGGTCGCGGCATCCACAAACAGCTCACCCGTCGCGGCGTCCAGGTCGAGCCGGAGCGCGGCCGCCACCGCACGGCCGATCGCGGTGTTGTCGTGGTTCCCCACCAGCCGTCCGGGACCGTAGCTCCAGAGCGGCACGTCGGCGCCGGTGTGATCAAAGCCCGCCCACGCCACCGCGAGGTGGTGACGGGAGACGACGTCGCCGATGGCGCGCGCCGGACGGTACCGCTGGATGTTGACCAACTGATCGAGTTCGTCGGCCTGTGCGGGTGTGAGCGTGATCCCCCACCAGGCCCGGACATGCGCAGCCAACGTCGCGCGCGAGGTGTCGGCGCCAATTTTTTGCTCAATGCCCCGCGCGGTGAGCCGCATCTGCCGCAGCGGGGCGACCAGGGTGTCGCGCGTCGCCGCAGTCGCCAGGGGGGGGCGACGACCGATGGTGAGGCCGCCGGTGTCGTGGTCGGCACAGCCGACCACGAGCGTGTGGCGGTCTTCCGCCGCGAACGCGAGCGCAACCCGCACGGCGTCGTCAAAGGCGAGAAACTCCGTCACGGCGCCGATGGCGTCATTGTCATGGCCACACCCGTCGATCAGACTCCCCTCGACCACGAGCACAAATCCGGCGGGGGCGTCGCGCAGGATCACGAGCGCCTGCAGGGTCATCTCGGCCAGGGACGGCTGACCGGAATGCGTCTCGGCGATGTCGGCCTGCGGCGCCAGATCTCCGGCCGCAAACGCCCCCCAAACCCGTGGGCCGCGAGCGGCCGCGAGCTGTTCTCGGGTTTCGACAACCGTATAGCCGCGCGCGCGTAGCACGGCGCGAAGGTCTGCGCCGTCACGCCGCGACCCGCCCGCCGCGCGCGGCAGGAGGGCGTCGCGGCCGCCGCCGAGGACGACCGCAAACCCCTGGTGGACGATCTGCATCATGATCGCGTCGTCCGCTGTGCGCGAAACCGCATGCGCGGCAAAACCAGCAGGTGTCGCCTCGGCGGGCGAAGCGGTCACGACAAGGCCGACGGCCAACCCGCGGAGACGGGCCGACTCCAGAACTGTCGCCAGCGGATGCCAGGCTTCCGGCGGCGTGCCGGCCGTACGGAAAGGCGCCTCGGGCGGCGGCGTGACGGCGAGGGCGCCGGCAGCCGTCTTGAAGCCGGTGGCCATCGCCGTCGCGGCGGCGGCGGAGTCGGTCAGAACGCCGGTCGCGGAATGGGTGCGGACCGAACCCGTGAGGATGCCGTCCACGGCCAGCGGCCGTCCGGCATACCAGCGCGCCAGCGTCACGGTGGCGTGCGAACACCCATCGGGGATCAGAATGATCGCATTGCGCGCCGTCGGCAGCGGCTGCCAGGCCGCGTGCGACCACGCGGCCGCCGCCACCCACACGATGAAAACGACTCCCTGTCGAATCCAAGCCATAAAACGATCTCCGCCGCGATGCATCACACGGCTTGCGCAGCCAATCTGCCGGACTGCCGGACAGTGTAGCACAAAATCCATTGCCTCGCAGGATCGGCTTGGATTATAGTGTTTAATTTCTTGCAAAACCCCCTCCGGGGTGTTTCCGGGGTGTTTGCAAGAGAAAAGTCAGAATACAGGAGAGGCTCTTGCAAAACCCTTGGAAGCGCAGGGAATCAGGGTTCAGGATGCTAGGGTTCAGGCCGGAAACGCCTCCTGAACCCCGAACCCTGAACCCTCCGCTTGCAGAACCGACGAAGGAGGTTTTGCAAGCGCCTCGTTTTATTCAAACGCTCTTTTCCGACCGCACCAACCTGCTCCGGCTGGCCGGAGCGGTTTTGACCGGCGTGTTATTCACCGCCGCGTTCCCCCCGCATGACCAGCAAGAGTGCGTCTGGTTCGCATTGGTTCCCGTGATTCTGATCGCCCGCCACAGCGCCCCGCGCGCCGCCGCCGCCTGGGCCGGGCTGGCCGGGCTCTGCTTCTGGGTGCCGTCCCTCTCCTGGCTCTGGCAGCTTATCGGCAACGGCGGCCCGCTGGCGCTTGTGATTCTGGGTCAGAGCGTCCTCGCGGCGTGGTGCGCCGCCTTCTTCGCCCTGTTCGGATGGGCTTCGGCCCGCCTGTGGCAGCGGGTGCGCGCGCAGGGCGGTTCGGGTCGCCTCGCGCTGATCTGGCTCGGCGAACCGCTGCTGTGGGTGGCCGTGGAATGGCTGCGTGGCTGGCTGCTCACCGGGTTCCCGTGGAACGGGCTCGGCGTGGCGCTGGCCAACAACCCCTCGCTCATCCAGATTGCATCCTACGGCGGCGTGCTCGCGGTTTCGGCGCTCGCCCTGCTCGGCAATACCGCCATCGCCAGCATCATCGAACGCACCGTCGAGCCGGTCACGCGGGCCCTCGCCGGCCCGGCGGCGGCGGCGCGGACGAAACGGACGCTCGCACAATCGGCCGAAACCTTCGTCCCGATGCTCATCATCCTCGTGGTGTGGGGCTGGGGTGTCCGACGGGTGCAACGCAATCCGGTGCGCGACGCTGAGAACGACTGGCGCGTCGTCCTGGTCCAACCCAATTCGCCCTCAATCTTCTCCATCACCGAGGAAATCATCCGCTCGCAACGCGCCGTTCTCGCCGACCAGACCCGCCTGGCGGCGGGGGTTGAGCCTGACCTGGTGGTCTGGCCGGAAACCGCCGTCAATGGCGCCGTGCCGATCGACGCGGATGTGATGCAGCTTGCGGCCGCCGCCGTCGACGACGCTGCCGCGTTCCTCCTGACGGGAGCCCTGGAGATCGAGCTGCGCGATCATCCCGCCGACCGTCCACGGTACCGCTACTACAACGCCGCCTGGCTTTTTGCCACCAACGGCCTGCCGATCGGCCGCTACCGCAAACAGCACCTCGTCCCCTTCGGCGAATTCATCCCAGGGGACGCCTGGATTCCCCTGCTCTCACGCCTCGCGCCAACCGGCGTGAGCTGCACCCCCGGGCGCGAGAGCACGGTGTTGCGAATCACGCGCCGTGACGGGCGACCCGATGATCTCGCCTTCAGCGTCCTGATCTGTTTCGAGGACCTGTTCGGCCATCTCAGCCGTCGCGCCGTGCGGCGCGGCGCCCGGATGCTGGTCAACATCAGCAACGATGCCTGGTTCGAAGGCTCCATCGAACCCGAACACCATATGCGCCAGGCCATCTTCCGCGCCGTTGAAAATGGCGTCCCCCTCCTGCGCTGCGGCAACACCGGCGTCACCGGCGGGGTCGATCCCTTCGGACGCACCACCCGCCTCGACGCCGGATTCGACCGGTCCGTCGGACTCGTCGGCTTCCTGCCCATCCGTGTCCCATCCGCTCCCCCCCGCCGCACACCCTACACCCGCCTCGGCGACATCCCCCTCGCCACTGCCTCCATGCTCGTCCTGCTTCTGGCGGTGACCCTTCGGTCACCCCCCCCCGCGATGGGCGCATGGCAGTTCTGATGGGGTCGTTGATTCGTAATCATAATCGTAATCGTAATCGTAATCCGTTCTCCACCAGGAGATTAAGATCAAGATTAAGATCAAGGAGTACCCCTCATCAGAACTGCCATGCGCCCCCCCGCGATAAGGTGTCTCAATAATGATGTTCCGATGCGCGCGCATCTGCTACACTGAAGCTGTTCTCTGGAAGTCACCTACGCATAAGGAGGGATCTGTGAACGACAGCGGATCGGAGCGCCGGGACGGATGGAACCCGTATCTGGCGGGTGTGCTCGCGGGCGTGCTCGCGGTGTGTTCGGCGGTCGCCACGGCGCAACTGACGGACAAGGCGCGGTTTTTCGGAACCTCCACGACCTTTGTGCATGTCACGACCTTCCTCATGCGCCAGATGTCTCGGATGCAGCCGGGGCACAGGATTTCGTTTGCGCAGGATCAACGGATTGCGGACTGGCAATTCATGCTCGTCGTCGGAATTCTCTGCGGCGCGCTTCTCGGAGCGTTGAGCGACGGCAGCTTCAAATCCGAGGGAGTCCCGCCGATCTGGAGCACCCGTTTTGGCGGCTCCTGGCGGGTGCGGGCGGTTGGCGGATTCGTCGGGGGAATCGTGGCGATGTTCGGGGCACGGCTGGCGGGCGGCTGTCCGAGCGGCCACGGCTTGAGCGGCCTGATGCAGCTTTCGTTGAGCGGCTTTGTCGCACTGGCGCTGTTCTTCGGCGTCGGCTGGATTACGGCTCGCCTGCTCTACCGTGGAGGTGCGCGATGAACGAGCTGATTCTGGGGCTGGCGGCCGGCACAGGCCTTGGCTTTCTCCTCCAGCGGGGACGGGTGTTGCGCTTTGAGAAGCAGATCGGCGCGCTGTTGCTGCGCGACATGACGATCCTCAAGTTCATGCTGTCGGCCATCATCGTGGGGATGCTCGGTCTGGCCATTGCGCATGACGTGGGGCTGATCTCCTTCAACCACAAAACGATGAATCTGGGTGCGATTCTGACCGGAGGTGCCCTGTTCGGCATCGGCTGGGCCGTGTGCGGCTATTGCCCCGGAACCGCAGTCGGCGCGCTCGGCGAGGGACGCTGGCATGCCGCCTTCGTGATTCTGGGCATGCTGGTCGGCGCCTTGCTTTATGTCGAAGCCCAACCGTGGCTGGAACGAACGCTGCTGACGTGGCACGACTACGGCAAGATCAGCCTGCCCCGGGCGATCAATTCGCCGGACGCGCCGGTGATCGCGGGGTTCACCGGGATCGCGCTGCTCCTGTTCTGGCTTTTCGAACGCAAGGGGCTGTGAGGGCATGCGGACATGGAACGGATCGAAGCGGTAAGCGGCACGCTTGTCGATGTGGACGGCAGGCGACTGTTCGGAGCCCGGATTCAGGTCGGGGCTTCGGGCCGACTCGATGCCGTGATGCCTGACGCATCGCCGGGGCCGGGTTTCATCCTGCCGGGCTTTGTGGACGCGCACGTCCACATCGAAAGTTCGCTGCTCACCCCCGCCGCCTTCGCCCGGGCGGCCGTGCGGCACGGAACGGTTGCGGCCGTCACCGATCCGCACGAAATCGCCAACGTGCTCGGAGCGGCCGGAATTGACTTCATGCTGGTCGAGGCGGCTCGCACGCCGTTTGCGTACGCCACCGGCATTCCCTCCTGCGTGCCGGCAACCCCCTTCGAGACGGCCGGAGCGACCCTGGACGCCGCCGCTGTCGCCACGTTGCTCGATCGTCCCGGCGTCACCCATCTGGCCGAGGTCATGAACGTGCCGGGCGTCCTCGCCGGCGATCCCGATCTGCTGGCGAAACTCGCGGCGGCGCGCCTGCGCGGCAAGCCCATTGACGGGCATGCGCCGGGCTTGCGCGGCGCGGCGTTGCAGGCCTATGTCGCAGCGGGGATCTCCACCGATCACGAATGCCTCGCCCTGGACGAAGCGTTCGAAAAGGTGGCCGCCGGAATGCACATCATCCTGCGGCGCGGATCGGCGGCGCGGACGTTCGAAACCCTCCTGCCGGTCCTCGCCCGACATCCCGGCGCCTGCATGTTTTGTTCCGACGACAAACACCCGGACGATCTGCTGGAGGGCCATATCAACACGCTGGCCCGCATCGCGGTCGGAGCGGGCCTGGATGTGTTTGATGTGCTGCGGGCGGCCTGCATCAACCCGGTACGCCATTACGGTCTCGCGGTCGGGCAGCTTCGCCCCGGCGACCGCGCCGATTGGATTGAGGTCGAAGACCTGAAAAATTTCCGGGTGTTGCGGACAGTGGCCGGCGGATTCGTGCTCGCCGCCAACGGCCGGTCAGCACTCCCCGCGCTGGCGCCGCTGCACCAACCGAACCGCTTCGCGTTGCGGCCGGTGTCGCCGGCTGTCTTCCGCATCCCGGCGCAGCCCGGCGCCTGCCGCGTGATCGGCGTGCGCGATGGCGAACTGGTGACCGATGCCGGATCCTGCATCCCGACCGTCCGTGACGGCGTCGTGGTCGCCGATCCCGCGCGCGACCTCGTGAAACTCGCCGTGTTCAACCGCTATTCCGCCGACGCGCCGCCCGCGCTGGCGCTGGCCTCCGGCCTCGGTCTCGGCCGCGGCGCGTTTGCGGCAAGCGTGGCTCATGACTCCCACCATGTGATCGCTGCGGGGACGGACGATGCCGCGTTGGCCGCGGCGGTCAACGCCGTGGTGGCGCAGGGCGGCGGCCTGGCCGCAACCGACGGCGCGGTGATCCGGGTGATGCCGTTGCCGATCGCCGGTCTGATGAGTGCGGGATCATGCGAGGAGGCCGCTGCAGCCTATACGCGCGTCGATGCCGCCGTGCGCGCCTGTGGCTGCACGCTGCGGGCCCCCTTCATGACCCTCTCCTTCCTGGCGCTCCCGGTGATCCCGGCACTCAAACTCACCGATAAAGGGTTGTTCGACGCCGTACAATTCAAGCCGGTTGATTTCTGGCAACACCTCCGCGAGCCGGCGGGTTGACCGCGAATACCGCGGGTGTCGTGCGCGACGGCATGCCGTGTCGTCGGTGAAAACGGCGGATGCTTTCCATTTTTTGCAGGCACAAAGGAATACGACATGCCTTTACTCGCAGTGTCCGGAATGCTGCTGCGCGATGACCCGGTGCTGATCTTTGCCACCGTCATGGTCATCCTGCTGCTCGCGCCGCTGGCGTTTGAAAAGCTGCGGATACCCGGGATGGTCGGACTGATCGCAGCCGGCCTGATACTCGGGCCTCACGGCGCGGGTCTGCTCCAGAATAACGACACCTTCCGCCTGCTCTCAACCGTTGGGTTGCTCTACCTGATGTTTCTCGCGGGCATGGAAATCAACCTGCTCGAGTTCAAATCGTACCGCCGGGGAGGTCTGGTGTTCGGCGCGTTCTCGTTCCTTATTCCGCAGCTCGGCGGCGCGCTTCTGGCCAAGATGCTGCTCCCCGGATTTTCCTGGACCCAGGCCGTGCTGCTGGCGAGCATGCTGGCATCGCACACCCTGCTTTCACACCCGATCGCCTCGCGTCTGGGATTGGCAAAACACCGCGCCGTCGTGACCGGTGTCGGCGGAACGATCCTGACCGACACTGCGGCGCTGCTGGTTCTGGCGATGATCGCCCAGCTCTCCCAACAGACGCTCACACCGGTCTTCCTGATCCGCCAGGCCGCGCTGTTGCTGGGTCTCTGCGTCGTGATCTTCCGGGGACTGCCGCGGCTGGGTTATGGGTTTTTCCGCAACATCGAGCCGGACGGCGCATCGGCCTTTGTTTTCGTCCTCGCCACCGTCTTCCTATCCGGCGGCGCCTCCATGCTGGCGGGGGTCGAGCCGATCATCGGGGCCTTTCTGGCGGGCCTGGCGCTGGGTCCGCTGATCCCCGAGCACGGCGTGCTGCGCAGTCGCCTGGAATTCACCGGCCATGCCCTTTTCATCCCGTTCTTCCTCCTCTCCGTGGGCATGTTGGTCAACCTGCGGGTCTTCGTCGCCGGGTGGCAGGCCTGGCGGGTAGCGGGGTTCATGTGCGTCACGGTGGTGGCGTCCAAATACGCCGCCGCCATGCTGTCGGCCCGAATGCTCGGGATGAGCCGGGACGAGGGGCGGCTGATTTTCGGGCTGACGATCAACCAGGCGGCGGCGACACTCGCCGCCGCACTCGTCGGCTATCGGATCGGCCTGCTGGACGAGACCGTGCTGAATGGCACGGTTATGATGATTCTGGTCACCTGCATCCTCGGGCCGTGGATGACGCAACGGTTCGGGCGACGCGTGGCTCAGACGCAACAGGCGGCGCCCCATCCGATGCATGGGCCCCAGATTGAACGGGTGCTGGTGCCGCTCAGTTCGCCGCGGACAACCGAACGCTTGATCGATCTCTCCTTTCTGCTGCGCGGGGCACATCACGCCCAACCGGTGTATGCGCTCCATGTGGTCTCGGAGGAAGCCGGCGTCGAAGCCGGAATCAACGAGGCGGATCGCGTGCTGGCTGCCGCAGTGATCCGCGGGTCGGCCGCGGGTGTGGCGGTTCAGGGGGTGACCCGCATTGAAGCCAATCCGGCCACGGGGATCTTGCGGGCCGCGCGCGAACTGCGCGCGACGACGCTGGTGCTCGGCTGGAGTGATCAGAGCCCCGCCAGAGCGCTGCTGTTCCGTTCGCTTCTGGCCCGTCTGCTCGAGGGGACACGCCGGCAGACGGTTGTGATCTGCCGCGCCCCCCACCCGCTGGCAACCGTGCGGCGCGTCGTCGTCGTCGTGCCGCCGCTCATGGAACGGCACGATGGCGCGGGCAGCGCGCTGCGCATGGTCGTTCGCCTGGCGTCGCGGATCGGCGCGACCGTGCACGTGTGGGTCTGCGAACAGGGCAAGCAACCGCTGCAGGCGATCGCCGCTGCCGAGAAAATCCGCGTCGACGGTGCCTGGGTGGCGTATGACGACTGGAACGACATCCTCGGCAGCTTGGCGCGCCATACGACGGACGCCGACATGCTGATTCTGATCGGACCGCGAAACGGCCAACTGGCGTGGAGCCGGTCGGTCGAGCGGCTTCCGTCGCTTCTGGCCCGGCAGTTTACAGCCCACAATGCCGCCGTCATCTATCCGCCCGACGTCGATGACGAGCCGGCGGACGCCGGCCCGCCTGCGCATCGGAAAGAAGAGCGGATGGCCTTCGACTTGAAACGGATCTGGCAGCGGTGCGCCTCGGACGCGCTGACGGCAGGATCGGGGTCTGTCAGCACGGTGATCGCCGCGCTGGTGCGGCGCCGCTTTGGCGATGGCCATGAAGCCGAACGGGTGGTGCGGGCCCTTACCGGAAACGAGGCGGTGGAGGTCGTTCCCGGCGTCCTCTTGTTGCATGCCCATATCGATCAATTTGAAGAAGCCGCGCTGTTGCTGGCGACGGGGCATTTTGAACACGCCGACGGCACGCCGATCCGGGTGGTCCTGCTGCTGGCAAGCCCCCTCGACAGTCCACCCGAACAGCATCTGCGCCTGCTCGCGGCGATCGCCCACCTGGCACAGAACAAACAACGACTTGACCGGATCGCGACGGCAGGCGACCCCGCCATTCTGCAGGCCGTGCTGCTCCCGGGCGAAGCGGGATCGTCCTGACCGCCACGAGAGCGGGAACAAGAGAGGCGCTTGCAGAACCCCTGCAAGCGCCAGTTTCAGGTTTCAGGGTTCAGGAAGACGCCACATCGTGTGGTTGCAGGCGTTTCTTCCAGACACCCGAAACCCGACACCTGAACACTCCGCCTGCAAAACAGGGTTTTGCAAGCGGCTCTCAAGATTGCGATTAACCCTCATCAGAACTGCCATGCGCCCGCCCTGTAACGCCCCGCCTTTCCATCAGCGGCGGTATTCGCTATAATCCGGCGCCATGAAACCATCCGATCTTGTGCTTTGGACGCTCGCCGGCGCGCTGGCCTATCTGCTCGGGTCACTGCCGTTCGGATTCCTGATCGCCCGCTGTCGCGGGGTTGACATCCGCACGGTCGGCAGCGGCAACATCGGCGCAACCAACGTCTACCGCGCAGTGAGCAAGCCGCTTGGCATCCTCACGTTTGCGCTCGATGTCGGCAAAGGGGTCGGCGGCGTGCTGCTGATTCCGATGGCGGCATCGCTCCTCCTCACGGCGCTGCTGCCGACCGGAAGTCCCGCACCGACCCGGGCGTTGCAACTCTTCTCGGGATGCGTGACCGTCATCGGCCACAACTGGACGTGTTTCCTCGGCTTCAAGGGCGGCAAGGGCGTGGCCACCAGCGCGGGGTTGTTGATCGGCCTCTCCCCGGCAGGGGTCGGCATCGCCTTTGCGGTCTGGCTGGTCACGTTTCTCACGACACGCTATGTCTCGGTCGCCTCAATCGCCGCCGCCGCCGTGCTCGGTGTGGTGGTCTGGCCGTTGCACTGCGGGGATGCGGGCGCGTGGTTCCCGGCCGTGCTGACCGCCCTCGCCGCCCTGGCCATCTGGAAGCATCGCGCCAACATCATCCGTCTGCGCGCCGGGACCGAGTCGCGCTTCACATTCAAAAAAAAGGCGTCGGCATGAACATCACCATTATCGGAGACGGCGGCTGGGGGACGGCGGTCGGCCTTCTGCTCAATGGCTACGGCCACACGGTCACCCTCTGGGGGCCGTTTGAGGACGCCCTCGCGGAGATCCGCGACACGCGGGAGAACGTCCGCTTCCTGCCCGGCGTTCCGTTGCCCGACTCCCTGATCTGGACCGCCGACCCGGTTCGGGCCGCCGCCCGTGCCGACCGCGTGGTCCTGGCCGTCCCGTCCAAATTTTACCGGGACGTCTGCGCCCGCTTCACAGGACTCATTCCCGCCGACACACCGACGGTGAGCCTCACCAAGGGGCTTTGCGAAAAAACCCACCGCCGCATGAGCGAAATCGCATCCGAGGTGCTGGACCATCCCGCCATGGCCGTCCTCTCCGGCCCCAGCCACGCGGAGGAAGTCGCCCGCGGCATCCCGACCGCCGTCGTCGCCGCCGCCACCGACGAGACCCTCGCGCGCGAGATCCAGAACCTGTTCAACGGCCCCCGCTTCCGGGTCTACACCTCGACCGATCCGCTGGGGGTCGAACTCGGCGGCGCCATCAAAAACGTCATCGCCATCGCCGTCGGCGCATCCGATGGGCTGGGCTTCGGGGATAACACCCGCGCGGCGATCATCACCCGGGGCCTGGCCGAGATGACCCGTCTCGGCTGCGCCCTCGGGGCGCGCCCCGAGACCTTCGCGGGGCTGAGCGGCGCCGGCGACCTGATCGTCACCTGTACCAGCCGTCACAGCCGCAACCATTCCGTCGGCGAACGCCTGGGCAAAGGGGAGTCCATCGACGCCATTCTCGCCAGCATGAAGATGGTCGCGGAAGGCGTCTGGAACGCCAGGGCCGTTCGCGATACCGCCCGCGCCTGCGGCGTCGATGTCCCCATCGCCGAACAGGTCTGCAGTTGGTGCCATGAGGGCGCCTCCCCCCGCGACTCGGTCGAGGCCCTCATGTCACGCGACATGAAGCCCGAGGCGACACGATTAGGGACGGGGCTTCCATGACGAGCTGGGCTTCCATGACGAGCTGCCCACGGAACACACGGAAAGGAAAGCAGGCAAAAGAGAAAGACGAAGAAGAAAGACAAAGACCCGAGACAAAGACCGGAGAAGGAAGCGACGCGGGGCGGGTCTGGTGAAAACGGCCCCGCCCTGTGTTATCCGCAGATTACGCAGATTAACGCAGATTGAGAGCGTGGGTGTGTAAAGCAACAACCGGACAAAGTCATTTCCACAATCTGCGGAAATCGGCGCAATCTGAGGACAAAGGATGAAAGGCGACGCGGGGCGGTGGTGATCGTGATGCGGCTGAGGGAAGACCCGTCCCTTGCGGGGTTCTTGCGGGGTTCGCCCTGTGTGTTTGGATGGGGGATCTCACGCAACACTTACTCGGTTACCCTTACTCGTTCACCCTTACTCGAACCGCTTAGGCGTGTAAGGGTGAACGTGTAAGTGTCAACGTGTAAGCGTGTAAGGGTGGGGAGCTATCTGATCACCGGCCGCGTGACCCGATGACGCCGGGAGGGCGCAGATCCATTGGCTTCGGCGCGGCGGGACGCCGCTGCCCTACCGATTGCTTCGCGCAAAATCGTAGACCGTACTCGTCGCCCGTACTCGTAGACCGAAAGCGCAAGCCCGGCCGACGATTACGGGCGACGAGTACGGGCGATGCGTTGTCCCGATCCTTGTCCAAGAGTCAATATGGTGTTGGCAGGGGAAGGCTGTTGTGGTACTGTTTCGGATATGCCTAGACATTGACGGCATCCCAAGCGATGACAACGCAAAGACAGATCAAGGACTTCGGACGACGGCTGGGACGAGAGTTCAAGCCGCGGAAAGTGGTTTTGTTCGGATCCTACGCCTATGGCAATCCCCGGCCGGACTCGGATGTTGATTTACTCGTTGTCATGCCATTGACCGGCAACCCGGTGGACAAATCGGTGGAGATGAGGCTCAAACTTCGTCCGCCGTTTCCTGTTGATCTGCTGGTTCGCACGCCCGCAAAAATCCGTCAACGTCTGGCCGTTGGCGACGGTTTTATTCGTGACATTCTTGACCGGGGAAAAGTGTTGTATGAAGCCCCTGGTCGTTGAATGGGTGTCCAAGGCGGAGGGGGACTTCGCCATCGTCGAACGGGAGTCGCGAGCGCGGAAGAATCCCAGTTACGACGGCATCTGCTTTCACGCGCAACAATGCGCCGAAAAGTATTTGAAAGCGCGGTTGTGCGAGGCGGGCATTCATGTCGAGAAGGTGCATGATCTCCCCGCCCTGCTGGAAAAACTCCTGCCGGTCGAGCCGCTATGGGAAACCTATCGCTCGGATCTGGCCTATCTTTCTGACTTCGCCGTGCATTTCCGTTACCCCGGCGAATCCGCGGATCATTCCACGGCGCTGTGCGCGCGTTCCCTCTGCCGTTCCTTCCGCAAGGGCGCACGCCAGTCACTGGGGCTCGCCTAGGGAGACGGGTTATGGGCCTTCCCTCGTTCCCTCCGCACAAGGGCACCGTGATCATGATGCGATAGGCGCCTTCCCCCCGACTTCCCGCAGGGGAGTCGGGGCTACGGCGTGCCAAGGGCGCGAGGTGCCAGCGGACAAGAGTCAGTGTGTCGTTGTCTTGAGTCTTAATCTCCGGTCCTAATCTCCAGTCTTAATCTTTCCGCGGAAAGACAAAGACTCGAGACGAAGATCGGAGACAAAGACCGGAGAAGGATAACGACGAAGATGGACCCCGACAACGATCACGACAAAGATTGCACCGCAGGCCGTCCCTCTTGCTAATCCCAAGATCGCGGCTCGCCGGGAGGCTCGCCCTCCCCATCTTTGTCAATCGGCCCAGTGTGTGAATTGCTGAATTACTAATTGTCGCCCGCAGCGAAGTTATGCTATCTTTCCATCATGCCTCCTCATCCTGAAATACCCGGATTGGAATCGTTTGCCCCGATCTCGCAGACCAGCACGACCCTGACATGGCGCGCGTACCAGCGTTCGCTCGACCGCCATGTGATGGTCAAGTTGCTGCTGCACGAAGCCGCATCGGATCCCAAGCTGGTCGAACAGTTTGTTTCGGTTTCGCGTTCCATCGCCCATATCAAGGCCGAGGCGTTTTGCCAGATTTATGACGTGTACAGCGCGAATGATGTCCACTATGTGGTCATGGAGGATGTGCCCGGGCAGACCCTTTCTGATCGGATCAAGGCCACGCCGCGGGGCTCCGTGAGCCAGATGCTTCGTTACGCGCTGAATCTGTCCGATGCGCTCGGTAAAACGTGGGACAGTGACCGGCTGGTCCACCGTAACCTCAAGCCTACGGCGATACACATCACGCCCGCCGGCACGGCCAAGCTTACCGATTTCGGCATGGCAACGCTCTCGATGATCGGCGCCGTAGACGATCAAAAAGCAAGCAGCGAGATCGTTGGCACTCCCAATTTCATCGCCCCCGAACAGGTGAATCATACGCATGAGATCGACTGCCGGACCGACATGTACGCACTCGGCCTGATTCTCTATTTCGGGCTGACCGGCCGGCTTCCGTTCGGGGATCTGCCGCCCGAACAGGTGGTCCGCAGTCAGGTCGAGGACAAGCTGACCCACCTGCGGGACATCCGCCCGGATACCCCGCTCTCGGTGTGCGCCCTGATCGAACGCCTGCTCATGAAAAACCCGGAAGACCGTTATTCGTCATGGGGAGAGGTCATCGCCGACATCAACAGACTGCTGGAGGGCAAGCCCATCCGGCGTCATCCGGTCCTGGGCACCGGACTTTCGACCCTCGCGCCGCCAACCCTCGTCTCGCCTCTGAAAAATACGGAACGCCTGGAGACAGCCGATGCGCAAGACCGCAGCGGCCAGACCCGCCGCGTCCTCTGGTTGCTTCTTTTCCTCTGGTTTTCCGCGCTCGCCAATCACCGCTTCGGCGACCCCGCCGGTCTCTACCCCCGCGTGCAAAGCCTGTTCCGTGCGCGCACCCCCGAACCCCAACCCACCCCCGGACAGGCGCAGCCCCCGGCGCGCGTCACACCGCCCGTCGTATCCACGCCCGTCCCCCCTAAAAAAACCACGCCTCTCCCGCCTCCCCCGCAGACCGTCGGCACCTTTGAGAACCGTGTGACCGCAATGCCGCCTGACGCCGCTTTCCACCGTGAGCTGGCGGGAGCCTACCAAACGGGGGGTATCACGGCCATGCAGTCCGTTGTCAAAGACCGGCTCGCCGCAGGGTATACCCACTTCGAATTCAAAGCCATCCAAGAAGCCCTCGCCGCCGTCGAGCCCCTGGACGCCCTCGCAATCCGCGCCCTCGAACAGATTGTCCAAACCGAAATCATGTTGAATTTCCAGGGCAAGAACCGCCGTGTGGTTCCGAAGGCGGTCGCCGATGGGGAGGTCGTCGTTTATTTCCCGGAGCAGAAACGCCACGTGACCCTTAAAATCGCCAGCATCTCCGACGCCGAGAAGGTGCGCCTGCTCGGCCCCAACCTGACGCCCCAACTCTCCGCCTCGGTCTGCTTCCGCCTGCTGGAGACCGGCAACGCCGAAGCCGCCCAACCCTATGCCGCCGCGTCCGGCTCCCTCACCGGCGCCCTGACCCTCCTCGCCGCCGAATGAACCTAGAAACGGTCCTTTCACAGGAACGCCGCCATGCCCGCTGTTACCGAAGCCGCACGCCAGCGCGCCGCCTTTCTCCGCGCGGCAATAGCGCGACACGACCGTCTCTATTATGTCGAGGCCCGGCCGGAGATTGGCGATGCCGACTATGACCGCCTCTACCGGGAGCTGGAGGAGCTCGAACAACGCCACCCCGAACTCGACGATCCCGATTCCCCAACCCACCGCGTCGGCGGCTCGCCCTTGGAAAACGGGTTCTCCCAGGTGACTCACGATCCGCCGATGATGAGTCTGGATAAAGCCCATTCCAAGACGGACCTGCTCGATTTTGATTTGTTCGTCCGCCGGAAATTCCCCGATTTCATTCCGACGTATGTCGTCGAACCCAAAGTCGACGGCGTCGCCTTCAGCCTCCTCTACCGCGCCGGCCGGCTCGACCGCGCCGCCACGCGCGGCAACGGCGAAATCGGCGACAACATCACGGCCAACGTCCGCACGATCCGCTCGATCCCCCTGTCCCTGCCCACCGATGCGCCCACCGTCGAACTCCGCGGGGAGGTCTTCATGCCCCGCGCGGAATTTCTGGAATTGATCGCCCGCCAGGAGGCTGAGGGCATTGACCCCTTCATGAACCCCCGCAACGCCGCCGCCGGGTCGCTCAAGCAGCTTGACCCCCGTGTCGCCGCCACGCGTCCGCTCGACGCCATGATCTATGCCAGCGGCGCCTTGAACGGCATCGACTTCCCCACGCATCAGGCGTTTGTCGAGTCCCTGCGCGCCTGGGGCGTCAAGACCCTCCCCTGGCGCCGCTTCTGCGCCGATATCCCCGAGGTGTTCGCCGCGATCGACGCGCTGGAGCTGAAGCGCCATGACTTCCCCTTCGAGATCGACGGCGCCGTGGTCAAACTCGCCGATCGCACCCGCTACGAAGCCCTTGGAAGCACCGCTCGGAGCCCCCGCTGGGCCCGGGCTTACAAATACGCCCCCGAGCGGACCGAAACGGTTGTCACCGCCATCACCGTCCAGGTCGGCCGCACCGGCGTCCTCACCCCCGTCGCCGAGCTCGATCCGGTCCTCCTCGCTGGCTCGCAGATCAGCCGCGCCACCCTGCACAACGCCGATGAAATCGCCCGCAAGGATATTCGCATCGGCGACGCCGTCTGGATCGTCAAGGCCGGCGACGTCATCCCGGCCATCGAGGCCGTCATCACCGAGAAACGGCCGCGCGCCGCAAAACCCTTCGTCATGCCCGACGCCTGTCCCGCCTGCAACGGCCCGGTGGTTCGACTCGCAGGCGAGGTCGCCCTCCGCTGCGCCAGCCCCGCCTGCCCCGCGCAGCTCGTCTGCCGCCTTGATCATTTTGCCAGCCGCGACGCACTCGATATCGAGCGCCTCGGCGGGGGGGCCGCCGAAGCGCTCGTACGCCGCGGGCTCATCACCTCGCCCTTCGATCTCTTCCGGCTGAAACGCGACGACCTCGCCGCCCTCGATCTTGCCGAACCGGGCAAGCGACGCCTCTTCGGCGCCAAGAACGCAGAACGGGTTTTCAAGGCCATCGAAACGGCCCGCGTGCTTCCGCTTCACCGCTGGATTTTTGCCCTCGGCATCCCGCAGATCGGCGCGACCGTCGCCGAAACCGTCGCCGCCTGTCACGCGCGCTTCTCCGAGCTTCCCGCGTCGCAGGTCCTGCGGGACACCGTCGGTCTTTACGACGCGCTTGCCGAGGCGCAACAGGCCAACCCGCGCAGATCCCTCAATCGCGCGTGCGACGAAACCGCGCGAGCCGATCTGCAACGCCGATTTGATGTCGCCTGTGCCCGCGTCGAAAACCTGGGCGATGCGTTGGTTGCCGCAAACGCCGCCCGGCGCGCCACCGATTCCTCCCGGCCCCCCAAATACAGCACCACGGTTAAGGAAGAGGCCGCCCGCGCCCTCGTCGTCTTTTTCGAATCCGAGGCTGGCCGCGCCGCTGTCGCCACCCTCGCCGCCCTCGGCATTGACCCCGTTCGCGCCGCATCGTCCGCGCCCGCCCCGGAGGGTCCCCTCGCCGGCGCGACCGTGGTCATCACCGGCACGCTATCCGCCCCGCGCCAGACCGTTTCCCATCGGATCAAGGCCGCCGGCGGCCGGGTTGTCGACGCCGTCACCGCCACCACGACCTTCCTCCTCGCGGGCGACAACCCCGGCAGCTCCAAATACAATAAAGCGCGCGACCTCGGCATCCCCATCCTCTCCGAGGCCGACCTGGAGGCGCGCCTGCTTGTCGCCCCCGCACCCCCCGCCGTCCCGAAACAGGCCGAACTGTTCTGATCCGGACAATTCGCATCAACGGTTCGGAATGGCGGCTGTATTGTGAACACGCGGCGGCCGATTCGTTCTTCGCCTTCCACCTGGTACGTGAAGGACAGGTCTGTTCCATAGAAGATTAAACTCAAAAAAACGATAGACGCGGGCGCGTGGCGGGTGTATGGTCATTTTGGAACTGGACGAGGGTCTCGTCGTCTCCGTTCCCGGCTCAACGTGTGTGGCCGATTTTTCGGAAAAGTAGCAGAATCAGACAGGAGATTCAAACTCCGAATCGGAAACAGAAATGTTTTGTTGAAGGAGGAGGACGCGTTATGAGTGATCGGGAATTGCTGGATCGCATTGTTTTGAATCCAAAGGTCATGGTGGGAAAGCCCACTATTCGCGGCAGCCGCCTGACCGTGGATTTCGTGCTCAATCTGTTCGCCCATGGGGCGACTGAAGACGAGATTCTGGGTGAGTACCGGGGTTTGACCCGGGACGACATCCGAGCCTGTATCCTGTTTGCGACGAAATCCATGGAAGCGACCGATTTCGCGCCCTTGATCGCGGAGCCTGCCTGATGCGCTTTCTTGTGGATGAGTGCACCGGACCGGCCGTTGCCGCTTGGCTGCGCGAGCAAGGTCATGCCGTCTTTTCCGTATTCGACCAGGCACGGGGAATGGATGACGACGACGTGCTTGCCAAGGCCGTTGCCGAGGACTGGCTGTTGGTGACGAATGACAAGGATTTCGGCGAGAAGGTGTTCCGGGACAGACGGATCCATCGAGGGGTCATTCTCCTTCGTCTCGACGACGAGCGGGCAGCAAACAAGTTTGCAATCCTGCGCCGGTTACTGGCTGGTCATGGGGATCGGTTGGCCGACTCGTTTGTGGTCGCCACTGAAACCACGGTACGTTTCGTACGGCAGTCGGGCGCCGGAGGCGTCAGATAGAGAAGACGGCGCATGAGAATGGCCAAACCGAAAACTCTCGGTTAGAAGAACGAACGGGCGGATCTTGGAACACCATACGGAGATTCGCTATATGACCGCGCATAAATAAAACTACATTAGATGCACTGTCATTCTGACTTCTGACTTCTCTCTTGCAAACACCCCGGAGGGGTTTTGCAAGAGCCTCTTCTATTCCCGTTTTCAGTGGGGCCTCTGACGCGGTGGCGCCAGATGGATCAGAGCGTGAGACTTGGTTTCAGGTTTCGGGTGTCAGGTTGGGAGTCCTTGTTCATGAGTTAGTTGTGTTCCCTGAAACCTGAAACCCGAAACCTGGTGTCTCAGATCAGCTTTCCGCTTTCCCTTTCGCCTGCGGCACGGCGTAGATTCCTTCCGCCACCGCGGCGCGCATGGCCGCAAGATCGGCTTGTACTCCCGTCCAGATCGTGAACGACGCCGCGCCCTGATGGACAAGCATGCCGAGACCATTCTGTGTGGCCGCGCCCGCCGCCTGGGCGGCGCGCATGATCGGCGTGACCGGCATGGTGTAGACCAGATCGTAAACCTTCTGACCGCGATGGAAGGCGTCGGCGCCCAGTGGAAAGGGATCGCCTTCATGCAGCCCGAGCGACGTGCATTGGACGACCAGATCCGCGCGCCTGCAGGCCGCCGACCACGCCCGCGGCTCGCTGGGAGTCAGGCGGACCGGCACATGCGGCGCCAGGCCGGACAGTTCGATCGCCAGCGGCTCCATCCGCTCCGCTGAACGGTTGGCCAACACGACTTCACGCGCGCCCGAATAGGCGCAGGTGATGGCGATCGCGCGCCCCGCGCCACCACACCCAAAAACGAACACCGACCGGCCGTCGGGAGAGCAACCCAACGCCTCATCCAAATCGCGCAAGAACCCCATCCCGTCGGTGTTGAAACCGGTCAACCCGCCGTCATCATCAAAGCGGATGGTGTTGACCACGCCAAACCGCCGCGCCGATTCGTCGAGCCGGTCACAGGCGTCGTAGGCCGCACGCTTCAGCGGAATGGTGCAGTTCACCCCGCCCGATCGGAAATCGCGGAGATTGACGGCGAGATCCGCCTCCACCACGTCGCGCCGCTCGTAGACCGCATCCAGGCCCAGTGCGCGGAAATTGGCATTGTGCATCGCCGGCGACAGCGAATGCGCGACCGGATGACCAAATACCGCAAACCGACGAGCCTGCATCACAATCTCAACTTTCAACTTTCAGCTTTCAACTTTCAGCTTTCAGCTTTCCGTATTCAGCTTTCCCCGCGTGCAACCGCGATCTGTCCCGAACGCGACAGGTCGAGGATCTTGTAGGGCTTGAGCAGGAGCATGAAGTCGGCCACCACCTCCGATGAGCCGACCAATTGCAGGGAGACGGATCGTTCCGTCACCCCGGCAACCGCCGCCTTGAATAGCGAGGCGAGATCGAGGACTTCGGCGCGTTGCGCCACCGAGTCGGTCACGATTTCCACGAGGATCAGCTCACGGTCGAGGTGGCGCGCGCCGGTCACGTCCGTCACGCTGATCACATCAACCAGCTTGCCCACCTGCAGGGTCACCTGTTCGAGCACATGGTCATCCCCGGGAACGACCAGCGTCATCTTCGAGATCGCCGGATCCTGCGTCGGCCCCACGTTGAGTGTTTCGATGTTGTAGCCCCGACCGGAAATGAGCCCGACGATGCGCGCCAGCACGCCGGGCTTGTTTTCCACGAGAGCGGTAATGATGTGTTTCATGCTTGTCTCCCTTCCCTAAACCCTGAAACCTGACCCCTGTCCCCTGTCCCCTGTCCCCTGTCCCCTGTCTCCCCTCCCGGCCGCCCCCAGGCGGTCGGGCGTCAATCCACGATCATGGCCGACACCGGGGCGCCGGGCGGCACCATCGGAAACACGTTCGCCTCCGGATCGACGATGCACTCGATGAGCCACGGATGCGGGTCTGCAAAGGCGCGTTCGAGGGTGGGTCCGACCTCGGCCGGCCAGGTGATCCGCGCCGCCGCCATCCCGTGCGCCTCGGCCAGCTTCACGAAATCGGGTCGGTAGACCGCCGGGCCTGCGTGCGTAATCCGCTCGTTGGTGGGGCGCTTGGAAGATCCCAGCACCACGGCCGAATACCGTTTCCCGTAGAACATCTGCTGCCACTGCCGCACCATGCCGAGGTGGCCGTTGTTCAGGATGATGGTTTTGACCGGAATCGCGTGCTCCACGGCCACCACCAGCTCCTGGGCGTTCATCTGGATGCCGCCGTCGCCGCAGATCGCCACGACCAGTTCGCCCGGACGGGCGAGCTGGGCACCGATCGCCGCCGGGAGGCCGAAGCCCATCGTGCCGAGGCCGCCCGACGAGATGAACGAGCGCGGCTGAACGTAACGAATAAACTGCGTGGCCCACATCTGGTGTTGCCCCACGTCCGTCACGATGATCCCCTTGCCTTTGCGGAGACGATCGATCTCCTCCAGCACGAACATCGGCTGGATCACCGTGTCGCTCGCGGCGTATTTCAGCGGGTACTTCTGCTTGATCGCCGCCAACTCGGCGCGCCAGGCGGCATGGTCATGCGGCCGGACGAGCGGGAGGAGTCCTTCGATCGCCTCGCGGGCGTCACCCCGGATGGGGAAGTCCACCCGGACGCTTTTACCAATGGAGGAGGGATCGATGTCGATGTGCGCGATCTTCGCCTCCGGGGCGAATTCGGAAATCTTGCCGGTCACGCGGTCGTCAAAGCGCGCGCCGAGGGCGATCAGTAGATCACAGCGGCTCACGGCGAGATTGGCCACGGCGGTGCCGTGCATGCCCAGCATGCACAGCGCCAGGGGGTCATCCTCCGGAAACGCGCCCAGGCCCATCAGGGTGGTGGTCACGGGGATGTTGGCCTTGCGGGCGATCTCGGTGAGCGGGCCGGAGGCGTTGGCCGTGATGGCGCCCCCGCCCACGTAAAGGACGGGGCGTTCGGAGCGGTTGATTGCCTCGGCCAGGGCGGCGAGGGCGTCCGGCCCGATCGCCGTGCGGGGGTTGTAGCTGCGCAGCGAGACCGACTCCGGCGGGCGGGCCGCAGTCAATTGGCGCTGCACGTCCTTGGGGATATCAATCAACACGGGGCCGGGCTTTCCGCTGGAGGCGATATAGAACGCCTCCGCGATGGCGGTCGGCACGTCGTCTGCGGAGCGGACGAGCGTGTTATGCTTGGTCACGGCGCGGGTGATGCCGATGGTATCGGCCTCCTGGAACGCATCATTGCCGATCGCCGAGAGGGCCACCTGGCCGGTGATGCACACCAGCGGGACACCGTCCATATTGGCTGTGGCGAGCCCGGTCACGGTATTGGTCGCACCTGGGCCTGAGGTCACCAGGCAAACACCGGGCTTGCCCGTGGCACGCGCATAGCCATCGGCCATATGCACCGCGCCCTGCTCGTGACGGGCGAGGATAAAGTGGACCGGCGAGAGGCAGAGCACGTTGAAAATGTCCAGGACGGTGCCGCCGGGGTAGCCGAAGACCACCTCGCAGCCTGCGTGTTCAAGACCGTCCACCACGCATTGCGCGCCGCT
>Ga0268276_1000215_pt1 | contig 70344 bp, 49 predicted proteins | sample saktaG_4_FD_190145 | JGI IMG/M metagenome (GOLD analysis project Ga0268276, IMG submission 190145) | Saline water microbial communities from Sakinaw Lake, British Columbia, Canada - sak_2010_1_5_45m | ecosystem: Environmental > Aquatic > Non-marine Saline and Alkaline > Saline ... | reverse complement strand
GACATTCCGCCCGGGAATGTCGCGCGCGGTCAGCACGGCCGCCACGCCCGGCAACGCGCGCGCCGCCGCGACGTCCAGGGCCAGCACGCGCGCATGTGCCTGTGTACTGCGCACGACCGCGGCGTGCAGCATGCGCGGCAGGCTCAGGTCGCTGACATACCGTTCGCGTCCGCAGACTTTGTCCGCGGCATCCGGTCGCGCCGGTGAATGTCCGACAATGTCGAATGCAGTCGTCATGGTTTGTGGTCCGATCTGTCGGACATGTCCGACTTGTCTGACTCGTCCGACTGATTTGCCAGCCGCGCCAGCGCGCGGCGCAACAGTTCAGCGCACATCGCGCGCCGGTACGGCTCGTTGGAGCGAATGTCCGTGATCGGCCGTGCCGCTGCGCCCGCGGCCTCGGCCGCTGCCTGAATGACGGCGGCGCTCAGCGGTTGCCCGCGCAGCACCTCCTCCGCCGCCTTCACCCGCAGCACGGTTGGCGCGACCGCGCCCAACGCGATCCGGCTGTCCTGCACCAGGCCGCCCACCAGCAACACCCGCACCGCCACTGACACTTTTGAGATCGCCAGCGCCGCACGCTGCCCCAACCGCGCGAACACCCCACGCCAGCCCGCGCGCACCGGCACCCAAATCGCCACAATCAGTTCGTCATGCGCCAGCACTGTCTTGCCGGGCGCACGGCAGAACTGCGCGACCGCCACGCGCCGCGTGCCCTGCGTCCCGCGCAACTCCAGTTCGGCATCCAGTACGATCAATGCCGGCAACGAATCCCCCGCCGGTGACGCGTTGGCCACATTGCCACCCAGCGTGCCGCGATTGCGAATCTGCGGCGAACCGACCTCGCGGGCCGCCTCGACCAGCACGTCCGCATGGCGCGCCGTCAGCGCGGCGCGCTCAATCTCCGTCCAGGTGCTCAACGCTCCGAGCCGTAGCCAGCCATCTTGCTCTGCCATCCCGCGCAGCTCGGCCAGCCGGCTGATCTCCACCAGCGGCGGCCATACGAGCTGGTCTTTCAGCCGCACCAAGACGTCCGTCCCGCCTGCCATGACGCGCGCGTCCGGCAGCGCCTGCAACAGCGCGCTGGCTTCGGCACAGCTGCGCGGGGTCTCGATGCGCATGTCGGTCACAGCAAATCTTCAATGGCGCGGTCGCGATCGCGCGATTGCTGCTGCTGTTCGCCAGCATCCCGGCGCTGTCGCAGCGACTCATCATACAACGCGTGTTTGTACAGCACGGTCACGATGTAGGTGCGGTCGCGCTTATTATCCCACTGCGTGCGAAACACCAATGAAATGGTTTCGTTGATTTTCATCACATGCTGCGGCAGCGCCTGCTGTTCGTTTAAGGGCTGCGCAGTCGCTGACGGACAGGTCGTGTCATAGTTTTGCTTGAATCCATACTTTTGTTCCAACGTGGCAACAATCTTGTCGCGCTCGAACAAATCCGTCTTGTAAAATGTTGTTTCGATGCCGACGACGCGATCGAGGCACGGGCCGAATGTGCCGAAATACAGCGTCAACTTGCTGCGCACATCCACGTCGCTGGGATACGCGACAAACAAGCTTGGCAGCACCGTGCTGTCGAGCGGCACGCGCGTGTTGCCGAGCTTGCGCGCGACCTCGTTCTTGGTCATGCCAAAGGACACGCCTTTGACACTGACCGGCGCGAGGTCGCCCCACAGGTCTTCTTGTGCCGTTTCGGCGGGCTGATTGGTCGCGACCGCCACACCGGGCACATCCACCCAGATGGTCGTCGGCCCGGCCACAGCCACGCTCACGCCCATCACTAGCACGCCACTCAGTTGATACAGCTTCATTGTCATGTCTCCCTGCCTGATTGTGATTCGCGCGCACGCGCCACCTGGATCATTTGCGCCACAATGCTAACGGCGATTTCCTCAGGTGTCTCGGCGTTGATGGCCAGCCCGATCGGCGCCTGCACGCGCGCCAGCGCATCCGGCGCCACGCCGTCTGCGGCAAGCTGTGCGAAAATCTGCTCGCGCTTGCGCGTGCTGGACATCATGCCTAGATAGACGTTCGTGGTGGCCGAAATATTCCGCAACACCAACGCATCGGCCATGTGGGCATGCGTCATAATCGCCATATATGCATCCGGCTGCGGCTGCAGCGCGCGCGTGCTTTCTGCATACGGCGCGGCACACAACGTCTGGGCCAGTGGAAACCGTGCGCGCGTCACCAACTCGGCCCGGTCGTCAAAGACATGCACGCAGAAACCGGCCGCGGCCGCGGCCTGCGCCAGCGCCACACCGCAATGCCCCGCGCCGAAAATATACAGATTGCGACTGTGGCCCAGCGGCGTGAGGAACACGCGCATCTGCCCGCCGCACAACATGCCGCGCTCAGCCGGCGTGGCGGCGTTCAGTTTGAACAGCTCCAGCCGCGGCGTGCCTTCCGCCAGGACTGCGCGTGCCGTATTGATCATATCCGATTCAATCAAGCCGCCGCCAACCGTGCCGCTGCTGTGCCCGTCGGCGTAGACCAGCATCTGTGCGCCGGCCTTGCGCGGCGTTGAGCCGCTGGTCTCGACCACTGTGGCCAGGCAGACGCGCTTGCCCGCGCGCACGGCATCCGCCAATTCGCCAAATAACGCAACGTCATTCATGGTTTGCCGGCCTGTGCGGCGCGGCGCACGGCCGCAATGATTTTTCGGTAACCGGTGCAGCGGCACAAATTGCCGGCCAGTCCGCGTTTGATCTCGTCGTCCGTTGGCTGCGGCTGCTCGGTCAGCAACGCCTTCGCCGCCAGCACCATGCCCGGTATGCAAAAGCCGCATTGCACCGCGCCTTCGTCCACAAAGGCCTGCTGGATCGGTGCCAGCTGCCCCTCGTGTTCGAGTCCTTCAATCGTGACAATCTCGTGCCCATCAGCCTGGCACGCCAAGATCAGGCACGCGTTCACCACGCGCCCGTCGAACAAGACGGTGCAGGCGCCGCATTCGCCTTTGCCGCAGCCCTCCTTGGTGCCGGTCAGGCCGCACTCGTCGCGCAGCAGGTCAAGCAAACGCTTGCTGCCGGGCGCCTCGAGCGCGACCGCCGTGCCATTCAGTGTGAAGTGTAGTGTCATGCTGGTTGTGTGCTGGCGTTGTGGCTGCACGCGCAATGCGTGCGCGCACCACGTATCATTCCTTGATTATACCCGTGCCGCGCCGGCGCGTCAAGCGCACCGGCCGTCCAGTTCCGGCGACACGCTCCGCAGGACGAGCCGATTGGTTCTTTGTTAATTTTTTTCGCCGCGAAACAAATTAAGGTGCAGCAATGCAGCCACCGCACGTCAGCGGCACGGGCGTGCCGCGTTCCCTTCATGCTGCGCACCGCGAAAGGAACGCCGATCTCCAGATCGGCTGAAGACCGCCGCGATCGCCGTATCGCGGCGCACTTGGCGGGATGTGGAAATCCCGCCTACACTCAGCGGCACGGGCGTGCCGCGTTCCCCTCATGCTGCGAAGGGAACGCCGATCTCCAGATCGGCTGAAGATCGCCGCGATCGCCGTATCGCGGCGCACCTGGCGGGATGTGGAAATCCCGCCTCCACTCAGCGGTACGGGCATGCCGCGTTCCCTTCATGCTGCGCACCGCGAAGGGAACGCTGATCTCCAGATCGGCTGAAGACTGCCGCGATCGCCGTATCGCGACGCACTTGGCGGGATGTGGAAATCCCGCCGTCACTCAGCGGCACGGGCGTGCCGCGTTCCCTTCATGCTGCGTGCTGCAAACGTGCATTCGTATCGCAGGCTGGCACTAAGATCGGGAACATCAATGCCCCTTCCGCAATTTATTCATCCAGCAGTGGTGGCGGTATGCGCGGCATGTGCTGCTTGCCTTCGATGAGCTCGCGCTGCAGGCCGATATACACATGCCCGCGATACAAGTCCACGCCTGGATTATGATATGGCCAATATTTCTTCCAATCGCGCATGGTCTGAAACGAGCGCTTGAGCTCAACAACCGCCTCGTCATTGGTGTACCACGTCAGTGCGCCAACAGCAGCCGTCACCCACTCGGCCCAGTTGTATTTGTCGGGGTTACGCGCAATCTCCAAGAATATCGGCAGACAATCCTGGCGATGATACTTGGGCAATCCGTCCGTCCACTTAGGAATAATTCCCTGACGCAATACCGAATTTGAAGGGATTTGTTCATTCAACATAAGATATGCGCGCAATGCATCCGGATGCTCCAGAGACGTTAAATAACCTATACATATGCCTGCGCGATGCATGCTATCGGTGCTTTGTGAACAACTGATAATAGCGGCGATGTGCGGTATCAACGAGCGGAATCTCAAAGAGCTTATCGCGGTGAGATAATATCTCTCATGAGGCCAGTTAGTAACGGGCAAGCTGGCTTCTAGAAGAAAGTCAAAAGCGTCTGTTACCGCTATTCTTTCTGCAGCTTGTGTGAAGATTAGTCTGTCTGCCAAAGCAACGGCACCCTTCTGAAGCCATTCGATTTGCTCAAATTGCGTGACACAGGTAACAAATTCGTCTCTTGTAAGAGTTTCAACTTGTCGGCTCTCACCCGGATTGTTGGTCAACCTTGCGGGTGCTGCAAAGATATTCGATTTTGTGGCTGCTTGGTCTTGCAGACAGGTTGGTCCTTGACTTGCAGCAGGAGATTGTCGGCCACAAGGACAGCATTTTAGCCATGTGTACACAGTGCATAGCCCAGCAATAAGAACCAACAGAAGACTTGCGATTAAGGTGTGCTTCTTCATTGCTCGTTCACAGGCTACTTGGTCACAATATGCATGCCATGCGCATGCTCACCATTCCCACGCCGCCGAGAGCATTGCCAGATACTGTTCGTGCGGCACAAACTCGGGAATGCTGTTGCCCGAGCCAAGTGCGTAGCCGCCGCGCGTGGCTGTGCGTTCGAGCATGGCCCGGCTGCGCGCGTACACTTGCGCCGGCGTGCTGCGGCACAGAAAATCGACGTCCATGCCGCCCAGCGTCGCAATCCGGCTGCCCCATTGCTCATACGCCTCCTCGACCGGCACGATCGTGTCCTCATACGAATGGCGCGCGTCGAAACGCATGTCCTCGATCACATCCTCGATGATCTCGCGCGGATTGCCGCAGGAGTGCAGGATGACCGGCTTGCCGTGCGCATGCGCGCAGGCGACAATTTTCTTGTGCCACGGGAAAATGTACTTGCGCATCTGCGCCACACTCAGCATGGTCTGCGTCTTGAAACCCCAGTCATCGTTTGAGACGACCGCGCCGACACTCTGATAGCCAAGCAGAATCTCATACAGCCGCAGCAGGCGCACGCCAATGGCATCCACAATGTTCTGCACCAACTCGGCGTCGTCCACCAGCATATAGCACAAATTATCATACCCAACCAGTTTGATCAGATTCTCCAGCACGCCACCCGGCCCGAGCGGCACGAGCTTCATGCCGGCCGGCAGGATGCTGAGGAAAAACGCGTCGGGCAGCACATGGGCCGGCTCGGGGAACTGCCAGGGATAGGCCTCGAAACTGGCGCGGTCGGTGATTGTCGGCGCGTCATTCAGCGAGATCGTGCTGGCTTTGTGTTTGTCGGCGCACGGCAGCGCCCAGATGTACATGTCCCATGAAAAGGCGTGATCGTAGCCCAAGGCGGCGAAGGCGCGGATGATTGAGATGGCCCGCGCGCGTGGCGTGCTCATGTCCGCGCTCACACCCGCGGCGAACTTATAGACAACGTCATTCATAAACAGTTCGTACAGCACGGGTCGTGGCGGCACGGCGCGCCGCAAGACGGCCAGCAGATTTTCAAAGCACGGCGTGCGCCGGCAGGTGCCAAGATCATTCCAGGCCGTTATCATCGTGGTGCAAAATAGTTTGTGGTTACGCAGGCATCGGCATAATTATAGCGTCTTCAGCCCATTATTGATATACTACTGCGCAAATTACTGCTCTATGTAATGTTAACCGGGGAGTTATATTGATGCGCCAACTTATTCGCGCTGCCTTGTTTGATCTCGACGGCGTCGTCGTTTTCACCGACAAATATCATTATCTCGGCTGGAAGCGCCTGGCCGATGAACAGGGCTGGGCCTTCGACGAGCAGGTCAATCATCTGTGTCGCGGCATCCCGCGGCTGGCCTCGTTGCAGGTCATTTTGGATCACAACAAGCTTGCGCTGCCGGCCGCCGAAAAAGAACGCCTGGCCAATGTCAAGAACGAGTATTACAAGGACCTGCTCGCGAGCATCACCACCGCCGATGTCTGTCCGGGCGTGCTGGGTTTTCTGGACGCGCTGGCGCAGCGCGACGTGCCGCTCGGTTTGTGCTCGTCGAGCAAGAATGCCGGCGCGGTGCTCGACGCGTTGCGGCTGGCCAACTATTTCCGCACGGTAGTCACGGGCCACGACATTCAGCGCGCGAAACCGCATCCGGAGATTTTCTTGCGCGGCGCGGCCGGCCTGGCGGTCGCCCCGTTTTTCTGCGTGGTCTTCGAGGATGCCGAGTCGGGTGTTGCCGCAGCCTTGAGCGCCGGCATGCACTGCGTCGGGGTCGGCACACCGGAGTTGCTGCCGAACGCACCCGCCACGCTCACCGATTTTGCGACGATTGATCTGGCGTGCCTGCTGGCCAGCGCGCGCCCGCAGGTGCGCTGACCGCGGCGTATCTGGCTGCACCTATATGAGAAAAACGGTTTGCATCAAACCGTTTTGCACAAAACGAATGCGTGGTGCATTCGTTTTTCTCTTACTAATGAATGCGCTTGCTTGGTGTCATGCCAATTGTGGCCGCGGGCGCCTGCTTGGAGTCCCGCCAACGGCGCGGATGACCGCGGCTGCAGAAACCGCCCTCACCGCGGGCGGCTACAAGGACGCTGCAAAGTAGAAAGCGCTTTCATTAGTAAAAGAGCTCCGACCGAAGTCCACATAGCGGCATGGCCCGCGTTCTTGCCGCGCCGGCGCAGTCTTGCTATAATTTGATATTGCGGCTTTTCGGCCGCTAACCTCAACGGAGTTTGCAATGAAGCGCAGACCAATCTGGCATGTCATGCTCATGTGTACTGTGCTGCTGTTGTTGTCTTCCTGCTGGCGCGACGTCACCGGTTGGTTTTCCAGCACGGCGGACACGACCAGCACAACCGGCGCCGCCAACACCAGCGCCGCGCCCGCCACACAAACAGCGGCAGCAGACATCCTGCCGTTTGGCGTCACTATCGGCGGACAATCCGCCTGCGTCTTGCCGCCGCTGGATCAGTTTGGCACTTTGGCCGGGCCGGTCGCGCCCGATGCCGTCATCAGCGTCGCCGCCAGTGTGGATTCGGTCATCATCAACGCGTTCCCCTGCGATGTCAGCGGCACGGTCGACAGCGCTGCGCAACCGGCCATCATTGTGATGCAAAAGACGACCTCGGCGAAATTGAGTGATACCCTCGACAAGAAACCGTTGGCACCCGGCAAGTACATGCTGAATGTGGTGGCCGGCCAGTTGGGCACCGCGCGCCTGGTGATTGACGTGCAGTAACGCACGCAACGAACAACACTATTGGAGGAGCAGTCCGAGCGCCAATAGCGCTGGTGTCAGCACGGCCATGGCTGCATTTGCCGCCAGTGCGCGCGTGCTGACCTGGGTCTGCGCGATGATCTGGCGCGTCTCCCACATGACCACCAGCGCCAGCGGCGCCGGCAGCAGCGCCAGCGCCACGCCCTGCGGCAGGCCCGCACCAATCCCCACCGGTATGGCGGCATAGGCCAGTGCCCACGCCAGCCACCACGTGCGCATGCTGGCCGCGACACCCCGCACAATCGGCAGCGTGCCGCGCCCCACGCGGCGATCCGCGTCCAGGTCGGGAATCTGGTTTAACAGCAACAGATTGTTCGTCAGGAAAAACACCGGCAGCGCGGCCAGCAAGCCCAGCCACGAATAGCTGCCCGACAACGCGAATTCACTGCCGCACACCATGATCGGCCCGAAACCGAGCCCCGGCGCAAGCGTGCACAGGCGCGGCCGGCGCACCAACCACGGGGTGTACAGCAACACCAGCGCCATGCCCGCCAGGCCGACCGGCAACAAGCCCAGGCCGCGGGTCACCACAAAGTACAGGCCGATGCCGCACGTCACCAGACACAAGGCGATGCTGAGCGCCAGCGCCAGATGTGCACGTTGCGGCTGGCGCGGCAACGTGCCGCTCCCGCCACTGAACGGCGTACGCGTGGTGAGCGCATCCAGGCCGCTGCGAAAATCGAAATATTCATTCAAGACATTCACGCCGCCATGCGCGCAGACCGCGCCGAACAGTACCAGCAGCGTGTCTGCCAGCGCCACGCTGCCGGTCTTGCAGTACGCGATGGCCACGCCCAACCCCGCGCAACTCAAGGCCAGCAGCAGGAACGGCGCGCGCGCCACGCTGCTGCACGTCGCCACCAACTGCAACAATGTCATTGGCCATTCTCCATGTCGTATTGTAGCGAAAACGGTTGTTTGCCGCCGCTTGCCGCTTGCAGGGTACGGGCTGTTTTGTTACCATGTTTTCCAAACAGGATTTTCCGCGCAGGTGCACTGCGAATTACGAACCAACGGTGAGACCAACATGCCCGCCCACATTGGCTTTGACAACGCCCTCTATCTGCGCGAGCAGACCGCCGCCATTGTCGACCGCGTCAAAGGCTTCAACAGCAAACTTTATCTCGAATTTGGTGGCAAACTGCTGTTCGACTACCACGCCTCGCGGGTGCTGCCCGGCTTCGATCCGAACGTCAAGATGCACCTGTTGCAGCAGCTCAAGGACAAGGCCGAGGTCGTCCTCTGCATCTTCGCCGGCGACATCGAGAAGAAAAAGATGCGCGCTGATTTCGGCATCCCCTACGACATTGACGCGCTCAAAACCATCGACGAATTACGTGAATGGGGTGTCACCGTACGCGCGGTCGTGATCACCCGCTACGACGGCCAGCCGGCTGCCACCGCGTTCAAGAGCAAGCTCGAGCGGCGTGGCCTGCGGGTCTACACCCACGGCTTCACCAAGGGCTATCCGACCGACGTGGACATGATCGTCAGTGAGCAAGGCTACGGCGCGAACCCGTACATCGAAACTGAGAACCCGATCGTGGTTGTTTCCGGCCCCGGCCCGGGCAGCGGCAAACTGGCGACGTGTCTCGCCCAGCTCTACCACGAGCACCGGCGCGGCATCAGCGCCAATTATGCCAAATTTGAGACCTTCCCTATCTGGAATCTGCCGCTCAAGCACGAAGTGAACGTGGCCTACGAGGCCGCTACCGCCGAACTCAAGGATGTCAACCTGATTGACCATTTTCACCTTGACGCGTACCAGACCGTGGCCGTCAATTACAATCGCGATATTGAGGCATTTCCCCTGCTGAAGCGGATCATCGAGCGCATCAGCGGCCAGCCCTCGTTCTACAAATCGCCGACCGACATGGGCGTCAACCGCGCCGGCTACGGCATTGTGGACGACGGCGTCTGCCGACGGGCCGCCGCGCAGGAAATCATCCGGCGCTATTTCATCTATGCCTGCGAATATGCCATGGGCTTGGTTGAAAAGGACACGGTCGAGCGGATCGAACTACTGCTGGACAATCTCACTTTGAAGGTCGAGGACCGCAGCGTGGTGCAGCCGGCGCACAATGCCGCCCGCGCCGCGCAGGCAGCCGGCAAAGGCAATGACGGCGTGTACTGCGGCGCCGCCATCGCGTTGAAAGATGGGCGCATCGTCACCGGCAAGAATTCACCGCTGCTGCACGCCGCCGCCAGTTTGGTGCTCAATGCGGTCAAGGTGCTCGCCGACCTTCCCGACCGCCTTCATCTGCTGCCGCCCGATGTCACGCGCTCGCTCAATCATTTTAAGAAGGACGTGCTCAAGGGCAAGATGGTGAGCCTGGATGTCGAAGAAACGTTGATCGCGCTCAGCATCAGCGCCACGATGAATCCCGCCGCCGCAACGGCCATCGAAAAACTCAAGGAACTGGCGGAATGCGAAGTGCATTTGACGCACATGCCGACGCCCGGCGACGCCGCCGGTCTGCGCAAATTGGGCGTGCGCTTGACCAGTGATCCGGAATTCCCGTCGAAGTACCTGTACCTGAGCTGAGCGGCAGGCGCTGAGCGGCAGGCGCTGAGCGGCAATAGCCGCTGAAAGCGGCTCCACAAAACCATTTGCCGCAAATGGTTTTTCTCAGCAAGAAGAAGGGAGCCAGCCTGTCACTCCGTTTTCTTGCTGCGCAGCTTGTCGGCCAGGGCCGGGTCGTGCAGTGCCAGAATCTGGAGGGCCAGCCAGGCGGCGTTTTTTGCGCCGGGCTTGCCAATCGCCACCGTCGCGACCGGCACACCGGTCGGCATCTGCACGGTCGCCAGCAAGGCATCCAAGCCGCCCAGCGTTCCGGCATCGATCGGCACGCCAATCACCGGCAAAATCGTGTGGGCCGCCAGCGCGCCGGCCAAGTGGGCCGCCAGGCCCGCGCCGGCAATCAACACTTGCAGCCCGCGCGCCGCCGCCTCGCGGGCATACGCCGCAACCTTCGCCGGCGTGCGATGCGCCGACATGACCTGCATCTCATAGGCGATGCCGAACTGGTCGAGCACGGCCGCGCTTTCTTGCATGACCGGTTCGTCCGATGCGCTGCCAAACACTATGCCGACAAGAGGAGTCATGGTGGTAGGGGTGCAGGGTTCAGGGCTGCTTGGAGCTGGCTTGGCTAGTCCCGCCAGCGGCGTGGATCCCGCCAGCGGCGGGATTCAGGGTTCAGAGAAAAGTGATTTTGCTGAAAAACCATTTTGTACAAAATGAATTGTGGCAATTCATTTTTATAGCATTGGATAGTCATCAGGGTGCAGAGACGTCACGAGGCGGTGGTGACGGTGAAGGCGTCGGTGCCGGCTTTCTGCGTGAAAATATCCAGTTGAACGCCGTCTTTGGATTCCCAGGCAAAGTTGCCGATGAACACTTCGTTTTGGTCATTTTTTTCGAGCAGCAGGGTGGTCGAGCTGCGCATGGCCTCGGTGACGCCGTCCATTTCGGGCGTGGCGACGACCAGGGCAATGCCGAGCCGCGAGGCAAAGCGCAGCAGCTCGTCGCGGCGCGCAGAGTCAATGCCGTAGAAGGCCTCGTCAAACAGGAGCGTGCGCACTTTCGAGCCGATCTGGTTGAAGAGCAGCGCGCCCATCGCCATAATCAACAGGTAGTTCGGCACGGCCTGTTCGCCGCCCGAACCCAGCCGGCGAATGTCATTGGTCAATTCGATGCCGTTTTCAGCGCCGACGGTTTTGACATGCAGTTGATAATCGAACCAATGGCGGTAGTCCAGGAATTTCGGCAAGGTGCCATCGGGCTGCAAGCGCAGTTGTTCGAGGCGCGACTCGAAGAAAATTTTCAGTTGGTGTTGCGATTCCGGATCGATCGCGCCGGCGCGCCGGACAATGCCGTAGACCTGCCGGTATTCTGGTTTGATTTTTTGGGTGAATTTGTATTGGGCACGGCCGAAGGTCAGGCCTTCCAGCATCAAATTGACCGCGTTCAAGCTTTCGCGCAAGCGGTACAAATCGCGCGTGTATTGATTCGAGAGGTCGCCCAGAATGGTTTTCTCAAGAAGTTTTCTGCGGCGCTCGCTGACCGCGCTTTCGAGTTTCTCGACTTCCGTGACCAGGCGATCCAACAAGGCCGCCGCCATCTCGTTGTTCTGGTCGCGCAGTTCATTCCGAACTTCATTGTAGACGAACGCATATTTCGCCCAGAGCAGTTCGTGATGGAGCAAGCCGCCGCGCCCTTGGTGGGTTTTGTCTTCAAGGCCGACCAAGCTGCCGATCTCGCGGTTGATCGCGCGCTCCTGCTCGCGCACCAGCTCATTGAGCTGCGCGGGCCGCAAGCCGCGCCCATCGCAGACGACATCCACGTAATGATTCAGGTCTTCTTTGTGCTGCGGCGCGACTTTGGCCTGCAACGCGGCACGCTGCGCGGCGAGCTGTTCCTGCAATTGCCCCCGGCGTCCGTCGAGTTCCTGCACCTGGCGGCGCGCAACATCGAGCCGCTCGGTATGCCGCGCAATCAGCTCTTGATGTTGATCGCGCTCGCGCTCGAGCTCGCGCAGTTGTTTTTTGAGGGTGTCAATCTGCTTGCTGATGTCGCCGGTCGTCTGCGCGCTTTTGTTCGCGCGAATGGACTCGATCTGCTGGGTTAATTGCTCGCACAACTTGGTGATGCGCGCCGCGGCGGCTTTCACGCGGGTGATGCGTTCCTTGATTTCCTGCGTTTGCTGCGCGGCGTTCTGATGCTGCTGCAGACGGTGGGCCAGCAGCCACGGCAACACGCGTTCCTCGATCGCGCCGCGCACGGCGCTGAACGCTTGCTCTGCGTCGTGCAAGCCCGCCAGGTGGGCCGTGACATCCTGCGATTGTGTGCCAAGTTCGGCCAGGCGTGCGCGCCGCTCGTTGAGTTGCACGGCGATGGCGGCATGCCGGCGCGTGCTGCCCAACAGTCCGCGCGTCGGCAACGCCAACTTGCGATACGCGCGCCCGGTGTAGGCCACGCCATCCAGTGCAAGCCACTGCTCGCCGCGCGCGTTGCCGGCCACATCGGCCAGCGTGACGGCGCCCACATTTGCCTCAAGAAAGCGGCTGACGCGTTCGTTGCCACCGGCATCCAACAGGGCACAGATCGAATTCTTCGCCGGCGCGGACGGCGCCAGTTTCTCGAGCGCGGCCGTGTCCGCAATCGTGATGCAGGGGTAGCGCGCGCAGGCAATCGCGACCACCGCCTCGAGCTGTTCGGGCGCGACAAAGACGGCGCCGAGAAAGGCCTCGCCCAGGCACGCTTCGAGCACGTCGGCAAATCCGGCCGGGGCATTTTCGCGCGTGTCAATCAAGCGATAGAGCGGCGACCATTCGATGTTTTTCGAGTCGAGTTCGGCGGCAAAATCGGCATAGCCCGGCACACTGGGCAGGAACTCGACGGCGTGGCCGGCGCCGATCGTTTCGGCTTCAAGCGCGGTGGTGGCGCGCGCGAACTCGGCCTTGCGCAGCAGCAGCGGTTGTTGCTGCTCGCGCAGCCGCGCGCGCACGGCATCCAGCTCGCGCAACACCACATTCTGCAGGCGGCGCAGCTCATTCGTGTTCAGCGCGGCATCCAGCGAAACCGCGCGGCAGCTTTCTTTCAGCGCGGCCAAGGCGCCGTCGGCCGCCGTCAGCATACTGGCCGGGACACTAGCCGGCCAGGTAATGCGGTCCAAGGCCTTGAGCATTTCCTGGAGCGCCTCGTCAAAGTCAGCGCGGGCGCGTTTGGCATCGCGCGCCAGGGTTTTCTCCTTGCTGGTTTCGGCCTCGATCTCGGCCGTGCGCGTGGTCAGCTCCTGCTGGGCGCGGCGGCGCTCGAGCTCGAGCCGCTCCATTTCCTCGAGCAGGCGGGCGGGTTCGCCAATGCGCAGCTCATTGAGCACGGCGCGCGTGCGCTCGACCTGCGGCAGGACGGTTTCGAGGCGCGTGCGCGACTCGGCGATAGCTTCCTCGTTGCGGTGGATGGCACGCTGAATCTGGGTTGCCTCGCGGTCGACATTTTCGAAACTGAAGCGGATCTGAATGTATTTGTAGCGTTCGATGGCCTCGCGCGCGCAGGCGACACGGTCGAGGACCGCCATGGCTTCTTCGAGCAAATCTTTTTCCTGGTGGAGGGCCTTGAGGTCCACCTCGATTTTCTCGAGACTCTGCAAGGTTGTCTCGATGTCTTGAAACACCTGATGATCCGGCGCGGGCAGCAGCAGGGCGAACAGCCCTTCAAAATCGCGCGCTTTGACCACCAGTTCCTTGTAGGATTTGCTGGCCTTAAGCAGATCGGCGAAGCGTTCGAAGTTCTCGCGCCCGCCAAACAGGCGATTGCCAACTTGGGTGCGATAGCGGCCGATGTCGTAGACATGCGCTTTGCCGACTAGCTCGATCAATTCACGTTTATCGACCGGGCGATAGTGCGCGGCGGCGTCGGTGGCCGCGGCGCGCACCGTCAGCGGAATTTCGGCCAGGGCATCATCGACGACAAAGCCCCACAGTTCCGGGCGCTGATCGAGGCCTTGGACAAACGCGCCGACGCCGAGCGTCAGCGTTTGCTGCGTTTTGACATGCTGCAATTCAAGGACGGCATAGCCGATCGCGCCGCTCTCGCGCCCGATCTTGCCGGACTCGAAATCATGGCGCAGGATCACGCCCGCGAGCGTGCGGCCGGACTCGGCCCGCGCGCCCATCACGGTGGCCGCGTTGTAGGTCAACTGCTGGCCGCCGGTCAGCACCAGTTGAATGGCATCAATGATCGTCGTCTTGCCGGTGCCGTTGTTGCCCATCAGGAACAAGCTGCCCTGCATGGCAATCGTCTCGTCAACGAAGTTGTGAAAATTGATCAGGCGCAGGGTGCGCAGCAGGTAGCCGCTGAAGTGGTCGAGAGCTTTGTCGTCGGTAGCCATGGAAAATACGCGCGGAGGTCTAGAGTTCGGTTGAAGGGGCGGAGCCGAGCGCATCGTCGTCGTCAGTCTCGGGCGGCGTCTCGGTATAGAGTTTGATGACTTCCTTGAAAATCAAGATATCGGGCCGGTAGCAGTGGCTGCCGGGCAGGAATTCATACATGACATGTTCGCGCATGCCGGCCGGCAATTGCTCATCGCCGGCGGCGTCTTCTTTTTCGACCTGCTCCAGAAAGCGATATTTGATCAGCTTCGGAAAGAGCGTGCGGCAGGCTTCCAGGACGACCCGATCGTGGGGGCTGAGCGCGCCCAGCTCTTCCTTGAAGCGGTCGAGGCAGTATTGCACGAAGTCGGCCAGCAGGAAGCGGACGGCGCCCTCGTCATCATAACTGACATTCAAGTCGCGCAGCAATTTTTCGTAGAACTCGACCAGCAGCAAGAAGACGGTGCACTCGTCGCGGCGGGTGAGGTCAAACATGTCGCGCTGGCTGGGGCGCAGGGCGGGGTTGCATTCATGCGGCTTGATCAGGCGCGCGACGCGCCGGTCGGTGTATAGTTCCCAGCCGAAATAGTGGGCAAAGAATTGCTGCAGGTCGTCGTGATGGCCGCGCAAATAGTCGAACAAGTCCGGGTCATCGGTGCGGTAAAAGAAGGGCGCTTCGGTCAGGATATTCAACAGGGCGCGGACGTAATGCACGTTGAGCTGGTCGAGCGAGCGGTCAGCACCTTCAACAAAGTGGTCGCGAGGTTCCATAAGCAGGCAGGGGCGGCGCGGTCAGGCCGATTCGGGTGAACGTTCAAAGAAATAATCAGGGCTGCTAAAGTCCCATTTTTCGCCGTGGAAGCGGGCCGGGTCGGCGGTGCAGGGCGGCGGCATAATGCGATAGGACAACTGGTCGCGGTTGCGCTTGCGGCCGAGGGCATACGCCTTGACGGCGTCGAGATAGTGGCGCACATCGGCCGGCGCGACGAGGCGGGCTTGGGCGGCGCGGGTGGCGCGCGCCTCGGCCAACACGCTGGTGTGAATGAAGCGGCCGAGGCGCAGCAGGCGCGCGCGCTCGAGTTCGCGGGTGCGGTCGAGCGAGCCGGTTTTTGGGGCCAAGATGCTGCCGAGGAAGGGCGGGCGCGCGACGCGTCTGCGCCAGTAAGTCGGGCGTGGTGGCGCGGCGCGGCGCGAGGGCGTGCCGCCGCCCGTGTCGTTGCGCAGATGCGCGCTGCCGATCAAGTCGTTCAGCCAGACGGAGACCTGCGCCAGCGCGGCCGTTGCCGGCATGCGCATCACCTCGCGCGTGCGGGTGCGCAAGGCCTGCATGCGAATGTTGCGCCGGCGGATGTCTTCGAGGTACTGGCGAATCTTGCGCACCAGTGCGCGGACATGCTCGTTGACCCGCTGGCATAGTTCAGCGAACAGGCCTTCCGGCGCAAAAAACGGGATCAGCTCGGTCAGCAATTCCTCGGCCGTGCGTAACTGATCGGCCCACGGCCCGACCAGCGGATTGGCCAGCAGATGTTCACGGGTGGCTTGCTGCGCCGTCTCGAGCAGGCGGCGCGCATCGCCGTCGCCCCAACTGCGCAGACGCCGATGCACCTCCGGCCCCAGCTTCGCCACCCGCTCCAAATATTGATCGACGTAGCGATCCAGCCAGTCAATGATTTCGGGCAGCGTCTCGTATTGGAACGGGGCCGTGTTGAAGGCTGCAATGCGCGCGCCAAACTCGGTGATTTCGGTGGCGATCAGGCGGCACTTGCCGTCAATCTCGACAAAGCAGCGCGCCAGCCGCCGGAGCTGATCTTCGTCGAGACTGGCGTGCTTCTCACGCACGTGCTCGGCACGTTCCAGCTGTTCCTCGATGTCCAGCAGATGATCTTGATCCAACAAGACGCGTTCGAACTGCCGCGGCGCCCGCAGGCTGACCAGGCTGTCGAGCAGCACGCGCGTGTGGTCCGCCACGCGATAGAGAAATTTCTGCAGGCGTCGATCTGAAATGCGCTGCAGGCGATAGGGTTCGAGCCGGCGCTCGAGATTGCCCCAGGCGACCAGTTGATCCATGTCGGTGCGAAACATGGCCAGGGTGTAATCCGCGCTGGTCTGTTCCTCGACCGTCGGCTGGACCGCGTCGTAAATGTCATTGTGGTACTTCTCGATCTCATGCGCCTTGCGCCGCAGATAGAGAAAATACAAAATCGTGGCATACACGGCACGCCGATCGGAGCCCAGCCAGGCATACTGCTCGGCCGGCACAATCCCGATAAACGGGGCTTGCGGCGCGATGTCGCGAAACAAATCGAGCTGTGGCGCGATCTCGCGAAACAGCTCACGCTGCGGCGCGCGCGCATCCGGCATCGGCATAAGGTTGTCAGGTATCTCGGTCATAGCATCGCGGAATCAAACCAAAACCAGCACTATCAAAACGCAAGATAGTGTAGCAAATGATGCGCGAAAACGCAACGTGTGTAATTCTTTCGCGGCGAAAGAATTAAGGGTTGATGAGAATCTCGCGGCCAAAGAAATCACCGCGGACTTGTGCAACGTGGTGCTACACTCCAAAATTCTTTCGCCGCGAAAGACTATCAGCGGAAGTACTCTTGCATAATCTGCCCGCCGGCCCGCGTCCGGCGTCCCGTCGGCACCAGCAAAATCTCGACCGCGGGCGCGGCCGCCGACGGCAACTGCGCCGGCACCAGCGCGACAATGTACGCCGCGGGCATGTGCACCCAGGTGGTCAGCAGCAGTTGAGTCTTGTAGATCGCTTTTTTCTTGTTGTACTTCTCGGTGTAATTCACGGTGGCGACTTTTTTCAGCTTGTACTTCCAGACCGTTTTGTTTTTGTTGCTGGTCATGGTGTAGGGTCCGCAGATGGTTTGCAGGGTCGCTGCATCTTTGACGACCAGGTTATACCCATTTCTGAAATACGGGCCGAGGAGCGGGGTAAGCTCCTTGCCTTTGAGTTTGTCACTGGTCTTGCCGGGCTTGAACACCCACGTGGCGGCGGCCACGGGCTGCATCGGCAACACGTAGCCGCTATCCGGCAGGCTGTAGGCGCTCCAACCGCTGGTGTTGCCCGCGCGCACCCAGTAATAGTAGCGCGTGCCCAGGGTAACCGCCATGTCGACAAATGCATTTGACGGCGTCTGCAGCAGTTCGACCGGCGCACCGTTGGTCGGCGACGCCAGCCGCGCGAGCGCGTACCACTGCGCATCCCGCGCGCTGCTCCAGGTGACAATGATTTTGTTGGTGTAGGTGCCGTCGCTGGCGCTGATGCTGGCCGGCACATCCGGCAGGGGTGGCAGACCGGCATAGCCATAATCGCCGCCACCCAAGGTGCCCCAACCATAGCGGTTGTGGCCTTTGACCCAATAGTAATAGCGCGTGCTCTGCGCCAGCGCAACGGTGTCGGTGAAGCATGGCACGGTGTTGTCGGCCGTGAGCTGCTCGGCCTGCGCGGGGTCGGCATTGGTGGTGCGGTAGACGGCGTACAGGTCGGCCGCGTCCAGCGCGTTCCAGCCCACGACGATGGCGTCCGGGGCTATGCCTTTGCTGGCCGAGACACCCGTCGGCGCCGGCGGCATCGGCAGCGAATCGGCATATTCATACGCGCCCATGTCAACCGTCTCATATAAGATCCGCGCATGACAGTCAATGTCCACCGCATTCGTCATCCACTCCTGATTCTGACCGGCATTGATGCAGGGCGATTGCACCGTGAGTTGATACGCGCCACCCGCCGCGCCGACAAAGAGCGGATTGGTGCAGAGCGTGCCCAACGCCAGATATTCGGCGGTGTCGAAGCGCGGGTCATCCGTGCAACAATACACCGGTAGCACCCCGATGTCGGGCATCTGCGCCGCGCCCGGTGTGCCATTGAACGCGACGATCGAGTTGCTGATACTCGCGATGGCACCGGCGATGCCAACCGAGCTGTTGTTGCGGATCGTGCAGCTTTCAACGGCGCCATACGTGCAGTTGTCCAGCCCCTTCTGGTTGCTGTAAATGACATTGTTGCGCAAGGTGCCGCCGCAGCCATAGAGGCCACTCATGCTGTTGTCATACACGTGATTGTTCTGGATCGTCCCGCTGCAGTACACAATGCCATAGCGGCAATTGCGGATGGTATTGCTGACCAGCTCGCCATCGCAGGCATCAATCGCACTGGCGATCATGGTTGGCGATTCCGACGGCCCGACGAAATTGTAGAGGAGGTTGTTGGCGATGGTGGCGCGCGTGCCTCTGCCCCAGATGCCCCACCAGGCGTTGCTGCCGGTCAGGGCAAAGCCATTCAAGCGGCATTCCGGCCCTTCCGTGCCATCGAAGATAACCACTTCATCATATGGTTTTCCGCAGCGCAAGACGACCGAGGCGACATAGCTGGCCGAGTTCGGGTCAAAACTGTGGACATTGAGATTCTTGCCGCGGAAATAGACTGGCCCGTAGTACGTGCCGGGGTAGACCTCGACTTCGTCGCCACTGCTGGCAAATTCCACCGCGCTCGAGACTGAATTGAACTGCAGCCCGGCCCCGACTTGGTAGAGCGTCGCATAGCCGCTCGCACAGCACACTAGCACACTCATCAGCATCGCACGCATACTTTCTCCCCGTGTGTCGTCGAATAAAGGCAGACCGGCACCGTAAAACAGTGCCGAACAAAGTTAGTATAGCAAAAGCGCGCCGGAATTGCTATACTTTCTTTCTGATGCTACGCTTGGTAAATGAACATTTATGCACCCGCTGACTGACCACCAATCCTGCCGTTTGCGGTTGACCCGCGCCGTCGTCTGCGCGGCGGGTTGGCTGCTGCTCGCGCTGGGGCACAGCCACGCGGCCGCGCCCAGCCCAGCCCTGCAGTCGGCGCAGGCGCACGTCGACCTCGGGCAGTTTGTCGCCGAGATGCGCGATTTCGAGCGCGCCGCCCAGCACTTCGAGGAGGCGCTGGCCCAGGCGCCGCGCTCGAAGGCGGTGATGTTCACGCTCGGCGCGCTGTATCAGAAAATCGGCGCGCTCGACAAAGCGGCGGCGGTCTACACCAATCTGCTGGCGCGGTTCCCGAAAGACGCGGACGGGTACGTCTGCCTCGGCAACGTGCGCCTGCTGCAGGAGCGCCTGCCGGAGGCGATTCGGGCTTACGAAACGGCGGTCTCGTTTCATTCGACGCACGCCCTGGCCTTGCGCAATCTTGGTTATGCCTACTTGCGCGACGGCGATGCGGCGCTGGCCGCGTCCTATTTGTCGCAGGCCACCAAGGCAAATCCGACCAATGCCCTGGCTTGGTTCGATCTCGGCATGGCGTATTTCGCGGCCGCCAAGCCCCACACCGCCCGGCGCGCGTTCCGGCGCGGGCTGCTGATGAACAATAGCAGCGAGGCCAAGCTGACGTTCACCGAGGCGCTCGACCAGCAAGTCGGGCCGCTGCTCGACCAAGCCATCGCGGCCTATCGCAGCAATGATTTTGCGGGCGCGGCGACAATTCTGGAGGCGCTGACCGAAGCGTACCCCGAATATGCCCGCGCGCAGGCCTATCGCGGCCATGTCTATAATCACCAACGCCCGCCGCGCACGGCCGAGGCCGAGCAAGCCTATCGCGCCGCCTTGGCCGCGCGCGCCTTCACCACCTTGTCGCCCGACGACACGGCCGTGGTCTTCGATAGTCTCGGCATGCTACGCTTGGACGTCAACGATTTTGACGGCGCCGAATATTTGTTCCGCGAAGCAACCTTGCAGGAATCGCGCTACCCCGTCGCCTATTTCAATTATGGCCTGATGCTGGCCCGGCGCGAATTGTTTGCCGCCGCCGCCGTCGCGTTTGCCGATGCCGCCCGACGTGATCGTACGTTGCTGGCGTACACCGCGCGGCACCCCTTGTTGGGCCCGTTCCGTGCCTCGGTGGCCTACACAAATCTGCTGGCAACCATGTCCAACGAACCATGAACCAGCACGCATGACACCCATTCATTTTGGCACCTCCGGCTGGCGCGCCATTCTCAGCGACGAATTCACGTTCGCCAATGTCGCGCGCGCCCTGGACGCGATCACCCTGTTCCTTCGCCGCGAAAAGCTGGCGGACCGGGCGGTGGTGATCGGCAGCGACACCCGCTTTCTCTCTGATCAACTCCGCCAGTTTGCGGCCGCGCGTCTCAGCGCGCATGGCCTCGATGTGCTGGTCACCGCGCGCGATTGCCCGACGCCGGTGATTGCGTTTGTGATCCGCAGTCGCGGCCTGGCCGGCGGCATCAATTTTACCGCCAGTCACAATCCGCCCGAGTATCAAGGCCTCAAGTTCAACCCGCACACTGGCGCGCCGGCCGACACGCGCACGACCACGGCCATCGAGGCGTTGCTGGATGTGCCCGTCCCGCCGGTCGGCCGCAGCGGGCAGATCGCGACGATTGACCCACGGGCGGCGTATTTCACCGAACTGGACAAGTTCATTGATCTGCCAACGATTCGCGCGGCGCGCTTGCGGGTTGCCTGCGATGTGCTGTACGGCACCGGCCGCGGTTATCTGGACGAGTATTTGCGGCGCGCCGGGGCGGACGTGACCGCCTTGCATGACTGGATCAATCCCCTGTTCGGCGGGCGCCGGCCCGAGCCCGCACCCGAGAATCTCGAGGAGCTGGTGCAACGGGTCAAGGACGATGCGCTTGACCTGGGGCTCAGCACCGATGGCGACGCCGATCGTTTTGGCATCGTGGATCGCGGCGGCGTGTTCTATCACGCCAACCAAGTGCTGTGTTTGACCGCCTGGCATCTGTTCCGCAATCGCGGCAAGCGCGGGCGGATCGTGCGCACCGTCGCCACGACCGGCTACTTGGATCGCATGGCGGCCTATCTGGGCGTGGAGGTGGTCGAGGTGCCGGTCGGCTTCAAATACATCGGCCCGCTGATTGATGCCGGCAATGTGTTGGTCGGCGGCGAAGAAAGCGGCGGGCTTTCGATCGGCGGGCATCTTCCCGAAAAAGACGGGATTCTGGCCTGCACCATGATGGCTGAATTGGTCGCGCATGAACGCAAGAGTCTGACGCAGATCTGGGCCGATATTGCCGCCGCCATCGGCCCGCTCTGGACCGACCGCGTTGACCTGACGCTCACCCACGCCGGCAAGCAGCGCCTGCTCGACACCCTCGCCGCCGCGCCGAAGGATCGCTTCCTCGAGCGCGCCGTCGTCTCGTTCAACGGTAGCGACGGCTTCAAGTTCCGTTTCAATGATGCCGAATGGGTGTTGATCCGCCCGTCCGGCACCGAACCCATTCTGCGCTGCTACTTCGAGAGCGACACGGCTGCCAAGGGCGCACGGATGAAAGACGCCGTGCAGCACTTCGTCGCAAGCGTTCTGGCGGCACCGTGAACGCACCGCACCCTGAGGCAACACGGTGAGCGACGCGCCCATCCGTCTGGCCATCATCGGCAGCACCGGCTCGATCGGGCGCAATGCGTTGGATGTCGTGCGCCAACACCGCGCACGTTACACCGTGGTCGCGCTGGCCGCCCACAGCAATGCGGCGGTGCTGCTCGAGCAAGTGCGTGAGTTTGCGCCGCGCGCGATTGGCATCATCGACCCGGCCGCGGCGGCGACCCTGCGCGCGGCGCTGCCGGGCCGCGCGCTGCAAGTCGGCCCGGCCGCCGTGGCCGCCATGGCCGGTGCGGACGATACTGATACTGTTTTAGTATCAGTTAGCGGCGTGGCCGGGCTCGCCCCGGCCCTGGCCGCCGTGCGGGCAGGAAAACGCCTGGCGCTCGCCACCAAAGAAGTGCTGGTTGCCGCCGGCGCGCTGGTGCTCGAGGAAGCCCGCCGGCATCATGCCGAAATCCTGCCGGTCGACAGCGAACATTCCGCCATCTTCCAATGCATGCAAGCCGCCGGCACCCAGGGCTGCGGCAATGTCGAGCGCTTGATCCTGACCGCCTCGGGCGGGCCGTTCCGCACCCGCACCCGTGCCGAATTGGGCGGCGTCAGCGCGCGCGAGGCGCTGGCCCATCCCACCTGGCGGATGGGCAGCAAAGTCTCGATTGACTCCGCCACCATGATGAACAAGGGGCTCGAAGTCATCGAAGCGCGCTGGTTGTTTGACATCCCGGCCGCGCGCATCGCGGTGGTGATTCATCCGCAATCGGTGGTGCATTCGCTGGTCGAATTTTGCGACGGCAGCATGGTGGCGCAGTTGTCCTCGCCGGACATGCGCACGCCGATCTTATATGCCTTGAGCTACCCCGCACGCCACCCCTTGCGTGTGCCGCGGCTGGATCTGGTGCAGCTGCGCGAATTGACCTTTTTCGAACCGAATCACGCGGTCTTCCCCTGCCTGGGCTTGGCCTATGCGGCGCTCCAGCGCGGCGGCACCGCGCCGGCCGTGTTGAACGCCGCCAATGAAGTCGCCGTGCAACGCTTCCTGCGCGATGAAATCGCCTTTCTCGACATTCCCTGCACGATCGAAAAAACGCTGTCGGCGCATACCGTCGTCAGTGCGCCGACGTTGGAGGATATTCTCGCCGCCGATGCATGGGCGCGCGGCGTCGCCGCCGCAACCGTCTGTGCCACTCCGCACACTGCAAACCAAAACCCGCACCCAACCTGATGATACTATCCCTTTTGATTTTTCTGGCCGTGTTAGGCGTGATTGTCTTTGTGCATGAGCTCGGTCATTTCTTGGTAGCAAAATGGGCGGGTGTGTACGTGGACTGTTTTTCGTTGGGCTTTGGGCCGCGCCTGATCGGCATCACCATTGGCGAAACCGAATACCGTCTCTCGGCGATTCCCTTGGGCGGTTACGTGCGCATGGCCGGCCAGAGCGACACGGCCGAAGATGTCGAGCGCGAAGCGGCCGAACGCTATGCCCAAGTGCCGGCCGCGCGGCGTTTTGACAAGAAGCCGGTGCTGACGCGCATGGCGATTATCGTGGCCGGTCCGTTGATGAACTTGTTGTTCGCCGTGCCCGTGGTGTTTGTCTTGCTGGTCACTGGTGAGCAGCAACCGTTGACGCTGGATGCCACCACCATCGGGCGGATCTTGCCCGCCTCACCAGCGGCTCAGGCCGGCCTGCGGCCGGGCGACCGGATGCTGACCGCGAATGGCGTCCCGCTTTATTCATGGCAGCAATGGAAGCATAGCGCGCTCGCCAGCATCGGCCAACCGCTGCCGCTCACGTATCTGCGCGGCATGCATACCAACACGGTCACGGTCACGCCCCGGATCGACGTTGCGCGCGGCTTCATCGGCATTGGGGTGGACCAGCTGGAGCGCGCGCAGGTTGTCGCGATCGGGTCGAACACGCCGGCGGCGCGCAGCGCGTTGCGCGTGGGGGATGTGATTGATCGCCTGATTGGGGTGCGGGCGCAGACGCTCTCGCGGGATGCGCTGCTCGATGCGATTCGCGCGCGGCCGAACATTCTGCTGAAACTGGGGGTCACCCGCGTTCCGCCCACCCGCTTCGTCACGGACAGCACCCACGGCACGACCACCGAAGTGCTGGTCACACCGGAGCGCATCGGCCGCCTGGCACACTGCGACGTGTATGGCGATGTCATCCTGGTGGCCGACGATGCGCCCAGTAACTTTGTGGCGCGCAGCGGCGACCGGTTGGTGCGCATCAATGACCGGGTCGTGGCCGCCAACGAGCTGGACGCGTACATTCGCGCGTTGCCGACCGGCGCGGTGGCGGTCGTGCTTGAACGCCTCGAAACCATTCGTTGGCGCATCTTCAAGCGGCGCAGTCTGACCAACGCCATCCTGCGCGTGGCCGACAGTGGCATGCTCGGCGTGCAGCTCGGGTCCGCCGAGCAGCGGGTCTACTATCGCCCGCGTGCGGCCCTGAGTCAGAGTGTGCGCGAGAGTTATCAGATGGTGTGTGATACGCTGCGAAGTTTTGTCATCATCGTGCGCGAGCGGATCGGGATCAAGGCCTTGTCCGGGCCGGTTGCCATTGCGCGCATGACCGGCGCCGCCGCCCAGAGCGGCTTCGACGTGCTGCTGCGCCTGGTGCTGCTGATTACGGTCAATCTTGGCATCATCAATCTGGCGCCGCTGCCGGTGCTGGACGGTGGCTGCTTGGTGCTGCTGCTGATTGAAGGCGTGTGCCGGCGGCCGTTGCCGCTCGCGCTGCAAATCTGGATTCAGAAATTCGGTCTGTTCGTCCTGCTGGCCTTGCTGGCCTTTGTGATGTACAATGATATCGTGCAATGGTTGGAGAGCAAAGAAACTTTGTGCGTTGGGTTGGGCACGGTGTACGACGCTCTTGCCCGCCTGCGCCACTAACTTGTGCGAAGGTGACCTGCCATGTCAAAAAAGAAACCGGCGTTTGAACAGTCCTTGCGCGAACTGGAAGAGGTTGTCGCCAAGATGGAGCACGGCGAGTTGCCGCTCGACGAATGCGTGCAGTACTACGAGCGCGGCGTGAAGCTGGCCGCCGCCTGCGCGCGCGAGCTGGATGCCGCGCGCCAGCGCATCGAGCAATTGCAGAAGAACGAGCAGGGCGAGCTCGCGACCACGCCGTTCGCGCCCGACAAGTCCGATCCGTCCGATCCGTCCGATTCGTCCGATCCATCCGACACATCTGACCCATCCGCATGACGCAGCCACGCGAATCGATTGACAGTCCGGCCGCCTTGCGCACGCTTGCACCGGCCCAGTTGCCGCACGTCTGCGCCGATATCCGCCAGTTGTTGATCACGCACCTGGCGCAGACCGGCGGGCATTTGGCCTCGAACCTCGGCACGGTCGAGCTGGCGGTCGCGCTGCACTATGTCTTCGACACGCCGCGCGATGAGATCGTCTGGGACACCGGCCACCAAGCCTATGCCCACAAAATTCTGACCGGGCGCCGGGCCCAGTTTGCCACGTTGCGCCAGTATCAGGGCTTGTCCGGCTATCCCACGCCGGCGGAGAGCCCCTATGACACCTTTCCCGTCGGCCACGCTGGCACCTCGATCTCGGTCGCGCTCGGCCTGGCCAAGGCACGCGACATGCGCGGCGGGCTGCAGCATGTGGTGGCGATCATTGGTGATGGCGGCCTGACTAGTGGCCTGGCACTCGAAGGCCTCAACAATGCGCATGGCTGCAAACGCCTGCTGGTGATCTTGAATGACAATAAAATGTCCATTTCACCGACCATTGGTGCGCTGGCGCGTCACTTTAGCATGCTGGTCGCCAATCCCCGTTACCGCTATTTGAAGCACCACCTCGGCCGCGCACTTGAACGCATTCCGCTGATCGGCCTGTTCCTCGCCCGACTTGTCATCCGGCTGCAGGGCGGCATCAAGCACATCATCGCCCCGCAAAATGTCTTTGAGAATCTGGGCTTCCATTATCTTGGGCCCATTGACGGGCATAACATCGCGGAACTCGTTTCGATCTTGCGCTCGTGCAAGGCCGAGCCGGAAATGCCGGTCCTGCTGCATGTCATCACCCAGAAAGGCAAGGGCTATGATTTTGCCGAGCGCGACCCGGAACGCTATCATGGCGTCACGCCCTTTGACGCCTGCAGCGGCGAGATGCATCCGCACGACGCGCAGCCGACCTATACCGATCTGATGTCCGACCTGTTGCATGACGTGGCCGCGCGCGACGAGCGCATTGTGATCGTCTCGGCCGCGATGTGTGGCGGCATCGGCATGACCCGCTTCGCCCGCGAATTTCCGACGCGCTTTGTCGATGTCGGCATCGCCGAACAACACGCCGTCACGTTTGCCGGCGGCTTGGCGGCGCGCGGCCTGCGCCCGATCGTCGGCATTTACTCAACGTTTCTGCAGCGCGCCTATGATGAAATCGCCCATGATGTCTGCATGCCGTGCGTGCCGGTTGTGTTTATTATTGACCGCGCCGGCCTGGTCGGCGGCGATGGCAAAACCCATCACGGGGTGTTTGATATCGCCTTCTTGCGGCATCTGCCGCACCTGCGTATTTTCATGCCGCGCGATCGCACGGCCATGGCACTAGCGCTGCAATTCGCGTTGCAGGCCAACCAGCCCTGCGCCATTCGCTATCCGCGTTGCACGGTGCCGGAGCACGTGGTTGCCGGCGGCCTGGCGCCGTTCGCCGCGCCCAGTGTGACGCACTGGGAGGTACTGATGCCCGGCAGCGACGCCGCCGTCTTGGCCATCGGCCACATGGTCTTCTATGCCGTCCGCGCCGCGCAACTGCTGCGCGCGCAAGGCCTGTGCATCGAAGTTGTGGACGCCGGCGCGCTCTGGCCGCTCGACACCGCCACCCTGACCGCCGTGCTGGCGCGCCATACCCGCGTGGTCACGCTCGAGGATCATATCATCACCAGCGGCTTTGGCGCGGCCGTCGCGGAATTTGTCGCCGGCCGCGCGCCGCACGCGCGGGTCGAGCGCATCGGTATTCCGGATTGCTTTGTCGAACACGGCAGCCTGCCGGAACTGTATGCCGAGTTGGGCTGGCAACCGGAGCAACTGGCTGAACGCATCGCCACCATGTGCCGCGCCCAATGAGCACTGACCGTCGCATGCCACGCACGCTCCCGCGCAAAATCGCCGAGCATCTGCCGCGGCTCGAACGCGAGCAACTCGAACACTATTTGCAGCGCGCGATGGAAAGCGACCAATTGCTGCGCTGCATTCTGGAGACCATCACCGAGGGCGTCATTGCCGTCAGCGACCAGCACAGCGTGCTGTTTGCCAACGCGGCCGCGCGCGATCTGCTGGGCGTCGCCGAGCAGGACATGCACGGCCAGCCGCTGGCCGAGTGCATTCGCGATGCGCAACTGCGCGCGGCCGTGCGTGGCGCCGATGCGCATGCGCATGTCACGCGCGACGTGCAGGTTGCCTATCCGCGGCATTTGGCGCTGTCGGTCAGCATGATCCCCTTCACGCCCGACCGCGACACGCCGACCGAGCGCGCCCTGGCGTATTTGCTCTTGCTGCGTGACGTGTCGAGCGAACACGCCCTGCGCGCCGCGCGCGAACGCGAGGCGCGTCTCGAGGCGCTGCGCCTGTTGACCGCCGGCGTCGCCCATGAAATCGGCAATCCGCTCAGCGCGATCATCATGCACACGCAGCTCATGGCGCGCGAGCTGGCCAAGTGCAAGCGCAGCCCCGCCCTGCAGGCGCTGGCCCGCACCAACGCGATCGTCCGTGAGGAAAGCGTGCGCCTGAAACGGATTGTGCGCGATTTTCTCGAAGCCGTGCGCCCGGTCGGCTTGGATGCGCATCTCGGCAATGTCGCCGATGTGCTCGAAGACACGTTTGAATTACTCTACGCCGAAATGGCCGACAGAAAAGTGGCCCTGATCAAAAAACTGCAGCCGGTGCCGCCGACCGTCTTGGACGCCGCCCAGCTGCGCGGCGCGATCATCAACATCGTGCGCAACGCCCTGGACGCGATGCCCAACGGCGGCACGCTGGACGTGGCCCTGGAGAACCGCGGCGATTGGCTCGAACTGCGCTTCAGCGACGATGGCTGCGGCATTGCCGCCGATGTTCTCCCGCGCTTGTTCACGCCGTTTTACACCACCAAATCACACGGCTCCGGCCTGGGGCTGTTCATCGTTCAACGCGTCGTGCACGCGCTGGGCGGCAGCGTGCACATCCGCAGCGAGGCTGGCGCCGGCGCGGACGTGACGATCGAACTGCCGGTCCGCACCCAAGCTGCCACCAAGTCGTTGCCCTCACCCCCAGCCGTGCTGCCCCATGCAGAAGTCAATTCTGATCATTGATGACGAACCGAACGCGCGCGCCGGTTTGGTGCGCATCATGCAAGACCTCGGCTGTCTGGCGCGCGAAGCCGGCGACGGCGCCAGCGGGCTCGACCTGTTCCGCGCCCACGGCGCCGATCTGGTCATCACCGACTTGCGCATGCCGGGCATGTCCGGCCTGAGTGTCCTCGAAACGCTGCGCCGCGATGCGCCCGACGTGCCGGTCATTGTCATCACCGCCTACGGCTCGGCCGATACCGCCCGCGAGGCGCTGCAGCACGGCGCTTTTGATTTCATCAGCAAACCGTTTGACCTTGAAACCATCGAGCTGGTCGTGCGCCGCGCCCTCAAGCTGGTCACCCTCGAACAAGAAAACGAGGCGCTCAAAGCGCAGCTGCAAACCGTCCAACAAGTGCAGACGATCATCGGCGAAGCGCCCGTCATGCAACGCGTCTTCACCATCGTCCAGCATGTCGCACCGACCAAGTCGAATGTCCTGCTCGAGGGTGAAAGCGGTACCGGCAAAGAGCTGATCGCGCATGCCATCCACGATTTGAGCGCGCGCCATGACAAGCCGTTTGTCCCGGTGCACTGCGCCAGCTTCTCCGAGAACCTGCTCGAGAGCGAATTGTTCGGCCACGAAAAAGGCGCCTTTACCGGCGCCGCCAGCGTGCGCCGCGGACGCTTCGAATTGGCCAACGGTGGCACGCTCTTTCTCGATGAAGTCAGCACGTTGCCGCTGGCGACTCAGGTGAAATTGCTGCGCGTGCTGCAGGAACGCTGTTTCGAGCGGGTCGGCGGCTCGCACACGATTGACGTGGATGTCCGCTTGATCTCCGCCACCAACGCGGCCCTCGATCAGATGATCAAAGCCGGCACCTTTCGTGAAGACCTGTATTATCGCCTGAACGTGGTCAGCATCAACATCCCGCCCTTGCGCGCGCGCAGCGACGATATCGCCCGGCTGATCGACCATTTTCTCGACAAGGTCAATGGTGAGACCGGCAAGCGCGTCACGATTTCTCACGCGGCCCGCCAGTTGCTCGAAAGTTACACCTGGCCCGGCAACGTGCGCGAATTGCAGAACACGATCGAGGCGCTGGTCGTCTTGTGCGACGGGCACGAAGTCACGCCGCGCGCGCTGCCGGCCCAGATCGTGGGCGGCGCGAAAGCGCCCGCGGCGAGCCCGGCCCCGGACGATCTGCCGGATTTCGATCAGGTCAACTTGGCGGACGTCGAACGCTGGTTGATCCTGCGCACCCTGCAACGGGTCAAAACCCGTGCCGAAGTCGCCCGGCAGCTCGGCATCAGCCGCCGCAATTTGTACCGCCGCCTCAAGGACTACGGAGTGCTGTCGTGAGCAACGTCATGGTTTCGATCCTCCTGCCAGCCCACAACGAGGGCCCGCGCATCTTCCAGAATCTGCAGCGCGTCAACGCCGTCGCCCAGGCCTTGCTGGCCGACGCATGGCGCACGCACGCCGACGCCTTTGAGATCGTCGTGATCGATGACGGCAGCAGCGATGACACCTGGGCCGAAATCGGGCGCGCCGCCGCCGCCCTGCCGTCCGTCGTGCCGGTCCAGCTGGTGCACAATGCCGGCAAGGGCTGGGCCTTGCGCTGCGGCCTGCAACACGCCCGCGGCACCTGGATTTTCTTTATTGACGCCGACCTCGAAATCGGGCCCGAGCACATGGCCGACCTGGCCGCCGTGCTCGTCAAGACCGGCGTGGATGGCGTGCTCGGCAGCAAGCGCGCCCATGATGTTCATGCCCATTATCCGTGGTATCGCCGCATCGTCAGCGCCACCTATGCGCAGCTCACCCGCACGCTGATTCCCCTGCCGGTGCGCGACACGCAAACCGGCTTCAAGCTCTTCACCCGGCGCGTGCTCGACGACGTCGTCCCGCGCATGCTCGTCCGCCGTTATGCCTTCGACATCGAGATGATCTCGATCGCCCACCGACTCGGCTATCGCCTGGCGCAATGCCCGGTGCAAGTCGAATTCAGTGGCAAGCGCGGCAGCGTCACGATCAAGAATATCTACCATATGTTTCTCGACACGCTGGCGGTCTTCTATCGCCTGCGCATCCTGCAATACTATGACAGCTGGCGTCACAAGGATCACTCTCAAAAGCCACGCGTCTCGGTCGTCATCGCCGTCAAACACGACAATGCGTATTTGCGCCAAAGCGTGGAGGCCGTGCTCCAGCAGCCCTACGCCAATGCTGAAGTAATCGTCCTGCCCGACCAGCCCATCAGCGGCTTTGATGCGCGCGTGCGCGTCATCCCGACCGGCCCGGAATTGCCGGCAATCAAGCGCAACATCGGCGCGCGCGAAGCCACCGGCGAGATCATCGCGTTTATTGATGATGATGCCTATCCGTATGGCTTGTGGCTCGATGAGCTGGCCGCGAATTTTGCCGACGCGAGTGTCGGTGCGGTCGGCGGCCCGGCCGTCACACCACCCGAAGACACCTATTGGCAGCAAGTCAGCGGCGCCGTCTACGCCTCGCTGGCCGGCAGCGGTGTCTATCGCTATCGCTACGTCTACGACCGCCGCCGCGATGTGGACGACTATCCCACCTGTAACCTGGCCGTGCGCAAAGCAACGTTCGAGGCCGCCCAGGGCTTTCAGTCCAATTACTGGCCCGGCGAAGACACGGAACTGTGCCTGACCATCACCAAGAAACTGGGCGCGCGGATTGTCTATGACCCGCAAGTTGAAGTCTATCATCATCGCCGCTCGCTCTGGCGCGGGCATTTCAAGCAGGTGACGCAGTATGCGCTGCATCGCGGCTATTTTGTCAAGAAATTTCCGGAGACTTCGCGCCGCTTCGGTTATTTTGTCCCGTCGCTGTTTACGCTGGGCGTACTGCTGGGCTGGCTCTCGTGGTGGCTGCACCCATTGTTTTATGTCTATGTCGGCGTGCTGGCGGTGTATTTCGTGTTTCTGGCAATCAGCAGTTTCCTGGCTGGCCCGCGCTTTATGCCGGCCACGATGCTTGGCACCTTTCTGACGCACCTCGCATATGGTGTGTGGTTCCTGACCGGCCTCGTCGCGCCGCGCCTCAGCCGCCGCGAAGAGCGCCAGAGCAGCACATCTTAACCCTGCGGTAGCCCGGCCGAGCGGCCCGCCGGCAACCATAACAACGCTGCAATGAAGGAGAACGTGCCAACCCAAGAAGGCTACGTCGCGTTTCGCGGTTACAAGATCTGGTATCGTATTGTCGGCGACCATGAAGCGCCGGGCGCGTTGCCGCTCCTGTGTTTGCATGGCGGGCCGGGCGTACCGCATGATTACCTGGAACCGCTGGCGGCACTGACGGCCCGCGGGCGGCGCGTCATTTTTTATGATCAACTGGGCTGCGGCAATTCGGATCAACCTCACGATCCGTCCCTTTGGAATGTCGACCTGTTTGTCGAGGAAGTCGGCGTCATGCGGCGCGCCTTGGGGCTCGAGCACGTCCACCTCCTGGGACAGTCATGGGGCGGTATGCTGGCGCTGCAGTATGCCTTGACCCAGCCCGCCGGATTAGTCAGTCTTGTCATTGCCAGCGCGCCGGCCAGTATGCGCCAATGGATTGCCGAAACGCAGCGCCTGCGCATGGCATTGCCGCCGGAGACACAACAAATACTGCGCCAGCATGAACAGGCGGGCACAACGGCAAGTCCGGCCTATCAGGAAGCCGTCATGGTTTTTTATCGGCGGCACGTCTGCCGCCTTGATCCTTGGCCTGACTGCCTCATGCGCTCGCTGGAGAAGTTTATGCAGAACCCGGAAGTGTACACCACGATGTGCGGGCCGAGTGAGTTCCATGTGACCGGCGTGATAAAAAACTGGGACGTCGTTGCGCGCCTGGGCGAAATTCAGCTGCCCACCTTGATCACGTCTGGCCGCTATGACGAAGCGACGCCTGCGATCGCCGCGACCATCCAGAGCGGCATCACAGGCGCACAATGGGTTGTCTTTGAGCACAGCGCGCACCAGGCCCACCTTGAGGAAACGGAGCGCTATCTCCACACCCTCGACGAGTTCTTGCGTACCGTGGAAGCACGGCATGTATAGCAAGCTCTCCAGGTCGAACACGACGCATTGAATGGATGCGACCGTGGCGCTGCGGCTCTTGTTTTCAGCAGCGTTTCCGTGAACGTTCCCGGAAAATCCGTACATCACTGACGCTCGCGCGGTACGCTTGGGCGCCCAGAATAACTGCGGCACACCCGGCGTTACGAACCCCTTGACATCACGGCATCCTTTTGTTATATTTTGCCACGGGATGCAGCACCGCACGATCAAGCTGATAGTTAATTGGCTGTAAGGACTGTGATGCCATGATCAAGTATCCATGGAACAAGTTTGTCGCGCTCACCGTTATCGTGGCCCCGCTCATAGCTATGCTTTGTGGCGCGACAACCGTTCATTATGTCGATATATTGAATACTGGCCATGACGTGCCGCCCTACACAAACTGGGCGACGGCGGCGCTCACTATAGAAGATGCACTGGCACTGACTGCATCGGGAAGTATAGTGCGCGTTGCCGCAGGCATATATCTGCCGACCAGTTCACTAACCATTACAAATCCAACCGTACGCGTCGAGAGCGTCAGCGGCGCGGGCAGCACGATGGTGTGTGGCGATGGCACGTTTTCGTTGTTTACCTTCATAGCGCCGGGCGCTGCAGTCTGCGGCTTCACATTGACCAATGGTGGCGGTTCGAGCGCCGGTGGTGTGTTGGCCGCTGCGGCAAGCACTGTTGAACGTTGCATCGTGACGGGCAATAACGTACTTGGGAATGGCGGCGGTTTGTTTGCCAACAGTGTTGCCGCGTTGCAGGTCTCTGATTGCATGATTGTTGGCAATAGCGCGGATAACGGCGGTGGTGTCTATCTGCAGAACGCCGCGGCGTTTGTGCGCAATTCCATCTGCGCTTTTAACAGCGCGCCTGGTAAAGGCGCCGGCATCTATGCCGAAAATGCCATGATCGAAAACTGCAGTGTCGTGAGCAACACCGGACAAGGTGTATATCTGCTGCAGGCGCGTGTGTTGAATTCGATTGTGTACGACAACGCCGCGGAGAACATCGCGGGCACGTCCATTGCGCTCACCAATGTCTGCACCATGCCTGATCCGGGCGCCGGCGGAATTGGTGTGCTGACGAACAATCCGCGCTTTGTGAGCGCGGGCGGAGATTTCCGCCTGAGGTGTGCATCACCATGTATTGATCTCAGCACGCCGGCAGGTTGGATGACCGCTGCGGTTGATCAATATAGCAGTCCGCGGGTCAGTGGCGTCGCGCCGGATCTCGGCGCGGCTGAATTTCCCTACCCTTACCTGGACATTACCAGTCATGTGGGTATTGCCAGCGGCCCGACAAATTGGGTTTCGTTCGATGTTGCCTCACTGCTGTTGAGCGGGACCAATCGTTATAGCATAACGACGAACCTCTATGCGAACGCGCTCACAACCAATCTTGTTGTTGTCGGCGGGATGTGGGCGGTGAACCTAGCGCAGGGCGCCACCAGTATGTTTCAGGCGGCGCTGGGGTGGCATGCGCCGGAGGTGCCATTGCAGACGGGCGCCAATGCTATTGTCGTCTTCGGCACCAATGATGTAGACGGCATCACCAATGACATTCTGATTGTTACCCGCGGCGCCGACGGCACCGGCACACCGTTTGTGGACATCACGAACGGCACGAGCGCGAGCGTCAACTTTGACGTGACCAGCTATATCATCGGCGGGACGAACTGGCAGATCGCGGGCGGCACGCTGTGGTGGAGCAACACGCTGGTGGCGGGCGCGACGCAGTTCAGCGCCAGCGGCGCCAACGGCGCGTTCAGCCTTGCGATCAACAATGTGCAGGTGGGCGCGAATGTGATCCGCGTGTACGGGACGAACATGCTGGGCGTGTGCGCCAGCGACATGATCATGATCACGCGCGGCGCCGACGGCACGGGCACGCCGTTTGTGGACATCACGAACGGCACGAGCGCAAGCGTGAACTTTGACGTGACCAGTTATACCATCGGCGGGACGAACTGGCAGATCGCGGGTGGCACGCTGTGGTGGAGCAACACACTGGTGGCGGGCGCGGCGCAGTTCAGCGCCAGCGCTGTGAACGGCGCGTTCAGCCTTGCGATCAGCAATGTGCAGGTGGGCGCGAATGTGATCCGCGTGTACGGGACGAACATGCTGGGCGTGTGCGCCGGCGACACAATCATGATCACGCGCGGCGCCGACGGCACGGGCACGCCGTTCGTGGACATCACGAACAGCACGAGCGTGAGCGTCAACTTTGACGTGACCAGCTATGCCATCGGCGGCACGAACTGGCAGATCGCGGGCGGTACGCTGTGGTGGAGCAACACGCTAGTGGCGGGCGCGACGCAGTTCAGCGCCAGCGCTGTGAACGGTGCGTTCGGCCTGTTGATCAACAATGTGCAGGTGGGCGCGAATGTGATCCACGTGTACGGGACGAACATGCTGGGCGTGTGCGCCGGCGACATGATCACAATCACGCGCGGCGCCGACGGCACCGGCACGCCGTTCGTGGACATCACGAATGGCACGAGCGCGAGCGTCAACTTTGACGTGACCAGCCATACCATCGGCGGCACGAACTGGCAGATTGCGGGCGGTACGCTGTGGTGGAGCAACACCCTAGTGGCGGGCGCGACGCAGTTCAGCGCCAGCAGCATGAACGGCGCATTCAGCCTGTTGATCAACAATGTGCAGGTGGGCGCGAATGTGATCCGCGTGTACGGGACGAACATGCTGGGCGTGTGCGCCGGCGACATGATCACGATCACGCGGCAGTCAACAAATGCGCCCGCCATCGAAGTACTGGTCAACTGGCCGCTGCATCTGCAAGCCGGTCAGATTGGCTGGGTTGAATTCGTTGCGCAAACCGGCGTGCAGTACGGATTGTATACTGCCGCCATGCTGACCAATGGCAGCGGCCCGCTGTCATCGCTGATAGCCACTAACACCGCTGCAACCTTGGACTTCAGTGTCGCACAGACGCAGGCCGGTGCACAGGGCCCGCTCTTGCTGTATCTTGCGGCGATGGCGGACATGCGCAGCGCGACGCAGCTGCCGCGCACCAACGTTTTTGTCGCCACAGTTGGGCCGGCGGTACTCAAAGGCAAGCTGCGCTTCTTCCAAATTGTGGAAAGTGATGGTGACATTGCGGAGGTCTACTACGCCGGCCTTGGCACGCCGCGCATGGAAGGCCGCAGTGTTTTTATCACCGGCGCCGGCGTTGCGGATACGCTGTATCTCAAGGTGACGGCACCCAAGAAACCGGCGATCTCCGACCGCCGTTTCCCGCTCGATTGGGTCAGTGCCGCGAACCTCAAGTCCATCAAGTGGCATGGCCAAGTTGATGACATCCACATCTCGAATGTGCTCAAAACGGTCAAGATCAGTGCCGGTTCACTCGGCTTCGCCTACGATCGCCGTGCGGTCAGCCGTCATGGCTTGCAGGTTGGCGCCGAACTCAGATCGGTTACAGTCCAGGCGAAAAAAGCCAAGGACGGCACCTGCTATGGCGGCAGCGCGCTGGGCGCGTTCAACGTCGGGCCTGATGCGAAGGCGAAGGGCTGGATGATGAAGGTCTCCGGCATCTCCTACAAAGGTCTGACCGGCACGGTTTCGACCGTGACGATTGACCTGTGCAGTCACACGCTCAAAGCCTTGATAACCAAGTTTGCCGATGTCATTGGCACGCGCGTTGTCGTCACCAATGAGATTGGCATGCTGGCTGCCAGATCCGCCAACATCTATGACAGCTATGTCGTGGCCCACTTCATGAAGACCATCGTGGCGACGGCCAAGAAGGGCTATGCCAGCGGCCTCATTGCCGACAGCCAATTCTACAGCCGTGGCGGCGACAAGCAGAGGATCGGCATCCGCGCGATCAAAGCCTATCAGTTCGTGGACGGGCACGCAACCAACAGCAACATCTGCCTGCGCAAGACCATTTTCGCGGCCGGCATCATCCCGCCCCTGTGCACCAACAACCTGACCAGCACATTTTCGATCAAGACGCTCACACCGAAAGCGGCGCCGTTGCAGGGCGTTTTCTCGAGCCAGCTCGAGTTTAAGAATCCCCGGTTGCGTCCCGCGCCGGCGGCGCCGAGCTACATCAAGATCATCAATGGCGCCCTGCCCTGAACTTTCGCCATACAGAACTGCACGCCGCGGGCGCGGCCGTCCACGCCGCGCTTGGTGCTTCGGCGGTGAAACGTTTGCCGCCCCGGCATCGCCGCCCGACGGCGGCGCGCACAGTTTCACAGTGGCATTTCAGACACATGCGGGGGGGGCTTGACAAATCCTTTTGTTTATGATATATTAGTAGATCGATTGGATAACTATGATATGAAACTGACCACCCGTAGTGAATATGCCCTGCTTGCCCTCGTGCATCTGGCCCGCCAGGCGGATGCGGGCGTGCTCGTCTCGGTCGAGACGATCGCGGCCGCCCAACGCATTCCGGCCAAGTTCCTCGAGTTGCTGATGCTGACCCTCAAGCGCGCCACGATCGTGCGCAGCGCCAAGGGCCGGCACGGCGGCTTTGCCCTGGCCCGGCCGGCCGCGCGCGTCTCGCTGGCGGAAGTGATCCGTCTCTTTGACGGCGCCCTGGCCCCGACCGAATCGGCCAGCAAGCATTTCTACGAGCCGACCCCGATTGAGAAGGAGCGCCGCCTGCTGCGGGTGTTTAAGGGCATTCGCGACCAGGTGGCGCGCACGCTCGAACACACCAGCCTGGCCGACGTCCTTTAAGTTTTGCGCGTATATACAAGTAACCATATAGGATAACTACTGTATGATCGACACCATCTCCATCCTCGGCGGCCACGGCCGCGACGGCAACCGCGAACCGGTTGAACGCATCGATTTCGCCATGGGCGACGTCGTCAGTATTGTCGGCCCGACCGGTTCGGGCAAGACGACCTTGATCAACGATCTGGAATTGTTCGCCGACGGCACCACCCCGACCGGCCGCCGCATCCTGATCAACGGCGTCAAGCCACCGGCCGAGTACCGCGACAATCCGGCCTACAATCCGATCGCCCTGATCACCCAGCACACCACCTTTCTCTCGGATTTGCCGGTCCAGGAGTTCCTCGAGACGCATGCGCGCATCCGCAGCAAGGCCGATCGCGATGTGGTCGGCCTGCTCGACAACACGCTGGCATTCGCCAATCAGCTCACCGGCGAGCCGATTCAGACCGGCATGCGCATGACCGAGCTCTCCGGCGGCCAGACCCGCGCGTTGCTGATTGCGGACGCCACCATCATCTGCGACACGCCGATCGTCCTGCTTGACGAAGTCGAGAACGCCGGCATTCATCGCACCCGCGCGCTCGAACTCCTGCGCGGCTATCGCAAAATTTTTATATTCGTCACGCACGATCCGCGCATCGCGCTGCTCTCGGACTTCCGCATCGTCATGAAGACCGGCATGGTCACCGACATTCTGCGGACCGACGAGCGCGAGCAACTATACGCGCGCGAAGTCAGCAAGCTTGATGATGCCCTCTGCATTTTGCGCGACAAAATCCGCATGGGCGAACGCTTAACCGGCCACCTTTTGGAGGCATTCGCATGAAACTCGCTATTTGCGCCGGCCCGGCGACCACGGGCAAAACATCCGTCTTACGGCATATGATTCGCAAGCTGATCGATGCCAAGTATCGGCCGGCCTTCCTCAAGATTGACGTGCAATATGCCGAGGAAGACGTCCAGCTCGCCAAGGAATTCGGGATTCCCGCGCGCAAGGTGTATTCCGGCGAGTTGTGCCCCGACCACTGCAATGTGATGGTCCTCGGCGACGCCCTGGAATGGGCGCACAAGACGAACTGCAATGTCCTGTTGGTCGAGACCGCCGGCTTGTGTTTACGCTGCTCGCCGTATGTCGACGGCGGGCTCGGCATGGTCGTGCTCGAGGCGACCAGCGGCATGAACCTGCCCTTGAAGGTCGGCCCGATGCTGTCGCTGGCGGATGTCGCCGTGGTGACCAAGATTGACCGCGTCTCGCAGGCGGAGCGCGAGGTTTTTCGCGCCCGCATTCAGGATGTCGCGCCGAGCGTGCGCATCCGCGAAGTCAACGCCATGTACGGCATCGGCATTGATCCGCTGGTGACGATGCTGTATGAGGCGCCCGACGCGCACGACGACATGGAGCTGCGCGGCAATCCGCCGGTCGGCACCTGCACGATTTGCGTCGGCAAGAAAAACATCGGTTGGCGCGAACATTTTGGCGTCGTCCGCAGTTTGGAAACCGACATCTTCTACCAAGGCGAATAGTGCGCCGCATCTATTTGGATAATGCCGCGACGACACCGCTCGATCCGCGCGTCCTGACGGCCATGCTGCCGTATCTGCAGACGCACTTCGGCAATGCGTCGAGCATGCATGTGTTCGGGCGCGAGGCGCGCGAGGCGCTTGAGCAGGCGCGCGCCACCCTCGCGCAGTGCATCGGCGCGGCGCCGGAAGAGATCATCTTCACCTCCAGCGGCACCGAGGCCAACAATCTGGCGCTCAAGGGCGTCGCCTTTGCCAATGCCGCGCGCGGTCGGCACATTATCACCAGCGCGATCGAGCATGACTGCGTGCTGGGCTCGTGCGCCTGGCTGGCCACCCAAGGGTTTGAGATTACGCTGCTGCCGGTGGATCGCTTCGGCAGTGTCGATGTCGGGCAGTTGGCTGACAGCATGCGTCCCGACACAATCTTGGTCTCGATCATGCATGCCAACAATGAGATCGGGACGCTCCAGCCGCTGGATGCCCTGGCCGCGGTGTGTCGCGCGCGCGGCGTGTATCTGCACTCGGATGCCTGCCAATCCTTCGGCAAGACGCCGCTGGATGTGCGTCGGCAGCCGGTGGATTTGCTCACGCTCAACGCGCACAAGATCTACGGCCCGAAAGGCGTGGGCGCATTGTACTGTCGCAACGGCGTGCGCATCGAGGCCATGCAGCATGGCGGCGGGCACGAGCGCGGCCTGCGCTCCGCCACCGAGAATGTCGCCGGCATCGTCGGCTTTGCCGCCGCCGCGGCGTTGTGTGGCCAGCTCGCCAGCGAGGAAATCCCGCGTCTGCGCCAATGGCGTGACGAGGTCATTGACCTCATCCTGCGCACCATTCCCGGCGCGCATCTGCATGGGCACCCGACGCAGCGCTTGCCCAACAATATCAATGTCACGTTCGCCGGCCGCGAAGGCGAGGGCATTCGTCTCTTGCTGGCGCTGGACGAGCTGGGCTTTGCCGTGTCATCCGGCTCGGCCTGCAGCGCGCACGGCGGCGACAATCCATCCTCGCATGTCTTGAGCGCGCTGGGCCTCAATCCCATTCAAGCGCGCGGCGCCTTGCGGGTCACGCTCGGCCGCATGACCACCCGCGACGAGCTGGACGCTTTCCTCGCCGCACTGCCGTCGGTTGTTCAACAATTGCCTTCCATTAACTCGCTTGCCTAAGGAACTACCATGCCCTCATCGACCACGAACATTGCACTGCCCGGCCTGGACTGCGGCGCATGCGGCGCCAAGACGTGTGACGAATTTGCCGTCACGCTGCAAACCCGGCCGGAACTGCTGAAACGCTGTATTCATTTGAGCGACGCCGCCGTCACCCACAGCGCCACACCGCTGGCCGCGCCCGTGGGCGCGCCCGCGCTTGCCCCGGAAACGACGGCGGCCGCCGCCGCGCATAGCTGCGCCGCCTGCGGCACCTGTGCGCCCAAGCAGCCGCGCCAGAAATGGGTTGATTCACTCGGCCGTGACTTTGACTTCATTCTGGATCTCTTTCCCAACGAGCCCGGGCCGCGCGAGACCATCAAATTGCATAATCCCATGCTGACGCGCGAGATGAACATTCAGGTCGGCGACATTCTGATCGGCCGCCCGCTGGGCATGTCGTGCGGCTGCCCGATCACGCATTGCGGCGTGGCGACCCAGGTGGATCACCGTACCGGCATCATCGTCTGGTGTGTCACTGGGCCGCTGAATCCGCGCCAGAAGGGCTTCAAAGACCTCGGCTATTACTCGGCCGAAGCGTATGAAGGTCTCATCACCGAGACGCGCGCCGAACTGAAAGTGGGCATGCGCTATTGGTTTATGCCGCACAAATGCATGTTGCAGTGGCGCCACAGCGGTTTGGTCAATTTTCTCAACAAGATACCCAAGAGCGGCATCTATCAAGTGCGCCTTGAAGGCCTGCTGATCGGCTGACGTACGGCCGTCGTCCCGGCGGCGGTGCATGCGCCGCCGGTGGGATTGGCTAGTGCCTTAGCAGGCGATGCCGGGATCCACATCCGGCGCGCGTAGTAGATTCCCGCCGGACGTGGGTGCCTTACTTGAACGTGTAGCGTGCCACGCGCCACGTGCCGGGGCCGGTCGGCGCCTGGGCCGTGAAGAAGCCCTTGCTGTCGCGCGGCACATTGGGCTGGTTGGGTGTCGTCATGAACACGCCCCGCATGTTGTAGGCGGGGTCCGAGACGGTCGTTTCAACGCCCTTTTTGTCCACCGCAATCAGCGTGTACGGCGACCCGAGCATGTTATACACCAGCGTCTTGTTGTCACAGGACAAAATGCCCGCACAGGTGTTGACCACCGTCTTTTCGTATATCTTCACCCCTTTCTTGTCAAGCCACACAATGTAGAAACCGCCGCCATTGGTGCCCAGCACGGCACACCCGCCCTTGCCGTCCGCGACAATCTGGTTGATCATCGCAAAGCCATCGGCACTCCACTGGAACGTCGCCGCCGGCACGACCATGGCGGACAGCGACAACAGCAACGCCACATAGGTCAAGAGAGTCTTCATATGCACGCTCCAGCAACAGGGTTAAAGTCATGCGGGCACAGGGCCCGCACGCGCATTGTTCTGTAGGCTAGTATAGCAATTTCGCCGTCAGCTGGCGCAGTTTCGGGAGGATCGCCGGCCCCGGCAGCCGCGGCGCAGTCTGCCGCCCTCAGCGCGGGTGACTACAGGGTGACCGTCACCGTGTTGTCGTCGGCCAAATCCTCGCTGCGCAACAGATTCGACGGATAGGCGCGCCCGTTCAGCATAACGTGCACGACGCCATGTTCAACGCCTTTTCGATTCTTGATCGTGATGCGCACGCGTTTGCCGCGAAACACGCGTTGTACATGCACGATCTTCCACGTCGCCGGTACGCACGGGTCAATCCGCAAACCGTCGTGCTCGGCGCGCACGCCCAGAATATATTGCGTGATCGCCACCAGGTTCCACGCGGCCGTGCCGGTCAGCCATGAGTTCTTGGCCTCACCGTGCGTGGCCGCGTCGCGGCCGGCGATCATTTGCGCGTACACATACGGCTCGCAGCGGTGCACCGCGCTGATCCGCTCGCGTGCCGACGGGCAGATGCGCAAGTAATAATCCAGCGCCTGTGCGCCATGGCCGCACAATGCCTCGGCAATCATGATCCATGGATTGGTGTGGCAAAAGATGCCGGCGTTTTCCTTGTAGCCCGGCGGATAACTGGTGATCTCGCCCATTTCGAGGCGATAGCGCGTGTACGCCGGCTGTTGCAGCACAATGCCGTGCGGCGTGGCTAGGTGCGTTGCAACAGCGTCGAGCGCGCGCCGCGGCCAGCCCTTTGCCGCGCCAATTTGCGCCATGCAGCAGATGCCGTTCGACTCGATGAAAATCTTGCCCTCGTCGCAACTGCGCGCGCCGATCGGCTGGCCGAAATGATTGTAGGCCCGCCGGAACCAGGCGCCGTCCCAGCCGGCGCGCTCGATCGCGCGCGTCATCTGCTGTTCCGCACGCCGGTAGGCGCTGGCGTCCGCCGCGCAACCGCGCAGCGTGGCGAGCTGCTGCATCTCGCGCACCGCCAGCACGAACAGCCCGGCGATGAATACTGACTCGGCCACCTTGCCGTCCTGGTTCGTTAGCGTCTGGAACGACTGGCCCGGCTCGGCCGAGAAACAATTCAAATTCAGACAGTCGTTCCAATCGGCGCGGCCGATCAGCGGCAGCTTGTGCGCACCCAACCGGTCGAGCGTGTAGTGCAGCGCGCGCTGCAAATGCGCATACAGCGTGCCGGCCGCGCGCGCGTCGTTTTCAAACGGAATGCGCTCGTCCAGAAAGGCGCGGTCACCGGTCTCCTTGACATACGCGGCCGTGCTCAACACGAGCCAGAGCGGGTCGTCGTTGAAATTGCCGCCGACATCGTGATTGCCGCGCTTGGTCATCGGCTGGTATTGATGAAATGCGCCGCCGGTCTTGAGTTGCGTGGCGGCCAGATCGCGCAGGCGCTCCTTGGCGCGCGCGGGAATCATATGCACAAAGCCAAGAATGTCCTGGTTCGAATCGCGAAAGCCCATGCCGCGCCCAATGCCGCTCTCAAAATACGAGGCGCTGCGCGACAGGTTGAACGTCACCATGCATTGATATTGATTCCAGACATTGACCATGCGATTGACATGCGCGTTGGGGCTCTGCACTGAGTAACGTTCGAGCAGCGCGCGCCAGTGCTGCTGCAACTCAACAAAGGCACAATCGACATTTTTTGTGGATTGCAATCGACGCACAATGTCGTATGCCGGCTTTTTGTTGACCGCGCCGCTGCGTGTGAACTTTTGCGCGACCGGGTTCTCGGCATAGCCAAGAATAAAGCAGATGCGCTTGCTCGCGCCGGGCGCCAGTGTCACGCGCACATGATGCGACCCGATCGGCGCCCAGCCATGCGCGACGGACTTGGTGCTCTTGCCATTGACCACCACGGCCGGCCGTTCGAGTGTGCCGTACGGCCCGAGAAACGCGTCGCGCGACGTGTCAAAGCCGGCCAGCGGCGCACTGCAATGGAAAAAGGCAAAATGATTGCGGCGCTCGCGATATTCGGTCGTGTGGTAAATCGTGCGGTCCTGCACTTCGACTTCGCCAATGCTGAAATTGCGCTGGAAGTTGGTGCAATCGTCCCAGGCGTCCCACAAACAGAATTCGACGAAGCTGAACAAATCGAGCTGGGCCGGCTGTTTGCGCGTGTTGGTCAGCGTCAAGTCCCAGATTTCACACGCAAGGCCGCGTGGCACAAAGTAGCGCACCGCGCTGCGGATGCCGTGCGCGCGCGACGCAATGCGGGTATAGCCAAGACCGTGGCGGCATTCATAGGCGTCGAGCGGCGTGCGGGTTGGTTGCCAGGTTGGCGACCAGAAAGCGCCGGTGGCGCGGTCGCGCAGAAAGAGGTAGCGGCCGTTGCTGTCGAGCGGAATGTTGTTGTAACGAAAGCGGGTGAGGCGGCGCAAGCGCGCATCGCGGTAGAAGCTGTAGCCGCCGGCGGTGTTCGAGATCAGCGCGAAGTAATCGTCACAGCCGAGGTAATTGATCCACGGCAGGGGCGTGTCCGGCCGGGTGATGACATATTCCGCGGCCTTGTCGTCGAAATGGCCAAAGCGCATGGGTGAACCTTAAAGCTGGTTACCGGCTCTTATGCTACACAAACGCATTCCCTTGTACAAGCGCGCCTCTTCAACGCAAAGGCGCAAAGATGCAAAGGCGCCAGGCGGCGACGGCCGCTAATGGATGCATGCATGCATTCGCAATATTCCCCACCATACATTTGCGCGTTGCGAACAAATTCCTCAAACGATATCCTTACATTTTCGCGCTGTGCGAGAATGTATCGCTGAGCTTGTTATAGAGCCAGGCAAAAATGGCGCCGCACGCCAGCCCATCGAACAGAGCCCAGGCCAAGCCGATGACGCTGCCCACGGGCGAGATCGAGTAGCCGCGATAGACCTTGCCGATCAGCGTGATTTGCCCGGATGCCCCGTCAAAGGCGATGATCCACCATGTCGCGAGGAACAGGCCCAAGCCCCAGAAGAGGGCGAACGTTACGGCAAACGCCTTGATGTTGAGTTTCATGTGCTTTCTCCTTGTTGTGCTCAGGATTGAGCGATTTGTTAATGTTCCCGCCCTGCTGATGCAGGCAGGTCGTCACGGCCGGCGCACGCAGCGGAAGCCGACGCCGCGAAAGGCGCTGCTGTCGGGTGACTCGTCATCGCGCGCCGCGCAGCGCAGGGTGTGGCCCTGGCTGCCCCAGCGGCCGCCGCGCACGACTTTGTAGTAGAAGCTGCCGTCCTGCACCGGCCCGGTCGTGTCTGCCGCGGTTGCGCCCGGGTCTTTGTAATACGTGTCCTTGTACCAATCCCAGCACCATTCATCCAGATTGCCCGCCATGTCGTACAGGCCGAAGCCGTTGGCCATATCCGTGCCGGTCGGAATCTGGCCGCCATTGAAGTAGCAGCAAGGGCTGACTTCGAAATTGAACAAACCGCCACTGAGATAGTAATTGGCCTTGCTGCCATCCAGATGGTCCTGCCAGGCACCGCCCACACTCGGCCACGGGAACACATTGGTGACCAGGCCGCCGCGCGCGGCTTTTTCCCATTCAGCCTCGGTCGGCAGCCGGTAGCCGTTGCGCGTGAAGTCACAACTCCAGTTGGTGAAATTGATGCAGGGCTGCAAGCTTTCCATTTCGCTCATAAAATTGGCGTAGGCCAGCGCGCCATACCAGGTCGCCACAGAGCAGGGAAACCCGTCACGCCCGTCTTTGGCGTAAAACACGCCGTCCAGAAATTTGATATCCGACGCGTAGTTGGCCAGATTGATCAACGTCTTGGGATCGCCCTGGCTGTTCTGCAGCGTGGTCGCCGTGGCGTTCACTTTGCCCTGCGCCAGCGCCCATTGCAGCACGCGACACATGTCGCCATTCGAGACTTCGTGGTTTTGGATGAGGAAGGTGCTGATGTTGACGGGATGCACCGGCGATTCTTTGCTGTCCGTGGTGAAGTATTCGTTCGAGGCGCCCATCAGGAACGTGCCGCCCGGCACGGTCTGAAGCGCATTCGACACGGCCACGCACCCGGGCGCGGAGATGGCGACGTCATCGGCGATGTCCTTGCTGATCCTGAACGTGAACTTATTCTTCTTGGTGATATAGGCGATCTGCACGGTGAGTTTGGTTGCCTTGTCGCGGAACTTATACTTCCAGAGGTTGACCAAGCCCGTTTTCTTGTTGGGTTTGCCCTGCAACGCGCACGGGCCGAAGGCGACTTGCGTTAGCGCGTTCGACTGCAGCACGACGAGCAAATTGGTGCGCATTAGTTCGTCCGCCAGGCTGGGCGTCATCACCAGATTTTTGAGGATGAGCTTGGTCTTGCCGCGTTTGCTGGTGGTCACCGTGGCCGGCTGTGACAGGCCTGCATCGAGCGTCAAGGCACAGAGGGCGAGAGCCAGCACGAACATGCGGTAGCTGCGTTTCATGATGCGCCTCTTGGTGCGGGTTATCAAGCGTTGTTGCAGCAACGTATAAGTATAGCGCAGGCCCCGCGCATTGTCAAACTGGCGTGCTTAAAGTAGAATAGCAGGGTGGCGTGCCCGTGTTGGCCCGGGCGCCAGCACGGTTTTACTTGGCACAAGAAGGAGGACTGCCATGTCGGGTGCGACGGTCTGCAAATGGGTGCGCCGGATAGCGGTTGGCGCGGGCGTGATGGTCTCGGGCGCGGGGGCGCTGACGCTGCCCCGCGGCACGCCGGTGCTGCCGCGCGACGCGGTGCTGCACGCGCAGCTGGCTGGCGCGTGCTTCACGAATGCGCGACTGACGGTCGTGGCGGTGATCGGCCAGTCCTTCACACAGGCGCTGCGCGTGAGCACGCTGCGGGCGGCACCGCAGCCGTGGGCCGCACAAGTGACGTTCAGCAACACGGCGGCGGTGTGCCAAGGCGATGTGCTGTTCTTGTCGGTCTGGGTGCGGCGGGGGGCGGGTCCGGCGCAAGCCGGTAAAGCACGCACGGAATTTGTGTTTGAGCAATGCCGTGACCCGTGGACAAAATCGGTCATGTATGACATTGCGGTCGGGCCGCAGTGGCAGCATATCTATCTGCCGTTCGCCGCGGCGGAGGCGTATGCGGCCGGCCAGGCGCAAGTGTGTTTCCGGGCCGGCGCGCACGTGCAAGTGTTCGAGTTGGCGGCGTTCGAACTGCTGAATTGCGGCGCGACGAACATTCATGCGCTGCCGATTATCAAAGCGCGGTACGCAGGCATGGCGCCGGACGCGCCGTGGCGCGCGGCGGCGGCGGCGCGGATCAACACGCTGCGCAAAGCCACGCTGCGCATTGCCGTGGTCGACACCAATGACCAGCCGGTGCGCGGGGCACGGGTGCAGGTGCGCATGCGTCAGCACGCGTTTGGTTTCGGGTCGGCCGTGGCCGCGCGCTATTTCACGGCGGACGCCACAACGCCCGACGCGCAGCGCTATCGCGCCATGGTCAAGAAATTATTCAACAAGGTCGTGCTGGAAAACGACTTGAAATGGCCGAGTTGGTGCGGCGAGTGGAACGGCCCGGCGGGCCGCAGAGATGCGATCGCCGCGGTGGATTGGTTGCGCGCGAACGGCATCGCCGTGCGCGGGCACTGCCTGGTCTGGCCAGCGTGGGACAACACGCCGCAGCTATTGCGGGCGGCGAGCAATGCGCCGGCGCGCGTGCGCCAGATCATCGCCGAGCACATTCGCGATGAAGTCGGCGCGCTGCGCGGGAAGATCGTTGAGTGGGACGTGATTAACGAGCCGTACAACAACCACGACCTCATGGACCTGCTCGGCAACGCGGTGATGGCCGCCTGGTTTAAGGAGGCCCGCGCGGCGGATCCGGCGGCGAAATTATACCTCAATGATTTTTCGATTTTGTCGGCGCGCGGCCTGGACACGGCCCATCAAGACCACTATTTCAACACGATCAAGTCTTTGCTGCAGCAGGGCGCGCCGCTCGACGGGCTCGGCATGCAGAGCCATTTTGGTTGGGACATAACGCCGCCGCAACGCGTGCTGGACGTGCTCGACCGCTTTGCCGTGTTGCACAAAGAAATCCAAGCGACGGAGTTTGATATCAGCATGACCGACGAGCGGCTCCAGGCCCACTATCTGCGCGACTTCATGACGGCCCTGTTCAGCCATCCGGCGGTGGTGGGGATTGTGATGTGGGGCTTCTGGGAAGGCGCGCACTGGCGGCCGGAGGCGGCCCTCTTTCGGCGCGACTGGAGCGTCAAGCCGGCTGGCCAGGCGTGGCAGGACTTGGTGTTCAAGCAATGGTGGACGAATGCGCGCGGCCTGACCGACGCACAGGGCGGCTATGCCGTGCGCGGCTTCAAAGGCGCGTACGACGTGACGGTCAGCAAAGGCGGCATCACCAACACACTGGCGCTGACGCTGACGAACAACCCAGGCGCAGTGCGGCTGCGACTGCACTAAACGCTGCCGCCGGGCGTCGTGACGGCCGTGACCATCATTCGCGCGAACGTCTAGGCCGACGTGCGCGGTGAGCGGGTCGCGGTGGCGGACCAGTGGTTCGCGGACGTGGCCCGCTTCATGATTGACCCAGCGAGCAACAATGCCGTCGTGGGGTTTGCGGAAGACACCGGCATCTGCCCCTGGGGCATGGCAGGCCGCTTATCCGCGCCGGCGTGTGCGCCGTGCGACCGCGGTCAATGCAATACCTAGCGCAAGACATGCGGCTGGCTCCGGCACGATTTCCGTCGTGGCGACGCAGCGGTTGCCCCACGAATCCACCACTTCGACGCGCGCCGTGTACACCCCGGATGCGGCATAGGTGTGGTCGATGACGTAGGTGGCTTGCGGCCCAACAAACGGCGTGGCATCGCCAAAGTCCCAGCGATAACTCATGGCGAAAGAGCCCGTACCGCCGGCCACGAACGTCGCGTAAAACCGGTAGGTGAGACCGCCCCACTCGACTGCAGCAGCGCTGACGTGCGGCGCGTCATTCAGGTAGTTCCAGAAGGTGCTTAGCAGGCCGGCGCGCGGCGTGGTAAAGGCGCTGCTATTGACGCCTTCAAGTCCGACGCTGGTGTAGACTGCGCGGCCGAGATAGGCCACGCCGGGGTTCTCGAGCGTCGGCTGATTGCGATGGCCGATCGCCACAATGCCGAGTGACACACTGTTTGTGCCGGGGAACACCAGCAGCGGGTTGAACGGATAGTATTCGTTGGTCAGGAAGTCGTGCCGGTTCCAAGGATACGCGCTTAGCTCGCCCATCGAAACCAGATTGCTGGCGCCATCGGCATTGGCGCGCAGATCCAGCGCAATGCCCGCGAACGCGGGCGGCGCGCCGGTCAACGCCACGACGTTCGTGTAGGGCAAGCTCCCGCCGGACACGCTGGCCTGCACCTGCCAGCCGCCCAGCACGTAATTGTGGAAGAAGCTGCTGTTGCCGAGGCCGGAGGCGATTTTTTGACCCATGGCGATGAGCTTCCCGCCGCCGTTCGCGTATTCCGTCAGGCGTTCCATGTCGAGCAGCGTGGGCCATGAGAGCGTGCCCGGGTACGCGTTGTCGCCCGTGAAATAGAGCACCGCTTTGTACTGCGCAAGCAGCGCCGGTTCGGGGACTTTTGCGGCCGCGCCATAGTGTGCGTCGATGTCACACACGTCGTAGGTCAGGTGCAATTCGCCCAGCACGTTGGCGTAATATGCGAGATAATTGCGGGTGGTCGAACCGGGTGCCGCACTGCCGTCATTGTCGATCAGCAACACATCCTTGGAACCAATGCCCGGCGTGACGCGTGCCCAGACGGGGATGTGCGCCTGGTGCAGCGCGCCGCTGATGACCACGAATCCCTGCTGGTCGCCGATAGGCAGGCCTTGGGCGTTGAACGCAACGTGAATGACGCCCGTGCCGCCGGGAGTGATCATCACGCTCGGCGGGGTGACGGTGACACCAGTGAAGGAGGTCAGCGCACCGAAGCCGTTGATGGTGGAGAGCGTTCCCAGCGTATACGTTTCAGCCGCGCCGGCCACGCTGGTGAGCGTCACATCAAGCGTGCGTTGCTGGCCTTGCGTGACCAGACCGAAGCCGAGACTGGGCGGGCCGAGGATCACGCCCGGGTCTGCGGCGCGCGCCAAGTCAAGCCGCCCGGCGCCCATATCGAGCGGCTGCGCCGGCGTGCCGTCCTCGTTGTACATGCCAAGATATTTCGAGGACGACATGAGCGCGGACTTGATGTGCGCGTTGGGCCAGCTCGGATGGATTTGCCGCAGCAACGCGGCGGCGCCCGCCACATGCGGCGCCGCCATCGACGTGCCGGACGCCTGGCCAAACCCGAGGTGCCGCAATTCGCCCGTGACGCCGTAGGTGAAGCCCTGCGACAAGGTGTCCACGCCGGGCGCCGCAAGGTCCGGCTTGAGGACGTTGCCGGCGCCCGGCCCGCGGCTGCTGAACGCCGCAATGCGGTCAGCCACGCTGCCATTGAGAAACGCCTTGTTGCTGATCTCGACTTGGGCAATAGCCGGCAGCGAACTGGTCGACCAGCGCACCATGGCCTCGCCGTTGGACTGGCCAATAAAAATGCAGGGCACGGTCACCGACCCGCCGCTCAGCCCGGGCCCCATATTCATAAGGCTGTTGCCCGCATTGTTGAAAATGATCACCGTTTGTGCGCCGGCATTCTGCGCATTCAGGCACTTCAAACCGAACTCGGCGGTGCCGCGCCGGATCAGCGCGTACTTGCCCGCGAACGTGCCCGCCGGAAACGGATTGACGCCCAGCGGATTCGTTGGCGCCACGATTTCCGCCGCGGCATAGGCGCTGGTCATGGACACCGGCAGCGCGCTGCCAAATGACGCCGCCGCGAAAGCCATGTCGGTTAAGGCGCCCGGCACCGGCAACGGCGCCGTGATGTTGAGCCTGCCGGCGTTGAATCCGCCGGCCGTGCTCGCGGCCGCCACGGTGATGTACTCGTCCGCGGCATGATCCAGGGTGCCTTTGTCCGGCCCGCTGTTGCCCGCCGACATGCTGACAAAAATGCCCGCGTTGGCCGCGTTGATCAGCGCCTGGTCCAGTGGACTGCCGACGCCGCCAACGCCGGTCGGGCCGCCGCCCCATGAGTTGTTCACAACATCCGCGCCGTCGCGCACGATGTCTTCCAGCGCGGCAACGCCTTCCGGCAGGTAGAAACTCTGGTCCGCCGTGACGCTGTAGTAGAACACACGGTAACTCATGATCCACGCCGCCGGTGCAATGCCGCTGATATTGGTGGTGTAGCCAAGGTAGGTTGCCGGCACGGCATTGCCGGCGGCGATGCCGGCCGTATGCACGCCGTGACTGGTGCCCAGTACGCCCGGCCACACGTTCGATTCGCCGGTGATCGGCGGATCCCACGGCCGGAAATAGGCGCGCGAGGCGATGATTTTGCCGTTGTTGTTGTTTGTGTCACCCAAGCCGCCCGCCGGATAGCCCGCTGGATAACTGTAGCCCGCGCCGCTGAACATCGGCGCAAGGTGATGCACGCCGCCGTCCATCGAGGCAACTTTGATGCTCCGGCCCGCGTTCGTGCTGCCGCCAATCGCCGCGCTCAACCACAGGCTCGAAACGTTGATGAGCGGCGCGCTCGCGTAGAGCGTCGGCTGATATGCGCGGTCGCGATACACCGCCTTCACGCCCGGCATGCGCTGCAACACGCGCAGGGCCGACTCGATATTCGCCACGCCCACATCCAGCGCCATGCCATTGAACGTGAGGTAATACGTGTGCTCGATCTGCGCGCCGTATTCATTGATGTAGCGTGCCACGCTTGCGGAGGGCAGCGCGCCGGGCAGCGCTTGCGCGAAGGTTTGCTGCTCTGTCTTGATCTGCGCAATCTGCGCCTGCGCTTGCGGGGTATTGAGGTCAAGCGCGCCGGCGGGCGTGTGGCCGAACGCCTTCACGTCGGCGCTCTGCGCCAGCGGTGGCGTGCTGAATTCGACGATTACGCGCGGCGAGGCATGCGGCGTCTCGATAGCGCACACACTCAGTGCGGCAGCGGCAAGTGACAGACAGCGCAGGTTCATAGTGGCTCCATGGTGGCCGTCATTGAAGATCACGGAGAAACCAAACAGCAAGACCCTTGGTCAGTGTGCGCAAACGTCAGCGTCCTGCTGTCGAAGCGCATTGTTTCATCGTGATCGTGCGGTGCTACATCCTGTGTTCTGTCTACAACTATATCAAACGGATGTCACTAGGTCAAGCGGCGGCGTGACCCAGTTCCGTTGACGATAGCCTCCCCACCGACCTTGTGTCGGTGGAAGGAAAGATTGGGAAAAAGGCCGGCGTGCTCTCATTCAATCTTATTCACCCACGACGCAAGGTCGTGGGGGTCTGGAAGAAGAGACGGGGACGACCGGTGCAGTCAAGGCCTGAACGTGCCTACGCCAGCTTTTTCAACAGCCACGCCATGTTGCGGCCGAGCGTGCGCATCGTCTCGATGCCTTCGTCGTCTTTTTCCACTTCGCCGATTTCACGGCCGATGCCGATGTTCCAGTAGCTCGATCCGACAATGATCATCTCGGCAATGGTGAAGAAATGATTGAGCGAGTCGAAGGCGTGAATCGCGCCGCCGCGCCGCACCGCTACAACCGCCGCGCCGGCTTTGCGCCGCAGCAGCATGCCGTTGGCGCGCGTGACATAGCCGGCCCGATCCATCAATGCCTTGCTGTCCGGCGTGATGTCGGCGAAATGCGTGGGCGAGCCGAGCAGGATGCCGTCGGCCGCAACCATTTTTTCGATGCAACTGTTCAGCAGGTCGTCATCGAAAATGCAGCGCTTGTTCCTGTTCTTGATGCACGCGCCGCAGGCGGTGCAGCCGCGCAGGCGCGCGCCGCTGAGTGAGACCAATTCGGTGCTGATGCCCTTGTGCTCGAGTTCGGTCAGGACGGTGCGCAGCAACAAGGCGGTGTTGCCATCTTTGCGCGGACTGCCGTTGAATGCAACAACATGCATGGGAGTTTTAAGTTTTAGGTTTTAAGTTTTAGGTTACAGCAAGGTGACGACCGGGGTTGTGCCGTCCATGGTGATGGTGCGCACGCCGCGGCAATCAGACGCGACCGGTTGCAGCACGATCCAATATTCGAACGTCAGGGTGCCGCTTGCGGGCAGCCAGCGGTAGGTGCGTTGGCCTTGAAACGTGCCCCGGTCGACGGCGTTGCGCACGCTGGTGGGGAATGGCGTGTTGGCGAATTCCATGCCGCGCACGAGCTCTTTGCCGGCCCACGGCAGTTGCGTGCGGCAAAAATTTTCCTCCCAATTGCCGAGCCAAGGATAATCGGCGCGGCGCCAGACGTAGGCCAGCAGCAGGCCGCGCCGCGGATGCATGGCACTGAACCAGGCGTACTCCTGGCGCGGGTTCATCAACTGAGTGGTGAAATCCGACGACACGCGCTGCTGTTTGGCGATCGTGCGCAAGTCGACCATGCCTTTGACGCCGGAAGCGTTCGGCCAGGCGAACGCGGTGTCTTTTTTGAGGCGCGGCACGCGGCCAAACTCGCCCGGAAACGTGTGCCCTTTCGTGGCCGGCATGTCAAACAGCGTGACGCCTTTCTCGAGAAACGGGGCGCCGAACGACACGTGCTGGCACATCGTAAACGGCCGGTCATGCCGCGCCAGATTCGCCAGCGTCTCCTTGACATGCAGCACGGCGCTGCCGCGGCGCGTGCTGATCGTGCGCGCCAGACACACTTGCGCGACGGGCAGCACCGTCAGCGTGGTGAACCCGGCCGCCTGCGGCCCGACGTGGTGCGAGAGCAAGTGCCAGCGCGCGACCGGCGCCTCGTAATGGCAATCGAGGCCGGCGCGCTGTTCCTCATCCGACGGCTCGCCGAAGCCGGCCAGGCAGAGATTGTGACCGGCAATGCAGGCCAGCAGGCGTGAGTTGCCAAACTGCGCGGCATTTCTCTTGGTGTACTGCCACGGCTCGATCTGGCGCCAGCGCGGCGCCCACAGCGGATTGAGGCCGGGCACCTCTTTGTGCTGCAGGGTGCAGATATGCCCGCCGCCGGCCATCATGCCGAGCGTGATACAACCATTGTCGAGCGTCCAGACGCTGCGACGTTGCTGGTGCACAGTGCGAAATTTCATTGTTGTTCCTTGCGGTGACGGGTGACATGGGCGACGGCGTCGCAAAATCCCTGGGCCATGCGCGCATAGGTCCATGATTGAATGGTGGCGCGGGCGTTGGCCGACAGGCGCGTGCGCAACGCGCCATCCGCCAGCACGCGCTGCACGGCGGCGGCCAGCGCGGCCGGGTCGCGCTCCGGCACGACCAGGCCGTTGTGTTCATCTTCGAGCAAGCCGCCGCGCGCGGCGCCCACGGCGTCGGAGGCAATCACCACGCAGCCTTGATTCATGGCTTCATTGACAATCAAGCCCCACGGCTCTTTGAACACGCGCGTCGTGACCGACGGCACAATCAGCGCATCGGCCAGTGCATAGTATTTGTAGAGCTCGGCATTGGGCACATAGTCGAGAAAATGCACACACGACAAATCATGTCGTTTGCTATCGTCAGACAGTGTCGTTTGCAGCGGCCCGCGGCCGATGATCAGCAAGGCGAGCGGTGGGCCCTCGCGCAGTTGGCGCAGGGCCGCGAGCAAGACCTCAATCCCCTTTTCTTGGTCGAGCCGGCCGACGAACAGCAGCACGCGCTCGTGCGCCAAGCCAAGCGTGTGCCGCAACGCGCTCAGTGTTTCCGCCGCGACAGGTGTGTTGTACACGTCATTGTCGGCGGTGTTCCACGCAATGAAAATCTTTTCCGGCGCGACCCCAAGCGCAATCAGGTACTCGCGCACATGCGTGCCATAGGCGACCAGCGCGTCGGCATGGCGATAAATGTGCCGCACGAGCGGGAAGGTCAGGCGATGAAAGAGTGTGCGCGGGTGGTGCCAGAAGCCGGTCCAGATGATGATGGGGCGGCGGCGCAGGCGCGCGATGCAGTAGGTGAGCGGGACAATGAAACGGCCACTGATGCCCTGAATATAGACATCCCACGGCTCGCGCCAAAGAATGCGGGCGAGGCGCACGACGACGCGCCAGCGCGGCTGTGTGCCGACGCCGAGCGGTACGACCGGCACGTCGGCGCCGCCGCCGCGCGGATTGAGCGTTTCCCAATTTTTCTCGGAGGCGTCGGAGAAAAAAAGAAAGCGCGCGCCAATGCGCTCGGCCAGCAGGCGAAAGAGCTTGACCCGGTAGAACGGGCAGAAGTTGGTGACGACGGCGCAGCGCAGCGGCTTCATGTGGGCATTATACCAAAAAAATTCTTACGCCGCGAATTCTTTCGCGGCGCAAGAATTTATAAACGAGCCGGTGCGGCTCGTCGTGCAGCCATCCCTTCATCCAGCCATCCATTCTGCCAATCTTCCATCACGCCAACCTGCAATATGGTATACTAGTATATCTTAACCTTAATGGACGCTATGAATCAGATTATTGAGTATGTGCGAATCGCGGCGCTGGAATTTCTGGCAACCCTGATGGCGATGGCGCCCTACCTGCTGTTCGGCTTTGTCGCCGCCGGCATCATTTCCGTGCTGGTCGCGCCGGAGCAGGTGCGCCGGCATTTGGGCGGCCATGGGCTGTGGCCAGTGATCAAGGCGGCCCTGTTCGGCGTGCCGTTGCCGCTCTGCTCGTGCAGTGTCATTCCGGTGATGGTGTCCTTATTGAAGCACGGCGCCAGTCGCGGCGCGGCGACGGCGTTCTTGCTCTCGACGCCGCAGACCGGGGTGGACAGCATTGTCGTGACGTACGGCATGCTCGGCCCCGTCTTTGCGATTGTGCGCCCGCTGGCGGCTTTCATTGCCGGCGTGCTGGGCGGCAGTGCGGTGGCGCTGGTCGAAGGCCAAGACGGGGCGGGCACGGACACTGCCTGCACCGATGAGTGTTGCACCCAGACCAACGGCAATCGCTTTGTGCGCGCGCTGCGCTTTGCCTTCGTGACGTTGCCGCGTGATTTGGCTTGGCCGCTGATTGTCGGCTTGACGATTGCGGGCGTGATTGCCGCGTTGACGCCGGACGATTACTTTGCCGGCGCGCTGGGCACGGGTATTGTGCCGATGCTGGTGATGCTGGCGGTCGGCATTCCGTTGTATGTTTGCTCGACGGCGTCGGTGCCAATCGCAGTGGCATTGATGGCCAAAGGGCTTTCGCCGGGCGCGGCCCTGGTGTTTTTGATTGCCGGGGCGGGCACGAACGCGGCCGGCGTTGCGGCCGTGTGGAAGATCATGGGGGTGCGCACGACCGTCATCTATCTGGTCAGCGTGGCGTTGACAGCCTTGACCGCCGGTGGCGCAACGGATGCGTTGATCGGCGTGTTTCACGCCCACGGCATGACCGGGGTCAATTGTGGTTGGGAGACGCCGGTGTGGATTGAAGTGAGCGCGACGGTCTTGCTGTGCGCCGTGCTGGGCTGGGCGCTGCTGCGACCGTGGTGGCAGCGCCGGCACGCGCCGCACGCCTGCACGGATTGCGCCCATTGAGGCGGTGCGGTGGCCGCGACAAGCGCAGGGTTCGGGATTCAGGGTTCAGGGGGAAGACGCAGCGGAATATTGAATATCCAATCCCGCCTTTGACGGGACTCCGAGCAGCAAGGAATGTCCAATGATTCTTTCGCGGCGAACAAATTAATATTCATCATTTCTTCTGCCAGACCCCCACGACCTTGCGTCGTGGGTGAATGAGATTGAATAAAACAGGCGCACCGGCGTCCTTTTCTCAATCTCTGCTTCCACCGATCCCGCCGTCGGCGGGATCGGTGGGGAGCAACACCACAAACAAACCGCCGGATCTGGGAAGAAGACCGGCGCGGCACCATAATTTATTTCGTTGAGAAAGAAATTACCGTATTTGGTATACTTTACACCTTGAAACGGACTATCCTATAGGCTGCATGAGCGTTTACGCGTGGACATATAATCTGCTGGGCAATCCGCTGGGGCTGGCAACCCTGCCGGCCTGGCTGCCCTACCTGCTCTGCCGGCCGAAGTATCGCCGCAGTTTGGCGCGCCGGGCAGGCTGGCTGCCGGCGCAAGACCAGGCGCGCCTGCGGCCCGGGCAGAGCATCTGGATCCACGCCGTCTCGGTCGGCGAGTTTAATCTGGCCGCCACCTTGATCGCGCAGTTGCGCCCGCGCTGCCCGGGTCTGCAGTTCGTCGTCAGCGTGACCACGCTGACGGGCTATGAACTGGCGAAGACGCGGTTGACCGCCGAAGATGTGCTGATCTTTTTCCCGCTTGAGTTTTGGCCGGTGATGGCGCGCATGGTGGCGCGCGTACGGCCGCGCGCGGCAGTGATTGTCGAGACAGAGATCTGGCCCAACTTCCTGTATGCCCTGGCGCGGCGCGGGATTCCTTGCGTGCTGGCCAATGGGCGCATATCCCAAAAATCGTTTGAGCGCTATCGCCTGGCGCGGCCGTTCATGCGCGATGTGCTGGGCTGTTTTACGCAGTGCAACATGCAGACTGAGCACGACGCGGAACGGCTGCGGGCGTTGGGCGCGCCGCCCGCGCGGGTGCAAGTGGCCGGCAACATCAAATTTGACGCAGCCCGGCTGGTCGCCACGCCGGCGCCGGACGCAAGCCTGCGTACCGAGCTCGGCGTGCCCGCAGATGTGCCCGTCTTCCTCGCCGCAGCATTGGACAAGACCGGCGCAGAAGACGCCCTGATGATTGATGTGCTCGAACAGCTGCGGCGCCACACCCCGCGCGCGGCCCTGATCATGGTGCCGCGCCATCCCGAGCGCGGGCCGGAGCTTGCCCGGCTGGTCGAGCAACGCGGCTACCTGCCGCGCCGGCGCAGTCAGGGCGCGCCGTTTGCCGAGCCGCTGCGCGAAATTTTTATTGTGGATACGATTGGCGAGCTGAAACGCTTTTATACGATTGCCCACGCCGTCTTTGTCGGCAAAAGTTTGTGTGCGCCGGGCGGCGGGCAAAACATGATCGAGCCGATTGCGCTGGGCGTGCCGACGGTGTATGGCCCGTACACGGCGAATTTCCGCGGCGTGGCGGATGTCTTGCTGGAACATGGCGGCGCGCGTCTGGTGCGCTCGGCCGACGAACTGGCCGCGACGATCCATGAGTTGTGGCGCGAACCGGCCGCGGCGTGCGCCATGGTGCAGCGCGGGCAAGCGTTCATCCGCAGCCAGCTCGGCGCCACGCAGCGCAATGTTGAAAGTATTCTGGCGGCGCTGAATTTAAAAACGCGGAAGTCTGAACGATGAACGCACAAGTAAAAAACGCGGAATCTGCGCTGACTTCAGCGTTCAGCGTTCCGACTTCATCCTTTCCTGAACCCTGACACCTAACAATGAAGACTATGAAAACAATCCTTGTGCTCCTAGCAGCCGGCGTGATGAACCTGGGTCTGTGCTTTGACTACACTGCCCTGACAAATGTGGCGGCGGGCGTGACGCGCGCGGTGTATCCTGACGCGGATTCCGTGGTCGTGGACGACCTGACCCGCATGGACTACGAGACCAACGGCGCCGCGCGCACGTGGGGCGAGACCTGCGTCAAGATTTTGACCGAGAAAGGCAAGCGTGAGAACCGCACGGTGTCCTTGAGTTATAATGTTGTGTATGGCTCGGCGCTGGTCGAGCGCGTCGAGGTCATTAAACCGAATGGCGCGATCGTGCGCGTGGATGTTGCCGGCCAGAGTCGTGAAATGGTGGATGATGCGCAAATGGGCATGAACATTTATGATCCCAACAACAAATCACTGCAGGTCGGCATTCCCGAACTGGAGATCGGGGACGTGCTGGTCTATGCCATTCAGCGCGTGGATCACAAGCCGCGCATGCCGGGCACGTGGAGCGATTATTCGATCTTTGAGTATAACGCGCCGATCGTGCATGCGCGCCAGGAAGTGACCGGGCCGGCCGCATTGCCGCTGCAGCATACGTTGTTGAAAGCGCCGGTGTCCAACACGGTGCAGTTTACGCAGACGACCAGCGGCCCGACGAACTGCTATGTTTGGGACGCGCGCAATGTGCCGCAGATGTTTCCGGAGCCAAGCATGCCGGCCATGCACACGGTGGTGCAGCGCGCGTTGCTGAGCACGATTCCGGACTGGCAGACGGTCTCGCGCTGGTATGACGAATTGTGCGAGCCGCGCCTGCAGGCAACGACACCCGAGATGACTAACTTTGTGGCGGCATTGACTGCCGGGCTGGCGACGCCGCGCGCGCGCCTGGAAGCGATCTTTCACTATGTCTCCCAGAAAGTCCGCTACATGGGCATCACCACCGAAACCACCGCGCCAGGCTATGAACCGCACGATGTTTCGATCACGTTCAACAACAAGTACGGCGTCTGTCGCGACAAAGCGGCGTTGCTGGCGGCGTTGCTGCGCATTGCCGGCTTCAAGGCCTACCCGGTCTTGATCTACGCCGGGCCGAAAAAGGACGAGGAAGTGCCGCAGCCCTATTTCAATCACGCCATCACCTGCGTCGAAGAGGCGGACGGCAGCTACACCTTGATGGATGCGACCGATGAGAACACGCGCGAATTGCTGCCGAGCTATTTGTGCAATTGCAGCTATTTGGTGGCCAAGCCGGCCGGCGACGGCCTGCGCGTGTCGCCGATTATACCGGCCACGGAAAACATGCTGGAGATCAACACCCACGCACAGTTGAATCGCGACGGCGATCTGCGCGCGGAAGCGACCTTGCAGTTCAACGGCATCAATGACAATGCCTATCGCGGCTTTTTTTCGCGCCTGAAAGAGGATGAACGCCGGCGCGTGTTTGAAGGCATCGTCAAGCGCATTGCACCGGGGGCCACCTTGGATCAATTGACGGTGGCGCCGGCGAACATGCTGGACACGACCACGAATCTGCACGTGCGCCTGGTCTATTCGGCCAAAGGTGTGCTGGTCGCGGGCGCGCGTGCGGCGCTGCTGCCGCCGCTGTGGGTCGGCTCGGCATTTGGTGTGGTCAACATGGTGATCGGGCAGACCGGGCTGGAGACACGCAAGTATCCGCTGGTCACCAAATTTGCGTGCGGGGTGCGTGAGCAGTTTACCCTGCAAGTGGGCGACGCGGTGGGCGCGCCCTTGACGCTGCCGCACTATGACACGTTGGACGGCTCGAATCTGCTGTGGCAGATCGGCATGCAGATGAGCAATGGCGTCTTGCGCGGGATGAGCGACTTCCAGGTGCGCAACGTCGAGTTCACGCCGCCGGCGTATGCCGCCTTGAAAACGGCCCTGAAGACGATCGAATTCGACCGGCGCAAGCGCGCCATCTTTGCGCCGGCCGCGCGCGACCGCGATGCGGATGTGGATCTGCTCGAGCACACGGCGGTCTACGATCTGCGCGCGCTGACGCAGATGGTCGTGACCACCAGCATCCGCAAAAAAATCCTGACCTACAACGGCAAGAAAAGCAATGCCGAATTGACCATGGGTTACAATCCCGTCTGGGATGCCGTCACCCTCGAACAGGCCGTGACGATTACGACCGGCGGCGTCGAGAAAGCAATCGGACCCAAAGAGCAGAACATCATGGATGCCAGTTGGGTGGCCAGCGCGCCGCGCTATCCGGCCAGCAAGACGCTGGTGGCGAACCTGCCGGCGGTTGACATCGGCAGCACCATCGCCTATCGCACACGGCGGGTGTTGACCGGGCGGCCGTTCTGGTCGTTCAGCGAGGCTTTTCGCGGCTTCGAACCGATCGCAAGCCAAACCGTCCGCCTGATCGTCCCACGCGAGATGGCACTGCAGATCACGAACACCAGCGCCGGCGCGCCGGTGTGCCAGGTCAGTGACCAAGGCGAGACACTGACGTACACGTGGCAGGCAACCCAGCAAGCGGCCTTGAAAGAGGAAGATAATCTGCCGCCTTGGTGGAGTTTCATCGAGGGCATCATGGTCTCGGGCGGGCGCTGGCAGGAATATGCGAATGTGGTTCAGGCGGCGCTGGTATTTGCGACCGAACAGCAAGACCAGGCGTGTGCGCGCGCGCAAGCGCTGTGCGGCACCACCAACGCGCCGGCCGCGCGCGTGACCATCATTCGGGATTGGATCGAGAAGAATATCCGGCTGGCCGGGCCGTCGCTGGTCGAACTGCCCTTGGCCTGCGTTACCCCGGCGGATCGCACGCTGCGCGACGGCTACGGCAACAACAGCGACCGCGCCGTGCTGTATTGCACGATGCTGAAGGCCGTGGGCGTGACCCCTGAATTTGTGCTGGCCTCATGGGAGCCAATCCTGAAAGGCGTCCAGAATCCCACCTTGCTTTGTCCGCAGCGTAGCACCTTCAACGATGTGCTGGTGCGCGTGACGCTGGGCAAAGAAACAATCTATTTAAACGACACGGACCAATACGACATTCTCGGCGCGACCGCGCATGATGGACGCTATGGCCTGACGTTGCCGGGCGGTGCGTTAGTAGAGATCGCGGCCCTGCCGGCCGCGCGCGACAAGGACGAACTGCGCTACACGCTGCGGCTGGATGCGCAGGGCGATGCGACGATTACGCGCGCGCAGCGCTTTCGCGGCACGGCCTACGGGCGCTTCCATCAGCGCTTTGCGGAATTGCCGCCCGAGCAACGCCGCCGGCTGTACCTCGAAATGGCGGCCGCCATTTCACAAGCCGCGCGCGCGATCAAACCGTTGGTGACAGAGTATGCGACCTACCCCGGCATCGAAACGTTCACGGTGCAGGCGGCGCGCTACGCCGTGCGCGATGGCGCGTTTATCTATGCCACGCTGCCGGATGGCGGCGCCGGCGTGCCGGGCGTGCGCAGCGACACGCGCGAGAACCCGCTCTATTGGGGCAGCCCGTTGCGGCAGACAACGCGCTACACCGTAATCCTGCCGCCGGCATTCTGCGAGGTGCAACTGGCGCCACGCTCGTTGACGTGGTCGGCACCGATGGGTGGGAAAATCGTGTTCCGCACGGTGCAGCACTCAAATATCGTCGAGGTCGTCCGCACGATTGATCTCAAGCCGGCGATCATTGCTGCGTTCAGCTATCCGGAATTGCTGGAAGTCAACCGCACGTTGGCTCATCCGGCAATGCGCACAATTCTGGCAACCGAAGCGAAATAGGGGTCAGGGGTCAGGGGTCAGGAGAGAGATGAACTATCAACCCTGAACCCTGATGAATATCCAATATCGAACACTCAATATCCAAGTGCGAAGTATCTGCGCAGAACTCTGCTTGGAGTCCCACCATCGGCGGGATCATCATTGGATATTCCTTGCTGCTCGGAGTCCCGTCAAAGGCGGGATTGAATATTCGATATTCCGCTGCTCTGAACCCTGAACCCTGAACCCTGAACCCTGAACCCTGAACCCCGAACCCTGAACCCCGAACCCTGACCTCCGTTCTGCAGCATCCGTTTGCCGCCTGCACGCGGGAAATGCTATACTGTGGGCCGAAGCGCGTGGCAGCATGCCGCCACGCGCATGGCTGCCTTTCACTTTTGCGGGAGTATGGTTATGCGCACGCTGCTGCTCTGCGGGTTGGTCGTGACGCTGGCGTCGCGCGCCTTCGCGGTCACGTCACAAGCCACGGCCTTTGCGGTGCCGGTCACCAATGCGGTCGTCGTCGTCATTTCGACCTATGGCGAACTCACCGAGTTGGCCGGCTGCAGCGGCGTGGTCACGTATGATCCGCGCGGCCGGATCACGCAAGTCGGCGCGCTGCCGATCGCGTATGATGTGCGGGCGCGGGTCAGCACGATCGGCGCATACACGATCACGTACGATCCGAAAAGCCGCGTCAGCAAGCTGGGCGCCTACGCGGTCAAATACGATTCGCGCAGCCGCGTGAAATCAATCGGGCCGGCCATTATCAGCTACGATCCGAAGAGCCGCATCAGCGATGTGGCTGGCGGCGCGCACGTTGGTATCGTCATCAAATATAGCCTCTAACACCCGCAGCATATGACCGGTCTTGAACGCATTCGTGGTATTTTGCGGCGCGAGCCGGTGGATCGCATCGGCACGTTCGAGCATTTTTGGGAAGATACCCTGCGCAAGTGGCGCGCGGAGAAGCAGCTCAGCCCGCGCGCCGTGCCGGAAAATCATTTTGGGCTCGATTTGCGCACGGCGTGGGCGTTCAATTACATTGCGGATCTCGATTTCAAAGAGGAGATTCTTGAGGAGACCGAGGAAACGAAACTGGTGCGCAATGGCAATGGCGCGGTCTTGCGCTGGCACAAGCAGCATGCCAGCACGCCCGAACACGTGGACTTTCTGGTCAAAGATCGCGCCGGCTGGGAAGCGCACACCAAGCCGCGTCTGCTCGATCAAAGCAGCTATCGCCGGCGCATTGATTTCGAGATGTACCGCCGCACGCGCGCGGCCTGCAAGCGCCGCAAACAGTTCTTCTGCTGGTCCGGCCTCAATGTCTTCGAATGCATGCATCCCGTCGCCGGGCATGAGTACTTGCTGATCGGCATGGCGCTCGATCCGGACTGGGTCAAAGACATGTGCGCGGTCTACAGCACGCTGCTGATCAATCTCCAGGAAATTTTGTTTGCGCAAGAAGGCAAACCGGACGGCATCTGGTATTACGAGGACATGGGCTTCAAAGAGCGGCCGTTCTTTTCGCCGGCGATGTATAGCGAGATCATCCAGCCCGCGCATCGCCGCACGTTTGGCTGCGCCCACGCGTTGGGCCTGCCGGTGATCGTGCATTCGTGCGGCTATGTCGCGCCGCTGATTCCGGGCATGATCGAGGCCGGCATGGATTGCCTGCAAGCCATGGAAGTCAAAGCCGGCATGGACCCGTGCGCACTGAAGCACGACTACGGCGATCGGATCGCCTTCATGGGCGGCTTTGATGTGCGCCATCTGATCAGCAACGATCGCGCGCGCATTGCGGCCGCGTTGCAGCGCCTGCTGCCGGTCATGATGCGCACCAGCGGCTACATCTTGCACAGCGATCACAGCATTCCTGACCAGGTCGAGTATGAAACCTACCGGTACTTCCTCGAACGCGGGCTTGAGATGGGAAGGTACTAAAATGATGAATGATGAGTGATGAGTGATGAACTGAAACATTATGAATGCTGCGTGCTGAACATTCATCATTCATCACTCATCACTCATCACTAAATCCCGAACCGCCCTGCCATGCCCAAAGCCCTCTCCAAAGACCACGCTGCGCCGCGCGCGTCCGATGACGTCGTGTTTGAGATTCGGCATGCCTGACTTTCTGCTCTATGTCGCGGTCGGCTTCGCGGCGCAAATGATTGACGGCACATTGGGCATGGCCTATGGCATCAGCGCCACAACTTTCTTATTGTCCATCGGTCTTTCGCCGTTGGTGGCCAGCGCGACGGTGCACGCCGCGGAATGTTTCACGACCGGCTTCTCGGCCCTCGCACACCATTATTTTAACAATATTGATCGGGCCTTGTTTCGGCGCTTGTTGATTCCGGGCGTGATCGGCGCGGCAACCGGCGCGTATCTCTTGTCGAATCTGCCGGGCGATGAGCTGAAGCCGTACATTGCGATCTACCTGTTGATCATGGGCGGCGTGATCATTCTGCGCGTGGCAAAGTCGGTGCCGCCGCTGTCAACTGCCAAGCATGTCATCCCGCTCGGCTTTGTGGGCGCGCTGGTTGATGCCATTGGCGGCGGCGGCTGGGGCCCGGTGGTCGCGTCGACGCTGATCGCACAGGGCAATCATGTGCGCACGGTGGTTGGATCGGTCAATGCCGCGGAGTTTTTTGTGACTTTGACCGCCTCGCTCACGTTTCTGTTCACGATCGGGTTTAGTCACTGGCAGATCATTGCCGGCCTGGCACTGGGCGGCGCGCTGGCCGCGCCCTTGGCCGCCTACACCTGCAAGAAAGCGCCGATCAAGCCGCTGATGGTGTTCGTCGGCCTGTTGATCATCGGCCTGAGCCTGCGCACGCTGATGCTGGCGTGGTGCCGCTGAGGCGGGCGTGAATGCGCCCGCATGCACATGCCCAACACGCAAAGCAGACATTTTGCCACGAAGGCACGAAGACACGAAGAAGCGCAGCACTGCACCTTACTAATGAATGCGTTTTCTACTTTGCAGCGTCCTTGTAGCCGCCCGCGGTGAGGGCGGCTTCTGCAGCCGCGGTCATCCGCGCCGTTGGCGGGATCCACGCCGATGGCGGGACTAGCCAAGCCAGCTCCAAGCAGGCGCCCGCGGCCACAATTGGCATGATACCTAAGTAAGCGCATTCATTAGTATAACGGAATAAACATTTTGTGTTTTTTGCCTTCGTTGTTCATTTGTTATCAAACAAAAGCTATACATGATCATGGTGATTTCATGTTTTATCCAGATCCGGCGGTGCGTATAATTTGTTGCCTCAAATGCCCAAGAGGCATTGACTTTCGCGCGGGGCGGGTGGGTGCAGCGATGCCCGAAGGGGGCAAGGCATACCAGCCCAAGGCAACGCCCTGGGTAGCGACACAGCCGCTGCATTCCCGCCCTGTCGGGGGCGGGGGTAATCAAGGTGGCGTGGCATCGCAACGCCCATCCTCCCTGCGCCCCGACAGGGTGCACCGGTTATCCCGTTCATTTCCCAGGGCGATGCCCTGGGCTGGTATACTCCGCGCCGTTGACAAACGTGTCTGTTTGTGCTATAGTGGTTGTTAATGTTGGTAAATCACCGTTGATTGTTGAAGTGGCGCAGGGTGCGCGGCGACGGCAGATGGGGTGGCTTGCCAATACAACCAACCGCCAGTTCTTTAACATCTGTAGGAGAGGAGCTCGTATGAAGACCATGCTGAAAGTTGTTGCGCTTGTCTGTTTGCTCGTCCCGTTCGCGTATGGCGCGCCGACGTGGACCACCATTCCGTCGGTCGCCACAAACTGCCCGAATCCGGCAACGTGGACCGACTATACGGATTTCGTGCCAGATTTTGACGCGATTCCGGACGGCTATCTGTACTTGAAGCTGTACTACAGCACAAACGCGCCGTGGGATTACAACCCGACTGCTTTCCCGGTCCAGCAAACCGGTTACACTTACCTCTTCCGCGTCCTGCCGAATTTGCCGGTCGACAGCTACTACTCGCAGTGGCAGCAAGTATTGCGCTATACCGCCAGCGATCAGGCTGCTGAAAAAGTTGCCTTGTGCAAACGCAACGGCGTGTTCGTCGGTCCGAATTTCAATGAGATGCAGGACGTGGGCGGCGGCTACGATTGGTCATGGTTCTCGTATTATTCGACCAACGCGGCCGGCGTGCCGACCATTCCGGGCGTGACGGTCAATGGCAAGGCCAATGCCTGGCGTCCGGGCAACCTGTGGCCGTATGCAAATTCTCATCTAGGTGGTTTTGCCATCTTCAATTCAAATTCCAGCTACATTGCGGTGTCAACGTCGGGTAACCAGAGTGGCAGCTCGATCGCTAACATTGAAGCGCGCTCGACACTGATCGGCGGTTGGAGTCCCACCATCAACACCTTTGCACGCAAGGCGACCGACGGCCAGTACAAGGCGTGGTCACGTGGCATGACGTACAAAGGCAACACCTACATTTGGAAAGGCCCGACGAGCTCGACGACCGCCGACGGTATTTGGGTTGTTACCAATGTGGTTGGCAACAGCGATTTGATCTCATTGTCGAATTGCGTGGAGAACGCGCGGAATTTGGTGCCGGTCACGACGATGGAGACAGGCGCCGATACATGGAATGATTCGAGCGCGTGCGGCATCGTGGCCTTTGGGCCGACCGAGAATGTGCTGGGCAAAGACCTGGTCGTGGTCAGCGCGAACGTCGGTGGCGGCAATGGCAGGATTCTGGCATTTGACTTGGCCAATCCGACGAGCGGGCCGGTCACGCTGTTTGGCGTCAGCAATATCGTGCCGAGTGGTGCGACGTCAACCAAGCTGCAACTCGGCAAGGCTGGGCGCTATCTGTTTGTGATCAGTGGCGACACGGCGGCGACCCGCGTCATGTATCGCTTGGACATGGGTGTTCCGGAGCCGGCGACGGCACTGCTGGGCGTGGCGGGCCTGCTGCTCGCGTTGCGCCGGCGCTGATTCAAGGCATCGTCGTTTTGATAGCATCACACGCGGGCGGCAGCAATGCCGCCTGCGTTTTTTGCTGCGCAAGGCAAAGGCGAAAGGCAGACATTGGGCCACGAAGGCACGAAGACACGAAGAAAACGCAGCACTGCATCCTAATTTATTTTGCTGCAGAAGTAATTTTGGAGTACAAGCTTCAGCTTGTGTAGTTGAGTAACTTCGTTCGTCACGAGCGAATTTTGAGTTCAGCATCGTGGTGTTTCGTGATGCTTTGCGCCGCGCGAGAATGTAGCACATAGGCTGCAGCGTGAACGCCAACTGCAGGGGGCTTGCAGCATTTGAGCCGCACACATCACAAAACCGATCTCCTTGCTCAGCACCCGTGTGCGTTCAAGTCCCCCACCTTGCCTCGGAGCAATACTATACTCATATAAAATTCCTTATTAACACCGATTGTATTTTCAACTATAACGGCATAAACACTTTGTGTTTTTTTGCCTCGCGAGTGATGGGATTATTCGCCTTCGTTTTTCATTTTTTATTAAACAAGAGCTATACATGACCGTGATGATTTTGTAATTGCCCATTGACAAACGCGGGGGTTTTTGATATATTACATGTGAACGCTTGGTAAACTACCGCTGAGTGGCGCAGTGTCTGCGGCGACTACAGCTCGGGGTGGCTTGCCAATCCAACCAACCACCAGTTCTTTAACATCTGTAGGAGAGGAGCTCGTATGAAGACCATGCTTAGAGTTGCTGCGCTTGTCTGTCTGCTCGTCCCGTTCGCGTATGGTGCGCCGACGTGGACCACCATTCCATCAGTCGCCACGAACTGCCCGAATCCGGCGCTGTGGGCTGATAATACGGATTTCGTGCCAGATTTTGACGCGACGCCGGACGGCTACTTGTATCTGAAGTTGTGGTACGCCGCCGGCGGCACGGCGTGGGATTTTTTCCAAGCGGATACTGGGGCTGGGGGCTACACCTACGTCTTCCGCGTCCTGCCGAATTTGCCGGTCGACAGCTACTACTCGCAGTGGCAGCAAATATTGCGCTATACCGCCAACAATGAGGGCTCCGTTTCCTTGTGCAAGCGCAACGGCGCGTTCATCGGTCCGAACTTCGCTGCGATGCAGGACGTAGGTGGCGGTTGGGACTGGTCGTGGTTCTCGTATTATTCGACCAATGCAATGGGCGTGCCGACCATTCCGGGCACGCAAGTCAATGGCGTGGCCAATGCATGGCGGCCGGGTAACCGGCATCCGTATGCCGTTTCGTATCCTGGCGGTTTTGCACAATTCAGTTATTTGACCAACTACATTGCGGTGTCAACGTCGGGTAGCCAGAGTGGCGACTCGATTGCGAACATTGAAGCGCGCCGTGTCGGCGGCACGGCACCCAGCGGCTGGAACACAGCCAATACGCTTGCGCGCAAGGCGACCGACGGCCAGTACAAGGCGTGGTCACGCAGCATGACGTACAAAGGCAACACCTACATCTGGAAAGGCCCGACCAGCTCGACGACCGCCGACGGTATTTGGGTTGTCACCAATGTGGTTGGCAACAGCGATCTGGTGTCGTTGGCGCAGTGCGTGAGCAACGCCTACAATGTGGTGCCGGTTACCACCATGGGCGCGGGCGCCGATGCATGGGATACTTCAGCCGCGTGTGGCATTGTGGCCTTTGGGCCGACCGAGAACGTGCTGGGCAAAGACTTGGTCGTGGTCAGCGCGAACGTCGGCGGCGGCAACGGCTCCATTCTGGCATTTGACTTGGCCAATCCGACGAGCGGGCCGGTCACGCTGTTTGGCGTCAGCAATATCGTGCCGAGCGGCGCGGATTCAGGCAGGCTGCAGCTTGGCAAGGCCGGGCGCTATCTGTTTGTGATCAGTGGCGACACGGCAGCGGCGCGCGTCATGTATCGCTTGGACATGGGTGTTCCGGAGCCGGCGACGGCACTGCTGGGCGTGGCGGGCCTGCTGCTCGCGTTGCGCCGGCGCTGATTCAGGGCATCGTCGTTTTGATAGCATCACACGCGGGCGGCAGCAATGCCGCCCGCGTTTTTTGCTGCGCAAGGCAAAGGCGAAAGGCAGACATTGGGCCACGAAGGCACGAAGAAAGCAGTGCGTCGGTGCTGAAAGAGAGCTGGCTTGGCTAGTCCCGCCATCGGCGCGGATGGGAGCCGCCTGCGTGCGGCGAATCTGCACGCTGCGCCTTAATTTGTTTTGTTGCAAAAGGAATTACCGTGAAGGGACCGCCGACAACTTCTGCAGCTCTGTAGCCTTAAACTTGTCGTGCCGCACGAGAATTGAGCGGGATATGGACATCCCGCATCTCCACGCCGTTGGCGGGACGGCACGGGCGTGCCGCGTTCCCCTCGGCGATGCGCCGGGCTGCTGCAGCAGCCACCCCCCCGCGCACACGCAGCAGCACCCTTATGCGACCTTTGGCCGTTTTACAGATTATCGCGCCACGCGATAATTTACTACTATACTTTCATTAATTTTTCTATTAACAGCGCTTTTTTTCTTTAATTATAACTTGCGCAACTGGTTATGGTTTATTTATGCCTTGTGAGCAATCATTTTTCCCCTTGCTTTTTCATTTGTTATTAAATATATGCTATACAATTATATTATTGCCACTTGACAAATGCATTCATATTTGATATGCTGGTTGTGAAAGTTGGTAAACTACCGCTGATGGTTGAAGTGGCGCAGGGTGCGCGGCGACGGCAGAGGGGGTGGCTTGCCAATACAACCAACCACACTTCTTTTAACGTCTGTAGAAAAATTGAGGAGTCAGTATGAAGACTTTGGGCAGCATGATTATCGCAGTGAGTTTGTTGAGCAGCACCGGGCTGTTCGCGTATGATACGTACTCGGTTACCAACGGGCTTGACATTCCGGACCAAGTTGGCACCGGGCTCGTCCTGCCTGGTGAGCACCGCATGGCGTATGTCAAGAACCAAGACAAGGATGGGTATGTGTATGTTTCGGGGTATGCCATGGAAGGTGACCCGCGCACCCAGAGCATCTGGCGCATTGCTGCCAGCGCGCCCGCAGCCGGCTCGGACGGCGCATGGGAATTCGTGCTTGGCGGTATTTGCCCGAATGATGGCGGTGGCGAAGACGGCGAGGTCTGGGTCAAACTCAACGACACGTTTTACAACACCTTCTGGGGCGGCACCTCGGGAGATGACCGAGATTGGGGTTTCCATACGTGGTATGCAACCAACAGCGCCGGGCAGCCAGCGGTCGGCGCAACTGCGGTTAATCCCAAAGAACCTGTGCACTGGAAAGGCACGCAAGGCTGGCCGGATTGCGGCCAGAATGTCGCCATCATCCAGCGCACCTCGGTGGACGAACTTGTGTACGCCGGCATCCACCGCTACACGGATAGCACCCTCGACGACTTGGAAGTCAAGAGAATCACGTTAAACGGGGGCAATCATGACGTGACCACCGTCTGGGGAACGTATCTTTCAACCAACAGCGACAACTACTCCTCGGTGATTTACGACGGCGGTCAGGCCGGGCGCCTTTTCGCAGTGTTCAGCCGCAATGCAACTAATCCGGACAATGCGATTTATTGCGTGACCAATGTCAACCAGTTAGCGGGCGGCAGCCCCGTGGCGCAGACACCGTTTAAGCTGATCGATCTGCCGGGTAACTCCTCTGAAACGCGGCCGGTTGACCTTGAAGTGGTTGATCTCTCGCAATCACCGGCACTTGGCGGTGGCACTTTGGTGGCGGTTGCGGTTGTCACGGACGACAGCGGCGACGTGCGCGGTGTGTTCATGTTCAATGCAGACCAACCGCAGTTGGGCTTGCAAGACATCACCCCGTCCGAAGGCGTGGGTGCCTATCGCGGTCGCCTGGGTTCATCCGGTTCGAAGCTGTTCACGGATACCTATGATAGCATCTTGTATGGCACCGATGTGAAGACCGAATTCCCAACACAATTGGCGGCCCTTGGCTTCGCCGTACCGGAGCCGGCATGCACAGTGCTTGCCTTGTGCGGCCTGTTGCTTCTGCGGCGCCGGCGCTGATTTAGGGCATCGTCGTTTTGCTAGCATCACACGTGGGCGGCAGCAATGCCGCCCACGTTTTTTGCTGCGCAAGGCCAAGGCGCCAAGCAGACATTGGGCCACGAAGGCACGAAGAAAGCAGTGCGTCGGTAGTCAGCCGCTTGGAGTCCTGCCAGCGGCGCGGATGGGAGCCGCCTGCGTGCGGAGAATCTGCACGCTGCGCCTTAATTTATTTTGTTGCAAAATAAATTACCGTGAAGGGAACGCCGGCAACTTCTGCAGCTCTGCCGCCTTACTAATGAGTGCGCCTTCTATGTTGCAGCGTCCTTGTAGATACGGTCTTAAAAGTCAAGCGGCAAGTAGTGGTTGTTCGCGGTCGATGCGTTTGACAATACCGAAGGCGATGTGGACGATTCTGCGCATGACGGCACAGGCAGCTTGTT